>Ga0206998_1238_pt1 | contig 11136 bp, 8 predicted proteins | sample Alteio_BWMinCont_FD_153309 | JGI IMG/M metagenome (GOLD analysis project Ga0206998, IMG submission 153309) | Enriched cells from forest soil in Barre Woods Harvard Forest LTER site, Petersham, Massachusetts, United States -... | ecosystem: Environmental > Terrestrial > Soil > Temperate forest >... | reverse complement strand
GCTTCAACGGAGACGGTCGCCATCATCTTCCGGGTAGATCGCGAGCAACCCTGGAAGTAAACCCGAGATTTGTGTTCTCCCGAGTTGATATCGATCTGTTGCTTTCTCAATATCGCGCTTCTCGAAGTCGCTCGCAATTACCTCTGAGGTAATCGAAGGACACATCCCGAAGAGGCGTGAAGGGCAGGATTTACGGTTTTGATCTCCGAGCCCGCGGTTCGACCACTGGCTAAAAACATTGGCAGCCAATTGTGAATCCCAAGTTTGCCCGCTGGACATAATTGAATAAATCGAGCTGACAGTCTGCATAGCGGAAGTTGGCAATGGAGGTATGTGTACGGTCCGCCGCGGCCCTTAATGAGCGCTTCGGCGATTTCGCATCAACCGAGATAAAAAGCGATTACTCCGCCCGAAGCAAGATGGTTCTATCTGCTTGAATTTTGTCCAAAATAGCGGTTCCTTTGAGCCGGATTGTGGCTTGACAGCGATGAAGACGGAGGAGTAAAAGAGCCGCGGAATGTTTCGCATTGAGAATGCGCTGTTTTTAGACTGTTCTATGTAAGCGGATACACGCGTAGATGTAAGTGACTACGTTATCTGCACCTGATAACCCCAAGGTTGGAGGGCAAGCCCACGATGACCTCCATAGCTCCTTCGGTTCGACGGGGTTTTAAATGCAAACCCCTGACGCAAACCCGGCCGAGACAAGAACGACGGCCTTTCAAAGAGGAGATAGTCTCATGAAGCGGTCAACCCTGTTGTTCGCTGCGCTTGCGGCGAGCGCCATGCTGACGCGCGCGCAAGCGCCTGTTACTCAACCTCCGGAACCAGTCGATCCCAGTCCGATCAATGGCGAAACCTACTACCTCGTCAATCAGCTTTCGGGCTTGCAGGCAGACCTCAACGGCGGTTCGACGCCGAACGGCGACTTCATTAATCAGAACACTCGCAGTTTCTCAAGCCTCAGCCAGCGGTGGGCCGTGACGAAGCTCCAGGACGGCAACTGGAAAATCAGCAATATTTCCAGCGGGCTGTGTCTGGACAGCAAGTCAGATTTCTATGGTTCCGTGGCAGCGCAGGACGTTTGTGCCGTCAATGCTCCTACCCAGGAATGGTCCTTCAGCTACAACACAAATGGTTACAACGTGATCAGAAATGCCGGGACCAAACGAGTGCTGGATGGCTCGAGTCAGGGCACAGGCGCAAAACTGATTTTGTCGCTGTCCTTCGAGGTTCCTAAGCAAAGCCAGCTGTGGCTGCTTCGTCCCGCATATTGGCGGGGAAACGATATGAGCACTGCGGTAAAAGAGGAATATGACCGCGTCGCCCAAAATCCTAGCAATCTTCCCTGGTGGCATGATGCTTATCTGCCCGGGCAGGATATGCTGCAGATATTCAAGAACAGCGGGATGAATGCAATCCGCCTTCGCCCGGCCTCGATCGCGACCACGGTGGTACATGGTGACGTCAGTTTTTCGCTCTCCAATGGCCCCTATAACAACTACACGTTGCCTGCGGGTACCTCGACAACATTTCCTGCAACGGCTGTGAATCAAGTCGTTCCAGTTACAACCGACGGCGGCAGCGGAAACTATGCGCAGACGGACTGGTCGGCTGTCGACCTGGCCAAACGCGCGAAAGACCTTGGCATGGCGGTCTTTCTTTGTCTGTTCTATGACGGCTACAACACTTCGGACACGCCGGGGCTCTGGAAAGGCGAGACAATAGACCAGGTGGCTGGCGTTCCGCCAACACCGGGCCTGATGTACAACTACGTCAGGCAGGAGATCGAACTGTTTCGAGCGAACGGCGCCCTGCTCGACATGGTCGGCATCGGCAATGAGGTCAACACCGGTATGTTCACCTCGGGCCTCTTACCCGACGGCACGAACGCTACTCCGAACTCGGCCGGCACGCCAGACGCAGATTTTGCCAACTTCGCAGCTATCCAGAAGGCCGCCATGCAGGCGATTCTCGATGCCTCGTCTGACCCGAGCCTCGGACCGCCCCTACGCCTCCCCTCCGCTGCATCGACACCGATGGTGGCCCAGACATGCAGACGTTTTTCACCACGGCGACTCAGTATTATGGAATTCCCGTCGACAACATCTGCCAGAGTTATTATCCCGGCTGGCATGGACCGCTGACGCAAGCACAGTTCAACTGGGATGACTGCGGCGCCGGGGGCGACTCTGGCTGTAACCCGGCCACAGGCCAGCATGTGGAAGAAGCGAATATCGCCACCGAAACTACCGGGTTGGAAATTCCAGTCTTCACCGCCGAGGATGGCGTGGAATACACCCTTGGCGGCAGCCCGACAGATGCCTGGTATGGGAGCGCATTGACGCCTTTTGACGGCTCTCGAGCCCATGAGCGTCAATTCTTCATCGACCTAAACAGGGTAGAGAAAAACGCGCCCAACAACCTCGGCATGGGCATGGATTGCTGGGCGTGTGAAGCTTCGCCCATTCCCGGGGCCGGAGGCGTCTGGGCCAATGGTGTCTACGGGTATTGGGTTAACGCCGCCCTCGGGCTCTTCGACTTCTCGTACGCGACGGGAAGTTATCTTGACAACGCCGTACTGCCGTCAATGCTTGCGCTCGGCGGCAAAGTAGACCCGACCCTTTCGTATAAGCTCGTGAGCGCTGTCAACGGACACATTCTCGAAACGGCGGACGCAGCCTTTTTCGAGCCGAGTAAACATAGTGATCCCCTGCGTACCGGCTTCGACACTGGAGTTACTAGTCTTCACCAGCAGTGGCAAATCCTGGCCCAGAGCGGTGACGCTGAAGTGAACAACGCCGTCTATCCGACTCCAATGGACCATCTTGGGGACGGTTATTTCCAGATCATAAATATGGACCAGAAACACGGGGTCCACGTCCTCGACGCCAATGGAGACACAACGCCTGGCAGTCTGGTGTCAGGAAATATCCAGACTGCTCAGGCAACTGCGATTATGGAAACAAACGCCAGCCAGGAGTGGGACATCATCACGGCCGGGAATTGCGGCGACATACCAGCAAACTGCAAAACACCACCCCTGACGGCGAACGGCGATTACTACATGATCGTCAACAAGGCCAGCGGTCTCGTCTTGTCCGCGGTCGAAAAGGGTGGAGAGATAGTGATTGAACAGCAGACGCCCGCAGCGGCCTCCAACGGCGACTGGATGGTACCTGCAAACAAAGGGCAGCTATGGCAGATATTTCCAGTCCACATCACGGCAGAACGTTATGTAGCCATCAGGTAAAGCATCCAGTTCGCGCCGAAGTGATTTTGACATCCCTTCGAGGCCGGCGTCTGCGAAACCCTGGGCTACAAACGCCTGCGCAGCGCCGGATTTGTCTTCTCAGCCTCTCAGCCCAATCGCACCTTCGGTGGACGAATCGTCCTGAGACGCTCTCAGCCCCTTCATCCACTTTCTGATGCTGACCGAACCGATCCGCGTTCCGACTGCGACGCTGGTCAGATTGGAATTGGAGAAGCAATAACCAAGGTCGGGAGTTCCGGTCCGGTTTCGAATTCTGCCTGGAATTATTTTGCGCGAGCGCGAGGCATGGACCGTCGTAGATAGGAATTCAAGAAATGTGCGCGTCTTCGGTGCTAGGTATTGGCGCGACGGAATAGGCATATAGAGGAAAGCGCTCCTCCTCCCAATCTGGAAAGAGGGCCACGAATCGTCCACCCGAGAGATGGGCGTCGACGCCTAGTTCGAGGACGTGGGCGATCCCATAGCCGGCCAGGCACACCGCGTGCATCGTTGCGACGTCGGTCAGCATGAGCTGACTTTGCGTCTCGACCGACCTTTACGGAATGCCCACTCGAAGGGGCGGCCTGTCTCCGGGTCTCGAAAATCGATCATCAGATGTCGATCTGCGACCAACTGCTGTGGATCGGTAGGTGGCCGTGTTTCTTCAGGTAGCCAGGCGAGGCCACGGTAAGAACTCTAGTGTCCAGCAATCTTCGGGCGACAAGAGTGGATGGGCGCGGCTCGCCGAAGCGAATTGCCAGATCGTATCCATCTGAAATCAGATCTCCGAGGCCCTCCCGCGTGATCAGGTCCACCTTAGGTTCCGGATATGCTTTGAGAAATCCACTGAGCTGCGGTCGGAGAATGGTCCTGCGAAAAAACTAGGAATCGAGCGGCTCCATGTCAACGGCGACCTTCAGCGTGTGGTCTCCGCCGCCGAGAATCAAGCCGCGCAGTGGACTTACGTCGCCGTAGTCCCGACCCCAGGCGAGTGTCACGTGGCCGTTCGAGGGGACGACGTTGTTAGTGGGATCCATATCCAGCCAGCCGATTCCCGGACAATAAGCGGACACCCAGGCGTGGGATGCATCGGCTCCCACCAACCTCGGTTGCCCCGGAGGCGGATAGGTTCGAAGGTATCCGCTTACGTAACGAGCCGCAATATTCACTGACCGAAGGCAGGCGATTTGCAAGTGCGCGAAATCCTGGCACACGCCCCGCCGCTTCCGAAAAACCTCTTCGGTCGGCGTCCGCACGTTGGTCACTTTTGAATCGAATCGAAAATCCTTGTGAATGCGTGCGGTCAGATCCAGAAGCGCTTCTGGCATCGGCCGGCCGGGCCTAAATGACTGCAGTGCATAAGACGCAAACTCCGGCCGTACCCGGATGCGCGGTGACTCAAATCCAAACTGGTAGGCCTCGAGCCCCGCGGGGCTTTGATCGTTGGGTAGCAGTCTCGCTGCCTCTTCCCATGTTGGAGACGGTTGCGGCCAAGGCGACGTATTCCCATTCATTGTCACTTCGCTATGCGCCTCTACCACCAATTCCTTGTGCGGCTCCTGCACGGTAAAAAAGCAGAGAAGATTCCCAAAGTAATCCACCCGCTCGGTGCGCGTTGCCGGCTGCGGTAGGATGCGCAGTTCACTCCACGCCAAGTGATGGGTCGGCAAAGACCGTGGCGTAAGGCATGCCACGTGGTTTCCGACGGAGACAGGAAATTTGTATTTATACGTAGTTCGGTGAACGATTCTATAAATCATTGGCCTATGGTGATCGGCAAGGTGCGAGCGTGGCTGAAGTACCGGCTCGATAAGTTATTCGACCACGAAGGTAGCAATCGCTCCAGCTCTCTGAGGAACCGCCCAAGGCGGGACAGCCCCGCGGATTCATTCGCCAGCATCTCTGCGCCTGGTAACGGATATTTCAACTCTCGCAGATCGAAACTACGTAACACCGTTAGGGCGTCCCCCATTGCCTGCAAGTCATCCGGCAGGTGCCGGGGAAGCTTTTGATAGAGTTCGGCAAGGTGGCTCAGTTGGAAGTCAAGGGACCGGGGATTTGTTTCATCCGCCATGAGCACATCCAGCACGGCTAAAGGCTGCAGAGTCGTGTAGTACCGTGTGCGGTAGGTCATGGAACTGTCCGCGACCTCGAGCAGGCATTCCAAAAGCGACCAGTCCTCCTCTAAGAGCGGCGTAGTGATCTCGCGCAATTGCCGGGTCAGATAGATCGCGCGCTCCAAACGCCGCCCGATGCTCAGGAATAGCCATCCCAATCCGCGATTTATGTTTTCGCGCTCCATCCCTGAAAATGCGGAAAGCAATTCCAGGCAAGCGGTAAGCATCGTCGGATATTCAAGAAACTGTGTGCCAAGCTCGATCAGAATCGAGTCTCGAAGTCGACTGATGAGGTACATCATATCGGCCGACAATCGCTCTCGGACATGGCCACCAACACGAGATACCTCGGCCAACGTGCAGACCAGACTGTCCGGCCGCTTGGTATCGGTCAACATAGAGATCATTTCCTGCTCGAGTTCAAGGGAAGTCGGACGCCTATCCTTAGACTTTGGCAACTTGCTGTGCCGCGACTCAAGGCAACTGTGCAGGCGAAGCAGGCACGCCAGTTCTGCACTTTCTGCGCGCCTTACGCGAGGAATCATTGTGCGCAGTATCCGGGCGATATTCTCCGCTCGCTCGGCATATCGGCCCAACCAGAAAACATTGTCGGCCACGCTGCTGGGCACAACCCGCGGGACACGGCGCAACTCCACCGGTTCATTACGCGGATGCAGCATACTGAACGTATCCACGGGGCCATCCCAGAGTACCCATGCGTCCTTACTGTGGCCGCCTCGCTGCATCGAGACGACCGATCCTTCAGCTTCGGCGACACGCACCAAACCGCCTGGAATCGCGATCCACCCGCTGCCGGTATTCAGTACGTAGGTGCGGAGCACGACGCTGCGCGAGTTCAGGCATCCGTTGTCCCACACCGGCGCTGTGGACAATGCGATCTGCTCCTGCGCCACATACTCATGGGGCCGGGCTCGCAATTGCTCGGCAAACTTGCTCTTTTCTGTTTGCGGCAGTTCGGCCCCGAACACCGGCTCCATGCCGCGGGACGGGAACGCCGGTTTCACCACTACGGAGTCAAGATGGTCGAGCACCCAATCGAGTGCGTAGGTCTGCCCGCACCACCAGGTCGCAACGGAAGGAAGTTTGAGCTTCTCGCCAAGAAGATGCGTGGAGAGGCCCGGAAGAAAGGGCATGATCGCAGCGGTCTCAATCAAGCCGCTTCCCAATGCGTTTGCAATCTTCACGTTTCCGGCAACTATAGCGTCGACAAGGCCGGGCACACCCAGAAGCGATTCACCCCGCAGTTCGAGAGGATCGCAAAAGCTATCGTCCACGCGGCGCATAATGACATCGACCTGTTCCAGCCCGTCGACGGTCTTCAGATACACGCGGCGATCACGCACCGTCAGGTCCGCTCCTTCAACCAGGGTGAACCCGAGATATTTCGCAAGATATGAGTGTTCGAAGTAGGTTTCGTTGTATGGGCCCGGGGTCAACAGCACGATTCGCGGATGGTCACGCTCTGCCAGGCCGGTGAGCGCTTCGCGTTGCGCGCGAAAGAATGGCGCGAGGCGGGGCACGTTTGAGGCACGGAAAAGATCCGGAAGAACATCGGAGACGATTGTGCGGTTCTCCAGTGCATAGCCGCTGCCTGAAGGCGCCTGCGTGCGATCCGCCAGCACCCACCACTGACCGTCCCGGGAACGCGCAAGATCGACAGCCAGCATGTGCAGATAACTGTGCGCGGGAACAGGCACGCTCACCAGCGGCCGAAGGAATGCGGGGTTGGCGTAGAGAAGCGCAGCGGGAAAGCGGCCTTGCGCCAGCAACTGCTGCGACCCGTAGAGATCCTCCAGAACCAGGCTCAGCAACTGGGCGCGTTGGATGATGCCGGCTTCGATGTAGCGCCACTCGTCCGCTGGAATCAGCAGTGGAACGATATCGATTCTCCAGGGCCGATTGGCCCCGAGCGGATCGCTGTAGATATTGTACGTGATCCCGTTTTCGCGAATGCGGCGCTCGGCCCGTTCCCAGCGCTGTCCCAGTTCTTCCGGACCGATTGTCCGAAGCGAATCCATCAGGTGTTTCCAGTGCGGCCGGGGAGTCACGCCATCGGCCGACAATTCGTCAAAGGCGGCTCCAAAGCGGAGCGGATTTTGATAAAGATCCACCGTCATGGGAAAAGCCCCGGCTTCTCGACGTGGTTTTTTTGCCCGGGCGCCGGCACCCGTAGGTCCAGCGTCATAGGAAAGATCGGGTTGGACTCTTCCTCCGGCACCGTCATCTTGGCGGGAGGATGGTTCGACTTCTCAAAGCGTTTCTGACGGCGGTCTTCGGCCTCCGTTGCGCTGACGGGCCGCGTTGTGTATGCGTGACCGTCTGGTGGCCGCGCATGGTAGGTACATCGGGCAATGGAACCCTCTTTCCACCGGTCGATAATGTCGAAGACAAGGGGCGTGTGCACGGGAATTGTAGGGTGTAACCCCGCCGACAGCCTTCGGGCGCGATACCGTATGCCCGCTACGACCTCTCCGGGTTTGGCGGACTCACCCGTGGGATGTAGCGGCACCATGCGCCCATTGCACGCAACCACGTAGCGGGATTCCGTAGTGAACCCGGACACCTTCACCTGCATCCGCTCCAGCGACGAGTCAACGGTGCGAACTGTTCGGCCGGATGTCGTGTCCTCCGCGAGCACATTCCAGGGCTCGAGGGCCTGTCGCAGCTCGACTTCGACTCCCTCTGCTCCGATCGACCCGATCTTCGGAAAGCGAAACTCCTGGTGCGAAGCAAACCATTTGTCCTCGAAGTTGTAGCCGAACTCGCGCAGCTGGTCGAGCACATCCGAAAAGTCACGGCGGACAAAATGCGGCAGCATGAATCGGTCATGAAGCGCCGTGCCCCAACGGACCAAGCCGCCTTCGTATGGCCGTCTCCAGAACCTGCAGACCAGAGCTCGAATGAGCAACATCTCAACCAGTCCCATTCTGACATCCGGAGCCATTTCGAAGGCGCGCAATTCGAGCAAGCCAAGGCGCAGCCCCAAACCCTCCAGCGGATAAAGCTTGTCGATGCAGAACTCGGCGCGATGTGAGTTTCCCGTCATATCGACGAGTAGATTGCGGAACAATCCATCCACAATGAACGGCGGACAATCGGTTGCAGGCAGCTGACGGAATGCGATCTCTAACTCGTACAAGGCGTCCATGCGCGCCTCGTCCACGCGCGGATACTGGCTCGTCGGGCCCACATACATACCGGAAAACAGATAAGACAGCGACGGATGGTTCTGCCAAAACGTCACCATGCTGCGCAGGAGGTCCGGGCGGCGCAGGAAGGGGCTGTCCAGCACTGTCGCTCCGCCGAGGACTATGTGGCTACCGCCGCCGGTAGCGATATGACTGCCGTCGTAGGCGAACTTTTCAGCGGCCAAGCGGTTACGGCGCGCTTCCTTGAAGAGGACTGTGTTGATCTGTTCGAGTTCGTCCCAATTGTTCGCAGGGGGAAGGTTCACTTCGAGAACGCCCGGATCGGGAGTGACGCTGAATGATCGCAGCCGCGGATCAGATGGCGGAGCGTAACCCTCCAGCCACACAGACTTCTGTAGGTGCTGGCACGTGTCCTCAACGGCGGCGAGCAAGTCGAGGTAGTCCGCGAGCTGTGATGCATATGGCAGAAATACGTGCAGACGGCCATCGCGCGCCTGTACGCCCAGCGATGGCCGGATCAGCTCTGTCGCCGTTTCAGCGGTGCTTGAGAGCGCGGGCAGCGGATCTGCCCCGGGCTTCTTCTCGAAGAGATCCTTACGCCGCGCCGGGCCTGACGGAAGCTTGACCCGATCAGCAAACGGTGCGGGCTCGTGCTCGTACTCAATCTGATCTGGCGCCACCCAGGGCATCGACTCAGTCGCGATGCGAAAGCCTATGGGCGAATCACCAGGCGTGAGCTGCAGAGGCTCCGGCCGAGGGAACCACAACTGGCTCGACCAGCATAACCGGCCCCCCGGCTGCCGACGGCGAATGGGCAAAATATATCCAGCCGGTTCCGACGATTCGGCTTCAAGGTTGTAGGCAGGCAGCACATTTTCGACGCTTACCTGAAGGCGGCGCGTGAGCGCTTCCATGAACTCGAGCGCATCGGCCGTGCCGAAGCCGTAGTCCTGATCTTCTTGGCCGATGAGATCGATATTCTCCCAGATAGGGATGCCATCAGCGCGCCAGAAGCAGCTTAGAGCCCAACGGGGGAGCGCCTCGCCCGGATACCATTTCCCCTGCCCGTAATGTAGCATCGCGCCGGATGCCATCTTTTCGCGGAGGCATTGGATGAGAGCCAGACCGCGGGTTCGCTTTATCGGTCCGTGAGCATCGATGTTCCATTGCGGACTCTCGGGCTCGTCGATTCCGACGAAAGTGGGTTCGCCGCCCATGGTCAGACGTACATCCTGCACCTCCAGGTCTGCGTCCACGCAGTACGCAACCTGTTGAACCTTGACCCAGTCTTCCTCGCTGAATGGCCTGGACGGCCGCGGTGGGTCGTCCAGGCGGCGGATGGACATGGAGTAGTCGAAGTCCACATTGGCCGGCTCGGTCGTACCCTCGATGGGCGCCGCCTTTGAAACGCTTGGGGTGCAGACCAGCGGAATGTGGCCCTCGCCAGCGAACAGGCCAGAGGTCGGATCCATCCCGATCCAGCCAGCTCCCGGTAAAAACGCCTCTGCCCAGGCATGAAAATCCGCGGAGTCGGTTTGCAGGCCGTTCCGGTCTTCCGGCGCGTTCTCGTCCGCTGCCATCTGAATCAGGTATCCCGAGACGAAGCGTGCCGCAATGCCCAGATGCCGGAGGATCTGCACCAACAACCATGCGGAGTCGCGGCAGGACCCCATGCGCTGCTCTAGAGTCTGCTCGCACGTTTGAACACCCGGATCCAGCCGCGTGATGTATCCCACGTGATCTCGAACCTTTCGATTCAAATCAACCAGAAAACCGATCGTCCCGCGCTCCTCGGTCGAAAGGCTCTCAAGAAACGCTTGAAGGAAATGTCCGGCTGGCTCGACCGAGAGATAGGGCTCGAGATCTTTTGCCAACTCCTGCGGGTATTTGAAGGGGTAGGCTTCGACTCCTGGTTCCAAGAAGAAATCGAACGGATTGAAAGGAGACAGTTCCACGACGAGGTCGACATTAACCACGAACTCATTCGTTTTGTCCCGAAAAAAGACACGTGCCAGATGATTGTGGTGGACGTCGAGTTGCCAATTCAGGAGATGTTCGGCGGGAGTGACATTTAGCGAATAGCTGAGAATCGGCGTTCGACAATGCGGGGCAGGTCGCAACCGTATAACTTGTGGGCCGAGCGAAACCGCCTTGTCGTACCGGTATTGTGTCCGGTGATTCAGAGCAACTCGTATGCTCATCCACCCTCATGGGCTCACGACTGGAGTTCCTGGCTCCTCTTCACTCTGTGCTACAAGCTCTGAAGGCCGAGGGTCCCGCGGACGCCCGTTTTTGTAAAGCTACCTCAACGAAGGCGTGAATGCCGCAATTTTCTGGTCATTGGCGCGAATCTCCTCGCGTAAGGTCGGAATGCAGTTCAGTCTCATCATCTCGAATATTCTGAAAGACGAAACTCATGTCCCGCCTCGACAATCTCGTAATCGTGCGGCTGGATTACTAATGGGATAGTCCGCCGCCTTTACCCAGCCAGCAACTGGGTATAAGAGGCACACGGAGGAGGCGTTCCATGGAACTACACACGATCGGCATCGATCTTGGCAAGACAGTGTTTCATCTTGTTGGTCTCAACCTGCGC
>Ga0206998_1207_pt2 | contig 11155 bp, 6 predicted proteins | sample Alteio_BWMinCont_FD_153309 | JGI IMG/M metagenome (GOLD analysis project Ga0206998, IMG submission 153309) | Enriched cells from forest soil in Barre Woods Harvard Forest LTER site, Petersham, Massachusetts, United States -... | ecosystem: Environmental > Terrestrial > Soil > Temperate forest >... | reverse complement strand
AATAAAAACAATAAAAAACCCAAACACACAAGCCGCTATACCCAGACTTGACACTAACCCTATCCCGATCTTCCCAAAAGGCACTTTATAAGCTCTAGGGACATGGGGGTGTGAATACCGCAAACGAAGCGCCGCTGCAAAAATCCAACCATACTGTACAATCGCAAATTGCGCAGAAAGGGCAGTTAGAACCCAATAGGCTGCACTGTGACTATCCATCCATAAAAATAGAAAGGATAAAAGTGTGCCAATTACTGCTTGAAAAAGTAGCATTCCAGTGGGGACGCCCAACTTATTCACTCGTTTTAACATCGGGGGTAAAAAGCCATCCTCAGCAGTTTCTAAAAGCCCTTTAGCAGGACCGACTATCCATGTATTGATTGTGGCTAAAGAACCTATTAAAGCAAGTAAGGCAATAAACGGCACTGCCCATACTAAATTGAAGGCCTTGAAAAAAACCGTAAAGGCTTGAATAAGGCCAGATAATAAACTAATGTCTTTTGTCGGTACCACAATGGCAATTGCAAGTGTCCCCAAAATAGAGAGTAATATAATGACAATGGCTGCGATCGCTAAAGCTTTTGGATAGGAACGTTGGGGGTCTTTAGCATCGCGAATATGGTACGCTGCGACTTCAGCACCCACTAAACTTAATAATATCCCTGAAAATAAAACCATGTTCTCCAATTGAAAATTGGGAATTAAGGCATTCCAATTAAGTTGGATATGAATTGGATGATCTAAAAGCACCCAACCCACCCCCAATCCAATAATTAATATGCCTGGAATCACCGTGCCTAGAAAAACACCCAAAGAGCTTATCCAACTGGATGTTTGGATGCCTAAGAAATTAATTAAAGTGGCACCCCAAAAAACCACTAACATCACCGTGAAATAAAAGAACTTATTTTCTTCTAAACCGGGAAAAATAGGGGCAATTAAATGCGCCAACATGGCCGCAGTAAAGGCCAATATCGCCGGAAACCAGGCAACAATCCCCATCCAGGCTAACCATAATGCAAAAAACCCCCATTTTTTTCCAAAAGCTTTCCCTACCCACAAATACGTCCCTCCCGCTTGTGGCCATCCTGAACCCAATTCCGCAGTCACCAAGGAAATGGGAATAAAGAATATCAGGGCCGAGACAATATAATAAAAAATAGAAGAAAACCCATATTCCGCAGATAAAGGTAAATTTCTTAAACTAATCACCGCAGCAACAGTAATCATTGCTAGATTAAAGGTACTTAAGACACTTTGTTTCTTCATCATTTTAAATAACCTTTATTAAGGCAAAAAAGATCATACTTATCCATTCTCCTTTTATCAATAAGACCAATTTTATGTAGCCCATAAGCCGTTTGATGCACAGCATCTAATATTTTGCTTCTATTTGAAGACTTAACTTTCTTTGCCATACGAAAGCCCCCAATAATTTACGTTCAATAACAGCATGATCAAGTTCTTTATCTGTAAACCTCAAAAATCCAATGATAACTCTTGTAAGGCTTCCAATCCAGGTATATTAATAAATACTGATTTTAATACCAGTTAACCTGGTTAAATCAAAAATATCAAAAATATTTTGACTTGTATGCCTTTTGTGCATACACTTATAAGATGAATTATGACGACAATATAAGGAGGCTAACCCATGAATGATAATTATGACTTTAGTAAAGGCAAACGTGGTGCTGTGGCACCTTCCACTCCTCGTAAAAAGCGTATTTCCATCAGATTTGATCCTAAAATTTTAGAGTGGTTCAAGAAAAAGGTTGAAAACGAAAAGGGTGGAAATTACCAATCCTTAATGAACAAGGCTTTGCTTGATCATATCAAGGAAGATGAATCATTGGAAAAAATATTTAGAAGGGTACTTCGTGAGGAGTTACATCACGATTCTCCCAAAAAAGGTACTCCGCATAAAAAAGTTAATAATGGATAGTAAAAACTAAGAAAGGTGTTTGTCACAAACTTTCTACATACCGCCACATTAGGGTGAGTTCCTTTTTGAAATTGCCAGAAAGAATGGGAAATCGACACCAGGTTTTGGGATCGACACTTTCATCATCCAAATGAAACGAGGGGGCTAGTCTTTCTCGTTTCCATTGATTCTGACTCCACAGTGTAAAAAAGCGTTCAATATACATCGCCAACTGTTTGATTGGAATATCAACACGCGTTTCTTTCAGTACTGAAAAAATTTCTAAAGGAGATCGTTTATCCAAGACAAATAATCGTTCAATGGTATCGAGCACAGGGTAAGGCATTAAATCCATTTCATCTGTTTGCCCCTCTAATGACGGGCGTAATTCTGCGGTAGGGCTTTGTTCCGTAATGAGCTTTAAAATAGGAAGCGGGCCAATGCCTAAAACAGACTCTGTTTCTAACCATTTAAGCCATTGCAAAATAAAATGCTTATCAATGCCCGCAAGGGGCGCTAACCCGCCAGCAGCATCTCCATCCATAGTGGTATACCCAGTGGACGCCTCTGAACGATTGCTGGTACACAATAATAAAGATCGCTTTATATTCGCCAATAACCAAGCACTGGGGGTACGAACCCGAGACTGAATATTTTGCAAAGCAAAATCATCCTCTTCCCAATTGAGAGGTCTGTTGAGTAACGGTTCAATTAACTGTTTATATTCCTCAACAAGGGTATTAACAGAAAAAGACGCTAAGGGAAATCCTAAAGACTCGGCAAGGCTCTTTGCTGCCGATTTTGTCGTTTCACTATTATTTTCAGTTTCCTGATATAAGCAAAATAAAAGTTGCTTTAGATAGTCTTCAGAGTTTAGCTGGATTGCTTCACCCCTCGCAAGCAAGGGAGAAGCAATGACGGGGTCAGTCGCAGGCTCGGGATTCGCAATGACAGGGTCAGTCGCAAGCAAGGGGTTCACAATGACGGAAGGGAAAAGATAGGATAGCTTTTGTCTAAACCGAAGACTGCCTAATTCAGTTAAACCTAAATGAATCATCAAATAAATCAGACAAGCACAGGCAGCCGAATCGGCACCCCCGCTCAAATTCAATACAAACCCAAAAGATCGGCTTTTACGCAAATAATCAAATAACCCTAAGGCGACTGCCCTTCCAAATTCTTCTTCTTTTATATGAACGCTTGTTTCCCACGCCCCTTTTTTAGAAGGCATTTTTTTAGGGATTTCATGTTTATTCCTATGTAATGCCGAATGAAAGGGAACTTTTACTCTATTGTTTAGGTGATTGCTGGTTTTAGGAAAATTCGCTGATAAGGTTCTTTGCATCCGAAGAGTTTGAATATCGATGGTGGCTTCGGTCATAATGAATTCTTCAAATGAAAATCGAGGCCCTTCCGCAAGCAGTTGATCATTAACGGCAATTAATGTATCTCCATCGTAAATAAGACGCCCTGCTTCATTTCCGAGCAAATTAGCATAGAGATAAGCCACATTAAAGGCCCTTGCGCCTTCTAAGACAAACCGTTTTCTAATTTGGTTTTTTCCGAAGGCAAAATGACTTGCACTGGGATTTAAAATAATATCCACTCCACGTTGTGCTAAATTCACGCCGGTTCGAACGGCGACCCAAGCATCTTCGCAAATTTCAAACCCAATTCGGACATCCCCCACTTCAAATATTAAATCTCCTAATGGGTACTGTTTACCGTTTAAATTAATGTCTACCTTCATGCCCGCAGGCCAGGGCCTAAACCAACGAGGCTCATAATAAACGCCGCTGCCTGCCAAATTTTGTTTGGCCACAAAGCCTATAATTTCGCCATCCACCATTAAGCAAGCCGTATTATAAAGTCCATCTCGATACAATAAAGGTAAACCCACTGACACTATCATCCCGTGAGTTTCAAGCGCAATCTCATGTAACATGGAAATGGCCATCTGACACGTGGAAATAGAAAAAAACATATCTTCACATCCATACCCTGTTATACAAAGTTCTGGGTAGCAAATTAGTTCTATTTTGGCAGCTCTGCATTCATTAAGCGCATTTAATATGTTGGACTTATTATGATCCCAATCCAATGGGGTCTGATTTAAGCTGACTGCCGCAACATTTAGATATCTCAAAATCTGAACTCCATTCACCCTCCCCCCTTGCGGGGGGAGGGCCGGGGAGTTACCACAATATATTGAATTTCTGGTTTTAACTGTTTTAAAGCCATGGGTAATTTGTCTAATTGGCTTTGTGTGTGTAACTGAATATCAGACAACTTCGGTGGCGTGTAGACCAATTTTCCTTGATGAAAAATAAGCTCGAGTAAATCCTCAACTGTTTCATTTTCTTGAGGTTCTGGTGATGCCTTTTCTAAATTATATAAAACATCTCGAGTAAACGTGTTTTCGACACTAAATCTCCTGACGCCATGAATACCGCCTATTGTTTTTTTATGAGGATCATCGGTTGTTTTCGCTTTATATTGCCATTTCCCATCAACCCCCTTGATGGCCATTAATTTATAGACTCCGCCTAATGCAGGTTGATCATACCCTGTGACTAATCGCGTACCAACGCCCCATATATCAATTTTTGCGCCCTCTTTTTTTAGTTGATCAATAGTATATTCGTCGAGATCGCCGCTCCCCACTATTTTGGTTTCTTTTAATCCTACTTCATCCAACATTTGACGGGCTTTAATGCTTAATTCTGCAAGATTACCTGAGTCTAAACGAATGCCAAGCAACTGGGATCCTTTGTTTTTTAATTTTTTCCCTACTTGAATCGCATTTTTAATTCCATTAATCGTATCATAAGTATCGACTAATAAAATGACATTATGGGGTGAAACTTGCGCATAGGCTAAAAAAGCTTCTAATTCATCCTCAAAGGCCATCACCCAACTATGCGCATGTGTTCCCGCAATGGGAATACCATACTTAAAGCCGGCTAAAACATTTGAACTGCTGGTAACGCCCCCCACATAGGCTGCCCGACTGGCTGTTAATCCGCCATCAATCCCTTGTGCCCGTCGTAAACCAAATTCTATTACGGGCTCCCCTTTTGCCGCTAAACAAACCCGCGCGGCTTTAGTAGCAATGAGTGTCGGAAAATTAATCAGATTCAACAGAAGGGTTTCTAATAATTGACATTGCCATAAGGGTCCTTGCACCCTTAATAAAGGTTCTTTTGAAAAAACGACAGTGCCTTCTGGTATTCCAAAAATATCCACGGTGAGTTTTAGTTTTTGCAACGCTTCAAGGAACGAATGATCAAAAAGAGCTTGGCCATTCGCTGTTTTAAGATTCGCTAAATATTCACAATCGTTTTGCTCAAATTTAAAATTTGAAACAGCTTCAATGACAGCTTGCAACCCACACGCAATTGCAAAGCCTCCCCCAAAAGGCAACGTTCTAAAAAAGAGCGCAAATACAGCAGGGATTTCATGTTTATTTAATTTCCAATACCCTTCCGCCATGGTGAGTTGGTATAAGTCTATTAACATTGTCAATTGACTTTGGATTCCCGCTGTCACGCCCATCATCCTCGCTTCGCGAGATTGGAAATAGGGCGAATAGGCCGGTAATAAGGCTCCCATAGCGTTTCTTGAACCGCTTTTTCACAGTCTTCAATAGGCAGTTTTGAAAAACCACTCCGACAGGCATCCTTTGTCACCGCGAGGGCTATCTTATAGGCCACATCACGCGCTTGACTCAATTCAGGTAGCAATGGGCTATTGTCTTCACTGGGTGCGCAAGAACAAAGTGTTTTGACAGCCTCCCACAACATACTATCGGTCAGTCTAGTGGCCTTGGATGCCACTAATCCTAATCCAATCCCTGGAAATGAAAAAGCATTATTGCATTGCGCAAACTGCCCATTAAAAGGGCTCCCTGTTGCAATCAAAGCCTTTCCCCCTGTCCAGACTAAGAGATCGAAAGGGCTCGCTTCGGCTTTTTCGTTAGGATTGGATAAAGGAAAAATAATGGGTCTTTCCGTGAAGGCTGCCATATTACGAACGATAGATTCTGTAAAGGCCCCTGTCGCTGAAGAACAGCCTATCAAAACCGTGGGCTTAACTTCATTCACCAGTTCCTCCAGAGAAAGTTTTTGGCCTTCTTTCCGTACATAAGGAACTTGAAAAAGCATAATTTCTTCAACCCCTTTAGTGAGTAACCCCTCTTTATCGACCAACCAAATTCTCTCTCTCGCATCACTGAGTGATAATCCTTCCCGATTCATGCCTTCTACAATCACATCCGCGATGCCAACCCCTGCCGTCCCAGCCCCCAAAATAACCACACGTTGCGAGCTTAAGTTACTTTTAAGACGTTTTACGGCATTTAAGAGTGCCGCTAAAGCAACCACTGCCGTTCCCTGCATATCATCATTAAAGGTGCACAAATCTTGACGATATTTTTCTAAGATGCGACGCGCATTATCTCGTCCAAAATCTTCCCAATGCAATAAACTGTTTGGAAAGTGCTGCTTGACAGCCGTCACAAATCGTTCAATAAAGCGATCGTATTCTTCTCCTCGGATCCTTCTATTTCGCCATCCCAAATATAAAGGATCTTTTAATAATTTTTCATTATTGGTCCCTACATCTAACAGAATGGGTAAAGTATGATAGGGATTAATTCCCCCACACATAGTATATAGAATTAATTTTGCAATGGGGATACCAATGGCCCCCACCCCCTGATCGCCAATCCCAAGAACTCGTTCACCATCGGTAACCACAATGATAGAAATTTCAGGGTGGGTGCGATTAGAAAGAATAAAGTCGATTTTATCTTGATCAGGATATGAAATATACAATCCTCGAGGTTGACGATATTCATGGCTAAAGTTTTTAACGGCTTGCCCCACAATAGGCGTATAAATGATAGGCAGCATTTCCGCTAAATGTTCGGTCACCAATTTAAAGAATAAAACTTCATTTTTATCATGCATATTATTAAGATAAATATGACGCTGCAAATCACTTCTATATTTTTTATACTGTCGATAAGCTCTTACTATTTGTTCTTCTAATGTTTCAATTCTCGCTGGCAACTTCCCCAATAATTCTAAAGCGCATCGTTCTTCATAGGTAAAGGCGGTGCCTTTATTTAACAAATAAGTCGTTAGTAGTTCCTTGCCTCTTAATTCTGTCTCAATCCATTCGAATCCTTTGTCATCTTTAACCATTTTATAATCCAACATAATATCTTTATCTCCTATCCTACCCACCGACGCGCATTTTGGAACAATCTTAACCAAGGGGCATCCAAGCCCCAAGCTTTGGGACACCAAGAATATTGTACTGTCCTAAAAGCGCGTTCAGGATGAGGCATCATAATATTAATGCGGCCATCAGGCGTTGTAAAACCTGTCATCCCTAAAGGAGAACCACTGGGGTTAGCGGGGTACACTTTGGTTTTTCGACCATAATTATCCACATACTGCAGTGTCACAAGATTTTGTTTAATAAGTTGATCTTGATCTGTTTCATCCTTAAAGGCTGCTCTCCCTTCTTTATGAGCGACCGGAACCAATAAACAAGAACCCGCCATCCCCTGAAATAAAATACTGGGCGAAGGCTGTATTTCAACCAAACATAATCTACTTTCAAATTGTTCAGAAAAATTCTGAATAAATTCAGGCCACCGTTCTGCGCCCGGAATAAGAGATTTTAAAATGGCTAAGACTTGACAACCATTGCTCACCCCTAATGTAAAACACTCTTTTCTATGAAAAAAATTCTGAAACTGGTGAGAAAGAGCGGGATTCAATAATATTCGTTTTGCAAACCCAAGCCCGGCCCCTAAAACATCTCCATAAGAAAAACCACCACAAAAGACAAGTCCTTTAAAATTCTCTAGCCGAACTTGCCCTTTTTCCAGTTCATCAAGATGAACGTTTACCGCTTCAAAATGCGCCTTATTGAAAGCCGCTGTCATTTCAAGATGACTATTCGTTCCTTGCTCTCGTAAAATGGCTATCTTTGGCTTTATGCCAAGGTTAAGCATGCTGGCAGTCATCTCTTCTGTCATATCAAAAATAATGAGCGGATTTAAACCAGGATCTTTAGCATCATTAATGGCATCATATTGATTTTTAGCCGTTCTGGGATTATCCCGAATGCTTTGCAAACTGAAACTCGGTTCAACCCAAGCTTTTTGCAATGCGATTCTTTCTCCTTTAAAGATGATATTATTATTTAAAATAATGGAAATCTTATCATTGGTTGTCAATTTTCCAATGGCGTAACTTTGTGAAATATGATAATCCTTAAATTCACTGATAACATACTCAATATCTTTGGAGTCAACTTGAATGACAGCACCCAATTCTTCATTAAACAATATGGCTTTTTCATTCGTTCCTAATTCTGTTATATCTATTTTTAACCCAACATGAGAGGCAAACGCCATTTCAAGTAGCGTCATCAATAATCCACCATCAGAACGATCATGATAAGCTAAAATTTTGTCTTCCATGACTAATTGTTGAAGACAGGCAAAAAAACCTTTAAGCAAATTAGGATCGGTTAAATCGGGGGACTCTCCACCCACTCGATTGACAACTTCCGCAAAAGCGCTCCCCCCTAATCTTGTTTGTCCTCCACTTAAATCAATAAAAATTAAAGCCGTATCCCGATTTTCGGTTTCTAAAAGGGGGGTTAAAGTTTTTCGAACATCAATAACAGGGGCAAAGGCGGAAACAACCAGAGAATTCGGTACTGCCCCCTTTTTTTCCTGAACACTTGGCCAAATGGGCTGCAAAGCGACACCCAATGCAGGACAAAGTTCCAGACTTATTGTCTGTAGTGCATCAGAGCTGGCGTCGGACGAATGGATCAACAGTTTTATATCGGATAAAACCCCAATGTTTGCTGCAGCGATATTCATAATGGCTTCTCCCACCGCCATACGTGCACTGGCTATAGGGTTCATAACCGATAATAAGGGTCGTTCTCCCTTTGCAAATGCTTCTCCTTGATAATGAACGAAGGATCTTGCCGTTACAGTACAATCAGAGACAGGCACTTGCCATGGGCCCACCATCTGATCTCTTGAAACTAAGCCTGTCACGGTTCTATCACAAATTGTAATTAAATAAGATTTATCGGCTATATAAGGACTTTTTAATAAACGAATAACCGCATCAAAAAGATCAATTCCTTCTAAATTATAAAGGGAATTCTCAGAAAATAGGGAATTGACCTCTTCAAGCTGATAAAAAACTCTTTCTGTCCTCTCATCAAACAAAACAGCGGCTATGGCTTGTTTATCTCCCCAAGTTAGCTTCCCATGGGCATCAACATAATAGGCAATAGCCCGCTCAATGCGTTTAATTTTTTTCAAACCACAATGATGCATAATATCGGTTGCTCTATTAGACCAAGGAGAAATAGTCCCCCCTTTTGGAAGCACTAAGATTAAATCCCCCTTAGGTTCTTTTTTATTTTCAGCCGGATTAGAATCATGTCTTAATAAATCGATTAATATTTTATACTCATTTTCATTAAGATCCATGTCGGAATCGATCAAATAAATAAATTCTGCGCTCACTCTATGAACATTGGGAACAGTATAATTAATTTTTATTAATAGCCGCTCTAAGCGGAAATGAGAACGGGCAAACGACCCCCGCACAAATTGCATATAGGCCTCAATTCACAAAAAAGTTCGTTATATTACCAAGGTGATATAACGAGTCAGAAACCAAATCCCAGAAGATAATATCATTGTAGCAGGAATGGTAATTATCCAAGCCCAGACAATTCTTCTTGCGATACCCCATCTTACAGCAGACACTTTCTGCAACGACCCTACCCCGACAATAGCACCGGTGAGGGTATGGGTAGTTGAAACTGGGATCCCCAGGTGAGTGGCTAAAAATAAGGCAATGGCGGCAGCCCCTTCTGCGCAACTGCCATGAACTGGCTTAAGTTTCGTAATTTTCATGCCCATCGTGCGGATGATACGCCACCCGCCAAACAAGGTACCTAGCGCTATCACAAAATTACAGACAATCACGACCCAAAGGGGCACGTGAAACTCCGGGCCCGTCATATTGGCAGAAAACAATAAAATAGCAATAATACCCATGACCTTTTGAGCATCATTCCCTCCGTGACCAAGGCTCACTAGGGCACTGGAGACTAACTGTAATTTTCGAAACACCAGATTAGCTTTATAGCGAGTTGATTTAAAAAATAAGCGGACAACTAATGCCATTAGAAAAAACCCTAGCACCAGCCCTAACATCGGTGAAACCACAATAGAAATTAAGACTTTACTTACCCCAGCTACATTTACCGCATAAATATCTGCCTTAGAAATGCCTGCGCCCAGTAATCCTCCAATCAAAGCATGAGAAGAACTTGAAGGGATGCCATAATACCATGTTAAAATATTCCAAATAATAGCACTTATTAATGCTGCAAGAATAACATGCGGGTCAATAATAGTGGGGTCAATAAGACCCGTGCCAATGGTTGTGGCAACATGGACATCAAAGAATAAAAAGGCCACAAAATTGAAAAAGGCAGCCCATAAAACAGCCCAGTGCGGTTTTAAGACCTGGGTAGAAACAACGGTGGCAATGGAATTGGCAGAATCATGAAATCCATTGAGAAAATCAAAAACTAAAGCAACTATAATAATAAATACAATAAAAGCAAAAGAAGCATCCATCCTTAAGAGTACTCAAGCACCACATCTTTGATAATGTGGGCGACGGACTGGCAATTTTTAATGATCGATTTGGAATATTCGTAGATCTCTTTGATCTTTAAAAGTTCCCTTGCTTCAATTTCTTCTTGAAACAACCGAGAAATACCCGATAATAATAAATGTTCCGCTTCAATTTCCAGTTTATCAATGGAATCGCACAATTCTAATATTCTATTCGAATTTTTTAAGTTATTTAAATATTCAACCGCTTTTCGAACAGTTTCAGTCGCCTGTACACATAAAAAAGCAATCGAGTTAATTTCTGAGGGTAATTGATGAACCCTAAAAATTAAAATGCGTTTTGTCGTCCTATGAATAGAGTCTAATACATCATCCAGCTTCTGAACTAAACGATGAATATCGTTTCGATCGAAGGGGGTAATAAAGGTTTTGTGTAATTTAACTAAAGTGGTTTCTGTTATTTGGTCGGCTTTTTCTTCGTGCGCTGCAATGATTTTGGCATACTTATCACAGTGTTTTAGATCCCGTAA
>Ga0206998_1237_pt1 | contig 11190 bp, 5 predicted proteins | sample Alteio_BWMinCont_FD_153309 | JGI IMG/M metagenome (GOLD analysis project Ga0206998, IMG submission 153309) | Enriched cells from forest soil in Barre Woods Harvard Forest LTER site, Petersham, Massachusetts, United States -... | ecosystem: Environmental > Terrestrial > Soil > Temperate forest >... | reverse complement strand
AGCGATGTCGAAGATTTGGAGCGCGAACTTCGCAGGCCCGACCGTCCCAATCCATGCGATCCTGTCGCCTTTGGGCGACCATACCGGCGCACCGATCTCTTCCCGTGTCGGATAGACCACCTGGTTGTCGCTTCCGTCTTTGTTCGCGATGTGGATCTCGGAGGACTGGTCCTTCCGTTCAGGAGTAAATTGGAGATACGTAAACCGGCTGCCGTCCGGCGAAAAACTCCCAACGCTGTCGATGTTATAGATCAGCTGCCTCGGCGTACCGCCGAAGACCGGCATGACATATAGTGCGTTTGTGATAGTGTTCTCCAGGGTCGGCCGTACAAAGTAGAGGTAATTGCCATCCGGCGAGAAGGCGATCCCCATATACCAGTTGGCAAATGCGCCCAGGATCTGGGTATCGGTGTTGGTCGCGGTGTTTCTCACCCAGGGCGTCCGTTGGCCTTTATCGTTCTTTACCTCGGCCAGAAAGCGACCATCGCCTGAGAGCGCGATTCGTTCGATCGTCCCTACATTGGTGATCTGACTCACAGAGATGGTCGCGAACGGCCCGGCCCGAGGCCAGAAGCGCCACGCGCCAAATCCGGCCGCCGCAAGAATGACCAGGCATGCCGTGACGATAGTGAGTCGACGTGATTTCCTGGTCGCGAGCACAGCGGCGCTCGATGAGGATCCGGGTGAAGACGTTCGCGACACCTGCGCGGTAGGGCCGCTCCCCGAACCGCTCTTTCGCTGCAAACGCTTCAGGTCGGCACGAAGCTCTCCGGCGAACTGGCAGCGAAGCTCCCGGTCCTTTTCCAGTGTTTTGTTGAGAATGTTCTCGAACTCAATCGGAAGTTCCGGATTGAGCGAGATTGGGGCAACCGGCGACTCGTTCAAAATGCGATCGAAGACCACGGCAGTTGTAGCGCCGGCAAAAGGGTGCCGTCCGGTAGCCATCTCGTAAAGAACTACCCCGAGCGAAAACAGATCGCTGCGCGCATCCAGAGGCTCACCGCGCGCCTGTTCCGGCGACATGTAGGCAACGGTACCCATCGTCGATCCCGAAGCGGTAAGAGTGCTTAAGGCAGTTGAAGCGTCTGCGCCAGTACTGTCGAGTTTTGCCAGCCCGAAATCGAGGATCTTCACCGGCCCCGAATTCGTCACAAAGATATTCGAAGGCTTGATATCGCGATGCAGAATTCCTTTGCGGTGCGCGACATCGAGGGCATCAGCCAATTGCACGCCCATCTCCAGCAATTTCGAGTAGGGCATGACATGGCCGCGATAGAGCTTTTCCAGGCTGTTGCCCTCCATCAGCTCCATCACGATGAATGGCGTTTCCGCCGACTCGTTGAGCTCATGAATTGTGCAAATGCCGGGATGATTGAAGGAAGAAGCTGCGCGCGCCTCGCGCCAGAAACGCTCCAGAGCGGAGCTGTCGTTCTGAGTTGTTTCGATCAGTAGTTTGATCGCGACATGACGGCCCAGCTTCTGGTCGACTGCCTCGAATACCACACCCATGCCGCCCTGCCCCAGCCGGCGGATGAGTTTGTAATGACCAAGAAAGGTACCTGGGGACAGTTCTTGCACTCCCCAATCTTGCCTGTAAGCGCCGAATGCGGCAAGAAATTGGGAACTTAAACGAAATCCGCCGCGCGGCTGTAGTGACGGTCGCGGTAGGGATACCAGTCGCCTGGTACCCCCCGCGCGGATCCGTACGGGCGCTCATTAGCGCATACGGCTCTTATCTTGGATGACTAGCGGCGAAACGAACTTCGGGATATGGATGGAGCTTCTGAGGACGAGGAAGCCATTGTTCGGCGAGCGCAACGCGGCGAGCCCAAGTGAACCGGCTCTTTTGACTACGCCGACGGAGGGTTTTCCCCCAGAGGCGAAGCACCCGGTTCCTGAACAGACCTAGAGTGTTCAGGTTCCCCGGTACCGCGTAGTAGTTGAAGTAGCCCTGCAGAACCGACCTGAGCCATCCTCCGGTTTGCGGCACTGGATCATGCAGGCGCCTGCATAGTTGCTGCTTGATTTCCTGCAGCTTCTTCCTCATGCGTTTGCGGACCGTCGTGCGTCGCACCGTGTAGTGTCCTTTCCCGTTCTTCCCACTGATATGCGTGAAGCCAAGAAAGTCGAAGGTCTCAGGTTTGCCCTCTCCTCTTCGTTCCCGGTTCTGTTCGGCATACCGCCCGAACTCGACCAGGCGCGTCTTGTCTGGATGAAGTTCCAACCCAAATTTCCGCAGTCGTGCCCGGAGATTCTCCAGAAAACGATCCGCGTCAGCCTGATGTTGGAACCCTAGGATGGTATCGTCCGCATAGCGAATCACTACCACCTCGCCTCGCGCATACTTCTTGCGCCAGACGTCCACCCAAAGATCGAAAACATAATGGAGATAGATATTGGCGAGAATCGGTGATGCCACCGAGCCTTGCGGAGTACCTGTCTTCGTTTCCGACCATTGCCCTTCCTCCATTACTCCAGCGTTGAGCCATTTCCGGATCAACCGCAGGATTCTGGGGTCGGCTACGCGATGTTCAACGAACTTGATGAGCCAGCTCTTATCGAGGTTATCGAAAAAGCCATGTATATCGGCATCAAGAACGTAGTTCACCTTCTTCTTCATGAGCGCATATGACAGGGCGTCCAGCGCTTGGTGCGGGCTGCGCCCCGGACGAAAACCATACGAGAAGCCAAGAAAGTCCTCCTCATAAATCTGATTGAGGACGGTGACCACAGCCTGTTGGACGATTTTGTCCTCCAGAGCTGCAACCCCCAACGGACGTTTCCGTCCGTCTTCTTTCTCTATGTACACTCTTCGCGATGGCTGTGCCCGGTATGCTCCACGATGAACCCTGCTATGCAGATCAATGATCCGACCTTCCAGCCCGGACTCATACTCCTGCCACGTTACGCCGTCTACGCCGGGTGCAGCTTTGCGCTTCAATGAGTGAAAGCTTGCCCGGAGTAGGTCAACCGACACGTGATGGAGCAAAGAGGTGAATCTCATCTCCTTGTTTTCCCTTGCTGCTTTCCGCACACCCGCCAACCCCTGTGACACGCGTGCCTCGCTCTGTGTCGAGCGCGTGTTAGGTTGAAGAGTGTTCTCCTCGATCAGCGGCCTTCCCTCCTCAATCTCCGCCAACAATTTCTCGTCTTTGTTCGACTGATTCATAGGTACTGTACCGCTGTCCGACTCCTCGGAGATGTGCATGCGGGCCGTACGGCCTAAGCCTTCACCCGCCGTCCTGGTATCTGGTTTGACAGCAGGCCTCTCCGAGGTCTCCCGGTTCTCGTGCATGAAGCTTCCAGGCGTGTCTGGGGTCTTCGACTACGCAGGACCGAGCAGGGACTCGCGATATCGCACCTGCTCGTGTTGTCTTCCGCCTGTTAGAAAGCGTCGACGTCCTGATTGCTTGTTTTCGGAGCTCAATACCCAGCCCACCTGTACCCCTGTTTACGCTTCGCCGTGCACCTCGCGATACACTGCGCAAAACTCGGGGCCGAGCGGTTCGCTACTCCTTTCTCGTAGGAATCTTTCATTCCCCGCTTCATGCCGGTTTATCCCGGCGCACCTAACAGGCCAACGCACGTTTCGAGCGTGAAGCGACTCGATTTGATACTCGGCGATGATGCGTTCACGCAAAATGGTGATCCCAATCGGACGGTGATTGAGCCTTCGTCCGTGGGCAGGTCGAATCGCATCCGAATTCAGAAACTTCGCTGGAAAGCTGTAATTTGATCCGGATCGGGCAGTGCGCTTCGTTGGAGGTGGTGGAGCCGTGTTCGGCGGCAGTTTGGAAGATCAGGACATCATCATGGCGGAAAACACCTCGTGCAAGGGTTTCCCCGGGGCCATACTGCAGAAGATCTGGTTCCTGCAAAGGGGCGCACGCCAGGCCGATCATTTCTTGGCGGAGATTTACTGCTGTTGAACGCAGGTGACGACACCAAAGTAGGCAGGTTGAGTATTCAATCCGGCGTGTATCAAGATCGAAGCGGGCTAAAACACCAGACAGTCAGCACGGGAAACGTCGGTCCGGCAGGCACGGCTCAGCTGACTCTCCAGTGGAGGACCGCGTTTGGCGATGCTAATTACCAGGCGGTCTGCGGCGTCGCCGATAACTCCGAATTCCTTCAGGCCATCAACACCTCGCTGCCAGCGCCCCCACTCCGCCTGGCAAGTTCCTCTTCCAGGAAGGGCATGGCTAGACCCAACGCACCAGCGCAGCAGAGTAGCCGCCCCTTTTCAGGCACTGTAGAATACGCTTTCCTGTAACTCTGACAACGGGAGTGCTGGCAAAGCGAGGTGGAGCATTGCCCGATTTCATTGACTGGCCGCAAACGGATCCGCCACGTCGCCGCCGCCGTCTCTTTCTTATTGTTGTCGCTATCGTTGCCTGCATCGTCTTTGGCAGTCGCACGGCATTCTCGTATTGGGTCGACCTGTGCTGGTTCAGGTCGCTCGGATACGCGGAGGTGTACTGGAAGACGCTAAGCCTGCAATGGGGTATCTTTACGGCCTTTGCAGCGGCTACATTCTTCATTCTGTATGGAGCGTTTTCCGTTCTGAAACGAGCTCACCACGGCGATTTGCCCAGCGGGCACACGATTTTCATTAACGGAAGGCCGGTGAGACTGACGGTTGAGCCTGTCATGCGCTTTGCGGCGCTCGGTGTTTCGCTCGCCGTTGCCGGCGCGACCGGCGCCGAGATGATGGCGGAGTGGCCGACGCTGGCGCTGCTGTGGTTCGCGCCACGCGCCACCGGTGACGTCGTGGACCCGATCTTTGGCAAGCCACTGAACTTCTTTCTGTTCACGCTGCCCGCATGGCAGCTCATGACCGACTGGTTGCTCTTGTTGGCCGTAATTACGTGCGGGTTGGCCGTCTTCTTCCTGCTCATCACGGGCGGAACCCGTGCGCTCACCAGGAGCCGCAGCAGCTATGGCCGATCATCATCGCGCGGACTCTCCATTACGATTACGTTCCTATTGCTAACGCTCGCGATGCGTGTCTATATCGGACGTTTCGAGCGATTGCTCGATGACCACACGATCTTTGCGGGCGTCACCTATACGGACGCGCACGTGATGATCGGCGGTTTGCTGATCGTCTGTGCGGCGCTGTTCCTCGGTGCGTCGATTTCAGGCATCAACGCCATATCGGCGCGGCGCGGGCGGTGGCTTGCCGCGGCGATCCTTCCGGCCGCAGTCTGTTATGTCGCGATTGGTGTAGTTGGCTGGTACGTCAACAGCTTTATCGTCAAACCGAACGAGCTTGTTCGCGAACAACCGTATATTGCTCACAATATCGATATGACCAGGAAAGCCTATGGATTGGACCGGTTCTCGCGACGCGAGTTCGCCGCCGAGACGACCGTCGAGGCGATTGATCCGACAAATAATCAGCCGACGATCCAAAACATCCGGCTATGGGACGTGCATGCACTGCAGGATACCTTGCGTCAGATTCAGGAGATCCGCACCTATTATGACTTTCCAGACATCGACATCGATCGCTATGGAATCAACGGCAGTATGCGCGAGGTGATGCTCGCCACGCGCGAACTAAACGTCGACAAGCTGCCGGAAAGCAGCAGGAACTGGATCAACGAGAAACTGATTTACACCCACGGCTACGGTATTACGATGAACTCCGTAAACAGCTTCACTTCAGAAGGGCTGCCGACGCTGATGCTGAGCAACATGCCTGTCCAGAGCACGGTGCCCGGTCTCACGGTGACTCGCCCGGAAATCTATTTCGGCGAGCTGACTAATACCGACGTGTACGTCAAGACCCGGCAAAAAGAGTTCAACTACCCGCAAGGCCAGACCAACAGTTTCACGTCCTACGAGGGTAACGGCGGTATAGTCCTTGGCGGCTTCCTCCGCCGCATCCTCCTCGCGTTCGATCGCGGCGATATCGGAAAATTGCCTTTTAGCGACGACATAAACGCGGAGAGCCGGTTGCTGATGCGGCGCAACGTGCGTGATCGCGTGTCGGCCTTGGCGCCGTTCCTCACTTGCGATCCGGATCCGTACATCGTGGTCGGTGAGGATGGCCGGCTGTCGTGGGTTATGGATGCGTTCACAGTTTCAGACAGCTATCCGTATTCGCGCCATTACCGTCTCGGCGAGAATCCGATCAACTACATGCGGAACAGCGTCAAGGTGGTGATCGACGCCTACGATGGAAGGACAACCTTTTACGTGTTTGACACCGATGATCCGATTCTCGGCGCCTACCGCCGTATTTTTCCTGGCCTGTTCAGGAATGCGTCTGCGATGCCGGCCGGTCTCCGGAAACACGTGCGCTACCCCGAGTTATTGCTCAAACTGCAGGCGGAAGTATACGGCCTATATCACATGACAGATCCGGAGGTGTTCTACAACCGCGAGGATCTGTGGACGGTCGCGAGCGAAGTGGGCATGACCGAAGGAGGCGAGCAAACCGCGCAGGCGATGGAGCCGAACTTCGTGCTGATGAGACTGCCGGGCGAAGGCGGTATGGAGTTCGTAGAGATTCTGCCGTTTACGCCAGCCAACCGGAACAACCTGATTGGCTGGATAGCCGGCCGCAGCGACGGCGCCCACTATGGCACATCCGTGGTCTATGACTTTCCCAAAACCAGGCTGGTTGACGGACCGCTGCAGATCGAAGCGCGAATTGATCAAAACGCACAGCTTTCAGGGCAATTGACGTTGTGGAATCAGCAAGGCTCGCACGTGCGGCGCGGGACACTGCTGGTGATTCCGTGCGGGCGCGCGTTGCTGTATGCTGAGCCCATTTACCTTCAGGCTGAGCGGAGCCCGATGCCGGAGCTGCGGCTGGTCGTGCTCGCGCTTCAAGACCGGCTCGCATATGGACCAACCTTCGAGGCGGCGCTGGCGTCCCTTTTTGGCGGAGCGGCATCGTCGCTGAGCGCCACCGAGCCGGCTCGACCCGCCCCGGTATCCGCTGTCGCGCCCGGCGCCGAAGGGGATCGCAACGCACTCATTGCGGAAGCCGCCAAAGACCTTGCCGATTACCAGCGTCTGACGGCGCAAGGCGAGCTCGGCGAAGCGGGGCAAAAACTCGAAGCGTTGAAGCGCGCACTCGACAAGCTGAACGAGCGTCAACGATAGTCCGCTGCAGCCTTGGCTGTCGAAGTCTTCGCAAGAACGAACCGCTCGCTCCGCCGACCTCGAAGGGATGTCAGAATTACTCCGGCGCGAACTGATGCTTTACCTGGTGGCTACATAGCGCTGAGCCGTGATGTGGACTGGAATATCTGCGATAGCTGCCCTTCGTTCGCAGGTACCATTCAGTCGCCGTTTGAGGTCGTTGCGCACGTCTGCTGTTCAATCACTATCTCTGCGCCGCCATCCTCGGCGGTGGAGCCTGGTATTTCCAAGTTCAGCGAGATGACCGGGAGCCTCTTTGCCGCTCGGCACTGTTTCCGATGCACAGATTACCCGGACAGAGAGCTTCTGCTCAATGACGAAGACCGCCTATCCCCTATCCGATAGTGCGCTCGAAGCAACGAATTCAGAAGGTGAATTGTGCTGATTTGCACGCGTCACGGCGCTGCTCCTAGGCGATCCCGATGCCGAGTCCATCGCTGAGACTTGCACCGGCGTTGCCCAAGAAAGATGACATGACAGTCCACCCCATCAGAAGGCTTCCTGCTAATCATGCTATTGAGACAATTGCCTTTAGAGCCGCAAATCTTGGAACAGGCTACGTTTATCTGAAGACGCGCGACGTGGATGCGGGCCTACACCCGTGAAGTCGTAGGGCGTCGGCATCGGCCGCAATTTCGTGCCAACCCAGCCTTCCGGTTAACGGTGAACCGACCTGCCGACAAAACGGCGGTTATCGGTAAATTCCTCAGCGGCGAGCTGGTTGGCGAAGAATCGCCAACTTGACTCGGCAACGACCTCGCTTGCTCCACGTGGACGTGTATCCGCTTCTCGGACAACTGGTTCCTATACTTCCCGGACAACGGTATTTCAGGTTAATTCATCAGACGGGTCAGTTGCCGCTAAAAACGAGTTCCTCATCGAACACCGCGGGACGATCGAATTTCTAATTCTCCGGAATCGAGAAGGATCACGGACAATACGGAAATTGAGCGGGCAATAGCTTTACTTCCTGCTCGCCGACAAGCCCGCGAGTTTCGTGACGAAACGTATTTCTCGTTACCGAAGCCGCCATCCGGCGGAATCTCGTCGACGAATCGTCAGGCACGGAGTGCCAGTCCGTTGCCGTTTGCATTGGGTTAAATGTGTCGCTTGACCGGTGCGCTTAATTCTTATCTTGAGGCAGCTCAGAAGTTGGCGAAGGTGTCGACGTTGGATCAGGCTTTGGCGCTGGGGCAGTCTGAGTGGGTGCCGTTGTTGTGTCCTGGGCCGAGGGTGCTGCCACAGATGCTGGTGTGGCAGTCGGAGACGTTGATGCGGCAGACGATGCCGGTTTTTGCACGGGTACGGGCAGCGTTACAGCAGCGACCGCACTGGGATCATCGCGCAACTTGAGGTACAGCGTCGCTCCATCGGCCGGCGTCGGCACGGTAAAGTTATTTTCGTTGAAGCCAGTAGGTACATCGGTCGGATTGTCAAAATTTTTGGCCGCGGCGAAGGACTGCACGAGGAACAAGCTACGGCCTTCGACAGTGCAGTTAGGAGTGTCCGCGGCAGTGCAGTGGATCGCTGTGATCTGCGGCGCTCGGACGAGAATGCCAAGTGGGGTCCAGTTCCCCGGCGTACCGTCTGCCGCGACCGGACGCATCTGCAATTTGCCAAATGCCGATTGACCGAACACTTTCAGGGGATCCAGAGTGGCAACGGCCGTATGGTCGTCCTGGAGCACGAGGTCATTCGTTGCAAGTGAAAGCGTGGTGTGGACTGAGCCATCGACGGTAGCGACTTCGATCGTCTGTGTGCGAGAAAAGGCTTCCTTCGTCTGCACAACGAAGGTGAGCTTACCCTCGAGCAAGATGTCGTCCTTGGTGCCAAAGCTGACGGGCAACGTGCCATCCTTCTGAGCGGATGTGGCCTTGAATGAAAGCAACTTCAGTTCCGGGCGCGCAGCCTTGGCGGAGATCTTAACAGGCATCGTGCGGCCGTCTTTGAGCTTCGCCGTCGCGCTGGAGCCGTCGTCGGGCGAGACACCAGTGTCAGCCTGAAGGTGCATCGTCTTGTCGTCGTTTCCTTCGCCGCTGGGAGTGAAGGTCTGTTTATCGATCTCGACAGAGACCACATCCTTGAGGCCCTCGCCAGTGAGCACGGCTATCTTGTCGCCGCCGTGGATCGTGATGGCATCGAGGTGAATGCCGGCGGTGTACGCCGTGAGCGGGACCCGGTCTCTATCCGAGTCCCCATACTGTTGGATAGCAAGCGAATAACCTCCGGGTTGAACGGTTTTGAGCGAAACATCCAAAGCCAGTGTGTCTTTCCCATCCTTGCCCGCGGCAGGCTTGAAGGAGACGTCTACATCTTTCGCGTTTTCGCTTGCCAGGGAAATGTGCTCGACGCACGCGCTGCCGTCACCCTTGAGTGTGAGGTGATTATCCTGCCCGACGAGCAGCTGGGCGCTGTCCACGATCTTCCAATCCTTGCCTTTGACCTGCTGGACCGCGATGGTGGGTCCTTCGAAGGAATCGAAGCCCCAATAGCCACGGACAGTCCCGGTAATCGTCAAATCGGTCGTCGCGCCGATCTTGACGTCAGGCGTCTCCGGTGGCGCGTTGTTGTCTTGAGGCTTCGGATCGGGCAACGGATCACGCTTCCCTTCTTCCTTTGCCATGACGAGTCCGCCTTCGAACGCGTCAGGCGCCAGCGGTATATCCGTAGGCGCACCGGTTCGGTTGAGGTGCAGAACCAGACCGTGCGCGAAGCTGCTCGAAAAAACAAGTGGCGCGCCTTCCAAAGGAATAGTCATCTTCGGTTGCAACAAACACGCGACCTCGTTCGGATCGTGTGGATGAAGCGGCGGCAGCTTGGCCTTCTGAATGGCCGGCAGACCGATGACAATGACCGATTCGGGTTTGTGGAACGAGGGCGGCGCGTTGAGCCTCAGACTGAGTGAAGAACCCTGCGGGAAGCTGAGTCCGGGAATGTATTGGTACTGCGCTGTGCGCAACATGCCGACGAGGTGAACGAGATCAACAACTGCACCGACATACGCCGAGTAAAGGCCCGCTCCAACAGGCTGCGTGTAGGAAGCAGCATTGATAAAGTCAGAGGATGGACCCGTAGATATGGCTTCGGCAATGCTTTGTCCATGTCCGTCATCAAGGAGAACGGGGGCGCTGGACTGTGTGAGGCAGATAACCTGCTGATCTACGGGCTGCTTGAAGCAGTCGGCGTTCGGCTTTAGGGCGAGCGTGGCAGCCAGCTTCGCAGAGTGTTCCTGAATGGCCTTCGGGTCGTCTTGCGGAACCGTTTTCATAGCCGCGAGGTAACGTTCGATGCGCTGCTGCTCGAAAGATGCTTCATTAAGATCGGCATAGGCGCGAATGAACAGGCCCGGTTTACCCTTGACGGCGGATCGAAGCGTCTTGAAATCGCCGCCGGTCTCAGGCGCGACAAAAAGCAGGGCCTCCTCAGCCTCGTTCGGAACGGTGACGGTTGTCCCCTCAGCAGTTTTCTTGTTCCAGGTATCAATCTCGGTGAACCAGTTGTCGGGAGGCTCATTTGTCGTGCCGCGAAGAAAGGCAACGATCAGTATCAGATGATTCGACTGGCTCGACGGAAGCTCAGCCTTGATCCATATCTTGTCGCCTGGTTGAAGGTTAGGAACCTGGGCGATGGGGAGCGTCGAAAGTCCTCGCGTCACACGGATGTCGATCGTAGGCCCCGCCAGATCGAAGCGTGCTTTGTCATCAGCCCGAAGAGATGACGACAAAGATATGGTGAGAAGGCATACTGCAAATTTCAGGGCTTTCATTTATAGGTTTTGGATGCGAAAAGGGCAAGAGCGGGTTGCGGAGCCGTGGCCCGAAAACAAATACAAGCCATCCCTAACAGCCTTCAAACAGTCGGCATTTTGGCTGCCAAGTCCGCTACGCGCGCGATTACGGCACCATCGCAGTTTTGTACGTTCCAGAGTGTTCCGCGCTTCTAGCAAATCACTAGTCTCCTGAGTCATAAGTAGATTGCATATAGATGCGGCGCGTTCTATGGTGAGGCATGGAGCCTCGTCGTGGACGGCCG
>Ga0206998_1235_pt1 | contig 11279 bp, 5 predicted proteins | sample Alteio_BWMinCont_FD_153309 | JGI IMG/M metagenome (GOLD analysis project Ga0206998, IMG submission 153309) | Enriched cells from forest soil in Barre Woods Harvard Forest LTER site, Petersham, Massachusetts, United States -... | ecosystem: Environmental > Terrestrial > Soil > Temperate forest >... | reverse complement strand
GGGGTTTTTGTGCGTGGTTCCGTTCACTCCTTCTATTTGCGGCTGTAGCCGGAATATGTCATCTCGGCTGGAGTCAGGAAGTAACGGCTTCCATTACCGGCACGGTAACGGATCCAAGGGGCGCCGCTTTGCCTGGAGCCACGGTGACGGCAACGTCACAGGAGCGCGGTCAGACTTACACCGCCCTGACCAACGACAGCGGTCTTTATCGGATCGCTCAACTTCCCGTTGGCACCTATGCCGTTAAAGTCGAGAAAGGCGGATTCTCTTTGGCCTCCTACCCGGCATTTGTGCTCACGCTGAATCAAGTAGCCCGTGTCGACGTGGCGATGAAAGTCGGTCAGACGAGCGAGACGGTGGAAGTAAGTGGCTCAGCGCCCGTCCTTGCAACAGAGACGACACAGGTCGACACCGTCATCAATGCCTCAACCAACGACAACCTTCCGCTGGCGTCGCGCAACTACGTGCAACTGACGCTGCTCGCGCCGGGCTCGGTTTCGACCGATCCGAGCAGTTTCAATAACGGTAACAACACCGGCGGTTATGGTGGGCGTCCGCTGATCAACGGCAATCGCGAGCAGGCAAATAACTTCATGCTCGACGGCATGGACAACAATCAGGTCTCGGATAATTTGCTGGGTTACACGCCGGCTCCGGACGCGATCCAGGAGTTCAACCTGATTACGAATAACGCACCGGCAGAGTTCGGCAATTTTGAAGGCGGAATCGTCAACGCGACGATCAAGTCCGGCACCAATGCCTTTCACGGCGATGTTTGGGAGTTTTTCCGCAACGACGTTCTAAACGCGAACAGCTGGTCGAATAAGCTGGTCAGTCCTGCGCTTCCTAGGGCTGCGCTGCGCTGGAATATGTTTGGCGGCACGCTCGGGGGGCCGATTATCAAGAATAGACTTTTCTTCTTTGCCGACTTTCAGGATCAGCGATTTGATATCCCAAGTTCGTCGGGTTTCAATACGGTTTTCACCGCTGCTGAGCGCGGCGGTGATTTTGGCGCCCTTTGTCAGGGCGGATTTTCCAAAGGAGTCTGCACAGGGTCAGGCCAGTTATATAATCCGTGCGCGTCTTTTACGGCGCCATGCACTCCCTCGTCAACGCCCGCCCCGACGCGCCAACCCTTTCCGAACAACGTAATTCCGGCTGTCATGATCAGCCCGGTAGCGGCTGCCTTATTTCAGTCAAAACTGTATCCGACTCCCATCAGCACGGCGCTGCAAAACAATGCAGTGAATACGAGTAATTCAGCCTTCAATGAGGAACAGGGCGATCTGAAAATTGACTTCAAGGCTACTCAAAAAGACAGCATCTCCTATCGCTTCACCAGGGCTTATCAAGACAATCCATCCTTCAATTCGCAGGTACTGTTGTCGAATGGCGTCTCATCGACGCCGATTTACAACACGGTTGGCGACTGGACTCGTGCGATCGGAAACAATCTGGCGAATGATGCCCGCATTGGTTGGAGCCACATCACGCTGAATAGTGGCAACGCTTGGGCCTCCAGCGTTGGGCAGTTTGGCAACACGCTGGGCATTGGGAACGGCAATCCTGCATCTGTTCCTGGCCTGCTGAATCTCAGCTTCAGCAATTCAGCTGTGACCAGCTTGGGAACCACTGAGCAGACCCAGAGCTTCGATGACCACGTCTGGCAGTTCGAGGATGGGTTGAGTTGGAGCCACGGACGGCATAACTTCAAGTTTGGCGGTCAGTTGTTCCGTCAGATTATCAAGACCTTCTACGCCGGTAACAACGGTGAACTTGGTCTCATGGACTTCGACGGAAGGTTTACCAGTCCCACTATTGGAGCTTCTGGAGGTGACGGTGGCGCCGATTTTGTCCTCGGCCTCGACTATCAATACGGTCGCGGGGTAAGTACCGGGACAACCTGGCAGCAATCCAGCAACGTCATCGGGGCTTATGCGGAAGACACGTGGCGCCTCACCTACCGCTTAACCTTGAATCTCGGTCTGCGGTACGATGCGCACACCCCCTGGGCGGAAGCCAACGACCAGCAGGCGAACTACAACATCGCTACCGGCAATATCGACCTCGCCGGCAAGAACGGGGCCAGTCGCGCTCTCTACGATGGCTTCTATGGAGGCAGGGACTTCCAGCCCCGCATCGGGTTCGCGTGGACTCCGGCGGCATTGGGCGGGCGGACGGTGATCCGCGGCGCCTTCACAATTTCGTCGTATCTGGAAGGTACGGGCACGAACCTTCGTTTGCCACTCAATCCACCTTTCACTCCGGCGGAAATCAACGTCCTCTATAACGGCACTGCGCTACCTGGGACCAATACAACGGATGGCATTGCGGGTTCCGCTTCGGCCGCCTCTTGCGCGGCGCCAGCTTATGCTTGCTACGCTGGGGACCTCCTCCGGGTTTGGGATCCCAAAGTGCAGCCTGCCATCGCGGATGAATACAACGCGACGGTCCAACACCAATTTGGTGGTAATACGACGGTCCAAGTCGGGTATGTAGGACAGAGGGGAACTCACCTGATGGTGCCCTTCGACTATGCGCAGAGAACGCTGCTGTCGAATTCGTCTTGCGGCACTCCTCCCTGCACGGCAGCCAGCCCCTATTTCGCAGCCAACCCGACGCTCTACAACGTTTTGGGCGCAAGTGCGCAAGTTTCAGGCACCAAGTCCAATGGCAACATGAGATACAACTCATTGCAAGCCGTGCTGCAGAAAGAGATCAGTCAGGGTTTGCAGTATCAGGTCTCGTATACCTTCTCCAAGTGCATGTCCGACAATACGGGGTATTACGGCGCGTGGAGCAATGCCCTGAGTGCCTCAGCATATTGGCAGAACGTCTACGATCAGCGATCGGAATGGGCGCCATGCTACTACGATGCTACTCACGTCCTTTCATCGTATGCGGTTTACGACCTTCCCTTTGGGCGCGGAAAGATGGTGGGGAAAGACGTCAATCCGGTAGTCAATGAAGTGATTGGAGGATGGGCGGTTAGCCCTATCATCTCTTTCCGTACCGGCTGGCCAATGCCGGTTCAGGGAGCCCAGGATAATTCTGGTACAAACGGGCGCGGAGCGCGAGCAGACTGCAGCGGCCTCCCGTCGATTACGAAAACACCGATACAGGGAATAGGCGTTCAGTGGTTCACCAATACTGTACAATTCACCAATCCAGCGGTTGGCACCTTCGGCAACTGCTCACCTCAACTCGATGGGCTGCGTTCGCCCCATTACACCGACGTCGACATGAGTGTGCATAAGGACTTCCCAATCCGCGAGCGATTCCGGTTGCAGTTCCGAACCGACTTCATCAACACTTTCAACCATGTCCAATTCAACGCGCCCAACATGGGTTTGGGATCCACGATGGGACAGATTACCGGTGCCCAACCCCCAAGGAACATACAGTTGGCGCTGAAACTCTACTACTGAAAATGAGGAACGTATAATGATGCAGGCGAGCACCTCGCCTGCATCATTTGCGTTGATTTTCAGAGAAGGACCTTCGAAATTCATTTTCAGATGTGTGGATTCTTGGCGAAGGCCGCGGCAATTCCCGCCTTACTGGGTTGTTTCTGGCACGGGTCGATCCTGCTCGCTCAGCAATCCCCAGCATCCAGTTTGCCGCCTGTTCCAACTCCGGAGAAAGCAATCAGTCTGGCGGAGCAGGGACGCTGCGGCGAAAGCATCTCTGCACTGAAACATGCAATGGCGGCCACCGTCCCCGCTGAGGTGCGGAAACAGGCTGGCGTGCTCGGCGTTCGCTGTTCCCTGGCCATGGATGACCGTGACTCGACTAATGAATTCATCCGGTTGTTGACCAGGCAATTTCGCAAGGACCCGGACGTTCTCTTTGTAATCGTCCACGCCTATTCCGACCTATCAACGCGAACAGCCCAGGATCTTGGTCGCGATGCTCCGCAATCCGTCGCCGCACATAAGTTGAACGCTGAAGCCCTCGAAATACAGGGTAAGTGGGAACCTGCTCAGCTTGAGTACGAAGCGATAATCCAAAAAGACCCGAACGTTCGCGGCATCCACTTCTTGTTGGGCAGGCTGCTTCTCTCGCGGCCGGATGCTGGGCCCGAAGCCGCGGAACGTGCCAGGCAAGAGTTCCTCAAGGAAATTACGATCGATCCGAGTAACGCTGGCGCACACTACATTTTAGGAGAACTTGCGCGTAGGGATGAGAAATGCGAGGAGGCAATTCCACAATTCTCTGAGGCGATCAAGTTCAATCCCAATTTTGCGGAGGCCTATCTCGGCAAGGGACTCTGTCTCGTTAGTTTGAAAAAATATGAAGAGGCAGTTCCCCCACTGCGCAGCGCGGAGCGCCTCACGCCGGGAAATCCAGAGGTCCACCACACGCTTGCTACGGCACTCCAGAGATCCGGGCACAAAGAGGAAGCAGAAAAGGAATTCTCCATTCACCGCAGTCTCACTTCCGGGCAAGGCTCTGAAAGCCCGCAATAGAGATAAGGCGCAATACCCGCGCAGACTGAATACACAATGCAGTGTTGGACGCGCGCGGCAAATCTGATCCCGCCGCACATTGGTTCAATGGACGACCGCAGGCTACTTGCTGAAACGAACCGGGTCGGAACTTGTCTTACCCGCGTCGCTGCTTCTTCACGAGTCTAAGCAACCCAAATCTTTCCGGCACATGAAAGCTGTCGCTCATCGGGGGGCGCCACGCAATCTCATGCCGCGCCGATGCCGACCCTTGGCTCCGAAACAGGTTGATCCGAAGCATATTGCCCTGCGCCGCCCGACGATTATCGATGGCAGAATAAGGAATTTTCATCGCCCCATACCAAACATGGGCAGCCTCGTCGATTCGCGCTGAAACCTGAAACCCGGAGTTCCACTTCCAACCATCCTCGTGATGCGGTTTGCTGAGATCAATCTCCAAATCAACCCACTCGCCCTGCGGAGAAATCTCAAATTCCTTGTAACGCCGGATGTCTGCGAAATCAGCTCCAATGAAAACTTCCGCCACATCCCAGTTCCAGAGTTCGTTCGTCTCGGCCGACCGATTTGGATTTGGCTTGAGGTTGAGCTCTTCGTATGGGCATACGAACAGGAAGTACAGATTCTTTGCCGTCCACCGTGTTCGAACTTCCGTACGATACCTCGGGTCAGGCTTCCCATGGGCGTCTGCGTCCATATAGGTAGGCAATGAATCTCGCCAAAATGAAAGCGCGGGATTCGTATAAAGACTTGGATCCGAATCGGCCCAGTTGCTCTGAATGATCCGCTCGTCCGCGAGCACTTCGCCGCGGCAAGTGAAGAGCATCGTGGAGACGCAAATGAACCCAATCACCGAGATTCTTAATCCCAACATTCTCAGCATCCTAGGGATTGCTCGACACTGCAAGCCGGGTTAAGTGATATGCCATTAAGTGGTCAGGCGCCAAAAGTGCTTCTCGAAATTCTTTCTGCGCCTGCTGATCATCGCCCACAGAGCTATCGAGCATCGCCCTATTGTAGAGCCACCAGGCGCTCCTCTCGCCATCATTGTTCGAGCGCTCGAGAATGTCGTTCAATTTTCGTTTGGCTTCGCTTTCATCGAAATTAGGGAGTTCCTTCGATGCTTTCCACGACCAAACTGCGTTTTCAAGGCCAGATTGTTGAGCGCTGCGTTCGAAGCTGGCTCGGCCTTTTTCGTGTACGCTGCAGACCTTGTACACATTCCCAATAAGATAGCTAAATCTGGCGGAGCGCACGAACGGCTCGAGACCATCATGCGTAAACGGCAGATCTGGCACCGGTTCCGCGAGATGATCAACAAGTCCAACTGCCTCCGCGCATCGTCCGCTTCGTGCGAACGAGGTGGCGCGTTGCACTTCTAGTTCGAGCCAGACTTCTCGCACATTGATACCGCCTTCTTCGCGGACAAAGAAACGATTATGGAACAGTGCTTCTGCTTTCTCGAACTCTCCGGCCTCGACCAGATTCAGAATCAATTCGTAAACGAGATTGGAAGGAATGTGGGCACGATCGGGATATCGTTCCAAGGCCGCCACACGTTCCTGCGGTGGGCGTCGCAGGATACTCAGCGCCTGATCCATCCCCGTGTAGAGTTCGATATTGGCAGGATCCGCGCGCAGACCTTCCTGAAACACGCTCAAAGCCTTTTCGGGGTCGTCCTCTTCATGTAGCAATGCGCGCCCCAGACTGGCATGCAGGACCGGAATCTGCGGATTCAGAATGCGGGCCTGCTCCCACTCAGAAAGAGCTTCTCTTGTTAGACCTCGTGAAAAGTACAGGGTTCCGAGCAAATAATGTGCAGTCGCATCCTGCAAATTGAGACGAGCAGCGGTCCGCAAAACTTCCAGATCTTCTGGCCTGTTGGGAAATACATAATTCGTTGGAAGGTGCGCGGCAGCATTGAAATCTGCTGAGGAGGATTGGCCGAGTTGCTCGCGACAATATGCGCGGAAGTAGGCGACCATTGGATGTTTGCCTGGAGCGAGCATTCCCGGTTCAGATTCATCGGGTACCGCTTGGGGATAATTGCGCGATAAAACATCAAGTGCCCGAGAATACATGCCGAGACGCATGTATTCAGACGCGACATTCAATACACGCTCAGGGTCATCACCAAGGTGTTGCAGATCAGGCTTGCCGATCTGCTCCAGCAAAAAATATCGCTGCGGAAATCGCGCTAGCCATTCGTTAGCGAGGCTCTGAGCCTCTTCCTTCTGTCCTTCAGCCTCCAAGACCGCAGATAACTCTTCTGCAGCGCGCGGATCATCCGGAGCAGAGCGTGTTGCCAATCGCAAATAAGATTCCGCCTGCTGCGGATTTTCCGCGCGGGCTGAGAGTTCGGCCAAACGCACTCCCGCTGCCGCACGAAAAGCCGGCAGCCGCTCGGCAGCTTCATAGGATTCGCGCGCCTCGCGATTCTGCCCCAAGCCTTCGTATGCAATCCCGAGGTAATAGGAAACTTCAGCATCGGTGGTATCTCGAGCTGCTACCGGCTCCAGAAAGGTTTTGGCTTCTTCGTAGCGCAACAAACTCGCGCATAGGCGTCCTGCAGCCTTGCGTCCTTGCATGCTCTCTGGAAATCGGGCAAGGGCATCGCGATAAGTTTGCAGGGCTACCAAGAGCCCGCCGTCAAGTTCCTCTTCGTTTCCCAGTTGGAGCCAGTCACCTTCCGTGCGATGCTCTCGGTCTGGGATGTTGAAGGAAGGCTGTGGGCCGGTTCGTATTTGTTCCGCCGGCGTCCAATCGTATTGGCCCTCGGTTTGCCGCAGAAGCAGAGCCCCTTTGCTGTCGTGGAGCTCGAATGTATATTTCTGTTGGTCCTCGGCCTTTTCGAGTCGATGTGACCAGGTCTGCTGCGGACTGAGGTCAATCCTTTGTTGAAAGACCTCATGATCTCCGGCCAGAATGCGAAGTGTGGCTTGGGGAACTGCCCGGTTCACGTTCAGTCCGGTAACAATCGCTTGTTGCTGGCGGTCGAGGTGGACGACCCCGGTTAGGTTGGCCCTGGAAATTCCGCCGATATCACGCACCGGCATCCAAAACTCAGAGAATCTGATGGTCTGTCGCGGTTCGAGAAAGGCATAGGTTTCCTGATTACGGAAAAGCCCCGCCTGCACTTCGACGTACGCGCTGTTGTTGTCCGACAGAGCCGTCCGCCAGTCCAATCCATCCGGATCGGTGCCCCATGACCAGATCTTCTTCGCAGGAAGTTGCGCGTACTCGGCGTAGTGGACAACGCCCGTGTTGGTGTGTGGGTTCCAAACGCCCATAAAGGGCTCGCGGCTGCCATGCATGAATAGAGAAACAGGGCCACTCGTTTGATTATTCACAATGCTCAGGTCGGCGCCGCCCTTCTCGATCGGCCAGGGCTCGACGTCTCGAAATCCGTGGCTCGCCGTGAATCGCATCGGATACTGAATTCGCGAGTCATCCCAAACCTGCACGCCCGCGTTGTTCCACCAGTAGAAGCGATGCCGAACGTCGCTGCGATTGTTGAGGGTGACTCTCTCCTCGAGAACGGTGGAATGAGGCTGGAGGACGAGTTCCACCGACCACTGCATTCCGCACACGCGGTCAATATTGCCGACCTGAACGAATGCGCTACCGTCGTCCTTTTGCCCGAAAGCAAAATCGACAGGAGAAAGGCTCACCCAATTGTGGGAAACCGGAAAATTGAACTCGATTCCAAACGCCGCCCAAGCGCCCCGATAAGATATAGCCGCCTTTTTAATGGAGGGATTTGCGTAAAACATGGGCTGGCCGCTGATCTTATCGGTGCAGGTGTAAAGATGGCCTCCGAGGTCGGGCAGCACCGAGCACTTCAAGTACTCATTCTCTAAAAAGAGAGCGCGCCAGGCATGATCGGTTCGTTGGTTGGTCAAATTCGCGCGGAGCGTATAGGGATAATTGAATCGGTCGTTCGCGTATTGATCAAACGGTGGATTGGGATTGGGCGCTGCTTCCCCATAGGTGGGTAGTGTTAGAGTGCCTTGCCACACCCGTACTTGAGCGGTTGCCTGGCATAAAGGAAGGAGCAGGAAAGCAGAGAGTGATTTTAGGCGCATCATCTTGGCAGGTGTGCTTGAAGCGCACCCAGCCATTATCTACGCCCAACAACAGAGGTGTCAGATTTATTCCAAGGGAAGAAGGATATTTGACCGATCCGTTTTCTCGCCATCCTCATTGGCATCGACTTGCGGGCTGGCGCTCGAAAGACGGTTAGCAGAAGCCATTTTGCTCCCGAAGAATATGTGCAGAGCGTGCGCGACCTTGTAGAGTTTTGTTATCTTTCTTGAGCGGTTGCGGTTAGTTTGCAACCCATTCAGAAACAGGAAAGCTCATGCGAAACAGATTCGAACGGTACTCCAGCCGAACTAGGGTACTACAATTCAGCGTGACCGCGGTGCCGTTTTTGCTTTGTCTCGCCTCATCTCTTAGGGCACAGGAGACGGAGCCCAACATGCCCATACGAACGAACGCTAAAGACGGTGCCGATTTTCGATGGCTCCACAATAAGGTATTGGATTCCCGCGTGCTCGACAGTACGCATCAGTGAGCGAGAGAAACCCGCAATACCCGTCAGAGGTGGGATATCATTTTGAAGCACCGGATGGCGGAAACATCTCGGCAGACGAAACAGGTGGCCCATTCACTCATCATGCGTTTCTTAACCGTGACACTTGCCGTCAGTCTGGTCGCCACGGTCGCGCTGACTCCTGCTTTGGTCAAATCGAATGCCTCGGCACAGACATCGGGCAATTCGGGGACCATCCGGTTCGAGGACATTGCTGGCAAAGCAGGCCTGCGCTTCACTACTCAAAACTCCCCGACTGCAAACAAGAATCAGATAGAAACAATGGTTGCCGGAGTCGCGCTGATCGACTATGACGGAGACGGATGGCTGGATATCTACCTGGTGAACGGCGCGGCCATACCTTCGCTGCAAAAAGAATCTCCGGCATACTGGAACCGTCTATATCGAAATAATCACGACGGCACATTTACCGACGTTACCGAGCGTGCCGGGGTCGCCGGCGCGGGCTACGGAATGGGCGTTGCTGTGGGCGACTTTGACAACGACGGCAGGCCGGACATATTTCTTGCGAACGTCAACGGTAACCAGCTGTTTCACAATAACGGGGATGGTACATTTACCGACGTAACCGCGAAAGCTGGGCTGAGCGGTGCGGCGATGAATGGCAAGAAAATGTGGTCTGTCGGGGCGGGTTGGTTCGACTACAACAACGATGGCTTGCTTGACCTGTTCGTTGTGAATTACTGCGGCTGGGAGGTAAACAAAGATCCGGTATGCCTGCTGAAGGACGGAGTGCGGGCCTACTGTCATCCCAAGAATTACACTTCTCTTCATAACACGCTGTACCGCAATAATGGCGACGGGACCTTCACCGACGTTTCGCAGGAGACAGGGATTGCGGCGCACATGGGCAAGGGCATGAGTGTCTCCTTTGCAGACTATGACGGCGACGGATTTCTCGACATCTTCGTGGCGAACGATACAACTCCGGCGTTCCTCTTCCATAATCTTCACGGCAAAAAATTCGAAGAAGTTGGGGCGACGGCGGGCGTGGCATACTCTCCGGAGGGGTTCACGCTTTCAGGAATGGGGTCGGATTTTCGGGATGTAAACAATGATGGGTTGCCTGATATCTGGTACACGGCCGTAGAGCACCAGATGTTTCCCCTGTTGGTGAACGCCGGGGGCGGGGTTTTCGATGATGCAACTCACGCTAGCGGACTGCAATCGACCAACGAGATGTCGGGATGGGGGAATGGCATTTTCGATTTTGATAATGACGGATGGAAGGATCTTTTTGTAGCAAGGGCCAATGTGCTTGATAACGTCAGCGAGTTGACCCCGAGTCGAAAATATCCGGAGCCTAATTCACTGTTCCGTAACCTGGGCAATGGGAAGTTCGCTGATGTAGGCGGCACGGCTGGACCCGATTTCCAACTTGCAGCCCCTCACCGCGGGGTTGCATTTGGCGACCTATTCAACGATGGACACATCGACGCTGTAGTGACAGTGCTCAACGGACCGGTCAAGGTTCTTCGCAACACGTCCAATACAGGGAACCATTGGATCCTTTTGAAACTTGCAGGGACCAAAAGCAATCGCATGGGAATCGGAGCACAGATTCACATTACAAGTGAAGATGGACGACAGCAGTGGAATGAAGTGACGACAGCGGTAGGTTACACGTCCTCGAGTGACAATCGGGTGCACTTTGGGCTGGGTGGTACCCGGCGGATCAAAGATATTGAAATCCGTTGGCCAAGCGGGATCCGTCAGGTGTTGCACAATGTTGCCGCTGACCAGATTCTCACCATTGAGGAGCCTCAGCACTAGCAGTCGGCGAGTGTAGCCCACCGAATCGGAATCACGGCGCCCGAAGTGTGCTGGCGTTCAATCATCCTGGGGCGTTACCTGAACAGGCGAGCGTACCAGACGACCGGTTCAGGTGGGCCAGCTTGAATGAGGCCGAACTGTGGATGTTCGGTATTGATCATGACGTTGTATTCCCGGCCTTGCGTGATCACACTTGGCACGCGCAGGACCATGGTGCGCTTTTCGTCGAACCATTTGTCGCCAAAATCCCGAGACGCCGAATTGTCTTCGGCATCCCAGCCGAGCACCTGAGATGGGTCGATGGTTTCCACCGGAAATTCATCCGGGATCAGGATGCGAACGGCCTGGTGGTTTTTTGGTGGCCGGCTTAGATTCGCGTGAACTAGAACTTCAAGCAGCGCGCCCGCCGGCGATGCGAAAGGCGT
>Ga0206998_1233_pt1 | contig 11379 bp, 9 predicted proteins | sample Alteio_BWMinCont_FD_153309 | JGI IMG/M metagenome (GOLD analysis project Ga0206998, IMG submission 153309) | Enriched cells from forest soil in Barre Woods Harvard Forest LTER site, Petersham, Massachusetts, United States -... | ecosystem: Environmental > Terrestrial > Soil > Temperate forest >... | reverse complement strand
GGTCTGGGATTTTGGATTAACATCCCCCCGATGCTACCTCGCTAACGCTCGGTAACATCGACCCCCTTCTAAGGGGGTATTAGGTATTTTTTTCTATTGAAAATAAAAAAACCGTTGTCCCAAAAAATTTGGTTGTTTTTTCAAATTGCGCCCCTAATTGAATGGCACAATTCAAACTGGCTATATCACTGGGGTTAATAAATGAAATTAATTTAGGTATTTTTTTAATGGTAAAGGCATCATTACACGCTAATTTAGCAACATTTAATGAAAAAAAGCCTTCCCAATATTGTTGCTGCAACCCCATAAAAAACATCTCTTCCAATTGATCTTCAAAAGAGACAGGATAAAATCCAGAAAAACCCGCAAAGGTATTCGCTTTTTTATCAATCACCGCCCAAAATTCATAAGTCTCATTTTCATAATTTGAAAGAATCGTTTTGAAAGCATCTTGAGCGGTTTGTTGCGTAATCGTCCCAAACGGTGAGAATTGTCCATAAAGAGGATTGGTAACCAACGTGATAAAATCTTTTTCATCTTGATTTGAAATATGTCTAAATAGCATATCTGGGGAATCAAAACTTTTTGTATGCAACATTGTATATCCTCTATCTATAGCCATTCATCTTAAGGTTCTATACTTATATTATGTAAGATAGACTATTCGGATTAGAGCATATACATATGAGAGAATTAAACCTAATTACTTTAATTGGAATCCTTAAGACGGGAAAGCCACTAAAAATCACAAGTGAAGCCTCTATCCCAACAGCTGAGGGTAGGCAAAAGAATATTATGCCCTCTATACCTGCGACAAGCGGTCAAGACTTAAAACGCATTCTTCTAAGGAATATCGAACATATCCAAAAATTAAACGACAATATCAAAAAATTAAATCAAGTGAATACAGCCATCAATGAATATTGCTTACGTGAATTTACACCGACAAAAATAGCGGAATTTTTATCAAGGGTCGATAATCCAAATGAAGAAATACGAGCAGCTTTAAAAAAAGTCCTTGACGGGAATAAAGAGTTCTATGAATTTATTGTAAAAAAATATTTAAAAGATGACAAAATACATATACCAGATTCATCTACACCTCACACTATTTTAAGTGCCTTTGTCTCTCAACAGAAAGATGAAAAATCAGAACGCAGCAAATTAAAATCCGAAGGTAAGGAGCCGCCCTCACCCCCCCCTTCTTCTACTCGTCCTGGTTAAAAAATAGTTTAACCAAAATCCACCCCGCCGCGCTACGCGCGTCGACCCTCCTTTGCTAAAGGAGGGTTTTCCACTACACAATGTTCTCTAGCTCCTTGCGATCTTTTTTTCATTCTCTTAAAACGAAAAATATTTATTTTTTATCCCTGTAAATTGACGATTATTTGTTTTATTACTCGATGGCGCATACTTTTTATTTGCTCATTTTTAAATCTTAAACATTAAGAGAATGAAAAAAGAAGATGAAAAGGAGCAAAAGAACATTGTGTAGTGGAAAACCCTCCTTTAGCAAAGGAGGGTCGCAGGCGAAGCCTGCGGGGTGGATTTTAAATAACAATGGGTCGTGTAATAATCCTATCACGTTATCCCCGCTTTCGCGGGGATCCCGGAAATGCGGTTTCCACTTCAACGGAAATAACGTGATGGGCTTAATTAAGTTATTTACCCTTCTTTTCTTTCTTTGCTGCTCTTTTTTCCTTTAACGTTTTAGTGGGTTTCTTTTTGACTTCTTTCTTAGTTTCTCTAGGCTTACTCATTTATGGCTCCTTGTTAAAACAAAATTTCCAAGTTCTATCTTACCGACTAAGAAAGAATTTATCAAACCATAGATTAAAATCCCCCCGCCGCGCTGCCCTCACCCCTAACCCTCTCCCGCAAGCGGGAAACAACTTATTGACGCGCCAAATTAAACAAGTATAATAGCCAGCTATATTACAATTTAATTCAAGTACAGGAGAAATATTAATTATGAGTACCTCTACTAATAATACTCAACAGATGATCGATGAACAACGTGACGAAATTTTATATTACCAGAATTTATTTCGTACTCAAATTGGCAGTGCTGTCTCGGATGCGGAAAAATTAGACATCATTGAAAACCTTCGTAAAAGATACTCTGAATTTCCAGATGCTATGCGGGTACTTACGGAAGTTCTTAAGGAAAACAGACAAAAAATGTCTAAAGAAGACTTAGAATTAGCCAATAACACATCACACCCATTCGTCAGCACTGAATGCAGAAAACTTTATTACTCAGCTCAAATGCAATTAGAACTTATCAGAGAATATTTTTTTAAAGAGAGAACTGAATTATTAGTTAATACCCTTGATGGTCTTTTATGCGATCGTCGTAGGACCTCAGTGATTCGTTTTTTAGAAAATAATAAATCTAATGCAAAGTTAATAGCCTTATTAGGTGTATGTAATGAATATGGCGTCGGTATGACTCAAAATTTTAAAATTGCTTTTGAATGTTATAACCAAGCAATAAAATTATGCTCAGAAGCTTCTCAACCCCCTAATCCTATCGCATTAACTTTTTTGGGCAACTTTTACCAAAAAGGAATCATGGTTGAAAAAGACATAAAAAAATCAATTGAATTCTACCAACAGGCACTGCGTCAAAACTTCTTTCCTGCTGGTTTGAGATTGGCAATTTTGTATACAGATAATAATCAGAATGAGGAGGCGGTAAAATTATATGAAGCACTGGCGAAACAGGGAATTGTTCTAGCAATGTACAGATGGTGGTATAATTTGGGTCTTTTTAACGATGAAGGAGGAGTAGAAGAACTATCCAGAATAAGGACTTTTTTAAAACAAGCTGGTGATAATGGAAACGATATGGCTAAACTTATATTTGAACAAGGCCAAAGTGATCCAAATTTCTCTGAAATACTAACATTAAGGCTAAAAATAGCATCCCAAAATGCAGAGGTATGTGCTCAACTTGCATATGATACTTGTACTTCTTTTCATAATCCTATTGTACCTCCTAACTTTTATCCCCCTAGAGATTTAAATATTGGGTTATCTTTATTAGTGCGTGCAGCTACACAAGGTGAACCTACATTACATTACATACCATTAGACTACAAAAAAGAATTTGAAGAAGAGGCTATTCAAAAAATGATTGTTGAGTTTCAGGCAGGGGCCAACAACCGAGATCCCATTGCTTGTTATAATTTGGCTTATTGTTATGAACGTGGTATAGGGGTTCTCAAACGATTGGGTCCAGAAACAATGGCGTTATATCATTATGCGGCTAATGAAGGTCATCCTGTTGCTCAATTCAGACTTGGTGAGATTTATGAAACAGGTACTCTTTATCCCAGAAATTTATTACTAGCACATTTTTGGTATCAAAAGGCTCTTTTAAATCCCCTACGTGAAAATGGAGCGACGATCTCTTCCGAATACCTCTCTGACCCAGATTTGGTAGAAAGATTAGAGCATATTAATTTCTTGCGCAATAATTCAATTAATGAAATCACTACCTATTTAGAAAATATAAATTTAGAAGCTGCCCGTCCTATAGGTAGAATAATTGCAGAATATGCTTTTAATGGAGAAGCTTATATGAGAACTGAAGAGTTAAGAACATTTTTTCAGAGGCATAACTACCACCGGCTAGAGCCATACCCTTTCCCAAAAAGTCGACAATTTTGTCGTCTTATAGCAGAATATGCCGAATCAAATGCTGAGGATGTCGAGGTGACAACAACCACAACATTGGTTGCTGTCCCTGCAACAGCCAGCCAATTTGCAGCGACGGCTTCCACTGCTATCGCTGCTGCTGCCGCAGCAGTATACGCAGCATACTTCAGCGCAGAGGCCGCTCCTGTTGTTCGGTTCTCGGCAACAGGACACCCTAGCTCTGCTGCAGCGAGTACAGCTACAACAACTGTAACGAGTACAGCCGCAACAACTGTAGCTTCAAATCGTAGTCCAAAATGATGAAATAGCAGAAGTTCTGACAAGCGTATCGCAATTTTTTTGCCATATTCTCTGAAGCAAGACAATATCTCTTCTAAGCTTTGTGATACTCCAATTAACTATCTATTCCCAACGGTGGTTAATTGGGTTTATCATTTCAACCATCCTTTTTTACGGAACCACATAAAAAGGATGATGCAAACCGTCAGCATGAACAATAAAACCATAGGATAGCCGTATTTATAATGTAATTCCGGCATGTTTTGAAAATTCATCCCATACACGCCGACGATAAAAGTGAGCGGGGAAAAAAAGACAGAAAAAATGGTGAGGACTCTAATAATTTTATTCGTATTATGGGAAGCCAGCGCTAAATGAAGATTCATCAGATTATTAATATGTTCAAGCATTTCTTCTGCTATAAAATATTGATTTTCACCAAATTCTTTAATATCTGACAATAAAGAAGGATTAAACTCCCAATCCACTTTCAGTTTGTTTAGAATAGTCAACGATTGTTTTAACATTTGTCTATAAATATAGACTTTTCTTTTAATTAAGTATTTTTGCTTGATTGAAGACGTTGTTGTTTCAGCGCGGTGGAGCAAAGCTTCAAATTCATCTAATTTTTTTTGGCATAATACATTCGCTAATTGAAAAGAGGAAAATACGCCGTAAATAAGCTGACCTAAAAGATTTGCTAAAATATTGCCTTCGGTATTTTTCGGGTCTTTGATCCAGTTTTCTCGGGTTTCCATTATAAAGGGTTGTTCTGTACGATGAAGGGTAATTAAATAATTCTTACCAATAAAAATAGATATTTTATGGGTTAACCCTTGTACGGTACTGGCGGTTTTTTTACTTTTTTCGTCATAGACTCTTAGAATCAGAAATTGTTTATCGGTCAGCGGTTCATATTTTGGGAGATGGGTTCTATCCATACAATCTTGCACCACAATAGGCGGTAAATTGTATTTCTGAGTAATAAAATCAAGTTCTTTTTTAGTCGGATTGAGTATGTCTAGCCAATGAAAAGAATCATCCAGTGCCACATAGGCATCTATTAGCATAAAGCTTAAGCGTCTCGACTCAGAGCTAGCATGGTGACATCATCGGGCAGCCCTTTTTTATCGCCTAATTCTAATTTTTGAATAATGTAGTCTACGGTTCCCCCCCCTGCTTCTACCATAGAGAGTAACAGTTTATCTTTTGCTTCCATGTCTTTTTCCGGTAAAATTTCAGCAATGCCATCGGAAAACATCATTAATCGCATATGTTCATTCAAAGTAACTTGATAACGAGGGTAATTCGTACTTTTCATAATCCCAACGGGAAATCCTTTCCCTTCTAAAAAGCGGGCTTTTCCACTTTCTAATAAAACAGGGTTGGGGTAATGACCCCCGATACTATAGGAAAATTGATGAACATTCCAATCCACGACGCCATAGATCATGGTTAAATATTTACCTAATTTTGCAGTATGAATTTCATAAGCCAATCGTGAAAGGACTTTATCAGGCTCTAAAATTAACCCATCATTTTGAGTTTGGTAGTGGGTTAAAATCTGAGACATCGTACTTTTTAATAAAACTGTCACGAATGCACTCGATGCACCATGTCCTGAGACATCGGCAATATAAAACCCGAATTGATTATCATTAATTTTAAAATAATCGACAAAATCCCCACTGAGATAAAGAGAAGGGGTTACCCGATGGGTAAAACTATAAGGACCAAAACGCACAGCTTGTTCGGGTAATAAACGCATTTGAACACTACGCCCTGCTTCTTGATCTTGCTCTAAAATATCCAAATTTTTCTTTAAGGCCTGATTGGCCAATTCTAGTTCACGCCGATAAATTCTATTCTCCTGAATTAATCTAGAACGCTCTAAAGCTCGACAGACCGCATGCTCTAAAATAGGTAATTGCGCGATGGGTTTTGTTAAATAATCCCAAGCCCCAATTCTTAAGGCTTGAATAACATCATCTAACCCTCCCGGTTCTGAAATAACCACGACCGGCGTTTCAGGAAATTCTTTGGTGAGTATTTTTAAAACTTCTAACCCATTTTGAACCGGCATCTGTAAATCGGTAACCACCACATCGGGCTTTTCTTGGCGAAATACTTCTAACCCTTGTTTCCCATCGGAAGCTTCAATAATCACAAACCCTGCATCTTCAAAATATTCTCTAATATTATTTCGAAGAACGGCATCATCATCGATGATTAATGTTTTTGCGGTTAATGGAAGTTGCATCATCATAATCGTTTACTCAGGAGGTCCTGGTAATTCACCTGTCGTAGTTTTAGAGGTTACAGCTGTTTCAGCTTTAGTACTGCTCTTCCCCTCTTTAGTTTCTGTGCTAGGTTCAGTGGCTTGAGATTCTGCTTTCCTCGCTTCATTTTCAAGTGCATATTGTCGGTTCTGTAAATAAGCATTACGAACAAATAGATATTCATCCACAGCTTCTCCTATTAAAGGTTCTATCTTTAAAAAGTTGGCTCGCATATTTACTAACGATAAGGTATAGAGACCGTCGCGATAGGCACTACTATCCATATAGGTACAAATGTTCATGAAGATCCCAACCCCGCGTCCTATCGCATCGCGTACGGTGCTTGGACCAAAGACAGGAATGACAAAATAGGCAGACTCTTTATAACCCCACACATAGAGTGTTTTGCCAAAATCTTGATTATGGACCGGCATCTTTCCTTTGGCATTAGCCACATCTAATAATCCTCCAACCCCCCAGGTACTGTTTAGGATAAAACGAGCGCTGTCTCGTCTGGCATCGCTAAATTCACCCTGCAGAACATCATTAATAACAGTCGGAATTTCACCTAAATTTTGGAAAAAATTTCCAATTAAGTATCGAAAAACTTTGGGAATAAGCGTCTCATAAGCTCTTGCAACGGGTTTAGCAATCAGTCTATCGGCACCTTTATTAAAACTATAAGAAGAGCGGTTTACCGATTCAAAAGGATCTGGGTTCTTAGCTTTACCGCAGCCTGCTAGAAGCAAAACAGAAATAAAGATACTCAGTAAAACAACTAATTTTTGGATATTTTTGATCAACATAAGAAATAGTGTAAGATCACTTTGTAAATTTCACCAATTTCTGGATTGCTTCACCCCTCGCAAGCTCGGGATTCGCAATGACGGATGAATCAAAAAAACACATCCCCGCATAGCGGGGATGATGAGATATGAACCTAAACTAACTACTTTAGAATACGACTTGGAAACGTAATCCATAAATACTAAGGTGACGCTTTTTAGGTGCTGCATCTTGCACACCAGGGTTACCAGGATTGGTCGCACGAATGTTTGCTCGAATGTAATTCGCAGCAATCTTAACATTCTCATTGATAAACCAATTTAACCCCAGTGCAACGTTATGTTCACTACCACCGTACACACTTTTATCTACTAGATTAATTTCACTGTATCTGGCTGCAATTTCCCATGCACCATAATCTCCACAGGGTTTGGGATTGCGCAAGGTACCGGTTTCAAAGCGATAATCACGTGACTCTCCAGTGATGACATATCCCCCTTGAACATGCCAGCCTTCGAACCGAACGTTACCACTTTGTAAAGCTGGATTAATCAAAGGTCCAGTAATAGGAAGTCTTTGAACATTTGCATGCCTAAATTCACCTTCTATGGTAACTGGTCCCCACAAACCTAGCGCTTCTACAGCCACTACGTTATAGCTACGCGCTCTGATATTTCCTGTGTTGATAAGTGTACTGGTATTTCTAGCCACGCCTTCAGGGATAGTGTTAAACAAATTAGTTTGTGCAACAGGAACCCCATTGTTCGTGTTGTTCATAGACTGATAACGACCCAATAAACCTAAATGGTAAACCGTATCTTCCGTATGAACCGGTGCAAAGGTCACCCTAGCCGCTGCCCCCAATCGGTCTGAACGACCAGGATTTTGGAAATTGTTAGCGGACGGTACATTAGCAGCCACTGTCGTTGGATTTTGCTGAGGTTGATAAACCGTTAAACCGACAGTGAATATATCACATATAGGGGTATCAACCCATAACCCCAACGCTTTATTGGGGACAGTATGACGAATACCGGGATACCATGACGTACCACAAAAAGCGACCGTTGCTAAGGAAGGTTCCAAAAACATGCCATCGTTGTTGGTACCATAACTACCCCATCCATCGATGGTTGTTAAAGGCGTAAATTGACCGACACGAAAATTAGAACCCTCCCAAAATCCGGAGTAATTTGCCCACGCATCTTCCAGCTTGACCTCTGATCCTGTAAAATTCAAAGTTAAGTTATAAGTCCAGCAATCGCCAACCCCCCCCATAAACTTTAAAAAAGCACGACGAATATTAGCACCGTTGGGGTAATTATTTTGTCTACTGAATCTATTACCAGAAAAGATAGTCTCGTCCAAATTTAATCGGCCACCCAGTGAGAACCAATAAGATTCATCTGAAGGATTAAATAGTTTAATGCCCCCTGTGGTTTCTACCGCTGCACTCGCCATTGCACTGCTTGACAAAACTGTTCCTAAGCTAGCCAGGGCAAGCCCAACCATTCTCAATGTTTTTTTACCCTTTTTCATGAACACTTTCTCCTAACTAGACACGCTCAAGGTCTTTGATATGTTTCACCTTACCGTTAGTCTTTAACCTTGTCAACCCCCGTCATTGCGAACGCCGAACGTTATTCATCTGGTATTAGCAATTTGCTCCAAGCAATGCGCCCATACTGATCTTGATTAATGCGAGCGCTCACAACACTTATTAGTTGGAGACTTGCATTCAAAGTTGTAAGCACCTCTTGCTGATTTTTGGGATCCCACCTTAATACGATTTTCTTTATCTCAGAATCCGCTATTGAAGCGGCAGGTTGGGTTGTCCATTCAATCGTCTTCTCAACATAATCTGGTAAATTAATTACTTTCGGTCTTTCTCGATGATCTTTTGGAATTAAAATAAGTCGACCAAACCGAATCAAGATATCAAAGTAGTCGCCGACTGAAATCATCTGCATTGCGTCCTGACTTAAACCTTGATGAACGGTATCCCTTACAACATAGATCCCTTTTCTATCTTGGTTTTTACCTGAAAAGAGGACCAATAACCCTGTTCCTCGGCTGTCTTTTACAACCTTAGGAAGTGTCTCGACTTCAATATCTTGTAATTTCGTAGGAAGGGGGGAGGGTTGTTTTAAATCGATTTTCCAAAGCGCACTGGCATCTGTAAAATAAATTCTGTCTACGGTACCCGAAGCGTCACTATCGACAGGCACAATAAATCTCGGATTTGCTTGCACTTGCCATTTTTCGGAAGACAAAGCATTTCCCCTAAACTCGATAATTTCTATTACTTTTTCATTATTGTGTTCCGTGCCTAGAATAAAGCCAAAATGGTTTTTAAATCTGATCAATTTAGGATGGGTGGACACCTTTTCCTTCTGAATGCTCAAAATGGGCTCAAGTGTCATGCTATTTTCTGTAATATAAAACCCTAAAACGACACTTCTTCCTTCTGGGGTATCAAGGGTCACCAATAATACTGTACGCCAATCAGCGCCTTCTTTAATATCGGCCGTTGAAAGATTCCCAGATTGCACTGCAAAGGGAAATTCATAGTGTTGCAGTTCCTGCCCCGTTTCTGCATTGATTTGATATAACGTGCCTGGATTTGGATTGTGGCTTGCTAACGTATAAATTAAAGTGTTTCTATTTTGATGGGCTTGTTTAAATTCTGCATATCCCACAAACTTTCTTTCATTATAATGTGCAGCGGGAGGCCCAATGGATAATGAATCTATTTTCCGTGACGTTAAAGTCCAGTTTGTTCGAGGTAAGCTATCTTGTCCCCAAAAAGGAAACGTCGTTCCATCAGAGGCATGAAGGGCCACTTTGCTTTTATAAGGACCCTCAATAAGCGGTAAAACATAAACTCCCTCCTGACAATCAAAGCTAAGATGATCGGCTACAAAATATTTTTCCGCATTAGGGTTGAGTTCAAGATAAACCTGACTACTTTTTTCTTTCAATATTAATTTATTTTCATGTTCTGTTAAAGAGCGCATCTGCTGTAGAAAGTGATGAGACATTCTGTTTGCAAGAATGCTATTATGCATTATCAAAACAGCCAGCATCGAAATAGCAGTTGTGATAATAAGCACTAAGATTAACACGACGCCTATTTCGTATCGTGAATTCGTATTCATGATCATTGACCGTTATCCTTACCGTTTGAATCATTTTCCAGGCGTTATCGGGTATTTCGTGAGCACTTCTATAAGACATCCCTCTAATGGGATCTAAAAGGCCATACTCCACTTTAAATTTTGTGATCCCACCTACTATTTCTTTTGACTTACCTTGTTGAAAATCATGGCGATAAAGGGCATATTCGTTTCTTTGATTGCCTTGATATCGAGCAGGTCGTCCCAAATAATACGCAAAAGAATTGAGTCTAACAACTTCTGCGTCTAGTCCATAGGCTTTGCTTAAGTATTGCGTTGTATTCCTTACCCTCTCATAGTGAAAAATTCTATTTTGCGCTATATCATCAGCCTCAAAAAGATCGCCTTGAAGACAATCAGAAATCAGTATCAAAGCCCCTTGATTAAAGCCTTTACTATTTTGAGTAAGAAGCGAATCCATGGTCGGTTCTACCGCTTGTGCTAAACTAGAGTACGCTTGGGGGACATTGTACAAGATAATCAAATCGGAATTGATCTCCACGCGATCACAAAGGCTCTGGGGCATACCATTAGATGGACAGGCACCTGGGGTTGTTCTAAAACCATAAATCGGTCTTTTATCGCGAGGCAGATATGATGGGTTAGCAACCCAATTCACCGGAAAATAATCATCCAAGGTTCGGCAGCCAAAATAACCACTGGACTGAACTTCTGGCCCTACAAATTGCAAAATCAGCCTTGCAATGGCCGCATTTGAATACGCTATACGCTCCTTTAAATACGTTTTCTTTATGATTTGATAACCATAAAATGCGCTTACGATCAACAAGGAACTCAACATGAGTCCAATTAGGACTTGTGTAAGCGTCATCCCTTCTATATCGCGACTTGCAATGATACGGTTTGAAAGGCTTTTGCTACCGGTATTATGGTGATGGTATAAACACATTTTCCCTCTGCCAATGCTTCTTGAATCAATAATTGACTCCCTGGGGATAAATTATCGATTTTTGCTTGTGCTTTCTCTCTTAGTCCCTCTGTGACAATAGAGACAAATCTTAATTCTTCTACTACGGACGCTGCAATAATTGTCATATTTTCTTTCCAAATGGCCTGTCTTGAAAAGTGACAACTTTTAATGATTAACTGTGTTGCACCACTCATCCCTAATGAGAGCAATAATAAGGCAACGCATACTTCTGTTAATGAAAATCCGTCATTGCGAGCGTAGCGCC
>Ga0206998_1232_pt1 | contig 11461 bp, 12 predicted proteins | sample Alteio_BWMinCont_FD_153309 | JGI IMG/M metagenome (GOLD analysis project Ga0206998, IMG submission 153309) | Enriched cells from forest soil in Barre Woods Harvard Forest LTER site, Petersham, Massachusetts, United States -... | ecosystem: Environmental > Terrestrial > Soil > Temperate forest >... | reverse complement strand
GATAATCTGTTGGCCTTCTATGGGTTGACGATGAAACTGGGGCCGGTGGCGAATTTTGGCATCGCGCTGCAGGATAACTTGATCCCCGTCAATACCGCGGATTTCGAAAGCAATCTGCCGGGCGTGTTTGCAATTGGCGATATTAATACCTATCCGGGCAAGATGAAATTGATCCTGTCGGGCTTTCACGAGGCGGCGCTGATGGCGAAGAAGGCTTTTGCGATCGTTCATCCCGACCGGCGTTATCGTTTCCAATACACGACTTCGAGCAGCGATTTGCAGAACAAGCTCGGTGTTTCCGACGCGGCATGACCCCGCTTCTTGGTCTTCCGCCGTTGCCCTTCGGGCTATGGCGGACAGGGCAAAACGCGCTTTCTTGCGCTTCCGGTGCTCACGTGCCAAAAAGCACGCTGCGCGCCGGTTCTCAGAAATCGCGTTTTTCGACTCAAAAATCGAGATCATGAACAGGCTTTTCTAAACTTTTTCACAGCAGGCGAATGACGATGCACATTATTTGTACCGACATGGAAGGCAAGCCCCACGAGCTGCAGGCGACCGGCGAATGGACGGTGATGGAAATTATCCGCGAAGGCGGCATTCCCATCCTCGCGCAATGCGGCGGCTCCTGCGCCTGCGCTACCTGCCATGTCTATGTCGATCCGGAATGGAAGGACAAGCTGCCGGAACCGAATGAGGAAGAAATCGGCATGCTTGATGGCGCGTTCGAGGTGACGGAGGATTCGCGCCTGGCCTGCCAGTTGATTTTTAATGAGAAGTTGGATGGGTTGAAGGTTAAGCTCGCGCCGGGGTCGATTTAAAAAAAGATATTAATGCCGTGTGAGGGCAGCGGCTCGATTGTGGCAGGACGCTGCCTTCTCCTTGTCGCCCTGTATGTCATACAAATCGCCCAGGAGTTGCCACGAACGGTAAAAGTTGGGTTCTATTTCCACTGCACGATTCAGGTTGTTTATCATGTCCTGAATATGGGCTTCCGCATCCGGCATGTGCAAATAAGTCACCGCCATATTGTGTCTTACCACCGCAGAGTTGTCGCCGATTGCCAAGGCCTGATTGAGCTGCTCCAGTGCAGAGGCATAGTTGCCGTTATCCAGATAGTAGACGGCCAGGTTACTATGTGCGCGGGTGGTGGGTTCGTGATATTTGAAGATGTTTGCGTAAAAAATGACAGGATCGTGCCAGATCTCATTTTGGGCAAAGGTTTTAACCGACAGTAGCGCGACAAAAACGAGACTGAGGGCGACAGTAGCTTTTGAAAGCTGTGGCCTGGCTTTTATCAAGTTCGAGATTGTTTGCGCACTTCCCAAAAACAAGCCGACTGTTGGCAAATACATCCAATGTTCCATAAACCGGGAGTTTATCGGCACCAGAATCCCCATGTCCGGCGCATGCGCCGCTGCGAACCACAGTAGCCCCCAGCTCATTTCCATGCCGCGACGATAATGTTTGCCGTTCCAGACAATGTAGGCTGCGGATGCGAGAACAAGGGTTAGACCCATTATAACGGGCGTTATCTATAAATCGGCATACACGGGGAAGACTCGTTCAAAATGCAGATCGACCGGGTTGACGATCAAAGACAGGTAGGCGGGCAAAGTCGCCATGAAGGTATAAATTCGATAGGCTAGATTCTCGATGTAAAGCTTGTCGGCTAATGGAGGGGACGTGTAGTCATGGGCAAAGCTTTGCGGCCCGGAAAAGCTGGAATCGTTCAGGCGCCATATGAAATAGACGATCGTGATGACCCACAGCGGCCATGTGCGCATATAGGTGCGGACGCGAAAGCGTTGCGGATGGGTCAGATACAGGCACGCCATGACCAGAAGCGGAAACATAACTGCCGTTTCTTTGCTCAACAATCCCAGCAGAAATAACGGAATGACATTGAAAATATTGCGTGACGTAAAGCTTGGCAATAAAATGACAAGAGCCAATAAACAAAAGAAAGCGAACAGCAGGTCTGCCGTGCCGCTCATATAGGTAATGGCCTCGGTATGGATTGGGTGAACGCCCCATGTCAGTGCCGCCAGAAAAGTCGGCCAAGGCATGAAGTTCAATTTTGTACCGAGGCGATAAACAAGACAGGTATTTGCCGCGTGTAGCGATGTATTCAAAAGATGGAACAAAAAAACAGAGCCGCCGCCAAGATTAAAGAGGAGCAGGTAAAGAAGTATTTGGAGGGGACGATAATTTCCGTGTGAGAGATGCGCGCCGTCCGTGGTTGCACCGGTCAAGATGTCGCCGATATGGCCCCAGCCACGAAGATAGTCGTTCGTGGCAATCAGAGTGTCATCGTCGAAAACAAAAGCATTGTCGTAGATATTGAAATAAACAGCAAAAATTGCCAGCGCGAGAATTAAGTAAGGTGCAAGGGCGCGCATGCGGGGCGAGAGAAAGTCATACTTAACGGGGGAAGAAGAAATGCCCACCAAAACTCCTGACCCCCTAAGGGTCTATGAAAAAATTATCCCCGTCCCCGATACGGCGCGACACCGGTTTCCGGCACATAAACGCCGTCGGGCAGTCTTCCTTTCTGGAAAAAGACATCGATCGGCATGCCGCCGCGCGGATACCAATAGCTCGAAATGCGCAACCATTTCGGCGCGATGGTTTTGATGAGCCTGTCGCCGATGCCGACCGTGCAGACTTCATGAAAATCCGGATGATTACGAAAAGCTTGGAAATAGAGTTTGAGCGATTTGCTTTCCACGAGCCATTTTCCAGGCACGTAATCGATGACCAGATGCGCGAAATCCGGCTGGCCGGTTATGGGACACAAACAAGTGAATTCCGGGCAGGTGAAGCGCACGAGATAATCATGCTTTGGATACGGGCGCGGAATTTTTTCGAGCAAGGCTTTGTCCGGCGATGCAGGAATTTTTGTCTTGCGGCCGAGGAGCGAAAGGTTTTTGGCGCGCGATTTTGGCATACTTACATTTGCCCGCCAATAAGCAAACGAAGAGCATTGTCCAAGCGCGTTTGCCAACCATTGCCCGTAGATTTGAAGTGCTTCAGTACATCGGAAGAAAGCCGGATCGAAACTGCAACTTTGGTCGGCGATTTTTGCGGTCCGCGCTGGCCGCGGTAACGCAGCGTACCATTTTCATGGGCCGCAACAAGCTCTGGATCGACTTCGCGCGCGGGGCGGGCGCGTTTGAACCAATCCCGTGTCAATTCAGGGCTATCGACCGAGTCCCAGTCTTTTTTGCTGATATGCGACGGTCTACGTTTCTTTTTCATAAAATTTCCTTTCGCGAGAGTTAGCCTTTCGCAGGCTTATGATGCGACGCTTTTGGCTGCGCCACGTATAAATGCATACATAGAGGCGATCACCAATAAAACCGAAAGCTGTATAGCGTAACTCGCCATCATGCCGATTGTCAGGAACGATAAGCGCGGAACTCCAATCAAGCGCTTCTACAAAATCGAACGCCATGCCATGTTTGGCGGCATTGATTCTACTTTTCGCTTCGTCCCACTCATACTCCATCGCAGTCACCTTAACATGGGTGCAAAGAGAAGTCAATTAAATTGTATATACGATTTAATGCCTGAAATGGCGGATGCCGGTGAAGACCATGGCGATGCCGGCTTTGTCTGCCGCTTCGATCACTTCGGCGTCGCGCACCGAACCTCCGGGTTGGATCACGGCGGTCGCTCCCGCCTCGGCGACGGATAGCAATCCGTCGGCGAAGGGGAAGAAAGCGTCCGACGCCGCCGCCGAACCTTTGGTGCGCGGCGCGGCGAGTTTTTCGGCTTTGGCGACGTCTTCGGCTTTGCGTGCTGCTATGCGGGCGGCGTCGACGCGGCTCATTTGCCCTGCGCCGATGCCGACGGTGGCGCCGCTCTTGGCATAGACGATGGTGTTCGATTTCACATGCTTGCCGACGGTAAAGGCGAAAATGAGGTCGCGCATTTCGGCGTCGCTCGGCTGGCGTTTGGTCACGGTCTTAAGCTGGGTTTTTTCGAGAACGATATTGTCGCGCGTCTGCACGAGATAACCGCCCGACACCGATTTGACGGTGTGTTCGGCTTCGGCGGGATCGGGCATCGAGCGCGTCAGCAGCACGCGCAGGTTTTTCTTCGCGGCGAGGATTTCCTTGGCTTCATTGTCGAGATCGGGCGCGATAATGACTTCGGAGAAAATCTCGGCAATCGCTTTCGCCGTTTTGCCGTCGAGCGGGCGGTTGCAAGCGATGATGCCGCCGAACGCGCTGACGGGATCGCACGCCAGCGCGTTCTGGTAGGCCGTCAGCAAATCGGGGCCAAGTGCGACGCCGCACGGGTTGGCGTGCTTGATGATGGCGATCGCGGGGCCGTCGGTGAATTCCGAAACCAGCTCGAACGCGGCGTCGGTGTCGTTGAGATTGTTGTAGCTAAGCTCTTTGCCTTGAATCTGGATCGCATTCGCGATGCCTGCGCGCTTCGAATCCGTGACGTAAAAACCTGCCGTCTGGTGCGGGTTTTCGCCGTAACGCAAGGATTGGCGTTTGGCCGCGGCGAACGTTAGCGTCTCGGGATAATCGTCACCTAATTGTTTGGCAAACCAATTGCTTACGGCTGAATCGTAACTTGCCGTATGAGCGTAAGCGGCAGCGGCGAGTTTTTTGCGGAAGGGCAAACTCGTACCGCCGCCATGCATTTTCATTTCCGCCAGCACATCCTCATATTGGGCGGGGTCGGTGACGACGGCGACGAAATCATGGTTTTTGGCGGCGGCGCGCACCATGGCCGGACCGCCGATATCGATATTCTCAATGCAGGTCTCAAAATCCGCGCCCCTGGCCACCGTTTCGCGGAAGGGGTAAAGATTGACGACGAGCAGATCAATCGGCGGGATATTATGTTTTTTCGCTGCTTCCTGATGCTCCTTAAGATCGCGACGCTGCAGCAATCCGCCATGGATGCGCGGATGCAGGGTTTTAACGCGCCCGTCCATCATTTCCGGAAAGCCGGTGTAATCGCCGACTTCGATGACTTTAATTCCAGCCTGCCGCAGTTTTTCGGCCGATCCGCCGGTCGACAGAATTTCGACGCCGTGCGCCGCAAGTTGCTTGGCGAATTCGACAAGGCCGTTTTTGTCGGAAACGGAAATAAGGGCGCGGGAGATTTTTTGGGTGTGGGTCATGACAATGGTTGGGATTAGAGTGGTTTGGTTTTTTATTGTGCTTTGATTTATAGGGTTTTTTGTGTAAAGCCAAATCTTATTCGAAGGATGGCGGGGAATAATCATGACACGTAAACGGGCCCGTCTATATGGCGTATTGCTCCTTCTGCTCGGCATCGGCGCGGCGACGGGGTTGGTTTTGTGGGCGCTGCGCGATAATGTTTCCTATTTCCGTACGCCATCCGAAATCGTATCCGGCGCTTATCCGGAACGGCTCAGCGGGCGCGGGTTGCGTCTTGGCGGCATGGTCGAAAAAGGCAGCGTCAAACGCGATGGTGCGGTTGTGACGTTTCGCGTCACCGATTTTGCCAACAGCCTGTCCGTTCATTACGAAGGTTTGGTGCCCGACCTGTTTCGCGAAGGGCAGGGGGTTATCGCCGAAGGCAAAATGGGCAGCGACGGGGTTTTTATGGCCGAGCGGATTTTGGCCAAGCACGATGAAAAATACATGCCGCCGGAACTTAAGGGGATGAATCCGCCTATCCAATAAAGCCGCTTTTAGGATCACGAGCGGTTGCGAGGAGCCTGTCGCTCGCGCAACAGGAAAATCCCCGCGGCTAGGAACATTTTGCAAGCGACAGGCGAGGCGCAGAGCGAGTGACGTCAAGCATTCTATCGATTTTGAATGATTATAATCTAAAACGAAGCGATAGTTCCCGCAACCGCGCCTATGAACAAAAGAAGATTGGCGAACAGGGCGATCATGAAGCCTTTGGTGCGGCGGCCGGCTTTTTGGTAATAGCGCACGGCATAAAGCGCGCGGCCGAATACCCAGATCAGACCCAGTAGAGCCGCGAAAACATCGTCCATGGCGTAGGCTGCTATCCAGAGCAGGGGCAGATGCAGCGCCAATTGTTCGAGCGTATTCATCTGTACGCGAAAAATGCGTAGAAACTGTTCGGGGCCATCGGTGCTCGGCGCCACGACTTTGTATTTGGTGCGCGCCAGCCCGACTTTAAAAGTGACGACAAAATACAAAACCATGTCCAGAAGCGTCGCAAAAGCCGTGTAAGGCTTTGGCACCTGGCCGAAATTGGCGGTCAAAACGTGCCAAGGGTCGAGGGTCATGGGGAAACCGGAGGCTGGGGGTTAGGGAAAACAAAATTGGTTTTCTGTCGCGGAGAGTACTATATTGTACCCGCATAGGAAACAGATTTTAAATAGATTGCACTATAAGGATAATTTGTGATCTTCAACACCTAACCACAGATTCCAACATGTCCCCCAGCCTCGAGCCTCCAGCCTCCAACCCCCATCTGTGGATGGAAAAACCTGCGCCGCGTTACACCAGCTATCCGACCGCGCCGTTTTTTCATGACGGAGTCGGGGAGGCGGATTATGCGGCGTCGCTGGCGCAGATAAAATCCGACGATCCCGTCTCGCTTTACGTGCATATCCCTTTTTGCGCCGAGATGTGCCTGTTTTGCGGTTGTCACACTTACATAACCAAGCGCGAAGACCGTATCAGCGCTTATATCGATGCTTTGATTCGCGAAATGGAATTGACCGCGGCGCATGCGCCGCAGAAAATGCGCATGAGCCATTTGCATTTCGGCGGCGGCACACCCAACGCAATGTCGGCCGCGACGATGCAGCATTTGTTCGACGCGATGCACCGGATTTTCGATTTCAGCGTTTGCCGTGAATTCGCGATGGAGATCGATCCGCGCACGCTCGACCGCGATCAGGTCAAGGTGATGGCCGATGCGGGCATCACGCGCGTGAGTCTTGGCGTGCAGGATTTTAATTTTGAGGTGCAAAAACTCGTCAACCGCATCCAGCCGTATGATTTGGTCGCGAAAGTGTGTGATTGGCTGCGCGAAGCCGGGCTTAAGCGCATCAATTTCGACCTTATGTATGGGCTTCCGGCACAAACGCCCGAGTCGGTTCTGGCGACGGCGCGGCAGGCCGTGGGGTTGGTGCCCGATCGTTTCGCGCTTTTTTCCTATGCGCATGTGCCGCATATGAAGCCGCACCAGAAGGCGCTCAATGACCGCGGCATAGCGGGCGACAGGGAACGGTTGGCGATGGAGCGCAATGTGCGCGGTGTCCTGACCGAGGCTGGCTATGAAGGCGTCGGAATGGATCATTTCGCCAAGCCAGAAGATAGTTTGGCGGTAGCGCAGCGTGAGGGCCGCATGCGGCGCAATTTTCAAGGCTATACCGATGACGAGGCGCTGACGATGATCGCGCTCGGCGCTTCGGCGATTGGGTACAACAAAGGCGGTTTTGTGCAGAATCAGAAAGAAACCCGCGCCTATCAAATGAGTATTGCCGAAGGGCGGTTGCCGATCATACGCGGTTATCTGCTGACACAGGAAGACAGGTTGCGTTCGGCGATTATCGAGCAGCTCATGTGTTACTTTAGCTGCGATATCCCGGCGATTTGTCAACAACATCAAGCTCAGACCGAGTTTTTCGCGCCGGAGATGGAGGCTTTACGCGCTTTCGAAGAGGCGGGATTAATCGCGCGCGATGAGTACAGAATCACTTTGACTTCGCCCTATCGCCAGGCGATCCGCAGCGTTGCCCATGTTTTCGATGCGCATGCGCCGCGCGCGAATGTGACTTATTCGCGGGTGGCGTGATTGGCTTTTTCCTGTGAAGCACTTCGGACGCAGCGATCGTGATCCTCTCCCCTTGAGGGAGAGGACGCAAAAATCTGGGCTTGCGCCTTCGCAAGCCCTTGGTTTTTGCTGGTGAGGGGGTGAACGATACTTAACATGCATCCCCTCACCTGCGAAAACTAAGACTTATGATCCTCGCTCCGGCTCGGATCATAAGCCTAAGTTTTCGCTTCCTCTCCCTCAAGGGGAGAGGAATCTCGGTTATTCTCGCGCTTTAAACGCAAGTTAGATAGAGCTTTGCAGGGTTTCGAAATGCTATTATAAAGTCCTCGCCAACGCGGAGGCAGATTCCTTTTGCCTTCGCGGAATGATTCTCGGGCCGCGAAAACTGGAAAACGGAAAACGACGCCATGTCGAAGCGTAATCTGAAAAAGTTTGTACATAGCTTCCTCATGGTCACTATGTTTTTGCTGGCCGCTGCCGCGCCGGCGCTGGCCGACGGGCCGCATGCGTGGGGGATCGGGATGCAAAATCCGGGTTCCGCCACACAGGATTGGACCAACAATTTTCATAACGTCATGCTGGTTATCATTACCGCCGTAGCGGTTTTCGTTCTGGCGCTGCTGGTTTACGTCATGGCGCGTTACAACAAATATATAAATCCGAAGGCGAGTAACACAACGCATAATCTGAAGCTTGAGATTGTCTGGACGCTGGTTCCCTGTTTGATCGTGGGTTATATAGCGTGGATTTCATTTCCGCTGCTTTACAAGATCGACCGCATGCCGAAGCCGGACCTGACGCTTAAAGTCACAGGGCATCAATGGTATTGGTCCTATGAATATCCCGACACCAATAACATCGCTTTTGACAGCATCGGCATCTGGAGCGGACCCGATGTGACGGAAACGCAGGCGCAGGCGGCGATCAAGGACGCCTCTGCGCACTGGCTGATTAAAGACACGCCGCAGCGCCTTTTGGAGGTTGATAACCGCGTGGTTTTGCCGGTCGGCAAGGTCGTGCGCATCCAGATTACCGGCGCGGATGTCCTGCATTCCTGGTTCGTGCCGTCGCTCGGCGTCAATCGCATGGCTGTTACCGGACGTTTGAACGAAGTCTGGTTCAAGATCGACCATGAAGGGCTTTATTACGGCCAATGCTCGATGATTTGCGGCAACGGCCATGGTTATATGCCGATCGTGATCGAAGGCGTGACGCCCGAGGCTTTCGACGCCTGGGCTGCTTCGAAAAAAACCGGCTAATTTTCTTTTTGATTATTAAACAGGGAAACCGAAATCATGAAATCGACGAACGGCAGTGCAGGCAATCATAAGCATGGCCCCGATTGCGACCACGGGCACGACAGCCACGATCATGCCATGAGTTTTTTCACGCGCTGGTTTTGCTCGACCAATCACAAGGATATCGGCACGCTTTATCTGATTTTCGCGGTTATCGCCGGGCTAATCGGCGGCGTGATGTCGCTGTTGATGCGGCTTAATCTGATGCATCCGGGTTCACATCTTATTTCCAGCGGGCAGCAATGGAACGTTCTTATCACCGCGCACGGGTTGATCATGGTGTTTTTCACCGTCATGCCGGCGCTGATCGGCGGTTTTGGCAACTGGTTTATTCCCTTGATGATCGGTTCGCCCGATATGGCTTTTCCGCGCCTGAATAATATCAGTTTCTGGCTTTTGGTTCCGTCTTTTTGTCTTTTACTGGCTTCGGCGTTTGTCGGCGACGGCGCCGGGACGGGCTGGACGATTTATCCTCCCTTGTCGAGCGCCATAGGCCATCCCGGCGAATCGATGGATATGGCGATTTTTGCCCTGCATTTGGCGGGCGCTTCGTCGATCCTCGGCGCGCTTAATTTCATCACCACCATTTTCAATATGCGCGCGCCGGGCATGAGCTTGCACAAAATGCCGCTCTTTATCTGGGGCATGCTCGTCACGGCGTTTCTGCTGCTGCTGTCGATCCCGGTTTTGGGCGGCGCGATCACCATGCTGCTGACCGACCGTAATTTCGGCACGAGCTTTTTCGATCCGGCGGGCGGCGGCGATCCGTTGCTGTTCCAGCATTTATTCTGGTTCTTCGGGCATCCCGAAGTCTATATCATGATTTTGCCGGCCTTCGGCATCGTCAGCCAGGTCGTCTCTACCTTCAGCCGCAAGCCGATTTTCGGCTATCTCGGCATGGTCTATGCGATGGTCGGCATCGGCGCTCTGGGCTTCATCGTTTGGGCGCATCATATGTTTACGGTGGGGCTTAGCGTCAACACGCGCGCCTATTTCGCGGCGGCGACGATGATCATCGCGGTCCCGACCGGCATCAAGATTTTCTCCTGGATTGCGACGATGTGGGGCGGTTCGATCGATTTCAAAACGCCGATGCTGTGGGCTATAGGCTTTATTTTCCTGTTTACCGTCGGCGGCGTGACGGGGGTCGTGCTTGCGAATGCGCCGCTCGATACGCCTGTTCACGATACCTATTATGTCGTCGCGCATTTTCATTATGTGCTGTCGCTCGGCGCGGTCTTCGGCATTTTTGCGGGGTTTTATTACTGGATCGGTAAAATGTCGGGCCGCACTTACCCTGAATGGGCGGGTCGCTTACATTTCTGGACGACCTTTATCGGCGTCAATCTGACCTTCTTCCCCATGCATTTCCTCGGCTTGCAGGGCATGCCGCGCCGTATTCCCGATTATCCCGAAGCCTTTGCGGGCTGGAATTATGTGGCCTCGGTCGGCGCGATCATTTCTTTTACTTCGACGCTGCTGTTTGTCGGCATCGCGATTTATACGCTGTTTTGGGGCAAGAAGGTTGGCAATAATTATTGGGGCGAAGGGGCGCAGACGCTCGAATGGACTTTGCCCTCGCCGCCGCCTTTCCATACCTTCGAAACCTTGCCGAAACTCGTAGAGGACTGATCGGATCATGAGTTCTCCGGCAAGTTCGCTTTCCGTCACTCCTTATGTCTTGACAGATGTCAGCAGCGCCGGTGTTCGCGACTATATCGAGCTGCTCAAACCGCGCGTGATGTCGCTGGTGGTTTTCAGCGGGTTAGTCGGTTTGCTGATGGCGCCGGGGTCGATCCATCCCTTGCTCGGTTTTGTGACGATCCTCTGCATCGCGCTCAGCGCCGGCGGCAGCGCGGCGGTCAATATGTGGTACGACCGCGATATCGATGCGATTATGGTGCGTACGCAGAAGCGGCCCTTGCCGCAGGGGCACATCGATCCGACCACGGCGCTTGAATTCGGCGGCACGCTGATTTTTGTTTCCGTGCTGTTGATGGGTTTGGCGGTTAATTGGCTTGCCGCCGGTTTGCTGGCTGTGGCCTCTGCATTTTATATTTTCGTTTACACCATCTGGCTCAAGCGCAGGACGCCGTGGAATATCGTTATCGGCGGCGCGGCGGGCGCGTTTCCGCCGGTTATCGGCTGGGCCGCGGTGACGGGACACATTGGTTGGCCGGCGGTGGCGCTTTTCGCGATTATCTTTTTCTGGACGCCGCCGCATTTCTGGGCGCTCGCGCTCTACCGCAACGAGGATTACCGCCGCGCCAATGTGCCGATGCTGCCGGTCTGCAAGGGACCGCAGCGCACCAAGATCGAGATGCTGATTTATACGCTTATCCTGTTGCCGTTAAGCCTGACCCCTGTCTGGATCGGGATGTCGGGGTGGTTTTATGGCGCGGGGGCTG
>Ga0206998_1231_pt1 | contig 11466 bp, 12 predicted proteins | sample Alteio_BWMinCont_FD_153309 | JGI IMG/M metagenome (GOLD analysis project Ga0206998, IMG submission 153309) | Enriched cells from forest soil in Barre Woods Harvard Forest LTER site, Petersham, Massachusetts, United States -... | ecosystem: Environmental > Terrestrial > Soil > Temperate forest >... | reverse complement strand
TATCGCGGAAAGTGAAGTTCTCGCAAAACTGATTACATGACATCGTCGGCTCCCCCCTTCCGAGTAGACTGGTTGCTGCAAAACGACCAAGACGCTCGGGAGGAAAGGAGCCGAGATGTTGATTATAGGCTGTGATTTTCATCCGAAGTTTCAGCAAATTGCGTACGTCGACCGGGAAACCGGAGAGTACGGAGAACGCCGCTTGAGCCACCCCGAAGAAGCCACGCGGTTCTATCGGTCTGTGGCCGAGAAGAAGGTGCGCATCGGCCTGGAAGCAACGGGGAATTTTCGCTGGTTCCGGCGTTTGCTGGAGGAGTTGGGATTGAGATGCTGCTCGGCGATGCAACCGCGATTCACGCTTCGATTCCGCGCCGGCAGCAGACTGACAAGCGCGATGCCAGGCACATTTTGAGCTTGCTGGTGGAAGATCGTTTTCCCAAAGTCTGGCAGCCGCCAGTGGAGAACGAAGAAACTCGGCAGTTGCTGTTGCATCGCTGCCGGCTAGTGCGCCTTCGCACCAGGGTAAAGAACCAGTTGGACGCGATGGCCAAGAACGAAGGTTTGTTGAGAGCGCAGGGCTGGTCCAAGAAGCGCCGCCAGGAGATCGAAGCATTGCCCCTGTCGGGATGGTGCGCCGAGCGTCGCAAGGATCTGCTGGCTTTGCACGATGAGTTCGACAAGCGGATCGCACCGCTGGATGAAGCGGTGCGCAAAGCGGCCGAGAACAACGTGGATGCACGCCGCTTGATGACTCATCCCGGAGTGGGTCCGATTGTGTCGCTGGCCTACGTGCTGATCATTGGCGATTGGCAGCGTTTCCCGCGCGGCAAGTATGTGGCCAGCTATCTAGGACTGATTCCGGAAGAGGCTTCTAGTTCGGACAAGCGCCGCCTTGGCCACATCAGCAAGCAGGGCAATGAACTGCTGCGCTGGCTGCTGGTGGAGGCGGCTACGCTTGCCCAGCGGCACGATCCGAACTGGCACCGACAGTATCTGCGCTTGTCGATGAACAAGCACCACGGCGTCGCCAAAGTGGCGATCGCGCACAAGCTGGCCATTCGGTTGTATTGGATGTTGCGCTCCGGACAAGACTACGAACAAGTCAAAGAGCGCGGTTCGCACGCGGGGCAGTCCGTTTCTTCCAGTGGTTGCGGCTCAAGACCGAGCAACTGATTGGACGCCCCGTCTTCCTCGATGTCTGAGGGAGTTTGAACAGGCAATCATGGAGCAGTACCGGACCGAATACATGGTTGATGGAACCTAAAAGTTGCCATCGGAAATGATTCTTCAACGTACGAGCTTTGGTCGTTTATGCAGAAAGACGGATTATTTCCTCTATGGAAGGAAGCTCAGAAAAAACATCTGAGCTTCCTTCCCGTCCTCGATTCTGGGTGGTGTGGCGGAGCCCGGCGTCAAGGGTCAAGATGAACGCCAAAGAACGGCGCCCTTGACCCCGGCTCCGCCACGCCAACGCCTTCGTGTGCGCTCTGGCGCAAGAAAGGCCTCCAAAAAGGGCCTTGACAAAGCCGACGATCAAATTCCCTGACTGGACGGTGTATGGATCGAGGCAGCTGGGATGGAAGGGCGCGGGAAAGCCGGCCGGAGCGGCCTGTTTTACCATCGATAGAGATGGGCATTGATCTGAAAAAGCCGGCGGTGGTGCTGTTGAGCGGAGGGCTGGACTCGGCGACCGTCGCGGCGATTGCGGCCAGCGAGGGATTTGAGGTGAACGCGCTGTCGTTTGCCTATGGGCAGCGGCATAGCTGGGAGCTGGATGCGGCGCCGCGGGTGGTGCAGTCGCTGGGGATTCGGAATCATCGCGTGGCGACAATCGACCTGCGGGCGTTTGGGGGGTCGGCGCTGACCGGAAATATTGATGTGCCGAAAGGGCGCGACGCAGAGGAGATGGGGCACGGTATTCCTGTGACTTACGTGCCGGCGCGAAATACGATTTTTCTTTCGTTTGCACTGGCCTGGGCGGAGGTGCTGGGGGCGAGCGACATTTTTATTGGCGTGAATGCGCTGGACTATAGCGGCTATCCAGACTGCCGGCCGGAGTACATTGCCGCGTTTGAGAACATGGCGAACCTGGCAACGAAAGCGGGCGTGGAGGGGCGGCAAAGGCTGAAGATTCATGTGCCGCTGATCCAGCTCACGAAGGCTGAGATTATTCGGCGAGGACTTGAGCTGGGCGTGGATTACGGGCTGACGAGCAGTTGCTACGATCCGGACGCGAATGGTGTACCGTGCGGACAGTGCGACTCGTGCTTTCTGCGACGAAGGGGATTTCGCGAGAACGGGGTTGATGATCCGCTGACCTATCGGGACGCGCTGCCTGACCTAGGGGCCGCGCCATGAGCTACGCGGTGAAGGAGATCTTCTACACGCTGCAAGGCGAGGGTGCGCAGGCGGGTCGGGCGGCGGTCTTTTGCCGGTTTGCGGGTTGCAATTTGTGGTCAGGGCGGGAGGTGGACCGGGCCGCGGCGGTGTGCCGGTTCTGCGATACGGATTTTTTGGGAGTGGATGGCAAGGGCGGAGGGAGATTTGAGTCGGCGGAGAAGCTGGCTGCGGCTGTTGCGGGCAAGTGGCGAGGTGGGGAGCGCGATGGCAAACGGTTCGTGGTATGCACGGGCGGCGAGCCGCTGCTCCAACTGGATGCGGAACTGATCGACGCGCTGCATGCGCACGGATTTGAAGTTGCGGTGGAGACGAATGGGACGGTGGAGGCGCCGGCGGGAATCGACTGGATTTGCGTTAGCCCCAAGGCTGGGGCAAAGCTGGTGCAGCGGACGGGCCACGAGCTGAAGCTGGTGTTTCCTCAAGCGGATGCGGAGCCGAGGCAGTTTGAGGGGCTGGCGTTCCGGCACTTTTTTCTGCAACCGATGGATGGGCCGGAGCGCGAGGCGAACACCGGGCGGGCGGTGCGGTTCTGCATGGAGCATCCGCGGTGGCGGCTGAGTTTGCAGACGCACAAGTTTCTGGGCATACCGTAAGGACATGATGGAGATCTTCAAGGAATTTTCGATTGAAGCTGCGCATTGGCTGCCCAATGTTCCAGAGGGGCACAAGTGCCGCCGCATGCACGGGCACAGTTTCAGCATTCAAGTCTATGTGGAGGGGCCGCTCGATTCCCGGCTGGGTTGGGTAATGGATTTCGCCGATATCAAGGCGGCCTTCCAGACTATCGAGGACCAGATCGATCATCGCTGCCTGAACGATGTGGAGGGACTCGACAACCCAACCAGCGAGAATCTAGCCCGATGGATCTGGGCGCGCCTGAAGCCGACTCTACCGGCGTTGGGCAAAGTGATTGTGCGCGAAACCTGCACCAGCGGCTGCGTGTATACCGGCGGGTAGGCGCCGGTGGCCTTCAGTGAATCCACGGGAACGGATGTTGCGGCAAAGGAGTTCCACTTTCGAGTGAGTTCAGCCACAACCGGATGCTGTTCCTGAGGGCTTGGACATCGATACCGCCGTATGCTGCGGGATAGGGATCGAGCCGCCGCAGCGCTCCCTTCAGCAGCGATGCCAGACCTATCAGGTTTCCGCGCTGCAGATGATGAAATGCCGCGGTGACTTGAATCAGAGCCTGCAAGAAGGTCTTGTCGGGCTCTTCGCACTTCAGCCAGATGGCCTCCCAATGCTCATGCGCGAGCCAGAATTGCTGGTTGCGGTAGCATTGCAGGCCGTCGGCTAGCGGACCATGAGTCCAGTCAAACTGCATCGTCCCTACATTATGAATGAGAGGTTGACTGTCGCTAGAGGCCGGTCATCTTCTCAAGGTGTTCCGGATAGCGGGTGCCTTCAATCTTGATTTCGGCGGCGGCGCTTTCAATCTGCTTGAGGTCGTCGGCCGATAGCTCGATGGCGGCGGCGGCGATGTTCTCCTCGAGGCGATGGAGTTTGGTGGTGCCGGGGATGGGCACGATCCACGGTTTCTGCGCGAGCAGCCACGCGAGCGCAATCTGCGCCGGGGTTAGGTTGACGCGCTTTCCGATCTCGCCGAGCAGATCAACCAATGCCTGGTTCGCCTTGCGCGCCCCGGAGGTAAAACGGGGTATCGTGCTGCGGATGTCGGTCTTGTCGAATGTCGTGCTCTCGCCGATCTTTCCTGTCAGGAAGCCTCTGCCTAACGGGCTGAAGGGCACGAAACCAATGCCGAGTTCCTCGAGCAGCGGAACCATCTCCTCCTCCGGCGTACGGAACCACAGCGAGTATTCACTCTGCAGCGCGGCGACCGGCTGAACGGCGTGAGCACGGCGGATCGTCTGCGCCCCGGCTTCCGAGAGTCCGAAGTGCTTGACCTTGCCCTCGGCGATCAGATCCTTGATGGCTCCCGCCACGTCCTCAATCGGCACGTCGGGGTCGACGCGGTGCTGATAATACAGGTCGATGTAGTCGGTTCTGAGGCGCTTGAGCGAGCCCTCAACGGCCTGCTTGATGTGCTCAGGCTGGCTGTTCACCGGCTTCGGGCCGCGACTTCCGTCGGGATTGATATCGAAGCCGAACTTGGTGGCAATGGCGATCTGGCGGCGGAAGGGCTCGAGTGCCTCGCCCACAAGCTCCTCATTGTTGAAGGGGCCGTAGACCTCCGCCGTGTCGAAGAGGGTGACGCCGCGCTCGACGGCAGCGCGGAGAAGAGCGATCACCTCGTGCTTTTCAGGGAACGGCTTGTAGGAAAAGCTCAGACCCATGCAGCCGAGACCGAGTGCCGAGACTTCCAGAGAGCTGTTTCCCAACTTGCGTTTCTGCATTTAGTTCTCCCGATCATTGCTTAGAACTGTCCTGGCTGAGCCGACACAAATCGAATTGAGGCGACATCGCTCGGCTGTTACTCGGATTTGAGCGAGGCCATATCGATGGAGAAGCGGTACTTCACGTCGGACTTCAGCAGCCGCTCGTAGGCTTCGTTGACCTTCTGGATGGGGATGACCTCGACGTCAGAGGTGATGTTGTGCGTGCTGCAAAAATCAAGCATTTCCTGGGTCTCGGGGAGGCCGCCAATGGGAGAGCCCGAGAGGCTTCTGCGTCCGAAGATGAGGCCGAAGACGGAGACGGGCAGCGGCTTTTCGGGCGCGCCCACCATGGTGATGTTGCCGTCGCGGCGAAGGAGGTTGATGTAGGCATTGATGTCGTGATCGGCGGCAACGGCGTCGAGAATGAAGTCGAAGCTGCCGGCGTGTTTTGCCATTTCGTCCGCGTTGCGAGAGAGGACCACCTCGTCGGCGCCGAGGCGGAGTGCGTCGTCCTTCTTGCTCTCAGAAGTGGTGAAGACCACCGTGTGGGCGCCGAGGGCGTGCGCGAACTTGACGCCCATGTGGCCCAGCCCGCCGAGTCCGACGACGCCGACTTTCTTGCCCCTGGTCACTCCCCAGTGCCGCATGGGCGAGTAGGTGGTGATTCCGGCGCATAGCAGCGGCGCGGTTCCCGCGAGGTCGAGGTTAGATGGCACCTTGAGCACAAAGCGCTCTGTGACCACGATGCTGTCGGAGTATCCGCCGTACGTGACGCCGCCGCTCTGCTTGTCGGGGAAGTTGTAGGTGAGCGTGAAGTTGGGGCAGAACTGTTCGAACCCGGCCTTGCACTCGGCGCAAGTGCCATCAGAGTCGACAAGGCAGCCGACCGCGGCCAGGTCGCCAAGCTTGAACTTCGTCACAGCGGAGCCGACTTTTGTGACACGGCCGACAATCTCGTGGCCGGGGACGCAAGGGTAGACCGTGGGCATCACTCCGCTCCACTCATTGCGGGCCTGGTGGAGATCGGAGTGGCAGATGCCGCAAAACAGGATCTCGATCTGGACGTCGTGCTCCGTAGGATCGCGCCGCGCGATTGTGGAGGAAGCAAACAGCGATGTCGCACTGGCAACCGAATAGGCTTTGGCTTTGTACATGGAATCACCTCGAAGAATTTCGGGAGGGAAAAGCGCCATGATGAGTGACAATCCTGCGGAAGACTAGGCTTGCCGGGCTCGCCCCTCTCTCCACGATCAAGACTAAGCAATGAGCCCAAATCGTTGAAAGCCCGATCCTGCCTATTTTTTGCCTATTCCTGCCGATTCGCAGATTTTGACGCCGGCTGGTCCGATCGGCGATAGGCTATTGAAAGAGAGATTGAAAAGGGCTGCAAAATCAAGCCGGATCGCGATCTCTAAAGCGCTTCGATGAGCAGTCTCCTCGCTAAAAGCGAGCTCCCAATGATTGCGTCATATACACTATTGATACTCTTCACAGAACTGCGTTCCATTGCCATTTATGCTGTCAGAGAGACACAATCTTTAATCTATTCGCCCCTTTCCGATCCAAGACACAATGAGGTGGATCTTAGGCGTTCTTTGGTCACCTCCGAGAACAATCGCGCCAGGTGCCGTTCTGATGCCCTCACGTCCGGTTGAAGGGCTCAAATTCGCAAGGAGTGCCGGATGAAGTGCTATCTACCTGTCACCACGGAATTGCCTGCTGCGGGCAGGCGATTATTGCGAATTGCGGAGATATTGGGCGCGGATTGCGTCGAACTGCGGCTGCCGGCGGGTTCGTCAGATCCTATTGGCGATATCGAGAATGGCGTGGCAGAGCAGGAGGCTTGCATAGCGATCTGTCCGACGGTCGCGAAAGAATGGCTTGGGATCGCAAGCTTTCCTTCCAGCCTTGCGAACTATCTTTCCCAGCGTTTCAAGTTTCTCCTGATCCATGGATTGGATAGCGACCCGGTCTCTTGCGACATGCTGCTGAAACTGAGCCAGGGAACGGTGAGCGGCGTAACTCAAGCCAAAAAGAACGCTTCCCTGTACCAGGTCGCCAAAGACGACGTGACAGGGGCATTTGGTGGACTTGAGGTAAGTCCTGTCAATTCAAGGGATCACGTCTTCCTAATGCATGAAGGCCAAACGCTCGTGAAACCGATCATATCGATTGGTGGAAAGCCTCTGTTTGCGCGATTGACCGCTTCTGCTGCGCAGATATTTCTGCTTTCCGGAATAACAGAGAACCACCTTGATCTGGAGGGCGATCTGGACGCGCGTCCGGTTGCGGAGTATTTTCCGCAATTACTGCCCATCGCCATGTTTATCCGGCACGCATTCAAGGACGAGTGCTGGCATCCCAGTGACGTGATCAGTGCCAGTTTGATCATTGACGACCCACCACTATGGAAGAGATATGGATATGTCAACTATGAACGGATCTCGGCGTTCATGGATCAGTACCGATTCCACATGACAATGGCTTTCATTCCGTACTATTGGAGGCGCTATTCCACCTCGACTGTTCGATTGTTTCGGGAGCGCCCCGATCGCTTTTCAATCTGTTTCCATGGAAACGACCACACGGATGCCGAAATGGCGGCAACGGACCCTCGAGTTCTTGCCTATTGCTTGACCACGGCGCAAGCCAGAATGGAGCGGTTCACCGCCAGGACTGGAATTCGATGCGGGAAAGTCATGGCATTTCCGCAAGGCGCATTCTCGCGAAGTGCTTTGGCTGCGCTCAAGGAACACAACTTTATCGGTGCGGTGAATTGGGGGCATATACCGACGGGCGGCCAACGGCCGGCCCTCACGCTTGCGAACGTGCTTCAACCGAGCATTCGATACGAGGATGGCTGCCCCTTCTTCCTGAGGAGGCCGGTGAAGCGAGTCCGCCCGGAAGACATTGCGATGGACGCCTTCGTCGGGCGCCCGATTCTTCTGCAGGAACACCACGAACTTTTCAGGGATCCTACTGCTTTGTTTGAAACCGTCACTTTGATAAACAGGATGTTGCCTGAAGTAACCTGGCGCGACCTGCAATCTTCTCTCGAAATGGCCTACCTGGTGAGAAAGAGCACCGACAGCACGGTGAGTATTCGTCCGTGCGCTTTGGCCCTCCAGATAAAGAACACTGAATCGAACTCTATTCGCTACGATGTTGAATGGCCCGACCAAAATGCGAATGTCTCCCTGGGAAGTGGCCCTCAGGAATACGCCGGTGTCGGCCACGATGACGCACATCTGCACTCGTTCACGCTTGCTCCCGGGGAGGTTGGCTCGGCGAGCCAACCTCGTGAGGCCCGCGCAGCCGTGGGCCCGGTTTTTCGACCTTCTTTTGCACGGATCATCAAGATTGGAGTCCGAAGGACCCTTGCGGAACTCCGCGATAACTACCTGAGCAGAAGCCCCGTGGCGATATCAGTTGTGAAGTCGATGCGCAACATACTCTTTAGCCCGCATCATGCTCCCTGAGGTGGTAATTGTAGACTTGGCCGCGTCAGTGCGCTGGCGCTTACAGGGAGTAGAGAATAGACGGAGGTACTCGTTACAGAATGTCGAGGGAGAACCCAATTCGGGGCCTGTTTGGCCGCATATTCCAGTTGCTGGCGCGCCTTGGTCCAGGGGCATCGTCGCTCCGCGTCGCGCTCCATCGCTGGCGGGGTGTCAAGATCGGCACAAACGCCTGGATTGGCTACGACACGATCATTGAGACGTCGCGGCCTCACCTGGTCTCGATTGGAAATAACGTTACAATCAACATGCGGGTCACCATCATTGCTCACTTTCACGAGTCGACAGGCGTGCGAATTGAAGACGATGTTTTCATTGGGCCGGGCAGCATGATATTGCCCAACGTGACCGTTGGACGAGGGTCTGTTGTCGCGGCGGGAAGTGTGGTTTCGACCTCGGTGCCACCGGGAACCATGGTGCAGGGGAATCCCGCTCGCGTTATCGCCAAGTGCTCGGTGCCATTGGGTTGGTCGACTCCGATGCAATCGTTTTATCGAGGACTCGTTCCCGTGAGAAAGAATCGTCCATAGGTTGGACCAGACTCCTGGAATTGGACATTGTCGATTTTGAGGAAGGAGCCACTTGCGCCGGTTTGGACAGAATGATTGCGAACGAACCCGCAAGTAAACTTACATGGATAGGACAGCAGTCGCGACTGAAATCCGGAGCTTTCTGGCACAGGAGAGCAACCTCCCTGATAGCCTGCTGGGCGACGACACGGACCTTTTTGGTGAGGGGATTCTCGATTCGCTCATGGCTGTTTCTCTCATCGCGTTCTGCGAGGAGAAGTTCGGTTGCCGGCTGAATGGAGCGGACTTCTCCGAACAAGACATGCGGACAATTGCATCGCTTGCAAAGATCATTGCAGATACTCGGAATGGAAGCGGCGTCTAAGGAATTGGCGAATGCCCTCATCCTCTGCTCACGACGGCAACGGACAGAATAGCGCCTTGCCAAGCATTAAGGAACTCCTCCTCGACGCCGCGCAGCGATCTCCAGATGCTGCTTACATCAGGCACAATCAAGCTCAAATTACCTTTTCCGAGGTGCTTCCTTTACTCTTCGACATCGCGTCTCAATCGCTGCTGCATGAAGGCCAGCGCGCCGTAATCCTCCTTCCGGACAGTTTGGAAACAGCACTGATTCACCTTGCATGCATGTTTCAGCGGGCGATTATGATTCCTCTTTCCCCACTCTCAGCGTCCGTCCATGTTCGTTATGTTGTTGACCGGGTCAATCCGGATATTGTATTCACGACACCCATACTTCACAGCAAGTTTGCCGCGATCCTGGAAAACATGACAGTGGTGAAGGTTAGTAGCGGCAATCCGATCAGCTTGCGGCTCGAAAATCCATCTTCAGATATCGAGTCTCCGCGAAGCTCTGACGTTCGATCGATCTTCTTTACTTCAGGAACAACCGGCGAGCCGAAGGGGGTGTGTCTGAGTGAAGGCAACCTGCTTAGTGCGGCTCGGATCAATGGTTCGATTCTCCAACTGGATTCTTCGCGCCGGTCGCTTTTGATGGTTCCGTTATACGACTATTATGGGGCGATCCAGCTTGCCTCGCATCTGATGGCGGCTGCGTCATGCACTGTCGGCGCAAGCGGACAATTTCCCGGTTCCGCCATCGAACTTATCCAATCACATGCAGTCACGGATCTGGTGCTGGTTCCGTTCACTCTGAGGACCATGTTGGATTACGTGGAGAAGTCGACGCGTGAGGAGTACCGACTGGCGTGGAGCAAGATCGCGCATATGGCAAGCTCCAGTGATAAGCTCACGATCGAAATCCTGCAGCGCGCATTCGCGTTTAACCATCATCTGACCGTCGTGAATGTCTACGGGCTTACTGAAGCCGGCAGGGCATGCTATCGCGTGATTCGCGAAAACACACTTCCCGAGAACTCGATCGGTCTCCCGTCGCCGGGCATGAACGTCCGGGTAGATGCCCCTCCGGGAGAAAGCGGCGAGCTTGTTATCGCGGGCCCGACTGTCATGATGGGCTATCTCAAGGGCGTCGTCGATGACCAGATATCCTTAAATTCGGTCGAAGAAGTACGAACAGCCGACGAAGGCTATGTCGATGAAGGTGGAGAAATCCACCTGATCGGTCGAAAGGATCACCTGATCAGTATCTACGGAATGAAGCTTCATCCCGCGGAGATCGAGATTCCTGTCAACCGGATTCATGGAGTCGAGGATTCCCTGGCCAGGGTCAGCGAAGATGCCCATGGACGCAAAATCATAATCCTCGACGTAATCGCAGATGAGGAGAGCGTCACGAAAGACCGAATCGTTGATCTGCTCCGTGATCGAGTGCCTCGACCATTTCTTCCTCAAGCGATCAATTTCGTGGACTCGATTCCGCGGACGGAAATAGGCGGCAAGCTTGTCCGGAATAGAGCCTGAGATGAAAATCACTGACGTCCATGCTCACCTGTACCATCCCGATTGGTACCCCGTTCCGTTCCAGCGGCAGTTGGCGATTGGCTACCTCGAACGGCGAAGGAAGTCCGTCTCGCCAGAAAGCGTAGACCGTGAGCTGGTCGGATTGAATCGGCTTCTTTCGGATAAAGAGGGAGACGTCTGTCTCCAAATCATGGACAAGGTGGGGATTGAAAAGCGCGCTCTGCTGGTCATCGATTGGGGGCTTGAACTTGGCGAACCCGCCTGCACGATACGCGAGATCAACGAGGCAGTGCTCGGCGTCTGTCGCCGCCATCCGGATCGCTTGACGGGCTTCGCGAGTGTGGACCCGCGCCGGAAGGACGCGACAGCCCTGTTGGCGTGGGCATTTGACACACTGGGCGCTGCGGGGTTGAAGTTGCATCCCACATCTCACGAATGGACATTGGAGGATGAGCGGGTTTTTGCGCTGATTGAAGTGGCTGCAGAACACAGCGCGCCGGTTATGGTGCACTCCGGACGCACCGTGAACCCCCTGTGCTCGCATCACTGTCAGCCCGATGCACTTCTCAGGCTGGCTGCTCGATTCCCTGCCGTGAATCTAATCGCCGCTCACAGCGGGTTCTCGGAGTGGCCGGCATTCGGAGCCGAAGCACCCTCGAATTTGTTCTTCGACATCTCGGCTTGGCAGGAACGAATTGCGGAATCCGGCGACGGCGTGAAAGATGAAATCAAGCAGCTGGTCGCTCGATATCCCGGGCGTGTCTTCTTCGGCACCGATGCTCCGTTCTGCGGATACAATCT
>Ga0206998_1131_pt1 | contig 11467 bp, 16 predicted proteins | sample Alteio_BWMinCont_FD_153309 | JGI IMG/M metagenome (GOLD analysis project Ga0206998, IMG submission 153309) | Enriched cells from forest soil in Barre Woods Harvard Forest LTER site, Petersham, Massachusetts, United States -... | ecosystem: Environmental > Terrestrial > Soil > Temperate forest >... | reverse complement strand
TGTCTTCCCGCTCAACGACGGTCGAATGGCGTTTTGCATCGCCGATGTCTCGGGAAAAGGCGTTGGAGCCGCGCTGGTCATGGCAAACGTGCAAGCGAGCTTGCGTGCATTTGCGCACACAGGAATAGGCCCGGCGCACGTCTGTGCGGCGCTCAAAGGGCGTTGTCCAACAACATTGCGCCGGGAAAGTTTGTCACGCTGCTTTATGGCATTTTGGATCCGAGGGAAGGGCCCTTTGTCTTTGCCAACGCGGGATATTGTCTTCCCATGGTGATTCGGAGTGATGGCAATGTCGAGATGCCCGCGGCTCATAACGGCGTGCTCGGTCTCTTCGCCGATCGGACATTCGAAAACGAGGTCATCGCGCTTGGAAGCAAGGATTGCCTTCTGCTTGTAACCGATGGTTTGTTGGAAGCTTCAAACAGGGATGAAGAATTCGGAGAAGAAAGACTGATTGCGGTAGTCCTCAAATATCGAGCAATGGGGGCGCATTCACTGCGGCAAGCCCTCTTTGACGAAGTGTCCCATTTCTGCGATGGAACATTCCAGGATGACGCTTCAATGATCCTCGTTATGGTCGAATAGTAGATCAATTTCTGATGGAGAGCGATCGTTGCCATCGTGTATGGTGAATCGGCGGTCCCACTTAACTCGCGCTCCGAATCGCGCAGGATCGTCTGTGCCTCAGCTTACTTGCCGACGGCTGAATAGGCGTGTGCCAGCGCCACAGCGCCGTTGGAACTACCGGACATCTCGATTGCTTTCTGGTATTCAGCAATTGCCTCCTGAAGCTTGCCCCTGCCTTCGTAGCCAACGGCGAGATCGCAGTGAAGCGACTCTTCGTTAGGCTCCAAAAGCAGCGCTCGCCACTCGCATGCTTCGGATCATTCATTGCGGAAGACCGACGCGCCGAGCCAATTCTTGGAATCGCGGGTCGTTGCGGAGGTTATCGATTGCAGGGTCTGCCTTCAAGGCCCCCGGAAGCTCGGAGCTCCGTTCCTGGAATGCGCGGTTGAGATAGTCGAACGCCTTGTCCCTATCGTCCAGCCCGGCATAGATAGTTGCCGTCGTATAGGGTGAATCGCCGGCGGTCGCGTTTAGCTTGCGCTCCAAATCGCGAAGGATTTTCTGCGCCTCAGCCTTTTTGCCCGCAGCGGAAAAGGCGTGCGCCAGCCCCACAACGGGACCATGGTCAGCGGATAGCGCGATTGCTTTCTGATACTCGGAAATCGCGTCTAAATATTTTCCCGTGCCTTCGTAGCCAACGCCCAGGTCGTAGTGACTGTACCAATCGCCAGGTTCCAGGAGGAGCACTCTCTTGCTCGCGTTAACCAGGTTGGGATAATCCCGCAGCGTATAGTAGACCCCCGCTTCGGCTGCAGCAGAGCCGTAACCGTAATCCAATTGATCAATCTTCGCGAGCTCTGCGAGGGCTTCATCGCGCCGGCCAAGCAAGGCGAGTAAACCGGCGCGATCTTCATGGGCGCAACTGTAGCTCGGCGCCAAAGCAATGGCACGGTTGTACTCGCGTTCGGCAGCGTCCCAATCCCAGTCAAACGCCTGTTTCATTGTGCCGAGGGTATCGTGGGCTTCGCCGACCCTGTCGTCCAGTTCCATTGCTTTCGCTAAAGCCTCTTTGGCCGACCGGTAGGCCCAATCCCGTTTCAAGACTCCTGCAAACGCCGAGTAGATGTAGGTATTCGCCAGTCCCGCGTACGCCTGCGCGAAACTTGGATCGGTTTGGATCGAGTGTTCGAAGTACTGTTGGGCCTTCTTGAGCGAATCAGGTTTAGTGAAGCCATTGTCAAAGTAAAAGCGGCCCTTCAAATAGTCGTCATAAGCTGCCGGGTTCACCACGTGCGCCGTGTGAACCGGACTCTGCTGGGTTGCACCGAGTTTTGCGCGAACTTCCTGGGCGATCGCCCGCGCAACATCTCTCTGGAGATTCAAGACGCCGTTCAGGGGACGTTCATACTCTTCGCCCCACAAATGACGATCGGCAGGGCCGTCCAGGAGCTGAACTGTCACGCGCACGTTGTTGTTTTCCCGGATGACTGATCCCTCGAGGACGGCATCCACGCCAAGCTCGTGCGCAATCTCAGGTAGAAGCTTCTTCGTCCCTTTGTAGTTCATCACGGATGTATGCGAGATGACCCGCAGAGATTCGATTCGGGCAAGCTCTGTGATCAGCTCTTCTGTCATGCCATCGGAGAAGTACTCTTGCGTTGGATCCCCAGAAAGATTCTGAAGGGGAAGCACGGCGATGGAGTGGATGGGTTGATTGCGATGCAAGCCGATCCAGACAGCAAGGCCAATGACACAAGCCGACAGGACCGCAATCAACCAGATGAATCGCCTCCGATGCGCGGTTGCGATGGCTAAGGGCGGTCTATCGATGCCATTGCGGTCCGCCATGGACGTGGTCGGAAGCGGTAAGCCCGCTGTTTTGCCTTCCTGCTGATCCGCACGGAGTTCGTTCTCGAAAACCGGGGCGATGAATCGATATCCTCTTCCAGGGAGCGTCTGGACGTAGCGCGGCTGCTGAGGATCGTCCTTCAGGATCTGCCGGATTTTGCGGACGGCGCTGTTGATGCTGTTATCGGTATCGAGAAAAACGTCTTTGCCCCAGATCTTTCCGGCAATTTCTTCTCGCGTGACGAGCTGATCCTTCTGCTCAATCAGAATCAGCAGGATCTGCAGGGGAATTCGCTCGAGCTTCAGCACACGGCCGACGTGGCGAAGCTCGAAGGCTCGGAGGTCAACCTCGAAGTCCTTCCCAAATCTGATGGATTCCTGGGTTCCGGCTGGGCTTGATCCCACGATACCCTCCCCCGAAGGCGTGGACAGATTTTACACCGATCCTGGTTTTCTGCGTTATCCCTTTCTGAATCTCGCACTTGTCCCGACAGAAAAAGACAAGATGTCCGACAGGTGCTCGCTATTGAGCGCGCGGGATGCCGGGGTGGAAGATTCGGATCGTCCGTGCCGCGGTTCGGCGGATCGCAAGTTGAAAGGCCGTTCCGCAACGCATCGTTCCTCAATAACCGCCAAGGAGATCACGATGAAAAGCCACATCGCTTGTCGTATCGCTACCCCGCTCTTAGCAACCTTCGCACTGTGCTTTGCACCGGGATTAGAAGCACAGGAGAATCCGCCCAGAGTGGTCCAGGTAGTAGCCCTGGACGAATGTGACCCGACGACATTCAATAACGCGCTCGGGCCGGACTTTTGCAAAAACGTCACACTCGGAGCATTTACAACCCTCTCAGACTTGTTCGCCGGAGCGGCGAATAAAAATCCGGACCCAGGATGGGACTTCGAGCCCGATTCGGCCGAGATCGCCGCTGGCGGCACCCTCACTATCGTGGATGAGGGCGGCGAACCGCACACCTTCACCGAGGTAGCGAAGTTCGGAGGCGGCTTTATCTCGGTCCTCAATGCGCCGGGCCAGGAAATCGCGCCCGAATGTATGGGGGGATTCAAGAACATCGCGGTCGCGCGGACGCGAATCCTTCAGGGCAGCCGGTTGCAGGTCGCGAATTTGTCGAAAGGCGAACACCTGTTCCAGTGCTGCATTCATCCGTGGATGAAGTTTAAGGTCACGGTGAAGTGAACAACGCTCAATGCCCCGCGAGAATCGGCACTCGGGGAACGTGTGTTATCTCGCGGGGCCAGAATCTGGAGGAGGTCCCAATGCCAAAGTATGTAATTGAGCGAGACGTCCCTGGCGCCGGTGGCTTGACGGCGGCGCAGTTGAAGGACATTGCACAAGCATCCTGCAGCGTGTTGCATAAACTTGGAGATGAAATCCAATGGATTCAAAGTTTCGTGGCCGGGGACAAAATCTACTGCCTCTATCGCGCTCCTAACGAGGAGTTGATCAAGCAGCATGCCCTGCTGGGCGGCTTCCCCGCGAACGTAATCTCCAAAGTCACGACCACCATCGATCCGACAACCGCAGAAGAATAGAGGAATGCAAGGCCGAGAGAGCCTGCCCACCTCGAAACGAATCAACGCTCGTTCCCGCCCAAACCACGAGCAATCCGAAAGCTGATTTCACTTGACGCCTCCAGTGGGATAACCGGCCAACGTCCGTTTATACCAACAATCGCAAATCGCCTGATCTGGTACAGGTGAGAGGGCGTGTTGTATTATTCTTCAGCCGGTTTCTTCTTACTCCAGCTTGAGCAAGCGTATTATGTTTTGCCTCCATCTGTGGTCCCGTTGACCAACGCGGGGTTCCTGCAGGGGAAGGACGGCAACAGAGTCGAACGAATTGGGCACCGGATACATGAACCCATGGTAGGTCGCTCTGCACCGCGCCCAGCTGAAGTCGGAATTCTGATCGGACGCATGAGATCACTGGTCGTCAAAAACATGGACGATCGGCATTGAAGCTCCTCTAACGACCACATCTGAAAATGGGCAGAGATTGGCCGTGTTAACAGCCCTTAGCGCTCATTGAGCTATTCAAGTCGAGCAGTGTTCTCGGCAAGCTGCTGTAAAACCGGCTTAGCGGAAACATGAAATATGGCCCCGCTCAGTTGTTGTTAAGTCACCGCTCAGCGAGAATTGCGTCACAATCCTGGCGGTTCGTCACCCTCGAAGCACGGGTCATATCCCATAATAAGTAGGCACTCCAAACGCTCAGCGTCCCGAAGAACGTCGCTTGGAACCCGCTTACGTTCCGCGGAAAGGAAATCGACGAGTCCGTGGACCGCGGCGGCGACGCGCTTGTGAATCAGAGCATCCGCCTTCGTCAATTCGGCGTAGCGTTTTGTTGCTGACCAAAACGCTCGAAACTGATTGATGGGGTATCTCCCCTTTACTGAGGCAAGGCTCTCTTGGAACTCCCCCCAGCGATCGATGGCCTCAGCAGCGAGTTGGTCCCTTTGTGGCGTCGGCATTTTCTCTGTCTTTCTCTCGAGCGCCATTCGATCAGAGCCGTGTAACAACTCATTTTGCCGGTTCGGAACATCTTGTGGATTGCCCGTGCGGGTAAATTCTGGATCCGAAAAATGACGTATATATTTCTGATTCCTGTTCTTGAACTGAGTAAATGTCGGCATTCAGATTACAAACCCTGACGCTGGGAGATAAGTGACTAATTCTGAATGAGTTGAGTGTCTCGCCTGAGTATTAGTAGCGAAAAACGCCGCTGGCTCCGGGGATCTGTCATCCAACCTCAGCTACCGCAAGACCGGAGCGGTGCTGAATGAGGGCTACGATCCGGCATCAGCATCCTCGAAAGGCTATTTGGGGACTAATCCAGATTAGGTTCAAGCGTTTGCCTGGTTGTCGTCGAGCACGGTGGGCCGCGATATGTGCCGTGCGTTTAAGGCGTTACGAATAATTTCCCCTTCCGGGTGCTGGTAGACCATGGCGCTTCTTACGTTACCGTGGCCCATTGCGTTCATCACAGCTTTCAGGTTTCCGGTCTTCGCCAACACGAAGCTGCCGAAGTCGTGGCGCGCACAATAGAGGACTAAACACGACGACATAAGTAATGCATCATAGTGATATCATTGCATTGTTCTTTTCTCTGGGGAGGAAGGCAATGCGCAAACTACAGATCGAGGATGCCGGGGTGATGCGAATAGCAATTCAGCAAGAGATTGCGCGTAGCGAGGAGTCGCGTTACGACCATCGACTGCATGGATTACTTTTGGTGACTGCGGGGCAATCCTGCCGCGAAGTCGCCGAATTGTTTGGCGAGAATGGCACCACCGTGCAGCGTTGGGTGAGTCGCTTCGAAAAGGGCGGCCTTGACGCCCTGCGGGAAGGCGAGCGAGCGGGACGGCCGCGCTCGCTGAATGCGAAGGATTGGCGCCGGTTGCAGGGTGACCTGCGTAAGACACCGCGTGATTTTGACCTCGCCGCAACAATCTGGGACGGTCCGATCTTGTCGGAGCATTTGCGTCGGCGGTACGGTGTGGAACTGGGAGTACGGCAATGTCAACGACTGTTCCGAGAAATGGGCTTTCGGCTACGCAAGCCACGCCCTCAAGTCGCCCAGTCGGATCCACTGAAAGTTGCGGCAGTAAAAAAAACTTCGCCGTCTGGCTCGCCGTTCCGACGTCGAACTGTGGAGCCTGGATGAATGTCACTTCCAGCAACACGGTTCGCGCTGCCGCATGTGGGTGCCGCCGGAAATCAAAGACCCCATCCTGCAGCATGCGCCGACCCGCAAGTCCGTGGCGTGTTTCGGCGCCGTCAGCTTGGACACGGGCCAGTTCGTGCGCATGATGTGCCCCATCTTCAACGCCGCCACTTTCCTGAGCTTCCTCAAAAGGCTGCTGCGCCAGCAGAATCCCGCAAAGCGAATGATCCTTGTACTGGACAATGCACGATATCATCATGCGATACTCCTGGCCCCTTTCCTTCGCCGCCATGCCCGCCAACTGCGGCTGCTGTTTCTGCCGCCCTACAGCCCGCAGCTCGCTCCGATCGAGCGAGTTTGGAAGCTGACCCGGCGCCTGGCAACTCACAATCGTTACTTCGCAACCCTTCCCGAAGTACTGAATGCGGTCAATGCCTGCTTCAATCGCTGGCGTCGACCGAATGCAGTATTGCGTAGACTATGCTGCATTACTTAAGACGCTATGTTTAGTTCGCGCGGCAGCCCCGCGGCTTGCCTCGCCCGCGCCCATTGCCGGTACACCATCCCTTCTCCAATGTGCTTTCCCTGATAACGCGACATCCACACCCAGCCCTCGCTCCGTCCATCACAGCGCGCCTCGAGAATCTGCTTCACGCGGCCGCTCATAGGGATGAACCGGCGGCCGGACTCCGTCTCTTGCTGTCCGAAGTGAAAATCGTCCCGGCCCCGAAGTCCACGTTCTCCACCCGCATGCAGTAGAGTTCGCGGGTGTTGCGCATTCCGGTGTCGCGCATTACCACGATGATGTCCTTCAGCGGCTGGTCGGCCACCGCTGACAACCTCCTTTCCGCTTCGTCGTTGAGGCGGAGCGACCGCCCGTGTTCCTTGAAGAGCGCAAAGTCGGGAACCTCCAAGATCATCTTGTACTCCTTGGCTTTGGAATACATCCTCCGCAACGTCGAAGGGCGTTGTTGCCGTTCGAGGCCGATCCGGGAAACTGCAGCTTTTCGACCTCGTCTTTAGTGATCTGGTCCATGCGCATTCCGGCAATCTTCTTCTGCTCCAATGGTCGCCAGCCGTTTCTGTAATAGCGGCGGCTGTCGGCCTCGAGACGTCCCGCTTCACCCATTGAAGGAAATCCTTCGAGTATTCACGAAGCGTGGGCGGCTTCGAGCGGGTCGAAGCCCTTAGGCGATGTGTCCAGCAGAGGCTAATCCTCCAGCGGGGGAAACCAACTGACTGGGAAAGAATATCTCGAGTGGCCAAGCACCTCGACGAGCCGGCGTCTCAGGGTATCAGGCCGCCAAGCGGCACAAGATCCTCGAAGCCAGTGTCCGATATTACTCGGGCAGCCTGCAAATAAGTTGATCCCCGTGCGGAAACGAGTATCCGCCTGAGTGAACACCGGAGTAGAGCCTTCGGTAGTCGATGTACACGCGAAATCGGGAGAAACAAAACGCACTAATTTCACGGATGGATAAGCAAACATTCAAAGCGTCGATGCGGGCACCCAGTCATCCAGCCACGGTGCGGCTCCTTGTCCCCCGGCTGCACGAACGCTCCCCACACACGAACGCTCCCCATTTACTCCCCCGTTAACAACAGACTTCAACAGGTTTCATCAAAGATCAACACCTCTGCTCCCAAAACAGGTCAAACGATTTATTGAGGCCTATTGAAATGGTTGGAAAATAAGTGCTATCGATTGATTTGTTTACATCCTGCCCTATGTCGTCTATTGATCCTTATTGATCGTTTGTGCTCTGACCGCTACAAAATCGACAACATCGAAATCATCGCCGAAAAATCCCGCTCGCATTCCGTGTCCGGTTCGCGCGAATTCAGGGGGTCAGATCCGTCCAAGTTCCGGGTCCCGGCAGGGTGCGTGTGTGATTGAAAGTATACTCACCTAACAGTTTTTCCACGCCCGTTTCATCCACCTGGATCAGGCGTGCCACCATCGTGCTGGTGGGAGCCGCCTTAGCGAAGGTGATCGACTGTTGCCACAAAACACTGTCTGCCGAAGCATCGAACGGAATATCGCGCAGCCGGAACTGCTCCTCGCCGGTCGGCGCGCACAGGCTCAAATCAACCTGCTTCGCTCCAAGTAAGCTGGCTGCCAATCGGCCCACCAGTAGGTCGTCTTCGGCGGTCACGGTACAGGCAACACTGCCGCCAGCCGGAGGAGAATACTGGCGAACGCGAAGCCCCTCGCCTGCCGCGTCCTTCAGAAAGCTCTCGCTCACTACCGTCATCAGCGCTCCGCCGCGCGCTATCTGGCTGACACCCTGGGCCAGCGCGATCGCCTCGTCGAGCCGCGCGCTGCATTCGTCGCAGGCAAACAGGTGCTCCTCGATCAGTTCCTCTTCGGGCTTTGGCAGCGTGCCCAGCCAATATTCAGTGAGGGTGCCGGCGTCGAAATGGATTTCGCCGCTCATCGGGTCACCCCCATGCAATCGCGCAGCAAATGAATAGCCCGGTGCCGGATGACCCGCACATTCGCCTCCGAAACACCAAGAAATCGTGCAATGTCCGCGCCCTCCTCCTCGCCATAAAACGAATGAGTCACCACCGCTCGCTCGCGCTCCTTCAGCCGCTGCACGCATTTCGTCAGCCGCTCATAGTCCACCCTAGGCCTGGGAGCAGGGGACGGCGAAAGCATCTCCACTCCGAATTGCTCGAGCAACTGCCCTCTGCGGCGCGTGCTTCGATGCTGATTGAGCACCATCATCCGGCTGGTTCCCAGTACGAAAGACGAGAGCTTCTCAGTCTCGAGCAGCCGGCCGGCGCGCAGTGCCTCGATTGTCGTGATCAGCACCTGCTGCATCAGGTCCTCGGCGGCATGCCGGTCGCGCAAGTGGCGCAGCCCGTACAGCCGGATTCGCGGTCCCATGCGCTGGCACAACTCCGCTTCGGCCTCGCGGTCCGCTCCTGCCGCGATGCGGGCGGCCAAATTGGCGTCCGTTGGGTCGACTGTCATCAGCACATATTAATATGTGTAACGTCTCCCCGACTTGTTACACATCCGGGTTGCAAGCGAGGCAATCGCCTCAAAAAACGAGCCTGCAACCTGGAGGAAAGTAACTATGAGCACGCAAGCTTCAATCGCAACCATGCACCGGAACGCCAGAGAGGATTCGGCCTTCCGCTTTCTCGGCCTGCCAACACTTATGCGCTCCACTGCCGAAAGCACCGGCGGCGCCTTCGGCCTCATTGAACACTGGTCGATGCAGCCAGGCTTTGCCTCGCCCTACCATACCCACTCCCGCGAAGACGAGGCCTTCTATGTACTTGAAGGAGAGATGGCCTTTATCTGCGACGGAGTCTGGCATCGCGGCGGACCCGGCACTTACGTCTTCGGACCGAGAGGCCTGGCGCACGGATTCAAGGTAGTCGGCAACTCACCCGCACGGATGCTGCTGCTGTGCTCGCCGGGCGGGTTTGAGAGTTTCGTTGTGGAACTGGGCGCGCCGCTCGAAGATCCGATTGCGCCGCCGGATATGGGCCAGCTGATCGCCACCGCCGAGAGGTACGGAATCGAAATTCAAGGCCCGCTGCCCGAAGAACCGGCTGAATCGGCGAACCGCGCCGCTCTCTCTTATTCCGGAATTGATCTCAAGGTCTTGAACGCCCGCTGGATTCAGGCTTTCAACGACCGCGATTGGAAAACGGAGCGCGAAGTGCGCGGCGACAGTTTTCAGGCACGCCTGTCAGGAACGCCAGTTCCTCTCGACAACGATGCATGGTCCAGTTTCATGACCGAGTTCACCAGTGCATTTCCCGACTCGCACATCACGATTGAATCGATGGTTGCCGAAGGCGATATAGTCGTCTCGCGCTGGAGTCTTTCCGGTACGCATGGCGGAGCGTTCAATGGGGTCCCAGCCACCGGCAATTCCATTCAGTTCAAGGGCATCGAGTGGAATCGTGTCTCCGGCGGCAAGCTCGTCGAGCACATCGCACAGTTCGATCTGGCCGCGCTACTCCAACAGATTGGCGCCATGCCTTCCTGATGATCGCAGAACTTCACCGCCCCATCCTTGCGCGGTCTCATTGCGCATCGGTGGGGCACCTGGGTTATGGTGATTGGGGCAGATCCGAATCAACTGCTCGGGGTTGGGGTATTCCGGACTTGCGTTTCGCCTCAACCGGCTCATTTCGGACGAAATCGTCAAGTAAACTCGCATTACTTCATTCAAGGGGTCGATCGATGGCACGAACGATTTGCCGGGCTCTCGCTGGCCTGTTTTTGCTGGGATCCGCAGTCGCGCAAACTTCCTCGCAGCCTGCCTCGCTTGAGATCACCCTGGGGCAGTCCGCCGTTCCCCTCTATGCGCCGTGGAAGTTCACTACAGGCGACTCACCCATCGATCCGGCTACCAACGCGCCGCTCTGGGCTGAGCCCGGCTTTGACGACTCCAAATGGGATTCACTCGACCTCACCCCTAAGTCGAGTGCACAGAGCCCGATCACAGGAGCTTCCGGGTACGTTCCTGGCTGGAGTGCAAGAGGCCATGCCGGATACTGGGGCTTTGCCTGGTACCGCATCCACTTGCAAGTCGATTCCTCGCCCAACGTGAAGCTGGCCATTGCCGGCCCCTCGCAGGTCGACGACGCCTACCAGATCTACGACAATGGCAGGTTCGTCGGCTCCTTCGGTGACTTCACCTCACGCGATGCAGGCATATTCTACGCACGGCCCTTGATGTTCTCGCTCCCGCCATCGGCTGCTCCCTCCCAGTCCGGCTCAACGCACGTCATCGCCTTTCGCGTTTGGATGGGACCGCAGACCCTTTATCAAGCCTCCGTTGTGGGCGGGTTCGAGAGCGTACCGCTCCTCGGCGAAGCCGACGCCATCTCCGCCGTACACCAGGTCGGCTTTGATGAGATCATTCGAGCCTACCTCTGGGCTCCCATCGAAGCCGTGCTTTTCGGCCTCCTCGGCCTGGTCGCGCTCAGCCTCACTCTCATTGATCGCTCGGACCATGTCTACCTCTGGATCGGCGGCCTGCTGTTGATCATCGCCATCGACGCAGTCTCCGGCACCATGGCCGTCTGGACCCTCATAGTCAACTCGCGCTACGACCAGTTCTCGCACGAAATCGCGCTCTTCTCTATCCAGTACGCAGGGTGGGTCATGGTGTGGCGAACCTGGTTCCGGCAACGCCGCCCTGCCTGGATTCCCTGGACGCTTATCCCGCTGGTGCTGGCGCTCATCCTTTCGCAATCCATCGTCCAGAATTTCATCTTTAATGTTGTCTCGACTCCGGCGATCACAGCCGCGCACGCTGTTTCGCTCGGCGTTCGTCTTTTGCTTACGGCGCTCCTCTTCTTCACCGTGTTCAAAGGAATCCGCGAGCAGGGTCT
>Ga0206998_1229_pt1 | contig 11507 bp, 10 predicted proteins | sample Alteio_BWMinCont_FD_153309 | JGI IMG/M metagenome (GOLD analysis project Ga0206998, IMG submission 153309) | Enriched cells from forest soil in Barre Woods Harvard Forest LTER site, Petersham, Massachusetts, United States -... | ecosystem: Environmental > Terrestrial > Soil > Temperate forest >... | reverse complement strand
CTCGTGGCGTATAAATGATGGCAAGATGTCCTCATTGAGTCATTATCGTCTGAGCGACAATTATTCTCGTTTTTATCTTAAATATATTCTTCCCAATAAAGAAAAAATTAAAAATAAGCAATTTATGGAGGCAATTATAAGTGATTTATCTGGGTGGAATAGCATCATGGGGTTACAGTTTGAAAATTTAGTATTAAATAATAGACGTTTGATATGGTCATTATTGAAGATTAAACCAGAAGAAATCATTTGTGATAATCCTTACTTTCAAAGAAAAACGATTAAGCAGTCGGGATGTCAGATTGATTATATGATACAGACGAAATATAATGCCCTATATGTGTTTGAAATTAAATTCTCAAAAAATAGTATTTCATTGGAGATTATTAATGAAATGAAGAAAAAAATTGACCATCTACATTTTCCTAGGGGCTTTTCCTACAGAACCGTTTTAATCCATGTGAATGGGGTTAAAGAAGAGGTGGTTGATAGTGATTTTTTTTCAGCCATCATTGATTTTGGACAATTGCTAGAAGAACCATTTAAAATTATATAAATTCAGCTTATCCACGAGCTTTTACACACTCTGCACATAGCAAATTACAACAATAATAACAAATTTTAAAATTTCCTTACCAAACAAGCCTGATAATAGTTTATTAAATTACACAGAAAATGCTTAACTTATTTGTAATAGGAGGAGGTTAACTTGGAGGAAAGGTAGGGGGAGGATGGACGTTTTAATAAATAGATTCGGGATAAATCTGAATGATTTTGCGTTGGTTGTAAAAACACCTCCAAGGATTGACTTTTTGCGATCCTTGGAGGTGTTTTTATACTAGCCATGGTCGAAACAACCGGTTGTTTTAACCATGCCATGGTCGAAATAACCGGTTCTTTTAACCTTGACAGGGTTAAAAGAACCGGTTATATTAACCATGGGCTTTTAAGTCTTTAGGTAGTAATTTTAAAAAATGTTTAGATTCATAGACTTAGAATTAAAGCAATGGGTTAAAGATCCTCGTCGTAAACCCCTATTATTACAGGGAGCGAGACAGGTCGGCAAAACGTTTGCAGTTCGAAAACTGGGGCAGAACTTTTCTAATTTTATTGAAATCAATTTTGAGGAAACGCCTCAGTTGAAAGATATTTTTGATGGCAATAAAGATTTAGACCCTCATAGAATAATTCGAGATTTATCTTATTCTTTAAACACAAAGATAACGCCGGGAAAAACGTTGTTGCTTTTGGATGAAATTCAGATTGTGCCACGGGTTATTATTGCACTTCGTTATTTTTATGAAAAAATGCCAGAATTGCACATTATTGCAGCAGGTTCATTACTCGATTTTGCCATTGAAAAGGTAGGTGTCCCCGTAGGGCGGGTGATGTTTATGCATCTTTATCCAATGTCTTGGTTAGAATTTTTGAAAGCATTGGGACAGGATTTAATCTTCGAAGCAATTGTAAAACAGGATAACCATGAATCTGAAAGTGAGGTGGTTCATAAGAAGATTTTGGAAATTCTAAGAGAATATCTTGCGATTGGAGGGATGCCTGAAGTGGTCGATTGTTGGGTTAAAACAAAAGATCTCAGAGCCTGCACTAAAATACATCAATCTATTATTCAATCGTACAGACAAGATTTTGGAAAATATGCTAAAGAGCATCAAATAAAATATGTAGAATTGATTTTTGAAAGTGCTTTGCGTCAGTTGAGTAAAAAATTTAAATTTAGTGAATTGCCAGGGGAATATCGAAAAAGAGAATTAGCACCGGCAGTTGATTTACTTGAAAAAGCACGAGTTCTGCATCGAGTTCGACATTCAGATGGGCAAGGTATTCCATTAGGGGCAGGTGCCGATCCGGAACAATATAAATTAATATTTTTAGATATAGGCTTAAGTCAAGCATTATTGGGATTAGAACTGACAGACTGGTTTTTAAATCCAACTTCAACTTTGATCAATAAAGGCACTATTATAGAAGCTTTTGTAGGACAAGAACTCATTGCGTATTCCGATCCCTACTTACAAGCATCACTTTATTATTGGCAGCGAAATGCTAAAGGAAGTGAAGCAGAGGTAGACTATTTAATTCAATTACAGGGCTCTGTCATCCCTGTTGAAGTCAAAAGTGACAAGGGTAGTAGCTTAAAAAGTATGCATCTTTTTTTGGAAAATCATCCTTCTTCTCCTTATGGAATACGATTTTCAACGCATAATTATTCTGTTTATGAAAAAATACACTCTTTTCCACTTTACGCTATTTCATTAAGCATCAAATGGCAGTTTCCCGACTTATAAATTTATTAAAGACAAGAGTAGTGTAGGTCATTTATTTTTCATCTCTTTCGCATTTATTCTTTTTTGTGATAGCATGTCGCCTGGTGTTTTATTACAACGGCAGTATTCTGCATGAAAAAAAATTTACTTCTTTTAGTATTAGTTGGAAGTCTTGCAGCGAATCAAGCAAATGCATTCCAAGCTTTTCCTATTAAGGCAATTCGAATTACGGGATTACAACGTGTCTCCGAGGGGGCAGTATTAAATGATCTTCCCTTTCAAGTAGGGGATACTGTCACTGAAGCAAAAGCCGCAGAAGCCATTCGTGTTTTGTATAAGACAGGGTTTTTTAAAGAAGTCTCCCTAGCGCGAAAAGAAAATACGCTTATTATACAGGTGGTAGAAAGACCTACAATCAGCAAGCTTACTTTAAGTGGTATTAAAGATAAAGACAAAATTTTAAAGATTTTAAAAGAAGCCGGTTTAGCAGAAGGACGGCTGTATGATCCCACCATTATTGCAAAAGCTCAGAAAGAGCTTGAACGGTTTTATTTCACCAAAGGCAAATATGGTGTTCGAATTGAACCTAAAGTTGAAACATCGGGTTCTCTTGTTACCGTTAAATTTGATATCTACGAAGGGGATGTCGCCCGCATCAAGCAGGTTGAAATTATTGGTAACACGGCATTTTCACAAGAAGCATTGATAAAAGACTTTCATTCCAAAACAACCAATTGGTTATCTTGGTTTAAAAAAGACGACCAATACGCCAAAGAAAAATTACAAGCCGATTTAGAAGGCTTACGTTCCTATTATATGGATCGCGGTTATATTCATTTTCAGGTGGATTCAACTCAAGTTTCACTTTCTTCAGATAAAAAACACATTTTTATTACCATTCATGTCACGGAAGGGGATAAATATCGAGTTGGGGATGTGAATCTTAAAGGTGCTTGTATTGTGCCTGAATCACAGTTATTGCCTCTTTTGAAACGATTAAAACCGGGCGATACCTTTTCGCGAAAGGCATTATTTGATGTGAAACAAGCATTGGAAGAACGTTTAGGCCAAGAAGGCTACAGTTTTGCCGAGGCAAGACCCACACATGAAGTGGATGAAGCGAATAAATTGATTAATCTTACTTTCCATATTATTCAGAATAGACGAATGTATGTCCGTCGAATTTTATTTAGGGGGAATTTAACGACTAAAGATGAAGTATTGCGACGCGAACTGCCCCAAATGGAAGGAACTTGGATTTCAACTGACTTAGTTAGAGAGGGTAAAGAGAAAATTTTACGAAGAGGGTTTGGAACAGCCGTTGAAGTAACGACCGAGCCTGTAGCCGGATGCAACGATCAAGTCGATGTTATCTATCAGTTAGAGGAGGCGAGGTTAGGCCAAATTGGGGCTGGATTGGGCTATTCGCGTACCGATGGGCTGATGTTCAATTTTTCTATCAGTCAAGAGAACTTCTTTGGAACGGGTAAAGGCGTCGATTTTACCTTTGATAAAAGTAAAGTACAGAAAAACTATGCCTTTGGCTATTTAGATCCCTACTTTACGGTGGATGGAATAGGGTTGGGTTTTAGTGCCTTTTATAATAAGACCAATTTGAGTAAAGCGACCTTTACCTCTAGTTATGCGACAGATACCTTGGGGGGGGGAAGTAAGGTGGATCATTCCTTTAAGCCGCTATGATGCGTTTAAGTTTAGCTTAGGATACGATGATACACGACTTAAACTGGATGCAGATCAACGATTTATCGCCCCAGAGATTATTACCTTTACGAATAAGTTTGGTAAAAAGTTTAAAGAAGCTGTTGTGGGGGTCGGTTGGACTTACGATAGTCGGGACCAACTTATCTTCCCTAAACGGGGGTTGGCTCAGACGCTCGCCGTGCGAGTTTCAGCGCCGGGGGCCAAGCTTCAATATTATCGAGCAACGCATGATTTAAGTTGGTATTATCCAGTTTCTGATTCTGAGCGATGGATTGTTAACCTGATTAGCTGTTTAGGATATGGGGATGGTTATGGCAAAAAAGGTCAACAATTGCCGTTTTATCGCCATTTCTTTGCAGGGGGCAATCGGTTTGTGAGGGGGTTTGAAGAGAATTCTTTAGGGCCGAGAGATACCTCTCCTGCGGTAAGGGCATTTGGGGGAAACGCCTTTATGGCGGTGACGGCAGCAATGATATTTCCAAATCCCATAAAACCTGATATACAATCTGTGCGGACCTCATTGTTTTTAGATGCCGGTCAAGTATATGATACTCGTAACCGGAAGAAAGTAGTTAATGGGCAGAAGGTATCCCGGAATCCAGCGGGGTTACGTTATTCTGTTGGCGTGTCGTTAACGTGGCATTCACCACTAGGCGCACCGTTGACGTTTAGTTTAGCGAAACCCTTAAATGCGAAACGCGGGGATGAAAAGCGCCTATTTACATTTTGGATGGGCACCCAATTTTAGTTAGCTTTGTAGCATTAGGAGATAAACCTTGAACCACATAACCCGATTGATATTGTTTCCCCTATTATTAGGTATATCAGCTGTCGCTTTTGCTTCCGACCCTACGAAAATAGGGGTTTTGGATTGGCAACAATTGCTTTCTAAAGCACCTCAAGCAGAAGAAGCCGGCAAGCGCTTAGAAAGAGAGTTCCAAGGACCAAAAGATAGATTGGTCAATAAGCAAAAGGAACTGCAAAATAAGCGAGAAAAACTTGCACGAGATAAAGATATTATGTCTGCAGCGGAACGTGGAAAAAAAGAAAAGGAGCTTGCTAAATTAGAACAAGATCTGCGTCACATGGATGAAGAGTTAAGATCAGATTATTCTACCCGTCACCGTGAGGAAATGGACGAATTTATCAAAGTAGTTAGAGAAGTCGTTGATAAAGTAGCGAAAGAAGATAAATACGATCTCGTTTTACCTCAAGAAGCGACCTTATTTATTGCAGAGCGCATCGATTTAACTGAAAAAGTGTTAGATCGGCTTTCCAAATTAAAGACGGTGGCTAAATCTTCCTCTTCTGAAAAATCTTTAGACGATAAGAAAAAAGAGTAGGGGCCGGTCCCCGTGCCGGCCCATTGTAGGGCCGGCCACGCCAGGAATTTTTGTGATGCATGAAAGAACGCTAGGAGAGTTAGCTAAACATCTCAATGCTCAGCTGCGAGGTGAAGCAGAATGTGTTATTTATGGTATAGCGCCCATTGAAAAAGCAAAGAAAGGCGATCTTTCTTTTCTTACTCATAAAAAATACAAAAAATATTTAGCAACGACAGAAGCTTCTGCCGTTATACTCGGCGTTGATGATGCCGTAGATTGTCAGATTTCTGTTTTAATTTCGGAAAATCCCCGTTTAAGTTTAGCATTCGCAGCCCAATTATTTTCAAAAGAAGAAAAAGATCAGCCTGGATTTCATCCTAGCGCCATTGTCGGAGAAGGATGTTCTATTTCTAAGCTTGCCTTTATTGGACCCAATGTGGTTATTGGCAAGAGAGTTGTCGTAGAAGAGGGCGCTAGCCTTCAAGCAGGGTGTGTTATTGGGGATGACTGTTCTATTGGTGCTCACACTATTTTAAAACCTCGAGTGGTTCTATATCAAAATGTTCGTATTGGCACGCACTGTCTTATTCACAGTGGCGCTGTCATCGGAGGGGATGGTTTTGGTTTTGCCAATCACAAAGGGGAATGGGTTAAAATGCCGCATTTGGGGGGTGTTTTAATTGGGAACAGAATTGAAATTGGCTCTAATACCACGATAGATAGAGGTGTTTTAGAAGACACGAGATTAGAGGATGGGGTTATTATCGATAATTTAGTCCAAATTGGTCATAACGTTTCGATAGGGAAGAGAACCGCCATTGCAGCGTGTGTTGCCATTGCGGGCAGCACTCATATTGGTGAAGATTGTTTAATTGGCGGGGGTGCAAGAATTGGGGGGCATATTGAAGTGGCTAATGGGGTACATCTGACGGCGACGGCGGCTATCAATACCTCTATTACTCAGCCGGGTGTTTATTCTTCCGGTTTCCCGGCTAAACCAAATGCGCAATGGCGTCGAAACGTGGCTCGATTTCAATATTTAGACGACATGGCGAAACGTCTTCGGCTATTAGAAAACAAAGTGGAAGGAATAAAATGAATATTCAAGAGATTTTGAAGTTTTTACCGCATCGATATCCTTTTATATTAGTGGATCGGGTTTTAGAATTTGAAGTGGATACCTCGTTGGTTGCCATTAAAAATGTCACCATAAACGAGCCTTATTTTGCGGGCCATTTTCCCATCAAGGCGGTGATGCCAGGGGTGCTTATCGCAGAGGCCTTAGCACAAGCGGCTGCTATTCTGGCGAGTCAAGCCTCTACCTTCTGTCCGGGTGAAACCTTGTTTTACTTAGGTTCAATTGAAAATGCGCGTTTTAAAAGGATGGTGGTTCCGGGGGATCAATTACTTTTAAAAATAGAAGTATTAAAACGTCGTTCCCATTTTTGGAAATTTAAAGGGACTGCGACAGTTTCTGATGAAATTGCTTGTGTGGCTGAAATGACCTGTGCTGAAGGAAAAATTGAGTTGTGATAAGTAACCACGCCATTATTGATCAAAAAGCGGTCATTGCTGAAAATGTAGAAATAGGTCCTTGGACATTGATAGGACCCGATGTGGAAATAGGCGAGGGGACGATTATTGGCTCTCATGTTGTCATTAAGGGTCCCGCACGGATAGGAAGAGAGAATAGAATATTTCAATTCGCTTCCATTGGAGAAGCGCCTCAATCTAAAATGCATCATGGCGAACCCACCCGATTAGAAATTGGGGATAGAAATGTATTTCGTGAATGCACAACCATTCATCGGGGTACGATGCACGATACCAAAGAAACTCGAATTGGCAATGACAATTTATTTATGGCTTATACCCATGTGGCGCATGATTGTGTTGTCGGTAACCATGTTGTGTTTGCGAATAATGCTTCTATTGCAGGCCATGTTGTGGTTGAAGATTATGCTTGCTTAGGGGGTATGGTCGGTGTGCATCAATTTTGTTCCATAGGAACGCGTAGCTTTGCAGCAGGGGGGGCTGTGATATTAAAAGATGTGCCGCCTTTTGTGATGGTTTCTGGCTATCCTGCCGAAGCACATGGTTTAAATACGGTGGGCTTAGAGCGTCAAGGCTATCAACCCAATGTGATTGCGGCGTTAAAGCGAGCCTATAAAATTATCTTTAGACAGAGTCTTACATTGCAAAATGCCATTTCAGAATTAAAACAGATGATAGATGAAACACCCGAGATAAAAGTACTCGTTAATTTTTTATCTGTTTCTACTCGTGGAATCGTTCGCTAACATGACTTTAAAAGTAGGGATTGTGGTTGGTGAAACATCGGGTGATAAATTAGGCGTTGGTTTAATTCGAGCGTTACATAGACTTTACCCCGATCTAGAACTCTATGGCATTTTAGGCCCCAGATTACTCGAATTGGAGTTGGAACTCTCTAAAACAGAGAGTTTTTATCCCATGGAACGTCTCAGCGTGATGGGTTTAGTAGAACCGCTCATCAGAATTCCAGAACTCTTTAAGATCCGCCGAGGGTTGTTAAAACGATTTAAAGCCAATCCGCCGGATGTTTTCATAGGCATTGATGCGCCCGATTTTAATTTAGGCTTGGAACGTCGTCTTAAAGAACGCGGGATTCCGACCGTGCATTATGTGAGTCCCACCGTGTGGGCTTGGCGACAAGGTAGAATTCACACCATTCGAAAATCAGTCGATTTGATGTTAACCCTATTTCCTTTTGAAACGAAAATTTATGATACCCATAAAATGTCAGCCTGTTTTGTGGGACATCCTTTTGCAGACGAAATTCCCATTGAAATAGATACCAATAGCGCAAAACAAGCGTTGGGATTTGATCCCGCGCGTCCTTTAGTCGCTGTCTTACCAGGGAGTCGAGATGGCGAATTAAAACGCTTGAGTGAACCCTATTTATTAGCCATAAAACGCTGTTATCAAAAACGATCTTACCTGCAATTTGTGGCCCCCTTGGTTTCAGAAAAACATAAAGAATACTTGCAAGAATTAAAGAAAATCATTGCCCCTGAAGTCCCTCTGAAGTTGATTGTGGGAAATACTAGAGGCGCTCTCAGCGCTTGCGATGTGGCTTTAGTCACTTCCGGTACTGCCACTTTGGAAGTGATGCTACACAAAAAACCCATGGTCGTTGCTTATTCTATGCACCCTTTAACTTATTATATTGCCAAAAAACTGGTGAAGATCCCCTACATTGCGCAACCCAATTTATTAGCCGAGGAATTACTCGTTCCTGAGTATATTCAAGAAAAAGTTAAACCCTATTTCCTCGCAGAATCTATTCTGCAACAATTAAACGCCTCCTACGATCGCGACAAATTAATCAAAAAATTTACGGATATACACCTTTCTTTGCGCCAAAATGCCAGTGAAACCGCAGCGAATGTCATTCGCGAGTTGTTGGTTTCTAAAAGAACCTCTTAATATCTCCAATATTTTCTCTGATATTAAAATTTAGCCATCTCTATCGAGGAGAGTGTGGTGGAGGCCGTTTAGGCCTATCAGGGGCGTTAGAAGAATCTGATTTAGTTGGAGTTGTCGGTGTCGCCATGTCCACTAATTTCTTACTAGGTCCTCTAGCATATCCAAATACTATTGCAGGAGGTGGTGGGGGCAGTGCCCTTCGAGGTACTGGAGGTGGTGCCCTTTGAGGTACTGGAGGCGGTGGGGATGACACCCTTTGAGATATTGTTGCTGGAGGTAGTGGAAGTGGCCTTCGGGGAGCTGTTGCCGGAACGACGGGTGATCCAACTTTAATTTTATCAGACTCATTCTTTAATTTTTCATTTAATTTTTCAATTTCATCAAGCAATTTCTTAGTGTTCGGGCTGCTGTCACTTTGACTTTTTCTTGCAATTTCTAACAAAGATGCCATCTTAGTTTTAAATTCTGGATTGTCGTATTCTTTTGCAAGTTTTGCAAAGTCCTTTGTTCTATTCATTTTTCTAATGATATTTTTTAATTCAGCCTTAATCTTATGCAGTGGCACTAAGTTTATGTCTTCTATGAGTCTTTTAATTCCCAAATTTTCTACAACCCTTTCTGATTTTGTCAATTGCATTATTGCGGCTTTATTTTCGTTAAAATCTTTTAAAATGCTGTCATATTTGTTTTTAAGTTCTTTTTGTTTTTTGGGATCTGTTTCTTTAAGAAGATCTCTCATTAAATTACTTAAATTTGCTTTTATTTTGTATAAAATATGCCTACAAAATTTTCTACCTTCCCACCCAATTGTTCCTTTTGTTACAATGCCTCTCTTCCACTTTACTTTTAATCTCTGTACGTTAATTCTCTTTCTTAGTAATAGGTAGGATGACAGATCCTTCATCGTGGGAGATCCTTTATCCTTTAGCTTGTTTTTAAATATTTTTAAGACTTTACGAGGTTCTACACCTTCTTTCCGTATCCATTTTAAAATGTTTTTAACGTAGTTGTCTCGCTCTTTACCCACTTTTTCTTTCATTATTTTTTCTAAAATATCTAAAGCGGCGATAGCTTTTTTGTTTCCATATATTTTATCCAAAGTATTTAAATTGCCCAAATGTGCCTTATGTAAAATTCTTCTAGTAGAAAGGTATTTATTTTTTTCTTTAACTATATCCGTTTTTAATTTTGTGTCAATGTCGTCTGTTTGAGATTTTGCTGCTATTTCAAGCTTGTTAATCTCTGCTGCTAGCTTGTTGTCGGTGGTTAGTAGTGGTTCTGTTGCATTTTTTAAATTTTTTTCTATTTTGTCTTTTTGTTCTTTTGCATCGCTGTATAATTTTTTTATTGCGGTTCTTGATGTACCTTCTGCGCTTCGTTTTTTTACTTCGTGATCTGCTTTCTCTTTTTTGGTAGCCTCCTTTTTAAAACGGATTGTTTCTCTAATTTTGAGTCTTAAAGAATAATACGATAATGTTTGTTCGAGGTCTAATTTTGGCAAGCCAATCTCTTTTTTAAATTCTTCTGGTATCTTCACTCCCGCCAGTTCTATATACTTTGATGCTTCTGCCATTTGTTCGGAAGTAGCTTTTGGACGCATTGTAATTAATTGAATTAATATTCTCTCAGCAGCCTCTTCTCCTTCAAAAAAGGCATTTGAACTCATAAAGTAAATATTTGGTTTTTCCTCTATTTTTTCACCGGTATTTGCTGCTCGATTAAGGGCTGCTTTTACCTTTGCCGAAGTGTTAAACATTTTTTTTACTATTGTCGCTGAGTCGTCAGATGGAGTAACAACACCTCTTGTTGTTGCTGGATCTGTCTTGCTTTCAGAAGCTATTAAGTTAATTGCCGAGTGTATGATTCCTTGTTGTGGAGCCGCAGCTGCCTCTTTAGAAGTTGTAATCATAATATTTAAAAAAGCATCATATGAATAATGATATAATTGAGATTTTTCTTCTATGTTTTTTACAATTTTTTCATTAGCGCCTGGTTGATTCAAATAAAAAAGTAAAAAGTCTGAAATAAGAGTTTTTTGTACAAGGTCCATAGACCCTTTTATGTCTAAAGATTTAATTTGTTCTAATAGTAAATCTAAATATCTTTTATCATTGAGTAGCTCCATAAATTTGTTTTGAACCTCTCTGTAAGCTTGTATTTTTTCTGTCAAGGATTTGTTCTTGATTCTCTCTACTAGTGGTTTCATTATTTTAAATAAAGATTCTTCCGTTTGTTTTAATTCATTTTTGCGTTTTTCAGTTTCAGGTGGATATAATTTTTTATTTTTTGCTTCTATGTCTTTTATTTTTTTTTCTATATCTTTTATTTTTGTGCCTATACTCTCTATTTGAACTTTGAGTTCCGCGGAAGGTGGTTGTTTTTGTAGAAGAGTTAATTCTCTTCTATTTTTTGCTTCTTCTGTTTTTAGTTTCCCTAATTCTTCGCCAAAAAATTTTTTTCTTAGTTTATCCATTAAAAAATCTTCCAGACGCATATCCCTATTGTCTTTGTCTCTAACCCTATAATTGGCATCTGGGGGTGGTGGGGCCAGAGTCAAACTCATTAGTTCTTTATCGGTTACACCTAATTCTTTAATTAGTTTTCCAGGGACCATACACACACTCTTTATTGTATTAGGGAAATACTAAATAAGTAGACAATATGGTTGGAGGTGAGTTCAATAGAAATTTAGGTCATAAGGGGATTG
>Ga0206998_1228_pt1 | contig 11549 bp, 7 predicted proteins | sample Alteio_BWMinCont_FD_153309 | JGI IMG/M metagenome (GOLD analysis project Ga0206998, IMG submission 153309) | Enriched cells from forest soil in Barre Woods Harvard Forest LTER site, Petersham, Massachusetts, United States -... | ecosystem: Environmental > Terrestrial > Soil > Temperate forest >... | reverse complement strand
GTCTTCGCGGTTTCAGGAATTCCCGGTTGGGGCTTGATGTAAAGTTTCTTAGGCACTCCGCACACCGTCAAACGCTCGAGCTCGGGCTGGGGCAGAAGGCGGTCCATCAAGTCGGGGTCGCCATAAATGGGCACACCGCCGATTACGACCAATCGAACATCGGCTGGACTTGCGTACAGCAATGCCCGGTTCGCATCTGTACCTTTTCTTCGAATTAATAGAAGGTCAGCATACATTCCTTTGGCCAGCGATCCGATCTGTTTGTCGGCGCCCGCGAGCTGAGCCGGGACCATGGTTGCCATTTTTACCAGTTCTGCATTTTCAAATACCGGCGGGTATTGGGCTGCATTCCAAGTTGAGGCATACTTCAGTTCCTCAATCATCCCGTCACTTCCTGTTGGACTCCAGTCAGGGGCAAGAGCAATTTTGACCCCGGAGGCCTTCGCCGAGAGTACATCGGTTGTGCCGCCGTAGAGTTCAATGTTGCTGCGCGGAGACCAGATCAGGCCCACACCGGCCTTCGCCATCTGCTTGAAATCCGCGGCATTGAAGGCAACTCCGTGGATAACAGATACACCGGGACGCAGGAAGCCATCGCCGTTCTTGGCCAGCATCGCAAATTCCCGTGCGGCGGCAGCGTCTGTTGGCTTTCCTTCGCCGGCGTGCACAAGCAGTGCCTTCACTGCGCCCGAATCGAGGCCTGAGCGAACCGCAACGGTTGCAGCAAACGACATTTCAAGCGGGAAAATCACGTACCAGACCTTTTCCTTATTGAGGACGCTGTCTGGGAATCCAGCGTAGATATCGAGGTTCCGCGTGAGACCTAGGATGCATGCGTTGTCATTGGTACCGGATGTGGGAGCCAGACCGCCTACCACCGAAGTCGCTCCGCCCACGATGGCCTTGATTTCGCCGAAGCGGTCGGCGTCACATGCCAATTCATGATCCGCAGAGATCGAGTAATGTGGTTGGTTAAGTGCTATCGAATACGCGGTCTTCTTCTGCCATTCGTAACGGTTCATGAACAATTGGTTGGGTCTCCAACGCGGCAGCAAGTTCCAAGTGATGTGATCGTGCAGGTCAATCAGTCCAGGGAAGATGAAGCTGTCGGTCTCTACGATGGAGCCCTCCACCCCGGCGAGAGTTGCGCGGACGTCCTCAATCTGATTTCCAAGGATGGAAATGGCGCCGTCAGACAACACCTGAGAGGGTATGACAATGGTGCCCTTCAACGTGAATCGTTGTTCGTTTTGCGAGATGCATCGAGAGCTGCAGAATGAAAGCAGCAGGATCGCGGCTGAGAGATGTCTCACTGACATGGTGATGGCCTCCCCTGCCCTTCCGGGATCTAGCCGTCACTGCGCGGCAGTTGCTGGCACTGCTGCAGGACTCTACAGGCAGGTCCAGTTGAAGTTCGGAGCCTTTTTTTGTTCCAGAAGCATGAAAGGCAGGCGCTCAATTGGTTAGCAATTTTACACCGCTTTGCTGGCGAGGCACCCTCGGTTGACGCCAAATCGCCAATGCACTCAAGAACGACAGCCAGATGGCCAATGAGTCGGCCATGCGGGAGCGAGGCTGGCCAGAACCGGCGACGGCAACAGCGCCGCACTCACGCCGGAGAGAATCACCGGATCGAGAGCCCGAGTTCCGGAAAGCATTGACTGAAAGATGCGTTTTGCTGCGAAGCTCACAGCAGGCCAGGCAGAAGCCCGGATAGTGCTTTGCGCTGACAATCGAACCGTATCGGCCGCAAGAGCCGATCAGGTTGCGCAACCGATGCCTTGCGAATTCCCGACAAGCTTTGAGAGACACCGTGCGTTGCCAGGAGCGGAACAAACCAGGGCGCATCCAATTGCGCCCTCAAAATCCCACTGGGCTTCTTAAGTTGTTGATTTAATTGGTTGCGGGGGCTGGATTTGAACCAGCGACCTTTGGGTTATGAGGGAAGTCATCAACTGATTTTAAGAGGCTTAGTGCGGCGCGGATGATACCGAAGCACCTTTTAGAATCCATAAGATACAAAATCGACTTGCGAACTGCGCTCCAGTTTGCGCCCCTGTTCCTGATCCGTTTTCAATCCTGCCGAATGGACTTTTGCATTCAGGCGACTCATTCTCCTCCACCGTGAACGCTAATTTAGAACCCGCTGCAAATTCGACCGACAACGAAATCCTACAGCTTGCCGGATATTTTATGGCATAATGTAGAAGGGTGAGCGAGTGAGCGCTGCACATGCACAGATTGGGGATTGGCTCGGCGTCCAGCCGACAGCGACGGAAGCGGATCTACTGAGCATCGTCGAGAACCGTTTGGCGCCCGGAGTAATCAATCGGCTCCTTACGCTGGGCTTTGATCGCTCAGAGATTAACGAAGTCGTGATTCCGTCCCGTACCCTCCAGCATCGACGTTCAAGGCGCGAAAAGCTCAGTATCGAGGAGTCAGACCGCGTGTTGCGAATCACACGAGCTCTATCCGCCGCGGAAGCTACATACGGCAGCCGGGAGAGGGCACTCGCTTGGTTGCGCAGGCCGATACCTCGGCTTGGAAATCGCACTCCACTTTCCCTTCTGACAACTGACAGCGGAACCCGTATTGTCGAAGAAACGCTGATCCAAATTGACGAGGGTACATTCGTCTGACATGGTGCTCTGGCGGATTAGCCGTTTCATAGACCTAAACGGCATCGGCGGTCTTCGTTCGAGTGGGCGTTGGCATGAAGCTGGTTCGCCGGTGGTCTACCTCGCCGAGAGCCCGGCAGGCGCTCTGATTGAGGTCTGCGTTCACACGTCATCAAATGACGTGCCTCCGACCTACACTCTGCTGCAGGTCCAAGGTCCCGATTTGGAATGCCCCTCAATTCTGCTGGAATCGCTACCGCCGGACTGGGCCAGGAAGCCGGAGATCACGCGAGAGTTGGGTGCGAAGTGGCTTCGAGAGAGAGCTTCTGTTGTTTTAAAGGTGCCCAGCGCGATTGTGCCGCAAACGTCCAATTACGTTTTCAACCCACTGCATCCGGACGCGAGCCGCTTCACGATTGTCCAAACGTACAAGTATCCGTTCGATATGCGAATCAAACAATAGTGCGCCCTAATGGTAGACAACCCAGCTATACCATCACAGGCTGAGTCTGTACGCGCGTCGGTCATTGACGGCTCATTCAAAAAGCTGCGTTGTGATGGTACTCTTACCAGTCTGAACAGCCGGCTATACAGCAATTTGGATGGGTGAGCACCGGTAAAGACGGACTCAACCTTTCCCACGGCGTATTTGGACGGACAAATTGTTTGCGATCTTCCCTAAGGAGTCGCGTCAAAATAAGGTGACTATTTTCTTTTGTGCGACGGGCAAGAGGGTATAGTTCCAGTCACCATGGAATTCGGCTCGCTTGAGGTTGACTGCGTCAAGTTCCCGATCGGAGACGATGGTCCCTGTCGGGTAGGTTCCGGGGTCCAACGCGGCCTGTATCTTCAATCCGGACTGGGTGGTTGTATTGGCGATTAGGTTGATCACGATTTCGTGGCTCAGCAGGGGACGCCCGCGCCAATTTTGGGTAATGTGAGAGAACATGCGATGTTCGATCTTGTTCCATTTGCTGGTGCCGGGAGGGAAATGACTAACATGGACTTCCATGCCCAGGTGTATGGCCAAATCATGCAGAGCCACTTTCCACAAACGATTACGGCTTCCGTTGCTGCCGCCTCCGTCGGCGGTGATCAGCAATTGCTTGGCATTGCGATAGCGCTTTGATCCCATCTTTCGCCACCAGCGCCGAATGGCTTCGGCGGCAAAGCGCGCGGTATCATGATCAATGCCCACGCTGACCCAACCCTGGTTTTCACTCACATCGTATACGCCGTAAGGAATCGCCTTACCCAGTTCCTTGTCCATGAAGTCATGCACCAGTACCTCTTCCGGCTCTCCCTTGGGCCGCCACTCGCGCCCGCCGTTCTTGAACCGCCCCACCAATTCCTTCTTCTTCGTGTCCACCGAGATAACTGGCTGACCGCGGTGCTGAAAACGCTTGACCATTGCGTTGATAAACTCAAACTGCGCATTGCGGTCGGGATGATCCGCTCCCTCCTTCGTCTTGCGGTTGCTCTGCAGACTATAGCCCGCAGCGTGGAGCAACCGCCCCACGGTCCGCGGGCTGACGGTATGTCCCTGTTCGGTCAATGCCGCCGCCAGTTGGGTTGTGCTCTTCGCGGTCCAGCGCAGCGACGACTCCGGATCGCCCCGCGTCACTGGATCTACGAGCCTATCCAAAGCTCCGTCTAACTCCGGATCTGTTTCACTCGACCGCTTGCGTCCTCCACCTTCGCCGCGCAGCCGTGGGGGCAATGGTTCGTCCGGATATTCCTCCCGGCGCTCCAATTCCGCCAAGCCCTTTCGGATGGTATTCGGTGACATGCCCATCACCCTGCTGACCACTCCCACCCCGCCCCATCCATAGGCCCGAACTTCCGCCGCTGCCCATTGCCGCCGCATCCGTTCATCCATCAGCGGTGCCAACGAGCGATACTTCGTCGCGATCGCCTCGGGTTGAGATGAGTCCGGCACGTAATCATGACAACACACTCAAAATAATATAGTCAACTTATTTTGACGCGACGCCTAAGACACGTTCGATGAGCGCATTGGCCCGAAACAATATTGACAATCTTGGGCCTAGCTTGTCCCATCATCATTTCTTCAGCAGCGAAGTCCAATTCAGCACTACGGTAAACACGCGCTCCGATGGCGTTGTTTCAACCGCGAAAAGGAAGCGCCGGCCGTCCTTCGTTACATCCCAAGCGGGTCTCTCAAACGATTGAATGGTCTGTAGTGGTGCGCGAAAAAGGGCCTTAGGCACACCTACACGGAGAGAGGGGCTCGCGCCAACTGCCACGGCCATGAGAGTTCCGTCGGGACCCAGGTAGTACAGCTCCTTCCCATCCGCTCGCCACCGCGGACGAACGCCTCCGCTTTGGGAGACTAGCCACTTGCCCGCGGCTGTTGTGCCGGGATTAAGTGAAAATGGCCGAACGTAAATCTCTGAGCGCCCGGACTCATCCGACGCATAGACAATCCAATGCCCGTCGGGAGAAAAACGACCGTCTTCTTCGTTGAACTCCGTCCGCAGAAACGGAAATGGCTTGTTGTCGCCCCAAAGTGGGAGCACCCACAAATCGTGCTTGGTTTTCGGTTCCATCACCGTGTACAGCAGGAATCGTCCGTCGCGGGACCAGCTAGTGGGGTACGCGGGATTGCCCGGCTTCAGCAGAAGCGCCTCAGCCGTCGTGCCGCTTGCGGACTGCTGATAGATCCAGGAATTGCCGTTGTCGCCCGAACCGAAGGCGATGCGGCTGCCGTCGGGGGACCAGACAGGATGCCCAGCCGAGGACGAACCGAGCGTGAAGCGCTCGCTCGTGCCTCGTGTGAAATCGAGCAACCAGAGAGCTATTGGCTGGTTCAGGGCGGTACCGCGGTTGACAGCGGCGCGCATTCCGTCGGGTGATATCTCCGCCTCATAAAAGGAATTGGCTGGATCACCAGTGGCTCCCAGCGGCGCGCCCTGACGGTCAAACCACTCCAATGACAGAGGCTGCGCGTTGCCGGTTTGGTAGACAAGAACACCGTTTGAGGCCGAAACCGCGGCATGCTCATAGGATGTTTGAATGTTGTTAGCCAGGGCAATCGGCTCACCCATCAGCTTCAGGTCATGTTCATCGAAGGCCTGTGCCATCAGCCCTGAGTCGCGAACGAAAAGTATATTTCCCCTGCCGGTGACAGAATCAGAAGCCGGCACGTAGATAGGCTGGTACGCGGTCGCTATCAGCCGGGCCGCACTTTGCTCACTTGGCTTGACGTCAAGCGAGCCAACGTAAACGCCGGCGGTGTCAGCGGGTCCCCAGCGGAAATAAATGAAATGGCGGCCATCGGGGAGAAACGACGGACCCGAATGATGGTGCGGGACACCGGGCTGATCGGAGACGGTGAGCGTCACCGCTTCTGCGGTACCGCCAACTGCCGGGACCTTCATTAGGCCCCCGTTGATGCCACCGAAAATGATGACTCCATTCCGGTTCCAAGACCCGCCGCTCACCAGGTCCGCGCAGTCGCATAGAGTCGCCGGCGGGCCTCCGGAGATCGCGATTTTCTTGAGCTTTCCATCGGCGGCAAATGCTATAAAGCGGCTGTCGGGTGACCAAAACGGGATCGCAGCGTCGCGTTCGGTTCCGTCAAGTGGACGGGCCACAAGCGAGTCGATCGAGCGGACCCATATTCGCGGAACTCCGTCGGAACCACTTGCCGCAAAAACTAACTGACGGCCATCTGGCGAGACGACAAACGCACCTGTTCCCCCGATCAGGTCGACTTTCTCCGGGAGCGGAATTTGGAAGCGCACCGGCTTCGCCGGGCTTGTGGCAGGCACTGGTTTCAGGATCCAAGCACCGATAAGCGCCAGCATTGCCATCGCAGTTCCGACCAGCACGACAGTGCGCCAGTTCCTGACGGCTGCGGTCGATCGCTGTGCACCAAAGCTGCCAGTGTCTCGAAGGCCTTCGAGTGCGAATGCAAGGTCTGAGGCGGACTGGAAGCGCTGCGCCCGATTCTTTGCCAGACAACGGCGCACTACCCGTTGCAGCCCCGCAGCTGTTTTCTCAGAAGTTTGTGAAATATCCGGCGGATCTTCGTCCAGGATGGCCTGCATTGTTTCGCCGGGAGTTGAGCGCTGAAAGGCTCGCTTTCCAGTTGCCATCTCAAAGAGAATGAGACCGAAGGAAAAGAGATCGCTTCGGACATCCAGTTTCTCTCCTCGCACCTGCTCCGGAGACATGTAGCCGGCTGTGCCTGCGGGCGTCCCAGTACGGCTCAGGGTCAATTCAATGGACGTAACCCGTGCGAGGAGAGTCGGCGAATCCCGTGCGCCCGTCTCACCGAGCGCATCGAGCGGAGTTACTCCCTTGGCCAGCCCAAAATCGAGGATCTTGACCTTCCCCGAAGGCAACACAAAAATATTGGCCGGTTTGATGTCGCGATGAATAATCCCCTTCTCGTGGGCGGCGTTCAATCCCTGTGCGATCTGAATGGCGATGTCAAGCACTTGCGCGGTTGAAAACCCTTGTTGTCCTTTGCCGCTCGAATCGGCAGCCTGCGCGATCAATTCACGCAGAGTTTCACCATCAAGCAACTCCATCACGATGAAGGGCTGTCCGTCGTGCTCCTCTACCTCATAGATTGTGCAGATATTCGGATGATTTAACGAAGAGGCGGTGCGGGCTTCGCGTTCAAAGCGTTTAAGAACCAGAGGGTCAGCTGCCATTTCCTCGGGCAGGAATTTCAAAGCCACCGGGCGATCAAGTTTCAGGTCTTCGCCCTTGTAGACCAGCCCCATACCGCCGCCGCCCAGGATTCCCAGAACCCGGTAGTGAGACACCTTGCGGCCAACCAGGGGTCCCGGTCCAGATTCGCGGGCAGGCGCTTCAGGCAGATCTCCCTTTTTCCAATCGACCGGAACGATAAGTCGGTATCCGCGTCGAACCAGGGTCTCGATGAAGCGCGGCTTGTCTCCGGTGTCGCCCAGTGAAATCCGCAGCTTCATAACGGCGGCATTGATGCTGCGGTCGAATTCCACCACTGTGTCGTTGGGCCAGAGACGTGTACGGATCTCATCGCGCGAGACCACACCGCCCTGCGCGAGCACGAGCATATGCAGAATCTGAAACTGCTGCTCTGGCAGGCGCAGGTTTCGCCCGTCGGCTCGCACTTCCGCGGCCTCAATGTCGAGTTCGAAAGGTCCGAAGCAAACCAAGGCGGGCATTTGCGTCTTCGGCCTTGAAGTGGGGTCGCGGGGAAAGGCCGGTAGCAACAATCCTACAATACCTTCCGTTTTCAAGTACTTACAAAAGTCAATTTAGAAATCATTTCGAAATCGCATCTAGACAATTGCTTGTTTCGGCTGAAAGTGTGAGCCTCCTTCCAGTTCGCAGCAATGAGGCGCAAGACCCCTCGGAATAAACGAGTTGCCGTAGGGCTTCCCATGCGATTTCTACTCAAAGTGTCGTTTTCCGGTTGAGGCGCGAAAATGCCTCCTCCAGGAAAGGCGAACGGCGGCCGGAAACCAAACGCCACAGGTCTGGCTGGAGCACTCAGTTCGGTACCGCCAGGTTTCAAAGGAATTCGTTCACATCATCTTCCGCGATTGGGACCAGCGTCACTTTCGTCGAATCAAGGAGGAACAATGACGGTTGAAAGATCGGAGCCGCGGCTCAGATCCCGCTACCACCACATTTTCTTTCAGGCGTTCGCAGTGTTCGCCGGAGTGGCTGTGTTTCTGGGCTTCATGCAGACATATTACCTTCCGGGTGTGTTCACTGTGCCTGCCTGGAAGACCAACATGCTTCCGCCACATCCCTTGATCGTGCAGATTCACGGCGTGCTTTTCTCCTCCTGGTTCGTGCTGCTAATCGTGCAGACCTCCCTTGTCGCCGGACACAGGGTGAATTGGCATCGCCGGCTCGGTCAGGCCACGATCGGCCTGGCCGGTCTCATGTTGGTGGTCGGATTCGTGGTTTCCTCTGAGAACCTGGCTCGGAACTTCCCCCCGGGCGACCCGAGGATCGGAATCGGAGCAACTAACTTTCTGGGAGTCTTGATTTTCTCCATCTTGGTCTATTTCGCCTACCGCGAACGTACCAATCCCGCCGCCCATAAGCGTTTGATGCTTGTCTCGACGCTCCCGCTCCTGTGGGCGGCTTTTATACGTTGGCCTGTGCCGGGAATCGGAGGGGATCCCCAGGGCTCCTCGATCTGCTGCTACTCGCTGTTGTTCCTGCTCGCGGCCTATGACCTGTGGTCTACTCGCAATTTTCATCGCGCCACGCTGTGGGGCATCATCTCTTTCGATCTAAACTTCAATCCGCTGATCTATGAGAGCGCATCATGGCACAAGTTCGCGGCTTGGATGCAGAGTCTCGGTCACTTGTTCCGCTGAATCGGGGTTTGCGCGGGTGAACGGAGCCCATCCCCGTTGACGTGCTCCCACATCAATAGACAGGTCAGGCTCTTGGTCTTTCTTTTTCAGTCAGATCTTGGACAATCCAGGACTCCCTGGCCGAACGCGGCACAGTGGGCATGTCACAGACCGGCTGATCCTTGCTATACCGACCGGGCGTCTCCAAAAGTACAGCCAATGCCTCAAACGATTGCCTCTGCGACCGGACGCAGTCCGTGTTTGCGCCGATACCTCGTCGCGGTAGCGTTTCGATCTCAAGGTCGAGTTCGAAGGATCCGAAACAAGTCATCTCGGGCACGCTGACTTCCCGCCTGCAAAGGTCTCATGGGCAAAGGTCTGTGGGCAATCTTGCTAGCGCAGCTTCAGACACGCACTTCCGCCGAAACGGCTCGCCTGAGCGATGGAGTTGTAGTGCCTTTTCGCAAAACTCATGGCCAACGCACATCCAACGCCCGACGCATAGACAATCCAATGCCCATCAGGAGAAAACGGCCTTCCTCTTCGTTGAACTCCGTGCGCAGAAACGGAAAAGGCTTCTTGTCGCCCACAAATCATGCTTCGTTTTCGGGTCCTTCACCGCGTACAGCAGGAATCGCCCGTCGCGGGACCAACTGGTGGGGTACGCGGGATCGCCCGGCTTCAGCAGAAGCTCCTCAGCCGCAGTGCCACTTGCAGAAGACTGCCGATATATCTCGGAACTGCAGTCTCATAAAAGCAATTGCCCGGACCACAAGATCACTTATCCCAGCGAAGCGAGTAAATCTCGGCTACGCCCACATGGCTCATCAACACCGGATTCCCGTCAACCGTAAGACTCGGAAGAGAATAGTCAAAATCTCCTCGAATATTCACGCCGTCCAGTCCGCTTACTCTTTCCCACTTACCGCCGGGGACGGTCAGCCGATAGACCCCGACCGCGCCCTCCACCACCCGCATGTAGATAGACTTGCTATCGCTCGCCCATGTCCAGAAGCCCCACTGCGCGTCGAATTTCCTCAACTCCGTCCACGAGTTTGTGTTCGCCGAATACAACATTATGCGGTCAGGCTGGTGCGCAATCGCCACAAGATATCTTCCATCCGGAGACCAGGAAGGCAAAGCAAAACCTTGAGTATCAGGCATGATCGTGGTCTTTCCACTCGCTACGTCGACGAGGTGAATCCCTTCGTTGTGCGGTCTGCCCGGACTGTAATAGGTGAAGGCGATGGAGTGATCTCCGGGCAGCCAGCTTGGGAAGCCTTCACGATCACCGCTGCCGGGCATCGAGTTCGGGAAGCCTTCGTAATCGGTACCACCGCTGATCAGCTTTCTGGGCGTGCCACCGTCCGCTGGAATGACGTAAATCTTGTATCCGTCGGAGTACGCCAGCGACTTGCCATCCCTGGACCATTGCATCATGTAAGCAGGAGAACTTGTCAGCTGCGTCGGCTCGGTTCCGTCGGGCCTACTCTTCCAAAGGTTTCCGTTTGGATACTCGGAATATGCCATCCACCGTCGGTCGGGCGAAATCACAAAAGACGCCGCAGGCAGGTTGTTCAGGAACGGCAAATACTTCCCACTTCTCGGATCGAGTACCTGCAGCGCGCCTTTATCAGCTTCCCCCAGAACGAAAAGGCTCTCTCCGTCTGGCCCTGGTGCGAGACCTCGGATATCGATCTGGTTTCCACTGATTAGGGTTGCAGTAGGGCGTTTCCAAAATTCATACCACCTCGGCCGCAACAATTCGTAGACATTGCCGCGACCTTCTCGGTCTGAGAGAAACACGAAATGTTTTCCACCAGGTGTCCACTGGCCGAACCATTGGTCGGAACTTGGCGGCCAATCCGGTAGCAGTGGGTGTGCGCCGCTCCCATTCGTTTGCAGTCTCCACTGGCGGGAATTTTGCTTTGTTGCAACCGAGCAAATGAGTTCGCGGCCACCGGGCGAAAATCCCAGGCTATCGATCGCACCTGTGGCTTCCCAAATCCTTTTCCGGTTGCTTCCATCTTCATTGGCCGTATAGATCACACCCTTCTCGCTAAAGAGAATCGAATGGCCGTCAGGAGACCAGCGTGCGTCTTGTACAGGGCCGATGCCAATTTTTCGGGCCGGTCCACCCAGCGGCGAAGCAACCCACAAAGTGCCGACGGGATACGTAGCCGGCTGCCAGACTGTCTTTGACGCCAACGCCTTTGAGCCGTCATGTGAAATGTCCAGGATCTGCAGGCCCGGTTCCGAAAATCCCAGACGGGCAATGACGCCGCCGCTCAAAGACATCGTCACCGGCTCTCCCTTGCTCTGAAAATAGAGACGCGAGCCGTCCGAAACGAGCGGCCTCTCCTTTGGTTCTGGAGAAAATGTGAGTTGCTGCGACAGCAGCATCGCAGGAGTCTGTGTGCGGGTTTGCCAAATTGCTGCCACCATCACAATCAACGCCGCCAAAAATGCAGCCGCATACCACCTGCGCGCAATCCGAACCGGAGAGGGTAATGAGAGTCCGCGTCGCCCTGCTTCCAACGCTGTGCGGACATCGGTAGCCCGTTGATAGCGTTCAACCCGAGATTTCTCCAGGCAT
>Ga0206998_1227_pt1 | contig 11558 bp, 14 predicted proteins | sample Alteio_BWMinCont_FD_153309 | JGI IMG/M metagenome (GOLD analysis project Ga0206998, IMG submission 153309) | Enriched cells from forest soil in Barre Woods Harvard Forest LTER site, Petersham, Massachusetts, United States -... | ecosystem: Environmental > Terrestrial > Soil > Temperate forest >... | reverse complement strand
AAATCATTATCTCCCCAATGGCTTAGGGGACCTAACGGAATCATTAATAATACGGGGATCATTAGCGGAATAAATACCGCATTAAAATAAGGAAAACCCACTGAAATTTTTTGTTGAAACAAAATATCAAAAATTAAAGGATAGAGTGTGCCTAATAAAATGGTCGCCATCGCGACAATCAGAAAAATGCTGCTGACGATAATGAGCATTTCACGAGAATAAAGTTCTACTTTGGTTTTTAGTTCACTTTTTTTAATTTTTATTGCATAAAGTAAAAAAGCAGCGCCCACCACAATCAATAAAAATTCTAATAGAAAAATGCCGCGTTTGGGATCATTCGCAAAAGCATGAACAGAGGTTAATATACCCGAACGCACTAAAAACGTGCCTAATAAGCTTAACCCAAATCCTATAATGCTTAACAACAGCGTCCAATTATAAAAGATGCCGCGTTTTTCATTCAACATTAAAGTATGAATCAACGCTATACTCACTAACCAAGGCATAAACGAGGCATTTTCGACAGGATCCCAAAACCACCATCCCCCCCAACCAAGTTCGTAATAGGCCCAAAAACTCCCCAGTGCAATCCCTAAAGTTAAAAAACTCGCCACACATAAAACCCAAGGACGTAACCACTTTGCAAAAAAAGCGAGAGGGATCTCCCCCTCTCCCCCATTTAATAGCAAAGCGCAGACCCAAGCAAAAGGAATGGTTAAACCGACATAACCCATATAAAGCAATGGCGGATGCAATACAAAACCAGGGTCTTGTAGTAAAGGGTTAAGATCGCGGCCATCCAATGGAAAATTGGGTAAAAATCTTTCGAATGGGTTAGAAACCGTCAATAAAAAAATTAAAAATCCAACACTAATAATGCTTGAAATCGATAATAATTTAGCACTAAACGCAAGCGGTAAACATCGTGTTCTAAAACTCGCCACCATCACCCAAACACTTAATAGAAAAACCCACAATAAAAGAGACCCTTCATGCCCTCCCCAAACAGCACATATTTTATAGATTAACGGTAACGCCGAATTAGAATTTTTTGCAACATAGGCAACTGAAAAATCATCTTCCGCAAATGCCAACATCAAAGAAAAAAAACTAATCAATACAAAAAAACAGTGTCCTATTGCCAAAGGACGGGCTGTTTTCATCAGAGATTCTTTTTTATAAAGTACGCCTACGGCAGGGAGAAAACATTGAAGCAATGCAAAGCTAAAGGCTAAAATTAACGAAAAATGACCAATTTCAGGCTTCATTTAACCCCCAACGGCGGCATATAATTTTCATCATGCTTTGCTAAAATTTCATCTGCTTTAAAAAAAACTTTTTTAGTTTCATCGATTTTGCCTAATGCCACCATCCCCTGCCCTTCTCTAAACAAATCGGGCAATATTCCGACATATTCAATGGATAAATCCTGGGTAAAGTCAGTCACCACGAATTGAGTTCGTAACCCTTCCAAACGTTTAACGCTGCCTTTTTTAACCATACCCCCCACTCGAATTCTTGCACCCTTTGGTGATTCTCCGTTTAGAATTTGAGTGGGCGTAAAATATAAATTAATGTTTTCCTGTAATGCTTGAATCACCAAAAATACCGCTAACCCTGAACTGATTAATAATAGCGTTACCCATAATAACCTATATTTATGTTTTCGCGACAACATCTATAGATTTCCAGCAATGCTCTTAAGCATTTTTTTAATCTTTCGGCGTTCAGACAGCATGAAACCAATATTCAAGATAAGCAATAAACTGGTTACAAAATAGGAAACGCTTATATAAAGTGTATAATTTCCCATTTTAATTTTCCCTCAATACTAAGGAGACCCATTCGGTACGTCGCTCACGATACAGCAAGAGTGAACGCATACGATACAAAAGCACATTTAAATAAAAAAGGAAAAAGCCCGCAAGCATACCTAAAAGAGGATAAAGCATTTCCTTGGCAATATTCGGTTTCGTAAATTTAGACAAGCTCGGTCCCTGATGTAGCGTTTCCCACCATTCTACAGAAAAATGGACAATAGGAATATCGACCATGCCCACAATAGCTAAAATCGCCACCGCTCGAGCGGCGGTATTAGGATCTCGTATCGCTGAACGTAGACCTAAATACCCAAAATATAAAAATAATAAAATTAACTCCGACGTTAAACGCGCATCCCACACCCACCAGGTACCCCACATGGGTTTACCCCAAATCGCCCCCGTTATTAAAGCAAGCAATGTATAGGTTGCCCCAATGCCCCCACTGGCTTCTGCAATAATATCGGCAATTTTGAGTCGCCAAACCAGAAAAACAAGGGAACTTGCAAAAAGAATGGAATAAATCGTCAACGACAAAATAGCACAAGGGACATGGACATACATAATGCGAAAGGCTTCTCCCTGTTGATAATCCGCTGGCGCTAAAAATAATCCTGCATAGAGACCATAACTCATGCAAATCAAACAAGCGATACTCGTCCAAGGTAATATTTTTCCGATCAACTGATAACAATATTTTGGCGAAGCTAAGCGTTTCATTCAATCACCGTTTTCATCACTGCTGCCGTTGCCATTGGCACAAAACTCAATGTTAATAATAAAATGGCCCCCATTATTTTTAATTCGGCACTGTAATTAACGCCCTCCCCTGCTTTAACAACCGCGCTTACCCCAAAAATAATAATAGGCATCATCAACGGCAACAAGAGCGTCATTAATAATAATCCGCCTCTTTGTACACTTAACGTTAACGAAGCACCCAATGCCCCCACGAGACTTAAAGCAGGGGTCCCTAACAATAAAGTAATAACGAGGGCCAAAATAGAAGTAGCTGTTTGATGAAAAATAAGACCCATTAAAGGTGTGAGCAAAATCAAAGGTAATGAACTTGCCATCCAGTGTGCCGTTACTTTGGCTAAAATTAAAAGCGATAAAGGATGAGGACTTAAAATCATCTGTTCTAAAAAGCCTTCTTGATAATCATTTTGAAAAAGCGACTCTAGTGAAAGTAAAATCGCCAAAATAACGGCAACCCAAATCACAGCCGGTGCAATCTCTTGTAGCATTTTTGGATTCGGACCTAACCCTAAAGGATAAAGACTGGCTATCATCACAAAAAAAACTAAAGGTAACCCCCATTCTCCTCTTCGTCTAGAATACTGGATCAAATCACGTGATAAAATAGTGATGAAAATGTTAATTTCGTTTTTTAACATGGATAGGCAAGCTGTTTTATATAACTAGAGGATATTAAGAAATTAATGACGTATGTCTTCGTGTAGCACATAGGGATCTAAATCAATAGAATCAGACCAACAGACTGTACCACTAACAGGGTCAATTTTTACCTTTTTAAATTCATCAGCTGATTTCCATAAATCAAACACTCCCTTACCAACTAGATCACTTAAGTTAACTTCACCAGAAATACCATCAGAAAATTTTACCCACAAAACATAATTATCTTTAGCTCTACACTGAGTAACTTTTAAATTTGAAGGTATATTTTCTAGATTCATAATTTACTCCAATGGTTTGACTCTTCCAAAAGACTGTATATTTCTACTGTACAATTCTAAACAGTTACCGAATAGGCTATCAGGTTTTGAAATAATTGTGTATATAAAATAAATAATTTCGTGTTATAAATGAATAACATTCTCCGGTATAACATTCCCCAGCGCCAAATGACTAGCAATAACAGCACTTCCTCCCTGCTTTAAATGTGAAGCGAAGCGCTCTAAAAATAAACCCTGTCCGACAGCATCTAATCCATTTAAAGGCTCATCTAAAATCCATATTTTTTTTGTATACCCCCAAAGTCTTGCCAACGCGACGCGTTGCTTTTGCCCATGAGACAAGAGGCCACAAGGGGTATTTTCAAAGTCGGTTAACTTTAAAATCTTTAAAACCTCTTTAATACATAAGCTAAAAGGTTCTATACCCCATTTTAAATTTTCAATAGGCGTAAGATGCGCACTAATGTTTAATTTATGACCTAAATAAAATTTTGTTGTCTTACAAAGAACGTTCCCTGCTGTAGGCGAAATTAATCCCGCTACTATTTTAAGGAGCGTTGATTTACCGGCACCATTAGACCCTCTCACCCACAACCAGGAACCTGCGTCCAAGGTAAAGTTCAAATCCTGGAACAATACCTGTTCATTTCGTTCAGAAGTAAGTTTACAAACCTTTAACAATACAGCCCCTCTTGCACTTTACCCATAAACGGTTAGACTATCACATCGCAATTACAAGTTCATTTTCCTCATCCCCGTGAGGGGATGAAGGAAAATTACCCCCTTTGAAGGGGGTCGATGTCGCCGAGCGGAAGCTCGGTGATATCGGGGGGATGTCAGGGGATTTTGTAGAAAGAATATATGGAGCCAAACAAAAGTGAGTGAGTTTTTTTTCAGTTATGGTTTATTTGCTGCCAAGGTCATTACCGTTTTTATTATTTTATTGGTAGGGATCCTAGGCATCGCTTTACTGTTAGCTTCTCGCCATAAAGAAACAGAATCCATTGAAATAGAAAAAATAAATGATAAATTTGATTCTTTAAAAGAAGCCTTAGAATCTGAGCTTTTAACCAAAGACGAACAAAAATCCCTTAAAAAAGAACGTAAAAAACAAGAAAAAGAAGAAGAAAAATTGATTAAACAGCGTCTTAAAGAAGGAACAACAGAACCCCTTAAACCTCGCTTATTCGTATTGCGTTTTATGGGCGATATGCATGCCACGGGCGTCGATAATTTACGGGAAGAAATCACCGCTGTTCTAACCGTTGCTAAATCATCTGATGAAGTACTCATCATTTTAGACAGTGCTGGCGGATTAGTGCATAGTTATGGTCTAGCTGCCTCGCAACTAGACAGAATTCGAAAGCGCGGCATTAAGCTCATTGTGAGTATTGATTTAGTGGCCGCAAGTGGTGGCTATCTCATGGCGTCTGTTGCTAATCATATTATTGCCGCGCCCTTTGCTGTCGTAGGTTCCATAGGGGTGCTCGCTCAACTCCCCAATTTTCATCGTTTACTTAAAAAGCATAATATCGATATTGAACAACATCAGGCAGGTGAATATAAAACCACCTTAACCCTATTGGGAGAAAATACTGAAAAAGCCAGAGAAAAATTTCGTCAGGAACTAGAAGACACCCACGTTCTTTTCAAACAATTCGTGAGTGTTCATCGTCCTATTTTAAATATTGATAAATTAGCCACCGGCGAACACTGGTATGGGACTCAAGCATTGGAATTAAAACTGGTGGATGAGTTAATCACCAGCGATGATTACCTTCTAAAACGCAGTGAACATGACGACATTTATGAAGTGAATTATATCATCAATGAAACCCTGAGCGATAAAATCTCTTCTCTGTTAGAAGGATTAACGGGTAAATTATCGAAGTTCATCTTCGAAACGAAACTCTTTCAATCGCGTTTGTAACCTTAGCATCGCTTGATTATGGATCTGGCTTACACGAGATTCACTAACGCCTAAGACTTCCCCTATTTCACGTAGGTTTAATCCTTGCTCATAATAAAGCATGAGCACTAAATTTTCTCTCTCTGGCAAGCTACTAATACATTTATTTAGGTTATCTCTAAAATTATCTCGCTCTAAGCCATCTAGGGGACCTGGAATGGATCCTAAAAATTTCTCAGAAAGAATTTCATCGTTCAACCCAATTTCATTAAAGGCAAAGATACGAGTGCCATGTGTATCTTGTTGCATTTGATGATACTGTTCTAATGAAATATTTAAGCTTGCAGCTACTTCAATATCTTTGGCATCACGACCTGTTTGATTTTCAATAACACGAATAGCCGCTCGTATACGACGAGTATTACGATGCACCGATCTGGGGGCCCAATCTCCTTTTCGAATTTCATCTAACATCGCGCCGCGGATACGAATAGCCGCATAGGTTTCAAAACTTGCGCCTTTATCGGAATTAAAATTTTTCACCGCTTCTAATAAACCTATCATTCCTGATTGAATTAAATCATCCAATTGCACATTGGGTGGCAAATGACCCAATAAATGTTGAGCGATTCTTTTAACCAGCATAGAATGGCTTTTAATGACTTCATTGTCATGAGTGTCCTTAATATGTTTCTGACTTTTGAGCGGAACTTTTATGCGAGTATTCACCTAATTTCTCCCCTCGAACAATAAATGTCTACTAACACTCTTTGCAAAATCTGTTCCATATTTAAAGAAGCGCTCTTAAATTGGAGGAGATGAAAAATGAACTTATTAAACACACAAGAAAAATCATTATTTTGGCGGGGCTTTATACTCCTTTTATTTTTTTTAATGAGTAGCACCTGCTTAGCTTCGACCTTTAATATACATGAAGGTTCTAGTAAGGTCGGTAATTATCAACGCTATAAAACAAAAGGAGGCGAAACATTATTTGACATCGCTTACCATTTTGACGTTGGAATGGGAGAGATGACTCGGGTTAATCCTCATTTGAGACATCGAATATTACCGAAAGGTGTAGAAGTTATTATTCCCGCTACCTATGTACTTCCTCAGTCTGTCCCTAAATCAGGTATTGTTCTTAATTTGGCCCAACTTCGAGTCTATTATTTTCATCCAAACGGTACAGAGGTGAGTACCTACCCAGTAGGAGTGGGTCGACAAGGCTGGTCTACCCCTGTAGGGACCACTTCTATTGTAAACAAAGTAAGGAACCCTACTTGGCGTCCGCCTGCCTCTATTAGAAGAGAAGCCGCACGAAAAGGAAAAACCTTACCGACTGCAATTGGACCCGGTCCTAAAAACCCATTAGGGCATTACGCCATGCATTTAGGCTTCCAACGTATCTTAATGCACGGTACCAATGCCCCCCGAACCGTGGGTTTAAGAAGCAGTCATGGATGTATCCGCATGTATTCAAAAGATATAGAAGAACTATTTTCAATGGTTCCTGTGGGAACACCGGTAAGGATAATCTATGAAGCCAGAAAATAATTTCTAAAATATCTAAAATAGACTATCCTGTAGTTAAATGGGCAATATATGTTAATATGCTTTTTCTCAAGAAAGCACGGAGCAATGTAATGACGATAACCTCAAATCTATCATCGAATGGCGAGGAGCTAACGATTACTGTGGAAGGACGTTTTGATTTTAGTTCTCTACAGCAATTTCGAAATGCCTATGAAAAAGTTTCCCCTAAACCAAAATCGTATGTCATTAATCTTAAAGATTCTGATTATTTAGACAGTTCTGCGTTAGGCATGCTGCTTGCTTTAAGAGATCATGGCGGAGGGGATGATGCCGATATTCGGATTATCAATGCGAATACCGATGTGAAGAAGATTCTAGTGATAACAAAGCTAGATGAACTCTTTAAAATTGAATAAAAATTAAATCAATCATCTTTTGAATCTTTACCGAGGCATTTATGTCTTGGAAAAACCCCCTTTGAAAAAGGGGGTCGACGCGCCCCGCGTCGGCGGGGGGATTTTTTAATTTCTCTCTATCCCGTATTTTTTCATTTTTTCGGTTAACGTTGTTCGACGCAAACCTAAATATTCAGCCGCTTTTGCGATAATTCCTTGATTCAACTCTAACGCTTCTGTAATTATGTTAACTTCTAATTGTGCCAAATGTTCTTTTAAATCGACGGAATCAGACTGTAGGGGCCGGTCCCCGTGCCTGCCCAAATCCCCGTGCCTACCCATAACCATTAACTTTTTATCGGTTAATTTATTAGATAATTGGTATTTTACAGGTAGATCTTCCACCTTAATAGTTTGATTAGGATACAGGACACTTAAGCGTTCAATTAAATTTGAAAGTTCTCGAATATTACCAGGCCAATCATAGTGTTCTAAAGATTGAATTGCCTCACTTGACAGTTCAAATATAATCCCTCTTTCCTCTTTTAATTTGTTTAAAAAATAATTTAATAAAGGTAAAATATCCTCTTTTCGTTCTCTCAATGCGGGGATTTCAATAGGAAAAACATTTAAACGATAATAGAGATCTTCTCTGAAGTTCCCTTCTTTTAAGCCTGCCTCCAAATTTTTATGAGTTGCACTCAAAATACGGACATCGGCTTTAATAGGCTTATTGCCTCCGACACGTTCAAATATTTTTTCTTGAAGAACCCTAAGAAGCTTTGCTTGCATAGCAAGTGGCATATCTCCAATCTCATCTAGAAAAAGAGTGCCCCCATTGGCCATCTCAAATTTTCCTTGACGTGCAATATAAGCGCCCGTAAAAGCCCCTTTTTCATGTCCAAAAAGTTCACTTTCCAATAGTTCACTTGGAATGGCAGCACAATTGACCGGAACAAAAGGGTGATCGCATCTATCGGAGTGGGCGTGTAAAATTTTGGCAACCAGTTCTTTACCTGTTCCTGATTCTCCCAAAATAAGTACATTCGTAGGGGTTTTTGCAACTTGTTGAATCAAACAATAAACATTTTGAATCATCCAACTGTTACCAACCCAGATCAACATATCATCATACTGATTCATTATAGTACAATCTCCCTATCACTCCCATTATACATTAAGCTTACTTACTTTTTTTTAGTCTCCTCATACAAATAGCGCTTTATTGACTCCCCGTCAAATATTTATAAAATGGTGTAATATCAATATTAGAACCTCGTCTTTGCAAACCTGAGCTTTGTTCAGGTGAAGCAATCCAGTAGATTTGACGGTAAAGACAAATGTGTTAAGGATCACCTCTTCCATGAAAATCGCAGATAGTATTTGGAACTTAATTGGTAACACTCCCCTCGTTAGACTTAAGCAAATTTCAAACAATCCCAATGTTAACCTTTATGCAAAGCTAGAATTTCTGAATCCTTCCGGCAGTGTCAAAGATAGAATGGCAAAATACATCATTGAACGAGCAGAGGAACAAGGTTTATTAGCCCCTGGGGCAACGGTAATTGAAAATTCATCGGGTAATACCGGGACTTCTCTTGCAATGATGTCGAGTATTAAAGGATATAAGTGCATCATTACGATGCCTGATAAAATGAGTCCAGAAAAACGAAGTTTGATGGAAGCCTTTGGTGCAAAAGTGATTATCACACCAACGGATGTTCCTGCGGATTCTGAAGAAAGCTATTATAGTGTGGCAAGACGTTTAGCAAGAGACACTCCTAATTCTTATTATCCTGACCAATATAATAATCCCTACAATATTGAAGCACATTATAAAACAACGGGCCCTGAACTTTGGGCACAAACCGAGGGAAAAATTGATATGTTAATAGCGGGTATCGGGACAGGGGGAACTTTAAGTGGTGCCGCGAGATTCTTAAAAGAAAAAAACCGAAATATTAAAATTGTCGCCGTCGACCCCTATGGATCCATTTTTTTTGATTATTTTAAAACGAACAAAATGATTAAACCTCATGTCTATCAGGTAGAGGGGATAGGAGAAGATTTTTTAGTCAAAGCCACTGATTTTAGTGTGATTGATGATATGATCCAAGTGAACGATCAAGATTCTTTTCTGATGACAAGAAGATTGGTCACGGAACACGGGTTATTTGTAGGTGGATCAAGTGGCAGTGCGGTATGGGCAGCATTAGCCTATACGAAAAATTTAACGATTCCGCAAAACATTGTGGTTATCCTACCCGATTCAGGTAATCGTTATTTGAGTAAAGTATACAATAATGCGTGGATGAAAAAACAAGGGTTTTTATGAAATTTGAAACAAGCGCAATCCATGTGGGGGAAGAACCCAATGTTAAAGAAGGAGGATATGGGGATGTGGTTATTCCTATCCATCTTTCGACTACTTTCGCGAGAAAATCAGTTGGAACCCCTACCCAGGGCTATGAATATTCTAGAACACGTAACCCCACACGGGATGCGCTAGAAGCCCGCATGGCCAAATTAGAAAATGCAAAACATGCATTAGCATTTTCTTCTGGAATGGCAGCTGAGGCGACTTTACTTTTGGGACTATTAAAATCAGGGGATCATGTCGTTGCCTTTGATGATTTATATGGCGGCACCAAACGTCTATTCAATCGAATTTTACGTGAACATCTAGATATCCAATTTACGTTTGTCGATGCCAGAAAAACTGAAGAGGTACAAAAAAAAATCCGGACAGACACTAAATTAATCTGGCTAGAAACGCCAACTAATCCCTTGCTTAAATTATGCGATATCAAGGAAATCTCTCAAATTGCAAAAGAACATCAAATTATCACTGTTGTGGATAATACCTTTATGAGTCCTTATTTGCAAAATCCTCTGGATTTAGGGGCCGATCTCGTCATCCACAGTTCAACAAAATACATTAACGGACACAGTGATTGCATCGGGGGTGTCATTATGATGAATAGTGCCACTTACCATAAGAAAATTCAATTTGCTCAAAACGCCATTGGTGCCATTCTTTCGCCCTTCGATTCCTATTTAGTTTTAAGAGGCAGCAAAACACTTGCTATTAGAATGAAACAACATCAACAAAATGCAACTCAATTAAGCCAGTATTTAGAAAATCATCCGAAGGTTGCTCGTGTTTATTATCCGGGCTTGGCGAGTCATCCCGATCATCTCCTGGCGAAACGACAAATGAAAGGCTTTGGGGGCATGATCTCGTTTGAATTGGATCGCGATCTGGAAAGTACTACAAAATTTGTGGAATCCTTAAAATATTTTGCGATTGCAGAAAGCTTAGGGGGCGTCGAATCCCTCATAGAAATCCCCTCTGTCATGACGCATGCCTCCTTAACTGAAATGGAAAGGAAACATATCGGCCTTAACGATAGTTTAATCCGAGTGTCTGTGGGTATTGAACATATCGATGATTTATTATCCGATATGGAAGAAGCGCTTAAAGGAATATAAAAGTAAGCTTAATTACTTTTAACCTAATCTCCTTTTTTATGGTAAAATACAATTTACGTGTGATCAAACAGGAGAAACAGTATGGAAGTCAAGGAGCTAAGTCGCTTTTATGTTTTTGGCTTAAGTCTTATGCAACAAATGATATTAATTGGGGCTGTGGGTCTTATCTTAACCGGTATTTACGAATATTTTTTTTAATACACTCTTAATACACTCTTGCTCCGGTGGCACAGTGGATAGCGCGGTCCCCTCCTAAGGGACAGGTCGGCGGTTCAAATCCGCCCCGGGGCACCAATTAAATCAATAACTTACAGAATTTTCCTTTCAATACTAGCAGTGCATTTTAATTTTCGGGGCCTCCATGGGGACCTCCAAATTAAACGTCTCAATAGTGCACTTAGTATAATTTTGATTTAGGCAAACACCAGAATTTCAGCCCCCAGGCAAAAAAGTTTTTTAATAATTCGATGTTATTCCCAATGGAAATGGATTCGACTCCCTATAGAAGTTTCAAGTAACGGGTTCGAAGCCAGCAGGTTTAACTGTATCACATTGATTTTATTGATAATTTTAGCTGCCGGGACCGCTACAAATGCCCATTTATGCAGCACTCTTCAGAGCTGATCCACCCAAAATCCCCACAGAGTATTTCCCTCAATAATAAAGACAAGGAGATTATTACCATCCCACCAGAAAATGGTAATAT
>Ga0206998_1226_pt1 | contig 11573 bp, 14 predicted proteins | sample Alteio_BWMinCont_FD_153309 | JGI IMG/M metagenome (GOLD analysis project Ga0206998, IMG submission 153309) | Enriched cells from forest soil in Barre Woods Harvard Forest LTER site, Petersham, Massachusetts, United States -... | ecosystem: Environmental > Terrestrial > Soil > Temperate forest >... | reverse complement strand
TTTGCAAAAAGATGAGACGTAAATATGGTTTATATTGACAAATTCATGCAGCATATCTATCAAAATGCTCCAAAACTTTTGATAAGATGATTTTTTCGAAAAAGAATTAATAGTCTTTATGACAACGTTGAGGCTCAGTTGTATTTCTGTAGGATCGTTTAGATACCTATAATCTGTAAACCAGAGTTCTCTATTTTTTAAGATGCCTTTTAAACCTTCAAAGGTTGTGTAATGGTAAAGTGAATACATGGGGGGGTATGCCCATTTCTTTATTATATTCATCATGTATAGCATCAAATTTTTTAAAACTATCTTCATACATAAAGTTTCCTTAAGTCTGATAACCAATAACTCCATCTAAAAATTTTCGCGTACTCACTTTCCCATACCATTTAGCTAAGTTTTTGAGCTTATCTAGATTAAATGATGACAGTCTTTCTTTGATATGTCGCTTTGTTTCTTCAGGATCGTCCACTAATTCAGGGAGATTGTTTAATAAATCTACAAGTAGAAATTCTTTGCTTAGTTCCGACGGAAACCCTTTAGTAGGACGTCGAAAATCAAACAATTTATTTCCTAAACGCACTTCTTCATGGCGCTTACGATTATACACCATAACTTTATTATAAAGTTGTGTTAAGCCGAGCTGAAGGGTATTGTAATCATTCCAAGTAAATGATAAAAAGGGATCATCTTTTAAAAAAGTATTCACTAAGTCATAATCGCTAGGTGGCAATTCGCCATAGCGAGATGTTTTGGGATAATAGTATAAACCTGGAGCAACCTTTTTTAAGACACCACTTTTTGATAATGACTTTAAATCACGATCAACGGCTTTTGTATAAGGCAATAACGCTTCTCGGCGGTAAACCTTCCCCACTTCTAAATGATTCATTAAATTTGTTGCGCTGTTCATGTATAAAATACTAATTCAATTATATTAGAATGCAAGTATTTTTTATAAAAAAACATGCAGTATAATATATACCTGTATTTAAAACTAGTTATTTTACCTGTGAATTTTTTCAGTAAAATTTTAAAAAAATTATATACGCCAAGTAAAAATAACGGATACAATCGTGTTCTGTGCCCATTTTAGGCACAGAACGCGAATGGAACCGGGATATGCTATTTAGTGAGTATGTAGACAATCTTACAAGCCATGGTAAGTGCAGTTTCTCTTTAGTTGAAATAAAGAAGACTTTGAATAAGAAGGAGGCAGCACTGCGTTCCTCTATAGCACATCTGCTTGCTAAAGGGGATTTAGTAAGTCCTGCTAAAGGATTTTACATTATTGTTCCACTGGAATATCAAGTTTTAGGGTGTCTTCCAGCCGAGCATTTCGTTCCTTATTTGATGGAGTATTGGGGGTGTCAATATTATGCAGCTTTGCTTACGGCTGCAAGATATCATGGGGCTACTCATCAAAGCGTACAAGTTTTTCAAGTTATTGTTCCAACGCCTAGATACCCGATTACGTGTGGCAAAGTAAAAATCGACTTTATTGTAAATAAAAATTTAGACAAAACGCCTATACAAAAAATCATTACTGCTAAAAGTATGTTAACCATTTCAACTCCTGAAGGAGCTGCAATGGATCTAATGAATTATCCAAATCAATCTGGAGGGCTCAATCACATTGCGACTGTGCTTTCAGAACTTCAAGAATCTATGAAACCAGAAAAATTACTTTCGCTTGCAGAAAGCCAAAAAATTTTATCTTGGAAGCAACGTCTTGGATACCTATTAGAAGTAATAGGTGCGACACAATTGGTAGAAGGACTAAAAGCTCATTTAAAACAACAAAAAAGACTTGATTATATACCTTTAATACCAGGCATAAAAGATTCTGGAAAAATAAAGAAAAATACAACTTGGAAAATTTTTGAAAATGCAACCATAGAGAGTGATATATGATTCCACAATATTGTCTTAGCGAATGGCGACAAAAGGCACCCTGGACAGAAGACTACCAGGTGGCACAAGATTTTAATCATAAGTTAAAATTTTGGCTAATAAGTTCTTTATTGCCCATGTAACAGAAGAGTTTTTTATTATGACTAGAACAAGAATTTTTGTATATTCTACTCTGCTCTTTTCCGCAGTATTTAGTGGTGGATATTATGTTGGACAAACAATATCTACAAAACAATTTGAGAAAAAGCTAAGTGATCCCAAGTATGCAATGAGTGTGATTTTATCAAAGCAGAATACTTGGCGTACTCAATTCCATGAAGCAAATAATACAAATGGTAGGAATGGTGCTTTCGTCTCGATATTTAAGCCGCGCTTTACAGGTGCTATTACTTTTGTGGCTTTTAAAAATACAACTAATGATAAGACATATATTTTGCAAACTATTCAAGCAAGAGTCGTAGATGGAAAAGAAATGACAGTTTGTGAAACTCCAGCTGGTTATTATAATGGCGCGTACTTATCATCAATTCCTCATGCGGTTGCAGAAAATGCGGAACGTAATATCCAAAAACAATTTAAACTGGGTAAACCTATGGCTCATAGTTTGGCATACAATGAAGCAATGAGAAAATTCAATGAAGGACATTTGCCGGTTCAGGGATATACCGAGGATAAAAACCTTTGGGAGACCTCGTTTCGCGAAGTGAAAGAAGAGACTGGTTTAGATATCGAAAAATTAAAACTAGATCCTAGTTTTATTATTACTCAACATTTACACAGTGAGATTGACATACCTGAAGAATACAATTCGGTACGTTTAATAAATGTTTCTGGGCCCAATATGCCTGTACTAGAGAGATTAATTGGCGATGAAGTTATTTCGGCTGAGTGGGTACCATTAGAAAATTTTGATCTTGAAACTAAACTAGTTAGCACCTCTAAAGGATCATTTGCGATTAAACCATTTGTACTAAAATCTACTGAATCAGTAGTAAACGAAATGCGCTTTAATAGTCAGAAAGTAAGTATAGAGAATAGCAAAAAACTGACGCGGAAACTCGACAAGCAATAAGGACTTTGAGTGATGAGATCGATGCTAGAATACAGTATTTTATGTCAAAAGCCCGCGGTTTTTACATTTTTCTAATAGCCAACGGACATAATCCATAACTTTAGGATGTGTTATGGCGCTTTCAATATTATCAAAGTATAAGGGACTCCCTTCGTAACAACCCGTGATGGTTCCTAAATGATCGTGCCAAAAGTAAACATAGACTAATTCGGTATATTTTGATACAGCATCAGTTATGGCACCGAGGTTAACGATTTCTGATTCATTTACATCGACTTCTAGCTCTTCGTACAGCTCGCGTACCAAAGTTTGTATTGGCTCTTCGCCAGCTTCAATACCGCCGCCAAAAGTTGATAGGCATCCTGGAAATGACCGGTTCTCGTCACGCATTTGTAACAAAATTCTTAGATCTTTTGTTAAAATTATACAGCCAACGCTTTTGCGTTTGAATACTGTTTTATCAGTTTTCGTGAGATCAAGGCTCTCTACTAATTTTGTAAAATTCTGCAATTTCATTTCCACTCGCGTGTTTAGACGTTGTTAAAACATTTGCCCTCAGGGTGCCAACAACTCTCTAATGTTTTCTACAATATTGACTTGGGCCAGTGCAACTCATTGGTGTGAAAATTGCAGCTTGCAAAAACCAAGAACCGTTTTTTTGTTTCCATAAAACAAAATATTTACCATTAATAACTGCTTTTCCATCTGGTTCAGTCCAGCCTTCTGTCCAATTTCCTGTTTCATAGGCAACATTCCAAGTAGAATTGACCTTAATTTCTGAGGGATCGTTCACCCAGGTAATATCTGGTCTACGTTCAAACAATGTTTTTATAAAACGATCAGTACCGGCAGGTTCTCGCCACTTGCCACCAGCTGAAGCCATTTGTACATCATCAGCAAGTATTTTTAAAAGGCTGGATGTATCGCGTGTTGCAAAAGCAATATTCCAAGTTGAACTAAGTTTCCGCAATTCTTCTTTTTCTGAATTAAAAAATAATGCTCCATTATTAAAACTATAATAAGCTATGATAAACAATAGGAAAACTAACACTAAATAGTTTAACTTGCGCATTTTCAAAATGCTTAATTTTAGCGCACTAACTTTTTCAAGATATTTAGAACTTAATGTATTGGTCATCTTACCTCCCGGTTTCTTTATGCGTTACCGTGTGTTTTGTCGGTACAATTTGCTTCAATGCGCGATCAAAGTCGCTTTCATGCTCCGTTGTCAATTGCTGTGTTACCCGGAATTTTTTATGCTCCAGTAGGGCTTGTTCATTTGCCAATTCCTTGCTGATCTTACCTGGTTTTGCAGAATATCACAATCATTCAATGTTAGAAAACCGTGCAGTTTGTCGATCCAATTTGTCATTTTCATTGCAATTTTTTCGTTAATACTTTCATCCGAAAGGGTGCCTCCAAGAAAACGCCGAATTTTTTCGTTGAGCCAAAGATCTCGCAAGATAAACTCATCGTCTATTGTTGGACGTCGAAGCCGAAGCTGAAACGTTTCAATCTTTCTATTTTGCATTCATATATGTTTCGTGGTTGACTGGCAGTTGTCAAGGATTCCTTGACAACTGAGTAACGTTACTTCTTATTAAGGCTTTTGCTATTCTCACAATGGTTTATCCTTTATTCAGGTTTTTTAATAACGTCAATAACTTTACCACTTATTAAGAAATCATCTTCTTTGTGTAAGAATATTGGGAAGTAATTTTCAGTGGATTCTGCTTCAAGTATAACTCGATTGTGATTTTTATCTTCCTTATATCGCTTTATTGTCGCCATATTGTCGATAACAGCGATAACAATATCGCCATTTTTTGGTTTTTTGTAAGAACTATCTATAACTACAAAATCGCCATTTTCGATTGTTAACCCTTCACGCACTTGGGCAAGATTCATAGATGATCCGCTTGCGATTAGCACATAGAGATATTGTTTATTCCTGGGGAGTAGTTTGCCGGAGATTTTTAAATATCCTTCTATTCGCTCATTAGCAAATAAATTTGCCGGGCCACAATTTGCCGCTCCGACTATGGGGATCGAATAAAACATATTATTGGCGGATTCTGGGTTGAACCCTCTTTTGGTTGGTTTGATGACATTTTTTTCAAGGTTAATTTGTATAAGGCCTGCTTTCTCTAATTGGAACAAATGATGTTTTACTATCTGGGGTTTTTCATCTACACCAAGCAATTTGGCAATTTGACGCAAGCTTAACACACCAAGATCTTGGTATTCTAGAAGGCTTAGTAATGCTGTCTGTATATGATGCATAGGCAGAGTATATCGAATTTCATCACGGGTTTCAATATTTTTGTAAATATATTTTACACTATTGACAGCTTTTATATTGAACCGATATAATTCGAAAAATAGCTTTAAAGAGGTAAGTCTATCTAGAGATCATACCAGGTCAGTAAACGATTCATTAAAGAAGGTAATCAGTCAGTGATAAATTGTCACCGACTGAAAAAGGAGCTTATATATGAGTGATTTTCAAGAAAACTGTATTACACTGTCGCATCAGGATAAAAAATTAGAGGCGGTATTTATCCATCAACCAATAATTGATGCTAAGCAAGCAAAAGAATACGAAAATTTTGTTGAGCAAACGTGCGGAGCACTTCAAAAATTTTTAGAAAACTCTGATTTTCCCCAAGATAAGCATGATAAACAAACTAAAAATGACAGCATCGTAAATGAGATTGGTCCAGAAGAGTAGAGGCTCGTACGGTGCGTTCTTAGGAGAGCGCGGGATTGGCAACAGTCCCCGCTTATCCGGCGAGAATGGTGGTTGATTTTGTTGATGATTTACGCAACAATGCCAAATTAGGGTGCTATATGAGTAAAAAAATGACTTTTGCCGAAAAAGTATTACAATTTTATGATAAACTTTCATATGCGTCATTTGACGTACCTACTGGATTTAAAATTATTAATCCATTTAACGGAAACCACAAAGATTTAGTTAAAAAAATAATGACTCAATTTTATCAAAAATACTATAATGACGTCCACCCTCGTCGTCTAATACTCGGAAGTTCACCTTCACGTCGAGCATCAGGTGTAACAGGAATTCCGTTTGAAGATACCAAGCACCTCAGTGAAATGGGAATTTTTATTGACAAATTTTATGTAACTAAGTCTTCTTCGGGATTTTTATATGATGTTATGAGGGAATATGGAGGTTGTGAAAAATTTTATACTGACTTCTATATGAATTTTGCTCACCCTCTCGGTATAATTAAAATTCACTCCAAGGGCAATGAAGTGAATTTCAATTACTACGAAGACAAAAAATTACAAGCGATTTTGTATCCTTTTATTATAAGCACACTGCGAGCTCAAATAGATTTTGGAATTGATACTTCCGTGTGCTACTGTATTGGAAGTGGAGGAAACTACAGTTTTTTATCAAACATCAACGAAAAACATCATTTTTTTGATGAAATTATACCGTTGGAACATCCACGCTTTATTATGCAATACCATTCAAAGGACAAAGTTAAGTTTATGGACAAATATCTTAACGCCTTACACAATTCCGAATTGAAATAGATATTTGTGGACTTTATGTTTAAACCATTCCACATAAGTTCGCTGCAAGGGAAATAACGAAGTTAGCGTTGAAGAGCATTAAATCGCCATAGATTATTGATATGTGGGGAACAGACTAATATTTTATCAACCATAGTAATTCGAAAAAAGACGTGACCCCATTAAGCAGGTTCTCGCCACTTGCCACTAGCTAAAGCCATTTGTACATCATCAGCAAGTATTTTTAAAAGGCAAATACATGCAATAAATTTCCTTTGGCGATAAATCAAGCTATTATATATATTCAAGCGCACACAAACATTGATACATATATTGAAATCATGAAGCTAAACTACGATTCTGAAGAAACTACGAGCAAGTATATCAATGCTTTATGGTCTACATGGAGCTTAAGTTTTTCCAAACTGGGTACAAATGCCAAGTCAATATTAATCATGTCTTCATACCTTGATGCGGACGAAATAAACCTGGATTATTTTAAACACTTAACACTAGAAGAAAGAGATTCTGCCATAGCAGAGCTAAAAAATTATTCTTTTATTACAATGAATGATGACAAAAACTCGTTTAAAATACATAAGTTACTACAAAAAATTGTAAGAGAACACGAAGGAACACCGACCTATCTGGTTGAAGACATCAAAATGCTAGATTTTTCCTTTGCCATATATCAGCATGTTAACAAAGATTTATGTGATTCGCTTATCCCCCATGTTATTTCCCTTGCACATCATGCTATGGAAACACCAAGTCTTTTTGGTGAAGGATTGGCTTTATATATTAAATTAACCATGTATTCTGCCTATGTTCAAGATGATCTCAAACTCGCAAATGAAAGATGGTCTGAAATATTATCTTTAGTAAGGAAGCATTTATCTGCTGAAAAGGGGTTTCCTTATCTCTTAGCAAACATCAATACTCATGTTGGATTTAACAACTATGTGTTTGGGAACTTGAGCACAGCAGAGGAACTCCTAAAACAAGCAAAAGATACTTACGAAAAGCCCTTAACTCCAATTTCAACACAAATCGAAACTCTTTTAAAAAATTTAAGATGGGTAAATCAGACATCAATAGAAGATGGTATTTTTTCTGATTACGCATTCACTCTAAACGCGTTAGCAAATACAGAGTTCGATCTAAACAAACTTTCTTCTTCTGAAGAAAACCATATAAAAGCATTAAAAGCTATTGATCAGTGTAAAGACCAAAATAAAACAAGCGCCTACAAAGTCACCTATTTACGAAATATGTTGCGTTTGTATACACATGCTAGAAACATGGAAAAAGCTGATTGGGTGGCAAGCAGTTTAAGTCAAATTCACGATGAGGATTCCAGTGGTCTTTCAAAAAGCTACACATATGAACGGATAGGCGAATTGAAAATTTCCCAGGGCGATTATGAGAGTGCAAAAAAGTTATTCGAACAAGCCTTAGAAATCAAGACCAAGATATATGCAAAAAATAATTATAGAATCGGTAAAACCCTCTCTAGGATTGGAGCGACTTTAATTCTAATGAATCAACCTGAAACTGCACTTGAGTATTTTGAAAAAACTGAGAAAACGTACGACAATCAATTCGCTAAAAATAATATAAATTATTCCTATTTATATTTTCTCATGTATCGTTCATGCGAAGCTAATCAAGATTATAAAAATTCTACACAGCATCTTAAAAAGTTATATGATGTAATTTTATCATCGAATAACTCAAACGCTCATAGGTTGGTATCCAAACAGCTACCTATTGTAGAGGAATTCGACCGTTTTAAAGTCTCTTCGAAAGATATAGGTTACCTTGAACAATCTTTGGAGCTCGTTAATAACATCTTTGGAAAAGAGACTTTGCATGCATCCAAATATCATTATCTGCTTGGTATATTGTTTCACAATTCTTTGCAAAAAGAAAATGCCGATTATCACCTCAATACCGCATTAAATATAATCCTTAATCACAATATCACTGATCCATCCTTAGAAAAACAAAACAGTTCAAACATTTCTCTAATAAAAGAAAAATTAAATTCTCTTGCACGAGAAAAAAACTAACATAATGTTTTAGTATTTTGGTTTGCGGTAAAAACATTAATAAAATCATCATCTTACGTAGATAATATTGAAATTGCACTTCAGAGAACCACTGGATAATTTTCGATTTAATGATTTTAGTGCACAGTAAAAGCTGGTATGATTGTTCTTAGTTACCCTAATTTTCGCATCGTTAGGCTTTATGCTAAATTAAATAGTCTAGGAGAAAGTATGCAAAGTCCAGATGGTTTTTCTCGTGAAGCTGCATTGCAAACTATAGCGATAGAAATTGATAAAGCATTAAGAATAGGACCAGTAACTCATATTAAGCATATGGCAGTACCCGATGGGCAACATGGGCTTGCCTGTTTGGAATCACATCTTTTAGGCGGTAAAGATGGACAGATGTATAGCCTCCATGAATGGGGGCACTATGATGATAGTAAAGCTACCAGTCTTGTGATACCAAGCGCTCCCAGAGGCTTTACAGTTACCTTAAAAACGGATTCGCTGGCTGAAAATGCATTGCGCGGAAGCACGCATACGACCATTCCACAGGAAGCAAAAACCCAGAATTATACGGGCGACTATATTAAAATTGATTGGATTTATCCTTGTCAGGAGATTCAGGGTTTAGGGATCCCGCGTCATTATTTTTATGCGGTTGAGCGGGGAGCGAAAGCAGTGGGTTACCCTAGTTTACATATTGATGCGACGAATAATGGCTTATCCTATTGGGCAAGAAAAGAGTTTGATTTGAAAATTCCTGAAGAAAAACATGCGAGTTTAAGAGAGGCCTATCAACGTTTTAAAGCTCATACCAATACCTATATTCAGCAAGCGTGCAGCGTATCTCCTTATATTACAGCAGAATATAAAGAGGAACTCTCGGAAGATATTGATCCGAGCAAGCCCTATAGCATCCCTAGAATTTTTATGGATGTTTTAGGTGCTATTTTTATGCTAAAGAAGGGGCATTTACATTTTTACAAAAAATTTCTTTAGCCGACACATGTCGGTGCTGCACCTATCTTGCATTCCAAATTTGCACAACGATCTGGTAAATCGGTTAGTGGACCTTCTAAAAACAAACTTTTGCCAGTCTTCTTGTCTTAGCATTTGTATCTTCATAAACCGATCTCCATCACCGTTACTGGATGAGACTTAAATTCATCCATACCGATTTTCTTCCATCCAAGGCGCTCATAATATTGAGGTATGGTAGGATCAAAAGCAAATACGTAAAGTTTTTCAAAGCCAAGCTCTTTTGCTTTCAGGACCGCAACGTCAACCAGCATTTTGCCGATTCCTTGTTTTTGATATATTGGATCAATCACCAAGTCACCGAGCCAGGGTCCTAGATCTGGTCGAATTCCACCATTTAATTCTAATGTGCATGAACCTACAGGAATTTCATCATCTAGTGCAATGTAAGTAAGGGGCATATCATGTTGCAGCTCTTCATAATATAAAGATTCAATTTCTTCGATTCCAATCTCTGGCATCCAAATTTTACCTAAAACCTCATGCCAAATATTTGCAAGCATTGGTATAACGTATGGATGGTTCTTCAAAAGTTCGATTTTGATCATACAAACCACTCCACATTTTTCCAATTGCTAGGGTTTTCTTTTTTGGCACTGATTCGAACCTGCCAATTACCCACATGAATTTCGAGTTTATGATCATCCGGATCTAAAAAATACGCGCCTTTATCCCACTTAACCAAGGGTTTAAGACCAATGATTCCAGAATAAAAATTAAAAGATTTGTCGATATCTTTTACAGCTAAAGTGATGTGATTCATCCCGGTGATCATACTACATTCCTTCCCAATAATTTTTCAGCATCAGGTAGTTGATGAATAAAAACCGACATTTAATAAACTCCTAAAAAACTTTAGAGTACTTACTTTACCATGTTTTTCAGACAGTTTAAACCAATAAAAATTCGCGTGAAAGTTTTTTAGGAAAACCATTATTGGGTCTTATAAAATGATATTGCTGTTCTGCCAACGTGAGGATTTCATAACGTTTATTAATATTTTTTAAAGTTAATATTGGATAACTGTATTTTATTACAGTTATAATTTTGCGATATGAATACGTCACGCATTGAGCGGACCCATCGTCGATGTGTCGCTTTCTTTTTTAGTTTCTTGGTGCTAGATTAATATCCTCGTCGGTCAATCATTAAACTTTGGAGTGTGCTGTGTATGACGAAACAAAAATTGATGAAGTAATACTGGCTTTGATGTATTTGGGAAGACATGATGGAAATAGAACTTGGAAAAGTTTTGATTGGGGTAGCCTTAATCGGCTTCATCAAAAGGGGTATATTTTTGATCCTGTTAATAAAGCAAAAAGTGTTAGCTTAACTTCCGAGGGTGAAGAATTGTCTAAAAAATTATTTAAACAGTTATTTGAAACAGATAAAGTGGGAGATAAGCTCTGAAAATCGATGTTTCGCTCGTGCATCGATTGATTGCCATGCAATTTCCGCAATGGGTAGATCTCCCGATTAAACCAGTTGAATCTAGCGGATGGGATAACAGGACCTTTCATCTCGGTGAGCATATGACGGTTCGACTCCCTAGCGCAGAGTATTATTCCCAGCAGGTGGAAAAGGAACAACACTGGTTGCCTAAACTAGCACCGCTTTTGCCCCTTCCAATTTCCATTCCACTGGCAATGGGTAAACCCGGTGAAGGATATCCATGGCATTGGTCTATTTATAAGTGGTTAGAGGGTAAAATTGCGACTATCGAGCGCATCAAAGATCTGCGTCAATTTGCTACCGCGCTTGCCGAATTCCTAGTTGTCCTTCAACGATGTGATACTACCGATGGACCGATGGCGGGGGAACATAACTTCTATCGGGGTGGGGACCTTGCTATTTATGACGCGGAAACTCGACAAGCAATAATGACTTTGGGTGACGAGATCGATGCTAGTACCGCAACAGCGGTGTGGAATAAGGCGCTTGCC
>Ga0206998_1225_pt1 | contig 11737 bp, 8 predicted proteins | sample Alteio_BWMinCont_FD_153309 | JGI IMG/M metagenome (GOLD analysis project Ga0206998, IMG submission 153309) | Enriched cells from forest soil in Barre Woods Harvard Forest LTER site, Petersham, Massachusetts, United States -... | ecosystem: Environmental > Terrestrial > Soil > Temperate forest >... | reverse complement strand
ATTAGTTGCGGTTGAAGACGGCGGCGAAACGCTTATCGTCTTCGGATTGCTGAGGAACTTTTCAGAGAGCTTCTTGATTTCCGGCGGCATGGTGGCAGAAAAGAACAATGTCTGACGGATAGGCGGCAGAAGTGAAGCTATTTTCTCAAGATCGGGAATGAATCCCATATCGAGCATCCGGTCGGCTTCATCTATAACTAAAATTTTAATATCAGCCAGCAAGATCTTGCCGCGACCGAATAAATCCAGCAAACGGCCCGGTGTTGCAATCAGAACATCCACGCCGCGGTCGAGGTTGCGGATCTGCTCGTCCATCGACGTGCCGCCGACGATCAGCGCCATGTTCAACGGGTGATATTTGCCGTACTTCACAAAGTTTTCGGAAATCTGCGCCGCAAGTTCGCGCGTCGGCGATAAGATCAGTGAGCGCGGCATACGCGCCTTGGCCCTGCCCCCGGCAAGGATATCGATCATGGGGATGGTGAAGGCGCCCGTTTTGCCGGTACCCGTTTGCGCCAAGCCTAGAACATCCCGGCACATCAGCACGATAGGGATGGCTTGTTCCTGAATAGGCGTTGGGTGTTTATATCCGCTATCTTCTATTGCTTTGAGGACCGCCTCGCTGAGGCCAAGATCCTTGAAAGTCACACTCTCTTTTAATTCCATATTACTCTTATTCTTTTTACATCTATATAGGTTGTATATAGCAATACATTGCAAATTACCAGATTTCAATGTAATTTAATGGCATATTTTTACTTAAAGTGATTTTAACCAGCAGCGAGGTACCCAATGGCTCACACCAACCCGCAGGTGACGACTATCACTCACACTGCCACTCACTCTGTAAGTAACCTGCCTGTGAGGCTCCCGAATAAGGCCCATGGCCAGCATGCCCGTAACCCAGGCACAGAACTGAATATCGACTGGCTTGAAGGACTTAACGTCAACCTCAGCGCCGTCGAGCGCCGCACAAGCTCCCTCCTCGGTCGTCGCACGGTCAAGAAGGAATGGCAGGCAGCCTGGCTGCTCAAGGCCCTCTCCTGCATCGACCTGACCACCCTGAGCGGTGATGACACCGCCGGACGGGTAAAGCGGTTATGTGCCAAGGCTCGTAAGCCGTTGCGGGATGATATTGTTTCAGGTTTGGGGATTGAGAGCCTGCACCTGACCACCGGCGCGGTCTGTGTTTATCACGAAATGGTTGAAACGGCTGTGACGGCGCTGGAAGGCACCAATATTCCGGTTGCCGCCGTCGCTGCCGGCTTCCCGCATGGGTTGTCGCCTTTGAAACAGCGTCTGGCAGAGATCAAGGCTTCTGTTAAAGCGGGCGCGAAAGAGATCGATATCGTTATCACACGCGGCCATGTGCTCACTGGCAACTGGCATGCATTGTATGACGAAGTGAAAGCCTTCCGCGAAGCTTGCGGCGAGGCACACTTGAAATCGATCCTCGCCACCGGCGAACTCGCCACCATGCGCAACGTCGCCAAAGCCAGCATGGTCGCCATGATGGCCGGCTCCGACTTCATCAAGACATCCACGGGCAAGGAAAGCGTCAACGCCAATCTCAACGTCACCATGGTCATGATCCGCATGATCCGCGAGTTCGAACAGCAGACCGGCTTCAAGATCGGCTACAAACCCGCCGGCGGCATCGCCACGGCCAAGGATGTAATGAACTACCAGTTCATCATGAAAGAAGAACTCGGCAACGAATGGCTGCAGCCGGATCTGTTCCGCATCGGGGCGTCGAGTTTGCTCGCTGATATTGAACGGCAGCTTGAACATTATTTGACGGGCAGGTATTCGGCGAATAATAGGCATGCGGTGGGGTAGGATGGAGAAGCAATTCTACGTATATATCCTGACGAATAAGTTAAACGGTACTTTGTATACTGGCATGACGGATGATCTCCTAAGAAGAACTGATGAGCATAAAACAGAAGCCGCAGAAAGCTTTACCAAAAAGTACAAATGCAAGATGCTCGTCTATTACGAGGCAGGCCACGACTACGAAAGTGCATTAAGACGGGAAAAGAGACTTAAAAAGTGGTCTCGCAAATGGAAACTGGACGCGATCAATAACATGAACCCGGAATGGAATGATTTATATGAAGCCATTTGTCAATAAGACCGTGACGCCACCCCCGCCTTGCGCGGGGGTCCAAAAGCGCGTCCGCGCGTCTTTTTGTGTAGCTTCATATGACGGCCTAACGGCCTTTTGGATGCCCGCGCAAGGCGGGCATGGCGAAACTGTTTAGAGGAGAACCAACATGACTGCACAAACGAAAATCGCAGAAATATTTGAAACGATGGAATATGGGCCCGCGCCGGAAAGCTCTGGCACAGCCAAGGAATGGCTAGCGCAGCATAACAGCAAGTTTGGGCATTTTATTAATGGGAAGTGGGTGGTACCGACCAAAGGCAAATGGTTTGACACCAAAAACCCGGCTACTGGTGAAGTGCTGGGCAAGGTTTCGCTCGGCACGAAAACCGATGTTGATAACGCGGTTAAAGCCGCTCGCAAGGCGCAGAAATCCTGGGCTGCGCTGGAGGGGTTCCAACGCGCGAAATACCTTTATGCGATTGCGCGGCTGATACAGAAAAACTCCCGCCTGCTCGCCGTCATCGAAAGCCTCGACAATGGCAAGCCGATCCGCGAAACGCGTGATCTTGATGTTAACCTCGCGGCGCGGCATTTTTACCACCATGCGGGCTGGGCGCAAATTCTGGACACGGAATTCCCCGGCTATGAAGCTTACGGCGTGGTCGGTCAGGTTATTCCGTGGAACTTCCCGTTCCTGATGCTGGCGTGGAAAATTGCGCCGGCGCTGGCGGCTGGTAATACCGTTGTTCTCAAACCGGCCGAGCCGACCCCCCTCACCGCTGTTCTGTTTGCTGAACTCTGCGAAGAAGCTGGTCTGCCTCCCGGTGTTGTCAACATCGTGCAGGGCGATGGCTCGACGGGCGCGGAAATTGTTAAGCATCCCGATATCAACAAAATCGCTTTCACGGGTTCAACCGATGTGGGCCGTGTTATCCGCAACGCGACGGCGGGCACGGGCAAAGGCCTGACGCTGGAACTTGGCGGAAAATCGCCGACGATTGTTTTTGAAAACGCCGATCTCGACAGCGCGGTTGAAGGCGTTGTCGATGGAATATGGTTTAACCAAGGTGAGGTTTGCTGCGCGGGTTCGCGCCTGCTGCTGCAGGAAGGCATCGCTGAGAAGATGATCGCCAAGCTGAAAGAGCGCATGACACATATGCGCGTCGGCTCGCCGCTCGACAAAGCGATCGACATGGGCGCGATCATCAGCCAGGAGCAATACGATAAGATCGACAGCATGGTGAAGCAAGGCGTGCGCGAAGGCGCGACGCTTGTGCAACCCGGCAAAGATTCCTGCCCCAAAGGCTGTTTCTACCCGCCGACGATGCTGACCAATGTGCAGCCAGCCTCGACAGTCGCGCAGGAAGAAATCTTCGGCCCCGTCGTTTCCGTGATGACTTTCCGCACGCCGGAAGAAGCAGTACTGCTGGCGAACAACTCGCGCTTTGGTTTGGCGGCAAGCATCTGGAGCGAGAATATTAACCTCGCGCTTGATGTTGCGCCGAAGATTAAAGCAGGTGTGGTCTGGATTAATTCCACAAACATGTTCGACGCGGCTTGCGGCTTCGGCGGTTACCGTGAGTCAGGCTTTGGCCGCGAAGGTGGGCGTGAGGGTATGTATTCCTACCTGAAACCCTCTTTCCTCAAATCACTGCCTGTTTACAAAGAAAACAAAGCCAAACTCAGCGCGGCAAAACACACGCCCGCACCGGTTGAAGGCCTCGCTAACATCGACCGCACGGCGAAACTCTACATCGGCGGCAAGCAGGCGCGTCCGGATGGTGCTTACAGCCTCGGTATCACCGACAAAAAGGGCAAGCTGCTCGGACAGGTCGGTGAAGGCAACCGCAAGGATATCCGCAACGCCGTCGAAGCCGCCAAGAAGGCCGAAGGCTGGAGCAAATCCGCGCATCACTTGCGCGCGCAGATCCTCTACTACATTGCCGAAAACCTCAGCACCCGCAAAGATGAATTCAAAAAGCGTATTGTGCAGATGACGGGCGTAACGCCTGTTGCGGCTGCGAAGGAAGTCGATGAGTCCATCCGCCGCCTCTTCACTTATGCCGCTTGGGCTGACAAATACGATGGCGATGTTCATTACCCGCCTGCCCGCCTTGTCTCCGTGGCGATGAAAGAATCCGTCGGCATTCTCGGCCTCGTTTGCCCGGATGAAGCACCGCTGCTGGGTTTTGTTTCGCTGTTCGCGCCGGCGATGGCGATGGGCAATCGTTCGGTTATTATCCCGTCAGAAAAATACCCGCTCTCGGCGACGGACTTCTATCAGATCTTCGACACGTCAGACGTTCCGGCAGGAGTCGTCAATATCGTCACGGGCGACCGCGCGACGCTGACGAAGACGCTGGCAGAACATGACGAACTCGACGGCCTGTGGTATTTCGGCTCCGACGTTTCCGGCAGCGAACTTGTGGAAAAATCCTCCACCGGCAACCTCAAGCGCACTTGGGTCAACAACGGCAAACAGCGCGACTGGCTTGATCGCGTTGAGGCCGAAGGCGAAGAATTCCTGCGCCATGCTGTCGAGATCAAGAATGTGTGGATACCATACGGAGAATGATTGCATCTTCTCCTTCTCCCCTTGCGGGAGAAGGTCGGGATGAGGGGTATGCGCCAGAGGCGCATGAGATTATAAATTAGACCCCTCACCTAACCTCTCCCGCAAGGGGAGAGGAAAAAGAGGGATTTTTACTCTACCAACCACGTCTTGTTGTTTTTTGCCAGCGTCTCGTTGTAGGAAATAGCGAAATCCCAGAATTTTTCCGGCGGGATTGGTTTACAGTATTTGAAGCCCTGTGCCTCGTCGCAGCCTTCTTCCTTCAACAGATCCTCATGGTCTTTGGTCTCGACGCCTTCGGCGATGACTTTGAGGTTCAGGTTGTGGCCGAGGCTGATAATGGCGCGCGTGATCATCCTGTCGCTGAGGTTCAGGAGCGACGTCCGGATGAAGGACTGGTCAATTTTAAGCCGGTCGATCGGGAACTGGCGCAGGTAGCTCAGCGAAGAATAGCCCGTGCCGAAATCATCCACGGCCAGCTGGACGCCCTGTTCGTGCAGCTGGTTGAGAATGTCTATGGTTTTTTGCGTATCTTCGATAAAAATACTTTCCGTCAGTTCCAGTTCGAGCCATTGCGGCTCCAGCCTGGTTTCTTTGAGGACATCCGCCACGAGCTGGACGATATCGCTTTTGTGGAACTGTATCCCGGAAATATTGACAGCCATGCGGAAAGGCGGGAGCCCCCTGTCCTGCCACATCTTGGCGGTGGCGCAGGCCGCCCGCAGAACATATTCCCCGATGGGCACGATGAGGCCGGACTGCTCTGCGACCGGTATGAATTCGGCGGGAGAAATATATTTGCCGCCTTCCCTGCTGTTGTCGGGACGCCACCATCTCAGAAGCGCCTCGGCGCCGATGATCGCGCCTGTCCTGAGATCAAACTGCGGATGGTAATAAAGCTGCAGCTGGCCGTCCAGCGCCTTGCGCAGGTCGCGCAGCAGTTGGGCGCGCTGCTGGACCACCAGCTCGAAATCCTTTGAATAAAAGCGCACCGTGGAGCGGCCCTCCGCCTTGGCACGGTTGAGGGCGATGTCGGCGTTCCGGAGGATATGCCGCGCCTCTCCGGCGTCGCGCGGATAATGGGTAACGCCGATGGAAGCGCGTACCAGGAAATTTTCCTTCATAATCGATACCGGCTCCAGCATTGAAAAGACAATTTTGTCGGCGAGCACTGCACTGTCCGGCTGGTCCGGCTGCAAAGGCACCATGACGGCGAATTCGTCGGCGCTGAAGCGGGCAACCACGGCGCTGTCCGGCAAAGACCTTACCAGACGCTGCGCGATGATTTCCAGGACCTTGTCCCCGATCTCGTAACCCATCGCATCGTTGATGTCCTTGAAATGGTCAAGATCCACGGACAGGACAGCGAGGGCATTGGCATTGTCCTCTGTTTTATTTTTAATTCTTTCCTCAAGATTCTCGAGGAAATAGGTGCGGTTCGGCAGCCCCGTCAGGGTATCGAAATAGGCGAGTTTGTGTATCCTGTCCTCGGCCTGCATGCGCATCTTTCTTATAAGATCGTCCTTGCGCCGCAAAGCGGGCGCCAGCGGCAGCGACAGCATGGCCAATATCAGCACGCCGGTGATAAATAGCGACATGAGGAAGAAAATGCGCAGCGCCTGATAGGTGTGCGCGGCAACATGCTGTGCGACATTCGCGGCATTGAGCCTGGCAACGATATTATAAGGATGGCCGATTTCCCTTGATTTGAAAGCGACTTCATACTGGAGGCCGTCGGGCGAGAGGTAAGTATCCGTGCTTTTTTTATTAACGGGATTCAGCACAGGCGGTGCGCCATAAGTGCCAAGCAGGGTATAATCCAGGCCATAAACCGCCAGGCCCTTGATCACGGTATGGGCTATCAGCTTTTCGATGTCCTGTTTCGCGAAAGGAGAATGCGATTTTTTATTGGTGCTATGCATGGTCTGCATCAGTGCGGTGCGCGCGACTTCTTTTAAGCCCGCCAGCTGTTCCATTTCGTAGACATGCATCATGGCGGTGCATACGGCCAACTGTATAAGAAGGACGACGCCGAACACCATCAGGATGACCTGCTTGCCAGTGCTGCTGCCCAGCATCTGCGCCGGAGGGGTAACCCCGCTATGCAGTTCGTCTGCTTGCCTCAGCCCGGACCTCATATCCGCACTATATTGATCGTGCTTTCTCAAAAAACAGCTGCTCCCCTTTTTTAGCTGATATAACAACCTAGTTGCATTTTAAACTAATTGTTTTAAGGATATGTGAAAGGAATAAATCTTATATATATCAAGTCTATATTTTGATTTCTATTACCATAATACATAAGTTGGACCCCTATTTCTGTGGCAAAATCTTTTCGGCCAGGGCCTTGTAGTAATCCCCTTTATCCTTATTCCCCTGATAATAATAAATTCCGGCCAGAAATTGGCTGGCGCAGCAGGCATCCGGAGCGAGTTCCTGAACTGTTTTCAGTTCTTCTATGGCCTCGGCGATATGCGTGGATGACGGCAGCGCATCGATCATTTCCTGATAGGAGACGCCGGTCTTGTTTTTATCCGACATGATATTCAGATAAATGAAAGCAAGCGCATTGTGTATATAGAGCATGCGGTCCTTGCTGATGAACGGACTGTAATCAAGCCCCTCGAGTGCATGCCATTGTGCTGCCGCTTTTTCGAACTGGTCATGGTCGAAATAAAACGTCGCCAGATTGTCGCGCGCCCATGCAGATTCCGGGTCATATTTGATTATATTCTCAAACATCGTTCCCTGGTCATGCAGGAGTTCGGTCTGGGTAAAGGTTTTAGTCCCGAACAGCAGTGCCGCCAGAACCACCAACCCTGCGGCGATAACCGGCATTTTTTTTAAACGCAGGGCCTCCAGCCGGACCGCCGCCGTCTGGGACAGACCCAGAAAAAATCCGATAGCGGGTATATATATCCAGTGTTCGAAAAGAAAACCGTCAACCGGTTTGAATATGCCTGTATAAGGCGAGAGCGCCGCCGCAAACCAGAGAAGCCCCCAGGTCAGCGGCAGGTCTTTCTTTCCCCGCGCCCGGGCGATTTGCACAAGCGCGGCGGTAACGATCGCAGCACCTGTGATCACCTGCCAGTTCCACAACGTCGTGAATATGGGGAAATCCCACCAGGCGACATGCAGATCCGCGGGTGTGAACATGAGGCGGAAGTAATCAGGCAGGGTCGCAAGCGACGTGAAGACGCGATTGATAAAGACATGCTTGTAGGTTTCTACATAGACGTCATTTTGACTGACATAGCTTGCAAAATTGTTAAGGGCGGGACACATCACCCATCCGATGGTATAGGCTGTACCTATCAGCCACAGCGGCCACGTCCTGAGATACGCGGCGGCTTTCAGGCGCTCCCTGCTCACCAGAAAAAACGTAAAGGTCGCCAGCGCCGGAAAAACAATGGCGGATTCCTTGCTGCCGAGCGCCAGGATAAAAAACAAACTAGCAAGCCATATCTTGCGCGGCTTGAAATCAGGCAGCAGGACGAGCAGACCCGTCATAAAGAAAAATACCACGAGCAGATCTGCGGTGCCGGCGGCGACGGCCACCGCTTCTATCCACAGCGGATGCATCCCCCACATCAGCGCCGCCGCGAAAGCCGCGCGCTTCAGGAACCCGAGACGGCATCCCAGCCGGTACACAAGGCAGGTATTGACGGCCTGCAACAGTATGTTCATAAAATGAAACGCGGCCGCCGAAAGGCCGAAGACCTGATAGATAAAAAAGTAAAAGATCCCCTGCACGGGACGATAATAAGGACCCAGCGTCAGTTTCTCCAGAAGCCGGGGAAAATTGCCCCAGTGCCGCAAGTTGTCGTTGCCGACAATAAGCGTCATGTCATCCCACACAAAGCCGTTCTGATAAACGCTCGCATAAGCGGCAAAGACGGATAGCATCAGCACAAGGTAAGGGAGCTGCGCCTTTTGCTTTGGCGGTAGAGACTGGAGCCGGTTAGTTATGCGCATGTCTGCCCCGGAGATGCTGCCTCTGCACCTGAATGTCCGCTTGGTAGGTCGAGGTCACTCAAAAATCCACTCCCATAATTTATAAAAAACTATTTTACAACAGGCGCAGGAGTTGGCTTCCATTCCTGCACCCTTTTATCCACGGAGGCTATTTTTTCGGCGGTCAGATGTTTTTTTTCATCCGCTATAAATTGCGGAGACTTCCAATCTGTCCCATCAGGGTCTAGATCGTTTTTTATCCCAAGACTCGACCAAAAATAACCTTCTTCGTAGCTTTGCTTTACACCCATGCCTCTATAACAAAGTTCGCCAATTATTTTTTGTACTGTGTATTCTCCTTGATTAGCCGCCATGTAAAACCACTTGAAAGCTTCTGCATACTGTTTGTAGTCCGTTGATTCTCTGTAAGAACGAGGAGGAGAGAAAGTAGTGTAATGGTCACCAAGCCTCATTTGCGCTTCAAGAAGCCCGCCCTCTGCCGCCTTGCCCCACCATTTCAGCCCCTCTGTTTCGTCCTGTTTTACGCCCTCACCCTGCATATATAGAGAGCCCAAGCTGAATTGAGCTTTTGCATTGCCTTGGTCGGCAAGAGATTTCAACATCTTTAAAGAAACCGCATAGTCGCGATGCTTTAGCGCATCCCAAGCATCCATATAAACCGGCAAAGGAGATGGCTCCCATTCACGTATCTTTTTATCTAAAGCATCTCTTTGTTCTGTCGTTAAATGCTTTGCTACTTCATCTATATTATATGAACGAGGATCAAGCGCAGCGTACTGGCTAAGACCAAACCAAAAATAGGCTTCCGCCCAGTCCTGCTTTATATCTTTGCCTTCTTTATATTTTTTGTAGAGCTCATATTGAGCATCTGCATTTCCCTGTTGTGCAGATTTGAACATCCATTTAAAACCCTCAGCCGGATTTTTCTTGGTCTTATATTCACCATACTGACCGTTATAGAATGTGTCTCCGACAGCATATTGTGCCGAGGCCAAGCCTTGATCAGCAGCTTTACGCAACCATTCGTATGTTTTCAAACCATCCTGCTTTACGCCATAACCATTATAGTACATGTCAGAGATATGCGACTGCGCAAGCGCTTCTCCTTTATCAGCTAAAGGCTGCCAAATATTTAAAGCTTTCTGAAACCATTTATCGGCCTCGACCGCATCTTTCGGCACGCCTTCGCCCTTTTTATACATTATACCCATTTGAATATCTGCCTGCGGGTAATTTTGATCGGTAGATTTTTTATACCATTTCAGTGCGTTTCTAGAATCAGCTCCATACAGGAATCCAATATAAAGCTGTGCTTCTGGATTTCCTTTATTGGCTAAATCCCGTAAAAGGTGCAAAGACACCGCATCTCCAGATAAAAGTGTCTTATTGTAAAAAGCATTCGCCTCAGAAGCGCCATCTGAAATATCTGCAAAAGCCGCAATAGGAAGCAGCAATAAAGCCAGAAAAGCCAAGGCCGCAAATCTCATGTTACAATCCCTATATTTTAAAGCTCATATCTCCGAAAAGAAATCCGGTTTCGCTGGCCGGTATTTCACATCATACACTTCCTCGAACGAGAGGATGGCGCGGCTGATGGCGGACTGGCGGGTGATGGCGGCGCGGATCTGGTTGTTCTCGGGGGAAACGGTCTTCGCCTCGCCCATGCGTATCTTGTTGCGCAGCATGTGGATGACGAAACGCAGGTTGAACGCCTCCAGATAAGCCGCCGTCGCGCCGAATGATTGCACGATGCGTGTTTGCTGCTGGCCGTTGACGGCCGTGAAGTTGAAGGCCACGTCCTTTTTATCTGAGCGGTGGATAATGCCGCAGCGCATGCTGTCGCCGTTATCGGTGAAGACGGCCGCGACGTTGGAGTTGTGATTGATGCGCATCGCATGGCCGATCTGCTTCAGGGCGCTTTCCGTCACGCCCATCGTCGTGTCGTAATTGTCGAGCGTCAGCAGTGCGCATTTTTCGATTACGTCCACAAAGGGAGATGTCATCGTCTTGAAAATAGACTTCCCGTTGATATAGAGCGCGCACCATAGCTGAGGATTAAAGTCTTTCTCATAGGCTGACCGGGATTGGTCCCACAAGGCCTCCCAGTCAAAGGGCTCGCCGCGTGACAGCAAGGGCCCGCCGTTGTAATAAGCATGGAGTACTTTTGCGGCGATGCGCAGCGTCGTGTGCATGTTCTGCGCGCGGATCACGATCTTCTCGGTATCGCCGGTCTGGCCCAGCCTTAAAAAAATTCTGTTGCTGCGGATGACGATAGGCTCTTTTTCAACGCCCTCACCGATTTCGCCACCGGTAAAAATAATTTTTTCACGCACCAGCGATGTGTTGAAGTCTTCCATTTGCCCTTTAAAATCAGCCTATGTCCACTCGCCAGAATGCCATAGCGCCAATTAAAGCGCAACGCCCTGATTATGCGTTATAGAACCCAGCGGGTCTCGGATGACGCCGCCTTTCCACACCGCCCGGAGCAGCCCCGGGTGAAGATTTCCTGATGGCGAGATTGACCCAGCGGCTATTATTCAGAGATATCTCCTGAGCCTCCTGCCCCTCCAGCGTATTCAGCATATCCGTGAGTTCGAACATGTGGGCCAGGTCGGTCTGCACGTCATAAGAAAACCGGGCGTTCCGACCGGTCGCGGCGGCCGCCCGGTTAAACTTCTTGCTGGCTTTTGTGTCTTTGACCTTCTCCTTGCGGCGCCCCAGCGGATAGAACGAGGCGCTCGGACGGCGGATATGGCGGTCTTCCTGAGCCTCGCTTAAAAGCGACAGGCCCTCCATGCCCCCTATTGTCAGCGAACTGCTCAGATCGCCCGTCAGCCCGTCATGGCCGATCGGCAGCAGGTCACCCATGAGTTCATCAATAGATCCGCTCAGGATGCCGTGTAAGATCATACTGCCCAGAAACCCCATGTCCCCGACGGGATCGGCCTTCGCCACGCGGTGAAAGGCCGCGCCTACGCCCTTTTTCTCCAGGCGTTCGCGCACACCGGCCAGGCGCTGCATAACCTGCTCGCGCTGCATGCCTATTGAACTGCTTGCTGGTGCTTCGTTATTCCCCGAAT
>Ga0206998_1224_pt1 | contig 11759 bp, 8 predicted proteins | sample Alteio_BWMinCont_FD_153309 | JGI IMG/M metagenome (GOLD analysis project Ga0206998, IMG submission 153309) | Enriched cells from forest soil in Barre Woods Harvard Forest LTER site, Petersham, Massachusetts, United States -... | ecosystem: Environmental > Terrestrial > Soil > Temperate forest >... | reverse complement strand
TAAAATGTAAGTCATCATCATATTTTAACTTCTCAGCCCTTTCTAAATTTTCAAATAAACGTTGAGTTCTATCCATTGGTTCATAACCAGACTGCTTTTCAAGTAGATTAAGCAATAATTCAAAATTTATTTTATTATCTTGTTGATCCTGATTAGTTGCCCAGTGGGTTTTAAACCCTCGTAAAAGAGCTCTGACTGCCTTTTCACGATAAACACGTTTTAAATCTTCATTGGTTCCAGTTACACAAAGATTAAGGGCAATATGGCTCAACCTTTCCTGCGCTTCATTATAAAATAAAGAGCTTTTCTCCAATAATTCAAATACCAAATAGGCATCATGTGGTCTTGAATACAGCTCTAAATATCTTCCTAATTCAAAGATTAAATTACTATCATCTAATCCCAATCCTACGAACAACCTTCGGTTTTCTTCACTTCGTTGCTTAAAATCTGCTTGATGCTCTCGCGCAACTTTAATTGCTTCATCATATTTTTTTTCTTCACATGCTTTCTGTATCGCTTCATACTGGCTTTTTTCTTTTCCTGAAAGAGCTCTATTACCGCAGATTTTTTTAAAATATTGTGCTTCTGGTTCTGACAATAATCCGATCTGTACTAAAGTGTTAAAAAAAGTAGCTGCATAATGTTCTGGCATGCTCTGAACGCATATCCCAATATAACTGTTATCTCTAAGCCTCTCAATATCTTGATGAGCTCCTGGTCGCATATCACAGTTAAAAACAAAACTCGGTTCCATAATGTTGGATATCTTTTTGTATATATCATGATCAAAACCCATCATTCCTCTACTTCTTGGTTTATTAAAAAATAAAAAGAGAGTGATGGGTCTATCGCCTGTTAACTCTTCATTACGTACATGTGTACCGCGAAATCTTTCCTCTGTTCTACATACCATAATATATGCTGCTTCTTCATACACTGCTTCTTCTCGTTTTTTCTTACCTTCTGCATCTAATTTTATTTTTCTTTCATAAATTATCTTTTCTACACTTCCTGTCGGTTCAATATTATCTAAATCGCCTTCTACAATTACCAAACTATTTGGTAATTCTAAATTTTTTTTAGAAGTTGCTTCATCAAGTTTTTTCTTTGCATCTGCTGTAATTGACATGTATATACCTCAAAAAATATTAGTGAACTTGGAACTCTATAATCTATTAACTTTTACTTTATATCATAATTTTACTTTTGAATACCATAATTTTATTTTGACCAAAATTTGGTTTTATATCTTAGTCAAAGTACAAATGTAAGACCCTCAACATAAATTTTAAGCTTGATCTTAGAAAATCAACAAGCACAATCTCCATTAAAATACTATGTCAAAAATGTAAACTCAGAGCATACATTTTAAACATCCTATTTCACTTTAGTATATATACCTTTTAATGGAGACTCGAAAACTAAGCGCCAACGAAGGAAGTCCTAAAGGAATTATAACACCGCCTTTAATAAATTCTGAGTATAAGGATGCTTAGGCGATTGCAATATTGCCTCTGTTTCACCCTCCTCGACAATTTTCCCCGCCTGCATAACCGCCACCCGATGCGCCAATGCCTTCACCACTCTAAAATTATGGGTAATAAATAAATAGGCAAGACCAAATTCATGTTGCAGTTGGATTAAAAGATCAATAATTTGAGCTTGATATGTCATATCTAAACTACTGGTCGGTTCATCACAAACCAATAATCTAGGCCCCACGGCTAAGGCACGTGCAATACAAATGCGTTGACGTTGACCGCCTGAAAATTCATGGGGGTAGCGATATTTATGGTTAGGTTCTAATCCAACTTGCTCTAATAAGACATCCATTCGAGAAAGGCGCTCTTCCTCATCTGATCCAATCTTAAAGGCCAACATCCCCTCTTCTAATATATCTTTGATCTGCATTCTGGGATCCATTGCAGAAAAAGGATCTTGAAAAATAATTTGAAATAAAGAACGTTTAAGAAATAAGGCTCGTTTAGAGAGGGACGTAAGAGAATCCCCCAAAAAAATAATTTCGCCGCTTGTGGGCTTAATTAAAGACATCACCGCTTTGGCCAACGTCGTCTTCCCACACCCTGATTCTCCCACAAGGGCCAAGGTCTCCCCTTCTTTTAGATCCAAACGGACTTCATCAACCGCTTTAATATGATCACAGGTTCTTCTGAAGAATCCATTTTTAATAGGATAAACTATTTTTAAACCCTCAATCGTTAAAATAACTTCACTGTCAACCCCAATAGGTTCAATTTTTAATTGGGGTGAGGATGAAATCAACTGTTGTGTATACGGATTTTGGGGATTTTTTAAAATGCTTGTTGTTTCGCCTTTTTCAACCATTTTCCCTGCTTGCATGACGCCTACTTCATCTGCAATGTGCGCCGCCACCCCAAGATCGTGTGTAATAAAAAGAATAGCCATATGATATTTTTTTTGTAATTCTTTTAATAATTTCAAAATTTCGGCCTGTATAGTCACATCTAAAGACGTGGTCGGTTCATCGGCAATCAATAGTTTTGGCCTCCCCGCCAGAGCCATGGCAATCATGATTCGTTGTTTCATGCCCCCTGATAATTGATGAGGATAACATTCCATTACTCTTTCTGGATCCGATATTTTTACGGACTCTAATAATTGAATAATTTCATTTTTTAAAAATTTTCTTTTTACTTTTTGATGAAGCAATAAGGTTTCTTTAATTTGGTCTTTAACTGTCAAAACAGGATTCAGCGAGGTTAAAGGTTCCTGAAAAATCATGGCAATCCCCCCCCCTCGAATACGTCGCATTTTTCTCTCAGGGAGGGTTAAGAGATCTTGTCCTTCAAATAAGATCTGGCTTTCAGTACCATGAAGCGCCATCGGGGGTAATAAACGCAAAATAGATAAGGCAGTGATGGATTTTCCAGATCCCGATTCTCCTAATAAAACAAATGTTTTGCCCAATTCTATTTCAAAATTGATTCCTGCGATTAAAGGTAGAATACAATCTTTGGTTTGTATCTTCGTTGTTAAATCACGTACAACCAATAAGGGTGTTGATTTTTCCATGTTAACCTCATTTCAAAACCATTTCCCCCTTTGTTTCCCCCTTTGAAGGGGGGTAGGGGGATGTTAGGAACTGTGCAAAAATAACTTTCCCTTTTTTCGCTCGCTAAACTCGCTGTGCTCAGACAACTCTCGCTCAAAAGAAAAAGTTATTTTTGCACAGTTCCTTAACCTCGTCTGGGATCCAATGCTTTCTGTACGGCATCACTGAATAAATTAGCTGAAAAAACCAAAACAAACATCAAAATAAAAGCGCCCAAAAGAGACCACCATACCATGGGATCTCTTGCCATCTCCAAACGCGAGGCATTAATAAGGTTACCCCAGCTATAAGAAGTCGGAGCAACGCCTACCCCCACATAGGATAATATGGCTTCCGCTAATACTAAGCCACTAAAATCTAATACTAAGGTAATAATAATGATATGACCCAAATTGGGTAATATATGTTTCATCATAATTTTAGATCGTGAAACACCTAAGCTAATCGCGGCTTGTACAAAATCCATCTCACGCAATTTTAACGTTTCGCCACGCACCAATCTACAGAGACCCGTCCAGCTTGTCACCCCCAAAATAATACACAACACCAATAACCTTAATTCAGGATCCTGCTCAATTTTCACTTGCAAAGAAAGTACGGCGGCGGCAATCAATAATATACCTGGAACAGAACTTAAGGTAGTATAAATATATTGGATGATATCATCCACCCATCCTCGAAAATACCCTGCCCCCATTCCCAGTAATACCGCAAAAGGTAACATGACAAACGTTGTAACCGTCCCAATAATTAAGCCTGTCCGAATACTTTTGATAGATAAATAGAATACATCTCGACCCACTTTATCGGTGCCTAAAATATGATAGTGGCCAACAAAAAAATAAATCACTGTCAAGATACAAAATAAGGTGCCCAACGTTATCCAAATCGTTCTACTCAATCGTTTTTTACAAATAAATTTAAGGGTGAGATAAAAAACAAGGGTCAATAACAATCCTCCTAATACACCCCCTCCACTCCGCCAAGCAATATCGCTTGCTTTGTCTTGCGGACGCAAAAGATGCTGACCCGCATAGTTTAATCTCGCATAGGTTTGTTCACTACTTCCATTTGCAAGCTTTTTAACAACCGGATCATAACTTTCTATTGCAAAGGGAGCAGAATAGGTTTCCTCTGGCAGGTTTTCATAAGGTAAAAATACATCTAAAAGGCTTTTTACGTTTTGTCTATTTTCATTATCTTTAAAATGGAGCGAATCCATAAAACCCACCAATCCATAAAAAATAAGAATAACCACGCTTACCTGATATAGAGGTTTTTTTGAAAAAGTACGAATAAAGCGCTTCCACCCTTCTTTCTTGCGAACAGAATACAAAAAGAATAAGATCCCAAACAATATAGTATAAACTAAAAAATCAGTCCAATAGAGAATCGGTGTTATCGACATCATTGTAATCTTACCCTAGGGTCAACTAACACATAAGAAATATCCGTTAATATTAGGCCCAAAATATACAATACCGTGCCAAGAAAAACCATCGCTCGGATCACCGCAAAATCCTGTTCCCGTATGGCATCTATGGTATAGCTCCCTAATCCTGGAATGCCAAAAAAGGATTCCATCAATAAACTTCCCATAAAAAGCAGAGGCAGTATCACAATAATGCCGGTTAAAATAGGAATTAAGGCATTTTTTAACACATGGAAGAATAATATGCTCGGTTCCGATAAGCCTTTTGCGCGCGCAGTACGTACATAATCTTTTCCAATTTCTTCTAAAAATAAAGTTCGATACCATCTTGATTCTGCCCCTATGCCTGCCGCAATACCAATCAGGATAGGTAAGGCTAAGAATTTCAATGCATAGATCCCACCTGCATAACCCGAAATGGGTAACCATTGAAAAGCCTTAGCAATTAAAAACTGACCCCCTATAATGTAAAATAAGGTTGAAATGGAAATCAGGATAACGCATAAAAATACACCCATCGTATCAATCGCGGTTTCTCTAAAAAAAGCTAACATTAGGGCAATACTAATATTAATGGCTAACCCTACCAAAAGGGTTGGTATGGCTAATAATAAACTCGGTTTATAGCGCTCCTTAATGGTCTTAACAATATTTTGACCCGTATCAGAAATGCCAAAATTAAAGATAAAGAGTTTAACAGATTTCTGAAAGAAAATGGTTTGGGTGAGGGAATCTATCCCCTTCTCTTTACCATTATAAAATAAAGGCAAGTGGTAACCATGCATTTGTTTCCAGTCATTTTTGGCTTGTTGTGTAACATATTTTCCCCCTAAGTGAACACGAGCAATATCATCTGGCGAGTTAATAAAGAAAAATAATGCAAAGGTAATAATATTAACGCCTATCAAAATAGGGATAGCATACAACATTCGACGGATAATATAATTCCACATATCCCTTAATTAATCCTTTTAACGCTTTCCTGTTCTCTTTGCCAAAGACGATAGAGAATCACAATAGTAAGCACGAACAATAATACAAAAAATAACCCTATTGGCCACAGAATAGGTTTATTCCATGCCATCCTTAGTCTTGCGCGCAAATTAGGATCAAGGTTCGCATACTTTAAGGTATTATTGATAATCCCAGAGGGCTTACCAACTTTCATCCAACTATGATATAAAGCAAAAGATTTAGGATAAAATCCCCATATCCAAGGCGTATCAATTTGTAACAACTCAATCATCTTGCGAATGATTTCCAATCGCAAAGGTCCATCTGGCAACATTCTCATTTTTTCAAATAATTTATCAAATTCTGGGTTTTTGTAATTAACGTTATTTTCTCCTGAAAATTCTGCACTCCCATTAGGTCCATAAAATAAAAATAAAAAATTTTCAGGGTCGGGATAATCTGCATTCCATCCATAAAAAAACATACCCACCGATCCATTTTGTACTTTATCTTGAAAATGAATAGCATCACTCCCTCGAATCACCAATTGTAAATCCAGTTTTGAAAATTGTTCTTTAAGCCAACTGTGCATGGCAATTTCTTCTGGATCCCCCGAAACAATAACATCGAGATAAATGGTGAGGTTCTCTTTAACACCGGCTTTTTTTAATAATTCTTTTGCTTGTTGCAATGTTCCCTCTTTTTTAACTTGCACTTCATGCCCGAAAATATCCGGCGGGAGAGGGCCAAAAGCACGTTCTGCTCGTCCATTCATAAAAATAAAAATAAATTCATTGATATCAAAGGCAAGGCTGATGGCCTTTCTTAAATTTTTCGCTTGTTCAGTATACCCCCCGACCGTTTCATCTAGCATATTAAAACCCCAATAAAAAACATCCGGGCTGTAGGAACTTCGTAATTGGATCCCTTGTTCCTTTAATTTATCCGATACCTGCGCCGCACCAACACTACTTAAACGAATAGCCCCATTAAAATTATCTGAAGAAATCCCAGACATATCGTAATAGCCTTGTAAAAATTTATCCCAATGAGGGATTTCTTCTTTTTCTAAGGAAAAAATAACTTTTTCTAAAGCAGGGATAGGCTTCCCTGCGGCTTCTAGGTAACCCTTTTCCTTATCTTCTTCACTCCCTTCATGGGGATAAAGCTCTCCCCGGAAATTGGGATTGCGAATAAGTGTTATTCGCCGATTAGGCTTATTTTCATTTAACATAAAAGGTCCCGTCCCAACAGGATACCAATCAAGAGAAAGATTATTTTCTTCAAATCCTGCTTGAGCAAAAAATTGAGCGACTTCATTTGGCACAGGGGCAAAAAAGGGCATCGCCAACCAAAAATGAAATTGAGGGTATTTTCCTTTAATTCTAATTTTATAGGTGTAACGATCAATCACCTTTGCGCCTTCTAAATCATACGATCTTAAATCCATTTCTAATTTTTCAGCAGAATGCGTAGATTCTCGAAGCAGCCTTTCTCGTAGTTCTTTTAACCCTACAATATAACGACTCATTAAACCAAATATAGGAGAACTTAAATTAGGTTCTGCCAACCGTTTTATTTGATAAACAAAATCCTCTGCAATCACTTCTCGAGTCCCTGATGCGTTAAAATCGACAAGGGTTTGATAGTGATTTATTTCTTGTGGTCCTAAATGATGATAACGTAAATTACCAGTTTCATCGCGTGCAAAAGCGGGATGAGATTGATATAGTATGCCCGGTTTAATTTTAATCAGATAATCGCTATAGGCAACTGCTTCCCCATCCTCAATTTCTGATAATTCTTTTCCGGTTGCATCATAATAATGTACTTCTGGCAATTCACTCGCTGTTAGTGGTTCTAATACATAGGGTCGCTTCAAATAATGATATTGTAAGGGAGGTTCATAAATCTGCATGATGATCGGCCATTCAGATGCCGAATACGAACGTGCGGGGTCCAAATGCTGAGGACGTGAGGTAAAAGCAGAATATAAGGTATTCGCTTTGCTATCCTCATAAGGATAAGGATCATTCCAGGGCAAATCATCACACCCTGTTAAAAAGCAAGTCACTAGAATGAAAAAACCTATCCCTGTTTTTTGCAAAAAATTATTCAGCCAACAAACTCCGTGTCATATAACCAAACCGCACCCTTTATTATATGACATCTGAAATCATCTCTGTGCCAGGATGCCTCTTTTTTTAATATGAAATGACCTAAAACTAACTCTTGATAATTATCAGGATATTTTGATATAATGCCTATTATCTTAATAAACAAAGAGGATATTCACATGAGAGATCTTACGAAATTAATTAAAGAGCACACAGAACAATCTGCTAACAGCGGGGCCTTACCCGAAATAAGCCTCGATCTTTCTGCTGAGACATTAAAACTTATCCATGAAATGGGAAACATTCGAAATTCAGAGTTGATTAACTATAACTATGGACGACATCCCATGAGCCAAGAAGGAGATCAGGCAATAGGACAATTTTTAGCTGAGGTGAACGGAATAAATACTATAAAAGCAACAATAAAAAATTTAGTTGCTGCTTACGCTGAAGAAAACACTCTTGAAGATGAGATGTTTAATCCATTAATTTTTTCTATGGCACGAGCCACAACAGAAAGAATGGTAGCCATAGTAAGTCCCACTGTAAACAACAGCAATAGTGTTAAACAACAACAATAGTTTATCATTCCGAGAAGTTGATTAATCATTCTTGCTTGCTATCAAGTAAAAAACCGCCCACTTGGGCGGCCCAAAGGGTTTTGTATAATCCGCCACTGGCGAGCAATTGGGTATGGGCACCCTCTTCCACAATTTTGCCTTGATCAAATACGATGATGCGATCCATGTGGAGTAGTGTTGATAAGCGATGCGCAATGACAATGGTTGTTTTACCCTGCATTAATTCCCATAAGCTTTCTTGAATATCACCTTCAGTGACAGAATCGAGCTGAGAGGTTGCTTCATCTAAAATCAAAATCGGCGCATTTTTTAAAATAGCACGGGCAATGGCAATCCTTTGACGCTGCCCCCCCGAGAGTTTAACGCCACGTTCACCCACAGGAGACTCATAACCTTGTGGTAATTTGCTGATAAATTCATGGGCATGCGCTTTTTTTGCAGCCTCGATGACTTCTTCATCGCTTGCTTCAATGCGCCCATAACGAATATTCTCCATCAACGAGCGATGAAAAAGCGAGGGGTCCTGAGGGATAAGAGCAATCTGTTTGCGTAAACTATCTTGTGTGACGTCACGAATATCTTGATCATCAATAAAAATATGACCATCCGTCACGTCAAAAAACCTAAGGATTAAATTGACAAAAGTGGACTTACCACCACCAGAATATCCCACCAAGCCCACTTTTTGACCCGCTTCAATCGTCACTGATTTGTTTTGAAAGAGCGGTTCCATGCCTTTGTAATGAAACTTGACATCCAGAAAAGTAATTTGGCCTTTTGTCACTAATAAATTTTTTGCCTCTTTCTTATCCTTTATATCTTGCGGCACAATAAGACAATTGAGACTCTGCTTACATTTTCCAACAGCTTGATTAAATTCATCGACTTGCGACATGGTATACCAGGTTATATGAGCAACCTCCATGCTTAATCCTAGAATAAGGGCAAAATCCCCTATGCTTATCAAGTGACTTCCGTATAAATGAATTAAAAAATAAACCATGAAGCCTAACATTATTGCAATCAACAGTCCCTGAACAGAATGTAGCTTGATTAAAAATAATTCTTTTGTTTGAAAGGTGTCTTTGGTGATAATCAAAGACTTGTCAAGTCGGGATACTTCGTAAAGCCGTCTAGCAAAAATCCCTATGTTACTCACATTGGTAATGCTATCTACTAATTGACCTGAAATTACTGCTTCAGAATCAGTATGAATATCCGATAAATTAACAAGATTTTTTGACATGAAGATACTAAATGACGAAAAAACAATAAACCATAAAGCTAATATATAAAAGAATTTTGGATTGACATAATACATGCTGACAAATGCAACCACGAGCAATGAAAACCCTCGAAAAAAATCGGCTGATATGCGGTGTAGAATGCGTTCAATATTATCAGCAAGCGTCTGAACTTGATTAGAAATCCGACCTGACAAATTATCATGGAAAAATTGATGGGAAGAACCAAGAACAAACCTAAAAACTTCACTAACGATTTGATTTTTAATCACGGGTTGGAATTTATAATTCAAGTACCCAATTGAACGCCAAGTAAAATTGTCAAATACGATAAAATTCAATACAAGAAGCACAGCAGGCCAAGTCAATAAAGAAATATTTTCTATTGGTGACGAAGATAAGAGGTTGATCATAGTCTTAATCAACATGCTGTTGAAAGGACCCCAACATCCAGCAAACATTGCAATAAATACATAAATTACAACAATACTTTTGTATGGCTTCAAAAAATGCCATATAAAAGACCCTAAGTTTCGCGACAGCCCATTATTCAATTTCACGACTCCTGTAATGTTAAACATAAATTAAATTTGAGGTTTCCACATCTCCCTTAATAGAACGTAATCGTTCAAGTCAATATGTTTTCCGTGCAAAAACATAATTTGCTTACGTGTTCCATCAAATTGAAAACCGACTTTAGACGCTAATTTTATGGAAGGCTCATTTTGAGGTGAGATTCTAAGCTGGATTCTATTCATCGTTTTGGTCGAAAAAAGATAATCAACCATTAGTTCCAGAGCTTCTGTCATATATCCCTTCCCATTGCTCATCTTATCAAAGATCAAATAACCGAGTTCTAAGGAATCCGAATAAATGGCAGTTTTGAAATAATAAATACTTCCGACTAATCGTTCTTTTTTATCAAAAATTAAAAAGCGACCGAAGTCCTCACTCCAAAATCCAGTTTCAAAAAAATGTTTTTTGAATTGCGTATGAGAACTTAAGGTTAACGGGAAATATTTTCCCCGATGGCTTAAATCGGAGAGTTTAGAATAAAGTTCCTCTAAATCTTGTTCTTTGACCAATCTTAGGGCTATTTTTTCACCGTTGATCATCCGCGTCTCCTTATGTATAACTCAAAAAATGTTGTTAATAGATGGGATAAATTAAATGCTCTAAATAGAAGCTCAACCCCCTTTAGGAACTGTGCAAAAATAACTTTCCCTTTTTTCGCTCGCTAAACTCGTTACACTCAAACAACTCTCGCTCAAAAGAGATAGTTATTTTTGCACAGTTCCTTAGCGCTGCGAGCAATCTACAATATAAGACATTTTCTAAGATATATTAATAGTTGACAGCAAAGAACGGCTATGAAAAGATGAAAACTAATATAAATATGGAGACGACGTTATGTTCAATACATTAAGAAGACTAGCAAACAGGGTTGCTGACAGGGTATGGCCGACGCTAGAAGCGGCGGGTAATACCTGTCTTAGCGCTTTTGAAACCGTAAAGGAATTGGTTTATACGGGTATTTCCTTAGCCAAAGGGGTTCTCTCAATGGGCAAAGTGGCCATTGCAGCAACTAAAGCAACCGCAAACTTGGGGAAGACGGTGCTTTATGATCTTCCTTCAGCGGGGATAGCAGCTTATTACGGCCAAGAAACGGAACGCGATTTAGCTTTAAAGCTAGCTGGGGATGATTTATCCTATGCCGGCAAACAAATAAGCGAAGGCGCGGAAGCAACATTGGATACAGCTTATGCTGGAATAGAGGCAGTCTCGCATGGCGTATATACGCTGAGTAATGGCATTAAAACAGTAGGTGGACTAGCTCTTACCAGTGGCAATGCTTTATCAGCGGGCTATGATGCTGCTTGTGTGACATTAAGTGGTCTTCGGGCTGCTGGGGAAGGCACTATAGCACTGGGTATAACAGCTGTAGATACTGCTGTAGATCTGGCGACCGCCGCTTATCAAACGCTGCCCTCATTACCAGCATTTGATTTGCATAGGGTAAAAAGTACGCCTATGATGACCCCAGAAATTGAAATGCACTCTTTATCGAGACCACATGTAGCTGTTGCTGCCGCAGCTGCTGCTTAAAATAAATTTAACTGTATGTACTCTCGCATTAATGTGATGTGAGAGTACAGAGTTAAGGATGCCACCCCGATCTGCGATCACCATAATCATATTTGTATTGAAGGGGTTATTCCCCTTTAAGAATTGAAGAAAAAGAGAGCAAATCCCCCCACCCATTTTAGTCACTCAAATTGACAAATATTATGTAATAGCAAGAGAATTGGTTGGTTTTATGGATAGTTGATTTCG
>Ga0206998_1223_pt1 | contig 11762 bp, 16 predicted proteins | sample Alteio_BWMinCont_FD_153309 | JGI IMG/M metagenome (GOLD analysis project Ga0206998, IMG submission 153309) | Enriched cells from forest soil in Barre Woods Harvard Forest LTER site, Petersham, Massachusetts, United States -... | ecosystem: Environmental > Terrestrial > Soil > Temperate forest >... | reverse complement strand
AAGGAGGAAAAAATGGCTAAAGTAAATATTCGTCCACTGCATGATCGTGTGATAATTCAACGTATTGAAGAGCGGACTTCAGCAGGCGGCATTGTTATTCCAGAAACCGCTGGGGATAAACCTCAACGTGGGAAAGTAATGGCAACAGGTCCTGGTAAAATCGATAATGGAACCCTGAGTAAACTTGATGTTAAAGTCGGCGATGAGGTTCTTTTTGGTAAATACTCAGGTACAGAGGTAAAAGTGAACGGTCAAGATCTCTTAGTCATGCGTGAAGAAGACATCATGGGCGTGATTGAAAACTAATTGAACGAGGAGTTTAAACAATGACTGCAAAAAATTTACATTTTGCTGGTGAAGCACGTCAGAAACTACTGGAAGGGGTAATTAAACTTGCCGATGCAGTTGCCGTAACACTCGGACCCCGGGGTCGACACGTGATTATCGAAAAACCTTTTGGTGCGCCAATCATCACTAAAGATGGTGTTTCCGTTGCTAAAGAAATTGAATTTTCTGAGAAAATTCAGAATATGGGTGCTCAAATGATGAAAGAGGTTGCTTCTAAAACCTCTGATGATGCGGGTGATGGGACAACCACGGCAACCGTATTAGCTAAATCCATTGTCATCGAAGGCCATAAGGCAGTCGCTGCAGGTATGAACCCAATGGATTTGAAACGAGGGATGGATAAAGCAACGCAAGCAGTGGTTGCTGAACTTAAAAAACTTTCCATGCCTTGTAAAGACAATAAGGCCATTGCTCAAGTGGGTACAATTTCTGCAAATTCCGATGAATCTATCGGTAATATCATTGCAGAAGCGATGAGCAAAGTGGGCAAAGAAGGGGTTATTACGGTTGAAGACGGAAATAGCTTGGAAGATGAACTTGAAGTGGTTGAAGGAATGCAATTCGAGCGCGGTTACATCTCACCTTACTTTGTTAACAACCAACAAAACATGAGCTGTGAATTAGAAAACCCTTATATTTTGTTAGTGGATAAAAAGATAACCAACATTCGTGAAATGTTGCCTGTCTTAGAATCTGTTGCAAAAGCGGGTCGTTCGTTATTCATTATTGCTGAAGATGTTGAAGGGGAAGCGTTGGCCACTTTAGTGGTTAATAATATCCGCGGTATTGTAAAAGTCTGTGCAGTGAAGGCACCTGGATTTGGTGACCGTCGTAAATCAATGCTTCAAGATATTGCTATCCTCACACATGCAAAAGTAATTTCAGAAGAAATTGGTTTAAGCTTAGAATCTACTAAATTAGATGATTTAGGCATGGCCAAACGTATCCTGATTACCAAAGAAAACACAACCATCATTGATGGCTCTGGTAAGAGTACGGATATTGAAGCGCGTATTAAACAACTTCGTTCTCAAGTTGAAGATACCAGCTCCGACTACGATCGCGAAAAACTCCAAGAGCGTATTGCTAAACTCTCTGGTGGTGTGGCCGTGATTAAAGTAGGAGCAGGCTCTGAAATTGAAATGAAAGAGAAAAAAGCACGCGTGGAAGATGCATTACATGCAACTCGTGCTGCAGTCGAAGAAGGCGTGGTACCGGGCGGTGGCGTTGCTTTAATTCGAGTGATTGTGGTAGTTAAAAAGTTGAAAGGGGATAATGAAGACCAAAATCATGGTATCGCCATTATTCTTCGTGCTCTTGAAGCGCCGCTTCGTCAAATTGTGGCTAATTCAGGGGATGAACCTGCGGTTGTCCTTGAACGCGTTAAGTCTGAATCCGGTAACTTCGGTTACAATGCAGCGACGGGTGAATATGGCGATATGGTGAAAATGGGTATTTTGGATCCCACCAAAGTGACTCGTACAGCACTCCAACAAGCAGCCAGCATTGCAGGCTTACTCATCACGACAGAATGTACAATCTCTGAGGCACCAAAGTCTGAGAGAGAAGGTTCTGCCGGTGGTGGTATGGGCGGCGGCATGGGTGGTATGGGCGGTATGGGTGGCATGGGCGATATGATGTAATATCCCCCACCCCAACCCTCCCCCACAAAGTGGGGAGGGAGTTCATAGATAAACTAAAAAACCCCGCGAAAGCGGGGTTTTTTTCTTTAGTCTTATGGCAAAAAAATATAATTTAAGGTTAGTTTTATGCGTCGTTTTTTTTCAAATATAATTTTCCTTCTGCCCTTCATTGGCTTAATTGCCTTATCCAGATTAATTGATAATAATTTTTTATTCTACGCCGTTTTAGCCCCTCTAGTAGCTTGTTGTTACTCCATAAAAATAAAGGTTAAAAATGTATTATTTTTTAATTTTTTATTACTGTGGTCAATCTTTTTAAGATATTATTTTATTGCATCTATAATTTTATCCTTTTATATAGGCTTTTTAGTATATGCGTTTAATGGGTCACTCATTCTTGCAATAAGCATTCCGCTCACTATCTGTTTATTAGTTTTATCTTACGTTGTAAATAATGCACAATGGCAAATATTTTCCTCTAAAATAACTTTAAGTTCTACTCAATTGCCAGAATTATATGAGAAGATCTTATTTTGTGCAAAAAAACTTGGTATGAATACGCCTCCTAAATCCTATTTAATTTCTGGGAGAGGTTATGCTAATGCGTATGTTGTTAGAGATGAACTTTACTTAACGACACAGCTTGTTGACGTATTAAAAGATGATTTAGATAGTCTTAATTTTATTATTGGTCATGAACTTTGTCACATTATTAATAAGGATTCCTATACCTTAGGGCAGTTCAAAATTCTAGAAAATTTACCTGTTTTAGGATTTTGTTATAAACTATTTTTACGAAATAAAGAATATATCTGTGATGAAAGTGGCTTGGCGTGTTGTGAAACCAAAGAAATAGCGGCTAAAGGACTCATCGCACTGATCACTGGCAGTTTACTATGGAAACAAGTTGATATCCATCAATATGCAAACCAAATCAATGAACATGAGCCTATTTGGACAATCTTAAGTGAATTAGGGTGTTCGCATCCTCTTACCCATAAACGTGTTGCTAGACTTTTACTTGTTGATAAACAAAAGCCTAATAATCAGAAATTATCAAAATTTTTAGCCTATATGGTTAGTTTTATTTCACCGGGCTCTACCTTTTTTTCAAAGCTCTTTTTTATTATATTTATCGCAGCAATAATAATTTTATCCATCCCCACCTATGACTATTATCAAAAACACTTAGTAATCGACCCCCATGGTTTTCGTTTAAAATTTCCTTAGTGGAATATCAGTTTTTTGTTGCGAATTAGCAACAAAAATAACCCGCCAACTTTTGGCATTATTAAGAGGCCTGGCGGGTTTTGCTAAATATAATTTTAAATAAATTTAGTGGTGGTTGTCATCACTTTTGAAGCAAGACGCATGAGTAGGCGAATGGGTTGAGGAAGAGGAGTACCGCCTTGGGCAATGGCATGGGTGGCATGCTGGCTTTCCTCTTCTTTCATTTTTTCTATAATCGCGATGCTTTTTGTATCATTAGGAGAGATTTTTTTAAGATGTCCTTCTAGGTGTTCTACCACTTGATGTTCTGTTTCTGCCAAGAACCCTAAACTGAACGCATCGTTTTTAAGACCTGCCAATACCCCGATACCCAAGGAACCCATAGCGAAGAGGGGGTTTAGATAGCTTGTTCTTCCTTTAAGCTCTAAAATTCGGGTTCGACACCAGCGAAGGTGATCTTTTTCTTCCTTGGCAGCTTGATAGAGTTGGGTCGCAATAGAGGCATCACGAGCCACCAATGCTTGACCCAAGTAGAGCGCTTGCGCGCAGACTTCCCCACTGTGATTAATACGCATTAAAGAAGCCGACCTATTTCGTTCCTCATCAGATAGATTATCTTCAAATTGGGTTATTTCTTCTGGTTGTGAGCAACTACAAGCTTGGATCACGTGATCCAAACGTCCAATAATTTGATCAAACAGGGAATAATGTCTCATGCTTATAGGATACCAGACTTTATTTATGAGTGGAGGACAAAATGATTGATTCTAAAAAGTGGCCCCAAATTGCCGTTGCAGCAATCTTAGCGATTAGTTGCGGTTCTGATGCCATCGCAAGAGAAAAAATGGAAAAATGCTATGGGGTTGCTGAAAAAGGCAAAAACCATTGTGGGGCTAATCATCATGGTTGTGAAGGAAAAGCGGTGGTAGATAATGATCCCAATGAATGGACGTATGTTCCTGCTGGAACCTGTGAACGTATGGGTGGAAGAACTCATAAGTGATTCCTAATAGGTTACTGGAACTGCAAGAAAGGTTTATGGTAGCTTTGATCCAAAGCAGTGAAACGGACTCCTCTACTGACTTTCAAACACGAGATCTTAATAGACAACAAGGTCGAGGTTTGGAAATTTATCGTAACAACATGCGGATGGGGTTAAAAAAAACCTTAAGGGAAACCTATCCGGTTGTAGAGCGCTTAGTAGGGGAGACGTTCTTTTCTGCCATGGCGGGTCGTTACATAAAACAATCTCCTTCAAAAAAGGCGAGTTTAAATGAATATGGTGAGGATTTTCCCGACTTCATTGCAAATTTCCCCCCCGCGGCAACGTTGCCCTATTTAGCCGAGGTAGCTAGCTTAGAATGGATTATACAAGCGGTTTTGCTAGGCGAAAATCATAAGCCCTTTAATTGGCAATTAAGCGAGATCCCTGATGTGCAGCAGGAAAAACTTATTTTTCATCCTGTGAAAAATGTACAATTTATTTATTCAAAGTATCCCATTGATCGTATTTGGGAGGTTAATCAACCAGAGTGGTCTGAAGTAGAAGAAGTCGATTTAATGGAAGGGGAAGTCTTTCTCGTTCTTTGGCGTCAAGCTTTTGATTTAAGAATTGATCGCTTCGAAAAAGAAAAATGGTTACTTTTAAAGTTGCTTACTAAAAAAATTCCTTTAGGGCAACTTCCAATGCATCCTGAAATAAATGAGCACAAAATAGATATTGTGTCGTTATTACCGACGCTCATTAAAGAGGGTTATATTGATTACTATAGTTTGTAGGGAAAAATCCCCCCAGTGCTGAATTTCGTTCATTTTAAAAACCCACGTGTTTATTTTGCAGCACTGACCCCCTTTTTCAAAGGGGGTAAAGTAGACGATTTAAACAACCGCCTCTTCTTTTTCCTTATATGCTGCTGTTTCAGGTTTTTTTTCCAAACTATCTAGATTAAGATGAACCCCTTCTAATTTTTGCACTAAACTTGCTAAGCTTTGTTCCCATTGAATTTGACGCTGTTTAAGAGCAGTATTATCAGATTGTAAACTGATATTTTTTTCTTCCAGCTCTTCGATTTGTAATCGCAAAAATTCAATTAATTCTACTGCGCTGCTAACTTTTCCTGAAAGTTTCTCTAAAAGTGATGTGGGCATGGTTCCTCCTAAAATTTAGGGTTCCCGCTTCGCGGGAATGAGGTTGAACAAATTAGGGTTTGATAATATTAGTTATTGTAACTCACAATAGGTATGAGAGGATAGTATATGACTAAAAAAGAATCACCCCCCAACCTTTGGCAAGTCCTAATCAGTGTCTTAGGGGCATTTTTTGGGGTACAGAATAGCCGTGTTCGAGAGCGGGACTTCATATCCGGTCGAGTATGGTGGGTATATGGCTTAGTTGGTATTATTGTATTAATCACAATAATATTAAGCATTATTTTCTTTGCTAAGATTATTATCGCGCGATACGCGTAGCGTGGTGAACCTGCGCGCCGTAGTAAAAGCTACGGGCAAGGGGATTTTAACGTGTTTTTAATAGAAAACCGTGTCGAGTAGGATCCCTCTTTCTTCCATAATGGCTCGAAGTAATTTTAGGGCTTCGACCTGTATTTGTCGTACACGTTCTCGAGTTAAACCCACTTCCATACCCACTTCTTCTAGGGTTGCTTCTTCAAATCCACGGAGGCCAAAGCGTCGGAGAAGAATTGAACGTTGTTTTTCATTTAACATACTTAAACATTCTTCAAGTTGGTTTCGTAAATTTTTATTTTCTAAAATTTCAGCAGGACCTTCAGAATTTAAATCCGCTAAGGCTTCCAAAAGCGGTTTTTCAGTATCATCGCCCATGGGGGTGTCTACTGAAAGAGTACGTTCATTTAAACGGAGCAATCGATTCACATCTTCGGGGGCTTTATCCAAAGACTTGGCAATATCTTCGAAAGTAGGTTCATGATCTAATTTTTGCGTAATTTCTCGCGCTTTTCGTAAATAAACATTTAATTCTTTGATAATATGAATAGGAAGGCGAATGGTTCGAGTTTGATTCATGATGGCCCGTTCAATATTTTGTCGTATCCACCACGTTGCATAGGTTGAGAAACGAAACCCGCGATCGGGGTCGAATTTCTCGACGGCTCGAATAAGACCTAAGTTTCCTTCTTCTACCAGATCCAGCAGGGCAAGACCTCGATTGAGGTAACGTCGTGCAATTTTTACGACTAAACGTAAATTACAGCGAACCATATGATTTCTTGCTTTTTCATCCCCTTGACGAGCAAGTCTGGCATAATGAATTTCTTCTTCCGCAGTAAGAAGGGGAGATGAACCAATTTCAATGAGGTAAAGTTGAGTGGGATCGATGTCTTGTTTACGTTGTTGGCGGCTAGTTGATTTAGTTTCTTCTAAGGGTTCTGGGGCTTCCCATTCCAATTCGGGCGCAGGTATTTCTACCTCTACTTCTACATCCAGTTCAGCTTCTTCAAAAGATTCATCCAATGCAGGTGTCTCTTCTATTTCTTCTAAGACAACGTCCTCTATTTCCTCAGAGTTTTTCTCCCACGCTTTGAGCATCCTTTTCTCCTGATGGCAAACATGCATCCCTTGGAATATATTGAAGCATATTACTATTTTGGTAGTAATTCAAATATTTCTCAAAAAAAATAATGAGATATATTTTGGTGATAAACTAACTACAAATAAATGGTACAATGATAGACACACTCATACATTGTTGTAATATAAGTAGAGGCGAGGATGGAGAGTAAATATGACACGTTCAGAATTGATTCAAGCGTTAGCTGAGAAACAAAGTCAACTGTCCTACAAGGAGACAGAAACGGCTGTTAAGTATATATTTGATTGTCTTGCTTCTGCTTTAGCTAAAGGCTACCGTGTTGAGATTAGACGCTTTGGCAGTTTTAAGGTTAGATTTAGAGCACCCAGAATCGCGAGAAATCCAAAAACGGGTGAGTTGGTCCAAAAAGAAGCCAAATATACTACGCATTTTAAACCGGGAAAAGAGATGCGAGAACGGGTGAATCAGGGGAGTAATCCAGGAGATGCTAGAACAGGTGAATCAGAGGAGTAATCAATGTTAATTCATTCTTTTAAAATTGTTCTTAGCTTTCTTTTAATAAGTTGTATCACGGAACCTGTTTTTGCTGCTTTTGAAGTGAGAACGACAGAACCTTTCGAAGGGGAGTATGGTAATGCGCAAACGTTAACCTTTCGTCGTGCCATTGAAGGTGGCCCCATGACGCCAGAGGAACAAGCGGCATTGAATGCGGCTATTCCTGAACGAGAAGATAAGCATTATTACGGCCGAGTACGCGTTAATACCAGCACACTTTCACTCGATCAAGTTAAAAATCGCCAGAATTCAGGCATCTATGCAGGGGGTGTTCCTGTTACAAACCGACGTTCTCTCAATCAATATGGTCTTGAACTTGCGTTGGGATATATTTCATCCCCTTCTACGCGAGGAGATATAGAGTATTTAGTCAATCGCACGCTAACTTATAATTCTAACCCTGGGTTATCCAATGCTCCAACGAATGCCATTTCGGCAAATATCAAAACTAACACGATTTTACTCAACGGTTATTACGAGTTTTATGGTATCTCCCGATTTAAACCCTATTTAACCGTAGGGGTCGGGGCAACGGCAGTGAGTGTGACTTCAACGTTAACGCCCCCTTCTCCCACGACCAATATAGGGGGGCCAACCAGCCTTCGAGTGCTGAGATTTGCCTATGCTTTGGGTGGAGGGATGCGTCTTTCCTTTTTCTCTCATTGGTTTTTGGATGCAAGCTATCGTTATATTTCTTTAGCCAATCCCGTTACCATTCAACCCTCAAGTGATTATAAACTAAATGGCATTTATTTTATGAATGCGATTAGCCTTGGGATTGTGTATACCTTCTAAAGGCTTGAAATAACATTTATTTGGTTGTTTTTTGCATTGGCATGATGCGCTTCATAAAAGCCTCAAAAAGAGGCACGGTAAATGCTGTGTCCCCATGTTTTGGGCTATAGATCATTCCTTTTTTTATAAGACCATTTCTGAGAGGACCTGCATTTTTTACATCTATTCCTAGCTTTTCTGCGACATCACCTGATCTTTGTGGCGCAGCCCCTAATTCAGCAAGAGCGCGGAGATATTCTTGTTCTCGAGGGGTGAGACGATCAAATCGTACACGAAAAAAACTTTGATCTAATCGTTGAAGAGAGGCGGTTGTGGCTTGCTTTACAACGCTAAGATCAATAGGGGATTTAGCTGCAATGTTCCATGCCTGATAACCCCATTCTTGTAGAAAATAGGGATACCCTTCTGTGACTCGAATGATTTCGTCAATGGCATCAGGTGTAAAAAAAACGTTTTCTTTTTCAACAGGGCTTGCCAAAGCAATTTTTGCGTCTTGGTTTTTTAAAGGTCCAATTTCCGGGTAATCGAATAATCGTTCAGCATAAGATTTAGCACGACCGGTTATCCCCACTAGCTGTGGTAAGCCCGCGCCAATAAGGACGACGGGCAGTGATTTTTGTGAAATGCGATGAATAGCCATTATCAATGAACTTAATTCTTCTTCTTTAACATACTGAAGTTCATCTATTATAATCGCAACGGCTGTCTCTCGATCTTTCGCAGCCTCGCCTAAAGCAATAAAGAGTTGAGCAAGATCCGCTTCTAAAGAACTTATATTTTTACCTGAATCAAGTGAAAATAATACTCTTCGTAATTCTGGAAGTAGTATGGCTGGCAATGTTTTTTGTTCATGGGCTTCAATGATGACGGATTGGTATTGTTGTTCTTCTGCTAATTTTGAAATTTCATTTAGGAGTACCGTTTTCCCCGTTCCGCGAAGACCCACTAATAGAATACTTTTTTCTGATCGACCGCGTTTTATCCTGGCCAGTGCCGTTAATGCTTGTTGTAAAATTTCATCTCTGCCTACTAACTTTGGGGGAGGACTACCCGCACCAGGAGAAAAAGGATTATCGTGACGCTCCATTTATAATGTCCCTTATGTTAGCCTATTAAGGTTATCAAGATATATTATCATTTTCTTATGATGAATGGCAAAGTTGACGATTAAAAAAAACGAAAAATGTGTTATTATTAAGCAACGCATATAGGATGCCCTAAGATGAAAAGAAAAAAACCAAGCCATGAACTTTTAACGCTTATGAATGTGGGGCCAGCAACATTTTGTGACTTAGAAATACTTAATATTTCCACAATACGCGAGCTTGCCTCGGCTGACGCGGACGAACTTTATTATCGCATTCAAAAAGTGACTGGTCAGAAACATGACCCCTGTGTATGGGATGTCTTTTCCGCTATTATCCATGAGGCTAAAACAGGCGAAAAAAAACCTTGGTGGAAGTGGACGTCTATTAGAAAAAAACGACAAAATTCAGGAAATTTCCCTCTGCAACCTATTTCATAAAAGTTGTTCTTTGTCTCTAGGAAAATAGATTCTCAATAGAGTATCATACTAAATAATTGATACCAAAGTATAATAGTAGTGTGTTGTCTATCTAATATTATTGATTTGGTTTCATGATTCACCTATGAGTTGGAGAAAAAATTTATGGTTTCTGAAACGTTACAAGAAAATCTAATAAGTCATCAATCTTCTGAGCAAGATTTAGAAATTATTATTAGGGAACTGAAAAGTAAAATCATTAAAGAGGGCGATAAACCTGAAAATAAGGATGCAAATGAATACCTATGAAAAATATTTAAAAGTGGCGGCTTTTCAGGGAAAAGCCATAGAAAAAGATCCAAATAAAGCATTGGAAAAAACACTGCAAGTGATGGGAGAGGCTAATGATAATGCTGTTGATATTCTGTGTATGCCGGAATCCTTTTTGCATGGGTATTTGAAAACCGTTGACGAAGTGAATCAATATTCAATTGATCTTAAGAGTTCTGCTTTTTCAGATATTTGTTCTGCATTTAAAGAGTTTAAAACAACCCTTTTACTGGGTTTAAATGAACGAAGTGGTGATCAGTATTATAATACGACTGTTGTGATTGAAAATGGGTTATATCTAGGCGCTTATCGCAAAGCCTATACTTATGCGCCCTATGACTATTTTTCTTTAGGGTCAGAATTTCCCGTGTTTGAAAAAGAGGGGATCCCCTATGGAATAGTTATTTGCTACGATATTAATTTCTTTGAACCTTCCAGAATCCTCGCACTTAAAGGGGCTAAAATTATATTTTGCCCGATGTGGAATACTATTTCAAAGGATGCTGAGATGTTAGCCTGGATGCATAGTAAAAGTCATTTTATGGCGCGTGCCTTAGATAATCATTGTTGGATAATTGCAAGCGACATTATTTTACAAGATCCTATGAGGGTTTGTCCTGGATATGCCAGTATTATTAGTAGTAAAGGTGAGGTAGTCTCTAAATCAGAACCGTTTTCAGAAAATCTATTAATTTATTCTATTCCTAAAGAGAGTTTGCTTAAAAATAAAGATAAACGACTAATGGGTAATAAGGATTTGTTTACAAAAATGGTAGAGGCTTACAAAAATAATTTTTGTGTACCATGGGACTCATATTCTAATGGCAAGTTAATATTTGCATCATTAGCATTTTTATGTAAAAATTTGATTATCGGCATTTCAGCATCCTGGGGTAACCCTCCCGTTGCAGAACCATTTGGATCTAACTTAAATTCCACCTTTCTCACTTTTTGAGTTTCCGATTGAATATCCATAATACCTAAATCAGCTGCTTGTAACAATGTAATGATCTTTGGTTTGTCCTCCACGCTTTTAAGATATTCAATCGTTGGAAAAAGATTGGTTTGCAAGCCACCAAAAATAACGACCAATTTGGATGAAAACCAATTATAAATTGGACGTAGTTGTTCACTATTTAAATTAACGGCTGTAGATAAAAATAAAGCGTTAGAACGGGTAGATTCTTTCCACAAATTATGCCTTTGACTATCTGTAAAATGCGGACCAAAATACCAATCGTACATTGAGGTTTGGTCATTATAGGTTCGTTCAAACCAACGCTGAGATTTTCGAGCCTTATATACTAATAACCATTCTTTAACAATGCGAGTGTTATTAATGGCGAAACCATATTGATATCTTATTCCATCCTCCAAGAAAGATACTTCAAATTCAGTTGGCTGTTCTATACTTAAAGGATCAAAAAGAAATGGAATTATATTTGTATATTTATCTCCCTCGCGCACTGCAACCGCAGAATTAACTACCACATCACGCATTAAGGCTATAGCCAAAATTAGATTACTTTTTCCACTTGCATTTGGACCATATACCACCGCCGAACGAATAAGCCTTGGAATAGCGTTCAGACCACTATTTAAACAATTGGATTCCTGCAATGAAGGATCATTATTAGCCACCAAACTCAATATCTGAGTTTCTTGAATTGATCGAAAATTAGTAACTTTAAATTCCAAAAGCATTTATTTTAACCATTATTAAATAAATAAGTCTTATTATTGTACATTTAATACAAAAAGTCAACTCATTTTTTTAAAAATATGGTAA
>Ga0206998_1219_pt1 | contig 11942 bp, 10 predicted proteins | sample Alteio_BWMinCont_FD_153309 | JGI IMG/M metagenome (GOLD analysis project Ga0206998, IMG submission 153309) | Enriched cells from forest soil in Barre Woods Harvard Forest LTER site, Petersham, Massachusetts, United States -... | ecosystem: Environmental > Terrestrial > Soil > Temperate forest >... | reverse complement strand
GTCAGCATCAAGACCCGCCGCGCCGACATCCTCGGTATCTCCGAATCCACCAACATGGAGACCGCCCTTCGCGGCGCCCTCGACAAGGCCGAAACCCAGGCCGTCCGCTGCAGAAAGAAACTGCAGGCCAAAAAGCGCCAGCCCAAAGAGGAAAAGCTCGTCGTCGAGTCGCAGCTCGAGCGTCCTCGCCGCGCCTCAGCCAAGGCGCCTGCCAGCGAAAAGCCCGCGGCCGCCCCTGCCTCTAAGGCTAACGGCAACGGCCGCAGCCGCCCCATGATTCCGGTAACCGTCCACAGCTTTCCGGCGCGTACGCCCATTCCCGAGCCCCACGTGGTCCGCTCGACTGACTCTGTCGCCCTTCGCCCCATGACCCTCGAAGAGGCCGTCAAGGAAGCTGAATTTCGCGACCGCGAGGTCTTCGTCTTCCGCGACAAGAGCGGAAGTGTGAAGGTCTTGCACCGCAAGCGCGACGGCAAAATGGAGCTGATCGAAGAACCATAAGACAAGGCACAGGGATGAGGTCCCAGAGAGCAGGACTCGCAGCGTAGGCTTTCTCTGAGCCCTGAGCCCCGGTCACTGAGCTGGGCGCCCATCTTTGGCGCAGCCAGCGGTGGGCCCGGTCTTTTTCGCTGATCCCTGAGTCCTGTTTCCTGTTCCCTGATTTACGATTGGCGCATGGCCCCGCCCAAAAAGTTCCCCCAAAAGCAGGCAGCCCCAGGAAACTCCGTCACCATTAAGCGGCCGCCGGAAAAGGAGAGCGCCGGAAAGCCCGCTCCCCGCCATGGCGGCGCTCCGTCTCACCCCGACCCCCGGCACCAGCTCGTCATCCTCACCGGATTATCGGGCTCCGGCAAAGCGTCCGCGCTGAAAGCCTTTGAGGACCTCGGCTACTACGCCGTCGACAATCTGCCCATCGACCTGCTCACGCCTTTTTGCCGAGCTGGTCGCCCAATCAGTCGAAATCACCCGTGCCGCTCTTGTCGTCGACGTTCGCGAGGGCCAGCGCATCGAGCGTTTTCCCGCCATGCTGCGCGAACTACGCAAGCACCTCTCCACCTCCGTCATCTATCTCGAAGCCTCGAAGGCTGCTCTCTTGCGCCGCTTCTCCGAAACGCGCCGCCCACATCCCCTCGGCCGCGAAGCCATGGTGGCCCAGGCTATCCAGGCCGAGCGCACCCTCCTCGATCCCGTCCGCAACGTTGCCGACATCCTCATCGACACCTCCAACTTCAACGTGCACGAGCTCCGCGCCTACATCCAGGACCAGTTCCAGCGCGAATCCGTCGGCAAAAGCATGCTTGTTTCCGCCGTCAGCTTCGGTTACAAGAACGGAGTTCCGCTCGAAGCCGACCTGGTCTTCGACGTGCGTTTCCTCCCCAATCCGCACTTCGTTCCGGCGTTCCGACACCTCACCGGCCGCCACCCCAAAGTCATCGCTTACGTCCGCAAATTCGCCCAGACCCAGGAATTCCTCGACCGCGTCACCGATCTCCTGCTCTTCCTTCTTCCCAACTACATCCACGAGGGCAAAAGCTATCTCACCGTCGCCTTCGGCTGCACCGGCGGCCAGCACCGCTCCGTGATGATCGCCGAGGAGGTCCGCAAGCGCCTCGCCAAAGAGGGATACCGCGTCAAGACCGCCCATCGCGACATGCCCCGCTGACCCCGCTGACTTTCGCAAATCACGCCATAGCTTTCCATTCACAACGAGACGCACTTCGCTCTGTCGGTAGCCGCGATGACACCCGTGTTTCCCGCTCCCGTGCGAAAATGTCTGGACAGTTGAAGGGAGACGCCAATGATTTCCCGACAGGATCTTCACCGGCTGGCGAGCCTGTGGAGCGAAGACCACAACGCTATTTCCTTGTATTTCCCCTCAACAACGCCCGCCGACGTTGCCCATCGCGAAGAGCCCATTCTCCTCAAAGAGAAGATTCACGAAAAGCTTGGCACCCGCAAGCTCAAGTCGCCCGCCGAGCGCGGTGATATCTCCCGCCTGCTTGAAGTTGCGGCCTCCATCAAGGGCAATCACGGACGCGCCAGAGTCGTCTATGCCTGCGGTGCGCAAGGCATCTGGGAAGAGCTCGATCTTGCCGGAGGCGTCAAGCTTCTCTTCGATGCCGGCCCCAGCTTCACCCTTGCTCCGCTGGTTGAGGAGCTCGAATCGTTGCACCGTTATTGCATAGCGCTGGCCGACCGCAGTTTCCTGCGTGTGTTCATGCAGGTTTCCGATCAGATCACCGGCCAGACAGATTTGCTCGACGAAGCGCGCGAACCTATCCGCACCACCGGCGCGCGCATGTCCAGTCAGGAAGAGCGCCACAAGGAGAAGCCTGCCCAGATGCGTTTCAAAGCACTGGCCGAACACCTTCTGGCCTCTTACGAGCGAGGTGAGTTCGAGGCCTTGCTCATAGGCTGCCGCAGCGAACTCCGCTCCGAAATCGAGTCCGAGCTCAGCAACGTCCTTCGCCGCGTGCTCATCGGACACTTCCACATCGATCCCGCCATGGCAACCGCCGACGAGGTCCGCGCAAAATCGTTGGTCGTGATCGCTCGGCAGCTCACCGGCGAAGAAGACATCCTCGTGGATCAGGCTGTCGGCGAAGCCCGCCGGGGAGGACTCGGGGTGGTGGGACTTCCCGCCGTGCTCGATGCCATGGACAAGGCAGAAGTCCGCACCCTGCTGCTCTCGCAAAAGCGGCTGACCTCATCCGAAGGCTCTTCTGGCGCGTCCATCTGCACAGTTTGTTCTCACGTGCAGTTAGGCACAGTCGCTGCGTGCGAGTTGTGCGGCAATCCCATGCATCACTTCGCCAGCGCCGAGGAAGCATTGCTTCGCCACCGTGGTGCGCGCGAGGTTGATCTTCGCGTTATCCGCAGCGCAACATTGCCCGACCCCGACAACATCGCCGCGCTTCTCCGCTTCCGCGCCGAACGCAGCCACGCGGTCGCGTGAATACGGCGTTTTTTTGCGTCGGCGCCGCGCACCGCAACATGCTGGAGAAACTCAAGTGAGCTTTCGATATCTTGTGCTCGCCATCTTCGCCGGAGTCATCGTTCTGATACTCGTCCGGCGGCGCAACTCCCGCCGTTAGCTTCCGGCACACCTGAATCCCTCACGGCGCCCTCCGAATCTACTTCTTCAGACCACCCATCGGAGCGACTATGGATCTCGGACTTGAAGGCAAACGCGCACTCGTCACCGGCTCAACCGCAGGCATCGGCTTCGCCATCGCCCGCCTCCTCGCCCGCGAAGGCGCCCACGTCTACGTCAACGGGCGCACCGAGGTTCGCGTCAGCAAGGCCATCGCCGAAATCGGAGCCCACATCGAAGGCAAAGTCGACGGCATCGCTGCCGACCTTGGCACCGCGGAAGGCGCCAGCAAGCTCTTCTCACACATCGATAGCCTCGACATTCTCGTAAACAATCTTGGCATCTTCGAAGCCAGGCCCTTTCTCGAAATCCCCGACGCCGACTGGCGGCGCTTCTTCGAGGTCAACGTCCTCTCCGGCGTGCGCGTAACCCGCCACTATCTGCCCCACATGCTTAAGAAGAAGTGGGGCCGCGTCCTGTTCATCTCCAGCGAGTCCGCACTGCAGACTCCCGCCGAGATGGTCCACTACGGCATGACCAAGACCGCGCAGCTCGCCGTCGCCCGCGGCATCGCCGAGTCCTTTCCGGCCAGCGGCGTCACCGTAAACTCTGTCCTCGTCGGACCCACCGAAAGCGAAGGCGTAGGCGCCTTTGTCGAGGGTCTCGCCGCGCAGCAGGGCAAAACGAAAGAGGAGGTCGCCCGCGACTTCTTCCAGCATGCTCGTCCCAGCAGCCTTTTGAAGCGCTTTGAGACCGCCGATGAGGTCGCCGCGATGGTCGTATATCTCTGCGGCGAACCCGCCTCCGCGACCACCGGCTCCGCGATTCATGTTGACGGCGGTGTCATCCGCGCCATCGCCTGAGCCCGGCTCGGATCTGCCTCCCTCCCTCCGACAACGGAATCCGCTGCCGGCCGAATTCGACCGAAGAGGATTTTCCCTGTCACGCTGCCGGTGTTACCCTCATCTGCAACACAGTCATCATTAACTTCGTCCCGCAGTGGGCCATCATGATGCTTCAATCTACCCTGCAGGCCGAACCAAAAGGAGTAACGGAATGTCCCAGAGCCTAAAGTTGCGCGGCGCATTGTTCGCCGCGATCCTCACTATCGCTTCGATATTTGTATGGAATGCCGTCGCACAGGATGACGTGGTCCACATCATGTCCGGTGTGATCAAGCACGTTGATAAAGATACGAAGACTGTAGTCATCAAGACTGCGGACGGCACCGAGCACACCGTCAAGTACACCGACAAGACCGTCGTCGAAGGCACGAAAGACGCTGGCAAAGGAGTCGCGAAGGGTTCAACCGAGGCCTATCTCGGCGCCAAGACCGGAACCAAGGTAACAGTCAAATACGTCGGCAAGGGCGCGGACAAGACCGCCGTCGGAGTCAAAGACGCCGTAGACTAGTCACCTTAACGCCCGTCCGGACGAGGCTTTTTGCTCCGGATGGGCGGCTTGACCACGCCGCAAACGGTAAAATGGATAGATGGCCGTGCAGTTCCGTCAATTTCCGCGACCACAACTGAAGGGTATGCAATGAAGCGTGGGTGGCGCCTGCTGCATTACGCAAGCCGCTACTGGCTGCAGGTCTTCTCCGCTGTCCTCCTCGCTGCTGCTGTCGGCCTCCTCGACGCCTTCCGCGTCCTCCTTGTGGGCCCCATCTTCGACAACGTCCTGCACCCCGGCGCCGACAATCACAAGGGCGGTATCACGCTGCTCTCCGCGTTAGGCGCGCGCTTCCATATCGACCTCCAGCGCTTCGTTCCCTCGCACTTCCACAACGACTGGACCGTAGTCGCCTTCGCCTTCGTCGCTTCCACGGCGCTCAAGGGCGTCTGCGACTACGCCGGAACCTACCTCGCCAATTACGCCGGCTTCGGCATGATCACCGACCTGCGTGACGACCTCTACGAGGCCATCCTCCGCCGCTCCATCTCGTTCTTTCAGCGCCACGCCACCGGAACCCTCCTCTCGGCACTCATCAACGACATCGAGCGCGTCCAGTACGCTATCTCCTCCGTCCTCTCCGACTTCCTTCAGCAGGCCTTTACCCTCCTCTTCACCACCGCCGTCGTCATCTTCCTCGGCGGAAAGCTCGCCTGGGTCCTGCTGATCTTCGTTCCGATCGTCATCGGGTCCATCCGCAAGATCGGCCGCGGCGTTCGCCAGACCACCCGCAAAGGGCAGGACAAGCTCGCAGAGATCCAGAACATCCTCCACGAAACCATCACCGGCAATCGCATCGTCAAAGCCTTCAACATGGAGTTCTGGGAGCTTCTCCGCTTTCGCCAGGCCGCGCGCCGTCTCTTCCGCGCTAACCTCAGCTCCGTGCGCGCCCAGGCCATCAGCTCGCCGCTCATGGATTTCATCGGAGCCGTGGCCATCGCCCTGCTCCTGCTCTTCGGACGCAATGCCATCAACAGCCGCGTCATGACCACCGGCACCTTCTTCGCCTTCATCGTCGCGCTCTTCAAGCTCTACGATCCCGTCCGCCGCTCCGCCGTCTACTACAACAGCTTCCAGCAGGCTCTGGGAGCCTCACAGGCCATCTTTGAGTTCATGGAAGACCAGGACGAAGTCGTCGAGCGCAAGCACGCCTTCAATCTCAAAGGCTTCCGCAATTCCATCAGTCTTGAAGACGTCTGCTTCGCGTACAGCACCGAAGAAGGCGAAAAGGAAGTCCTGCACAACATCAACCTCGACATCCGTCACGGCGAAGTCATCGCTCTCGTAGGCCCCAGCGGAGCAGGGAAGTCCACCCTCGTCAATCTCATCCCCCGCTTCTTCGACGTCACCTTCGGCCGCGTCACCATCGATGGACACGACCTGCGCGATGTCAGCCTGAGATCCCTCCGCGACCAGATCGGCAAAGTCACCCAGGAGACCATCCTCTTCAACGACACCGTCCGCAACAACATCGCCTACGGCCAGCCCGACGTACCTCTCTCGCGTGTCGTCGAAGCGGCGAAGGCCGCTTTCGCCCACGACTTCATCCTGCACATGCCTGACGGCTACGACACCATCATCGGCGAAAAGGGCTTCCGCCTCTCCGGAGGCGAGCGCCAGCGCCTCGCCATCGCTCGCGCCATCCTCAAAGATGCGCCCGTCCTCATCCTCGATGAGGCCACCTCCGCTCTCGACACCGAGAGCGAATCGCTCGTCCAGACCGCGCTCAGCAATCTCATGACCGGCCGCACCGTCGTCGTCATCGCGCACCGTCTTTCTACCGTCCGCCGCGCTACCCGCATCGCCGTGATCGAGCAGGGACGCATCACCGCCATCGGCACCCATGACGAGTTGCTGCATATCTCCCTCACCTATCAGAAGCTCTATCGCCTGCAATTCATCGATGTCGCCGACATCGACTCCTTCGAACCGGCGCTGCTCGGAAAGGCGGATGCGTGACCACCCCTGCCGCCCCGGTTTCCTCCCCCATTCGCTCCATGACCGGATTCGCGCGCATCTCCGGCCGCGTCTCGGAATCTACCGGCTTCACCCTCGGTCTCAAAAGCGTCAATCATCGCTTTCTCGACCTGCACATGCGCCTGCCCTCCGGAACCGAAGCCCTCGAAATGCAGATCCGCCGCGAACTCAAGCAGCGACTGGTCCGTGGACATATCGAGGTCACGCTCAACATCGACCGCGGCCAGCGTGCCGAAGCATCCTACGACGCCGCTCTCGTCGAGACCTATCTCACTGCCTTTCGCGCTGCCTCTGCGCAGCACGGTCTGCTGGGTGAACCCGACCTGAACGCCATCCTCCGCCTGCCCGGCATCTTCAACGGCGATAACCGCAGCTCCGACCGAGGCTCAGAAGAAGAATCCCGCGCCCTCGAAGCCGCAGTGCTCAACGTTCTGCCCGAAGCCGTCGAGTCGCTCAACGCCATGCGCGCGCAGGAGGGCTCCGCACTCGCCTCCGACCTCACCGCCGGCCTCGACCGCCTGCAGAAGCTCGTCGACGAAACGGGCGGACTCCGCGAAGACGTCCGCCAGGCTTACTTCGAGCGCATCAGCCAGCGCATTTCCGAGATGCTGGCCGGCTCATTTGACCGTGACCGCGTCCTGCAGGAAGCCGCTCAGATCGCCGAGCGCAGCGATGTCGACGAAGAGATCACCCGTCTGCGCACCCACATCGAACACTTCCGCTCGCTCATTGAAGGCGGCGGCGAAATCGGCAAGAAACTCGACTTCCTGCTGCAGGAAATGAATCGCGAAGCCAATACTTTGCTTTCGAAAACGGGAGGCGTTGCCGGAAACGGACCACGCATCACCGAATTAGGTTTGGGAATGAAATCGGAAATCGAAAAAGCACGCGAACAGGTTCAAAATCTCGAGTAGGGACACGATCGGGTAAAGGAGAAAACCAACACTTTGGCAGGCATCTTGTTCCTTATTTCGGCTCCCTCCGGCTCCGGCAAATCCACGCTCGTTAACCAGCTCCGTTCGTTAGTCGAAAACCTCGAGTTCTCCGTTTCCTACACCACGCGTCCGCCGCGCGGTTCCGAGGAGGAAGCCCGCGAGTACCACTTCATCAGCCGTGAAGAATTTCAGCGCATGATCGAGGCCGACGAGTTTCTCGAATATGCCGACGTCTTCGGCAACTACTACGGCACCGCGCGCAGTTCGCTCACCCACGCATTCGACAAAGGCAAGGACGTGCTGCTGGACATCGACGTTCAGGGCGCGGCACAGGTTCGCCGCAAGCTCCCCGATGCCGTCACTATCTTCCTCATGCCTCCGTCGCCCGAGATTCTCGCCTACCGGCTGCGCAACCGCAGCCGCGCCGAAGGTGCTGTACAGGAAGAGATTATCCGCCGCCGCCTGGCCCGGGCCCGGGACGAGATTGAGAATTACCGCGAATATGACTATATTCTCGTTAACGATATTCTCGACCGCGCGGTCGAGGAGATGGCAGCCATCGTCGCCGCCGAAAGAATGCACCGCAACCACGGTTCGCAGACGCCCGACGATGAAGAGCTGATCGCAAAGGCGGAAAAATGCCGCCAGCGAAACTCTGAAGCACGCATCAAACCCGTGCTCCAGGCTTTCGGAGTCGTCAACGCCGAGGCTACTCCTGTGTGAGCCGGCCAAGGCAACTTTGGGAGAGACGCTATGGGTATCGAGCAAGAGTTTGATAGCAATTTTCGCTACGTAATGGTCGCCGCACGACGCGCACGCCAGCTCCAGGCCGGTTCTCAACCCCTGGTAGATTCCCGTTCCCGCAAGGCCTGCAAAGTCGCCCAGGATGAGATCGCAGCCGGTAAGGTCGGCTACATCCGGGCTGACACCCCAGTCCTCAAGCCCGAAATCATCGCCCCCGACATCCCCAAGTTCGCCAGCCTCTAAACTTATCGAAATCATCGGCCGGGTGCCCCATCCTTTCGCGTAGTTTGCGAAAGGGTGGGAGGCGCCGTGCCCTGAGCCCTGAGCCCTGTGCCCTGCGCCCTTGTGCTCTGCCGTAATATCTAATCATGAAGGTCACAGTCGGCGTCTCCGGCGGAATCGCCGCCTACAAGTCAGCAGAGTTAGTCCGTGCGCTCCAGCAACACGCGCTCGATGTCCATGTAGTCATGACCGAGTCGGCCATGCAGTTCGTCCAGCCGCTCACCTTCGCCTCGCTTACCGGACACAAGGTCATCACCAGCCTCTGGACCCCGCCCGAATCTCCCGACAACAACCTCGACTCCGCCATCGAGCACATCGAGGCCGCGCAGACCACCGACCTGCTCGTCGTCGCTCCGGCTACCGCCAACATCCTCGCGAAATTCGCGCATGGCATCGCCGACGATTTTCTGACCACCCTCTATCTCGCCACCACAGCACCCGTCATCGTCGCGCCCGCCATGAACGTCAACATGTGGCAGCACCCGGCCACCCAGGCTAATCTCGAAATCCTCGCCTCACGCAACGTCCAGATCGTCCCACCGGACAGCGGATACCTCGCCTGCGGCATGACCGGCAGCGGCCGCCTCGCCGACACCCCCGCCATCGTCGAAGCCGTCCTCGGCGTCCTGCACCACCGCAACGACCTCGCCGGTGAAACCGTCCTCGTCACCGCGGGAGGCACCCGCGAAGCCCTCGATCCCGTCCGCTTCCTCGGCAACCGCTCCAGCGGCAAAATGGGATACGCCCTTGCCGAAGCAGCCGAGCGCCGCGGAGCCCGCGTCATCCTCGTCACTGCGCCCACTGCATTGCGCCCGCCGGCCAACGTCGAAGTCGTCCCCGTCACCACAACCGAAGAGATGCGCGCCGCCGTCCTCGGCCGCATGGACCAGGCCAGCATCGTCATCAAGGCCGCAGCCGTCGCCGACTACCGCCCGCTGAAGCAGGCCGAGCAGAAGTTGAAGCGTTCGGGCCCGCTCACCATCGACCTCGAACCCACAGAGGACATCCTCGCCGAAGCCGTCGCCCGCCGCCACGTCGGCCAGCTCATCATCGGTTTCGCCGCCGAAACCCAGGATCCCGTCGCCCACGCCCGCGCCAAGCTGCAGCGCAAGGGAGCAGACGCCATCGTCCTCAACGACGTCTCCCGTGAAGGCATCGGCTTCGATTCCGACCGCAACGCCGTTACCTTCCTCACCCGCTCCACCGCCCTCGAACTCCCCGAGATGGCCAAGCGCGACCTCGCCGACCGTATCCTCGAAGAAATCCTGGCTCTCCGCCGCCCGCAAAAAGTCGTCACCGAAAGCAGCATCGTCATCGAGTAGAGCAGAATCGAAATGACCCGAATCACCCCCGAACTCGCGCAGGCCATCCACGCCCGCATCCGCTATTACCGCGACCTCGGCGTTCACGACTTCTTCCGCCGCGCTGAGGCAGCGTCAGAGTCCGCCGTCGAATTAGGACCCGTATCAGTTACAAATATCGAACCGGAGCCGACCATCCGCACCCGCAAAGCCACGCCCCCGCCGTCTCTGCCCGTTATCTCCACCGAAAGCATTGCCTCCGCCGACAGCGCCGCCGCGCTCCAGGCAATTCGCGCCGACATAGGCGAATGCACCCGCTGCCCGCTCGCCTTTCAGGGCCGCCACACCATCGTTTTCGGAGACGGAAACCCCGGCGCCCGCCTCATGTTCATCGGCGAAGGTCCGGGAGCTGACGAAGACGCGCAGGGCCTGCCCTTCGTCGGTCGCGCCGGCCAGCTCCTCAACAACATGATCGTCGCCATGGGTCTCCAGCGCTCCGACGTCTACATCGCCAACATCGTTAAGTGCCGCCCGCCGCAGAACCGCGTCCCCGAGCCCGAAGAAGCCAACACCTGCACGCAATTCCTCTTCCGCCAGATCGACGTCATCCGCCCGCAAGTCATCGTCGCCCTCGGAGCCACCGCTGCCACCTATCTGCTCGGCGGAAAATCCCCGCTCGCCCGGCTCCGCGGACGCCTCCACGAAGCCCGCGGCGCGAAGCTCATTGTCACCTACCATCCCGCTTACCTCCTCCGCGATCCAACCCAGAAGAAGGAAGCCTGGAAAGATCTTCAGATAGCCATGGCTGAACTGGGATTGAAGGCACCGAAATCTCAGACGTGATCGAGGTGCTATTCTGGGTACCCCATCCTGATTGCTGCCTTTGCACGAAGGGTGGGAAGCAATATCCTCGACCCTGATCCCTGATCTCTGTTTCTCGCTACACCCTACCCCCTGCACCCTATACCCTGTACTCAGTGCCCGCTTTCTGTGACGTAGCCCTGCCCGTCCCGCTTGACCGCGCCTTCACCTACGCGCTCGGTTCTTCGGCCCCGTCCATCGGAGCCCGCGTCCTCGTCCCCTTCCGCAACGAGAAAATGGCTGGCGTCGTCCTCCGCCTCCACGACGACCCGCCCCCCGTCGAGGCGCGCCCCATCCTCAACATTCTCGACGAAGAATCGATCCTCTCTCCGCAGCTCCTCGACCTCGCCCAGTGGATCGCCCAGTATTACCTTGCCCCCATCGGAGAAGTCCTCCGCGCTATGCTGCCGCTCATGAGCGAAGTGCGAAAGCAGGTCCTCTACCGCATCACCGACCTCGGCCGCGAGACGTTGTTCCAGGGTGCAGAGCAGGGAAGTTCCCGCCGCTCGCGCCTCTCACCCGAAGAGCAGGACATCGAATACAAGGTCCTCAACCACCTGGAGAACGGCGACGCCGCTCGCGCACCGACCCTCCGCTCCGCCACCGGTGTCGACCGTGATCTGCTTACCGGCATGCTGCGCAAGAAGTGGATCACCCGCGAAACCGCCGCCGCTCCGCGCGACGCCCGCCGCACCGTCCGCTACGCCGTCCTCGTCGCAGATACCCGCCTGCCCAAGCTCAACGACAACCAGCAGGCCATCCTCGCCGAGCTCGCCGGAGCAGCCAACGAGCTCCCCGCCGCCGAGCTGCGCCGTCTCGCCGTTCCCGCATCCACCCTCGCCACTCTGGTCAAGCGCAACCTCGTCCGCATCGAAGACCGCCCCGCCGACTTCCACCTCACTCATCTCTCCCGCCTGCCTCGCTCCGAGCACACCCTCAACGATGCCCAGCAATCTGCCCTCGCCACCATCACCGCAGCCGTCGAATCCGCCGAGTTCCGCCCGCACCTCCTCCACGGCATCACCGGCTCCGGTAAGACCGCCGTCTACCTCGCCGCAATGCGCCGTGCCCTCGACCAGGGAAAATCCTCGATCCTCCTCGTCCCCGAAATCGGCCTCACCCCCGCCATGGCCGCGCAGCTGCATCACGCCTTCGCCTCCGACGTCGCCCTCCTGCACTCGGCGCTCACGCCGGAGGAGCGCTCGGAGCAATGGCACCGTATTCGAAAAGGCGAAGCCCGCATCGTCGTCGGCACCCGCTCCGCCCTCTTCGCGCCCGTCGAAAACCTCGGTCTCA
>Ga0206998_1218_pt1 | contig 12057 bp, 10 predicted proteins | sample Alteio_BWMinCont_FD_153309 | JGI IMG/M metagenome (GOLD analysis project Ga0206998, IMG submission 153309) | Enriched cells from forest soil in Barre Woods Harvard Forest LTER site, Petersham, Massachusetts, United States -... | ecosystem: Environmental > Terrestrial > Soil > Temperate forest >... | reverse complement strand
TTTTGCCTTAATATTTTATTTTTTGATTTTACGTCCCCAAAGCAAAAAAGCAAAAGAACATCGAAATTTGATCACCTCCTTACAAAAAGGCGATGAAGTGATTACCAGTGGGGGGATGTTAGGCAAAATTACCCGGGTAACGGATAATTTTTTTATGGTTATGATTGCAGAGGGAACAGAAATCGCCATACAAAAAAACGCGATAGCCACCACGTTACCTAAAGGCACCATGAAAGAAATTTAAGGCGCGTCCATAATGTCTACCACTTTTCCACGTTGGAAATATTATCTCTTAGGGGTAATATTTTTCATTTCTTTGATTTATGCCTTACCTAATGTATTTGGTGAAGATCCTGCGGTTCAAATCACGGCACTGAAGGGAAAAACAATCTCTTCAGAAACCCTCTCAAGGGTAAAGGAACTGCTTAGGGATGCAAAGCTTGAGCCAAAAGCCATTGTGGAAGAAGATAATGCTATTTTAGTAAGATTTTCGAATCCGGATGTTCAGCTTAAAGCCAAAGAAGTCATAAAACAGGGTTTACAGGAAGATTATAGTGTGGCTTTAAATTTGGCCCCTGTCACGCCTAAATGGTTACAAGTTTTGGGTGCCGAACCCATGAAATTGGGATTAGATTTACGGGGAGGCGTCCATTTTTTAATGGAAGTGGATGTTAACTCTGTTATTAATCGCCGTTTTGAAAGTTATTCTATAGAAATACCCAAATTGCTTCGTGATGAAAAAGTGCCTCTTAAGCGGATGGAACGAACCAATACAGATAGTTTAACGCTTGTTTTTGAGCAGTCTCTAGATCGGGATAAAGCCAAATCCCTATTAGAGAAGAGGGAATCGGAATTAACTTTTTCAAAAGAAGAACAAAATGATTTGTTTCTCTTAGAAGGGTCATTATCCCCTATGACAGAACAGGCTATTCGTAATGAAACCATCGAGCAAACCATTATGACGTTGCGTAATCGGGTTAATGAATTGGGGGTTGCAGAAGCGCTTGTGCAACGCCATGGGAATAATCGCATTGTGGTTGAACTGCCAGGGATTCAAGATACCGCTTATGCAAAAGATATTTTAGGAAAGACCGCGACCGTCAAATTTTTAATGGAAGATGATGCACATAATATTCAGGATGTTTTGGGTGGGCAACCTATTATTGGTTCAAAAATATATATGGATCGATCGGGTAGACCTGTCTTATTGAAAACTCAGCCCATTCTAACGGGCGAATCCATAAATGGTGCTACGACTGGCCATGATCACGATGGACGTCCTGCGGTGAATATTCGTATTGGGGGCGACATCTCTCTTTTCTCGAAAACCACGCTTGAAAATGTTCACCATAGAATGGCGGTGGATTATATTGAAGTAAAAGACGGCAAGACCATCGAAACCATTATTAGTTTGGCCACCATTCAAAGTGCGCTTGGGAATCAATTCCAAATAACGGGATTATCTCAGCAAGAGGCGCGAGATTTAGCCCTCTTATTACGAGCCGGTGCCTTACCCGCTACAGTTTCAATTGTAGAAGAAAGTATTGTCGGACCCAGTATGGGGCAGGAAAATATTCAAATGGGGATGATTTCTGTGGCAGTGGGCTTAGGATTAGTATTATTCTTTATGACGCTTTATTACAGTGTTTTTGGGCTCATTGCCAATGTTGCCTTATTGATGAATTTAGTTTTGCTGGTCGCTTTAATGTCTTTAATTGGCGCAACCTTAACGTTACCGGGTATTGCTGGCATTGTTTTAACGTTGGGCATGGCAGTCGATGCGAACGTCTTAATTTTTGAACGTATTCGAGAGGAATTACGATTAGGTTTATCGCCTCAAACCAGTATTCATCGTGGGTTTGAATTTGCCTTCGCAACCATTGTCGATTCAAATTTAACCACCTTAATCGTGGGTATTATTCTTTTTGCAATGGGAACGGGTCCGGTGAAAGGATTTGCAGTCACCTTATGTATTGGCATTTTGACGTCGCTTTTAACAGCAACCACCGGGACGCGCGCACTCGTTAATTTACTGTATGGCAGGCGTTCACTAAAACAGGTCAGAGTGGGGATTTAATCAATTATGGAATTCTTCAAAAAAGAAACACGGTTTGATTTTATGGGGATACGTCGATATACCGGCGTCATTACGGTTTTGTTATGGGTAAGCTCAATTGGACTTATTGCGACTAAAGGGTTGAATCTGGGATTAGATTTTACAGGTGGAACCCAAGTTGAAGTTCGCTTTTTAAAACCGATTGATCCGTCTGACATTCGACATCAACTGGAATCCGATGGATTTCATGGGGTTAGGGTGCAGCAATATGGCGGGCCTCAAGATATTTTAGTTCGCATTGCTAATCCAAAATCAACTGTGGGTATTATTGATGAAAGAAAGGTGAGTCTTAAAGTAAAAGACACACTTTTGAAAAACCATCCTGGTGTTGAAATTCGAGGCACCGAATTTGTTGGTTCCGAAGTCGGGAAAGAATTAATAGAACAAGGCGGCGTTGCGGTATTAATCGCCATTCTGGCGACAATGATTTACATTGCTTTTCGTTTTGAATATCGATTGGCCCTCAGTGCAGCCATTGGGCTTATTCATGATGCTTTTATCATCTTAGGTGTATTTGCGCTTTTTGGGTTTGAATTTGATTTAGCCACACTGGCTTCCATCCTGGCGGTGTTAGGGTATTCTTTAAATGATACGATTGTGGTTTTCGATCGCGTGCGGGAAAATTTTCGCAAAGTGAGAAAAAGCTCGCCGGTCGAGATAATGAATTTATCCATTAACCAAACCTTATCGCGCACCATTATGACGTCTTGGATGACTTTACTCGTTGTGGTCGCCTTGCTTTTATTTGGCGGCGATAATCTGTTCGGATTTTCTATGGCCTTTTTTGTAGGGATTATTGTCGGGACCTTTTCTTCTATCTATGTTTCAGGCGCTTTGGTTCTAGGCTTAGGCCTAAGCAAGGCAGATTTAATGCCAAAACCAAAAGTAGAGAAGGAAGAAAAGTTATAGTTTCGCGTATTTAATACTCATTATGGAACAAATTAAGGAGTTATTTTGGCAAATGTTAATATAGTCTTTGATATTGATGATAGTATTGCTACTGGTTTTTATGAAGATGATCTTTCGAAAAGTCTCATATATAGTAATCTAGCTATCAAAAATCATCCAAGATATAGGTTATTTTTTGGAAACACAGTTGTAACTTGTATATCCAGATGATATGCTTTTATTAATCTATTTTAAAGATATAGAAGCGTGTATATGTATACTCCTAAACAAATTGAAGCAATTATGCAAGAAGGTGTCCGAGAGGCCATTCAAGAAAATCATCGTCGAGGTTTTCCTGTATATCAATGCGTTGATGATTATATTATTGCAATTTATCCTGATGGCAAAAGAGTTAAACTTGAAAAAGCGCTGCCTTTATCAAAAAATCCTGCGTTATGTCGTCTCCTACGTTCACAATTGTAGCTGGTCCTAATGGGTCAGGAAAAACCACTTTTATACAAAAACATTTTTTTAAATACATTCAAGATGATCTTTTAATAAATGTAGATAATATTGCGCAATCAATGAATCCACTCAATAATGATGAAGTGAAAATAAAAGCTGCAAGATTGGCAATAAAAAAAAGACAATCTTTTCTACAGGAAAAAAAACAAAGTTTTATTAATCTCACCTGTTGATTGGGATCATTTTAAAAATGATATTGAAAATTTGCAGAAAAATAAAGATCCCATATGTTACTGATTCATCATCCACGCTCGATTTAAGTAATCGTCACCAAATTTATTAAGATAATCAGAATAGCTGCCTTTAAAGTCGGTGACACCTTGTTCGGTGATTGAGATAATTCGTTTTGCAAAACTCCCGACAAAATGTCTATCATGGCTTACCACGATGACGGTGCCTTCAAATTTCTGTAAAGCCATAGCGAGTGCTTCTCGGGCATCGATATCCAAATGATTCGTTGGTTCATCCAATATTAAAATATTATTTTTTTGTAGAATCATATGGGCAAATAAGAGTCTGGCTGCTTCCCCCCCACTTAATTGAGGGATTTTCTTATGAACGTCATCTTTGGTAAACAAAACTTGGCCTAACGTTTTTCGAATGGTATCGGTAGTTTCACTGCTTATTTTATCGCATAACCAATCGAAAACTGAAATATTATCGTGTAATTGTTCATGATGGTCTTGGGCAAAATACGCAATGTGGGTTTCATGACCCCAATGAAATTTCCCTGCGTCCATTTTGTGTTTCCCTAATAATACTTTAAGTAGGGTAGATTTTCCGATTCCGTTGTGGCCGATAATGGCTATTTTTTCTCCTCGATTAATGGAAAAACGCACATTTTTTAATACGTTTTTATCGCCAAAACTTTTTGATAAGCCTTCTTCAATATTTAAAACCAGTTTTCCGGAAGGTCGTCTTTGTTGAAAATGAAAGTGTGGTTTGATTCGAGAAGATTTTTTGATATCCGGTAATTCCATTTTATCGAGCATTTTTTCGCGCGAACTGGCTTGTCTAGAACGAGTCCCGGCTTTAAAGCGATCCACAAAAGATTTTAGATGAGCAATTTTAGTTTCTAAATACTGCCGTTCTTGAAGTTTTTGTTCAATGATGAGTTGCTTTTCTTTAAGGTGATGATCGTAATTACCAACATATTCTCGAATTTCACCATAATCAATGTCTAACACATGCGTCGCCAGATTATTTAAAAAATAATGATCATGAGAAATAAATAACAACAAACCTTTAAACTCATTTTTTAAATATTTTTCTAACCAGATAATACTCATCATGTCTAAGTGATTAGTCGGTTCATCTAATAATAAAATATCGGGTTCTTCAAATAAGGCTTGTGCTAACAAGGTTCGTAATTTGAAACCCCCTGACAAAGATTTTAAAGGTTTATGATGATACTTTTGTTCAATGCCTAATCCTGAAAGTAACGTTTGAGCAAAAGTTTCTGCGGTATAACCGTTATTCTCAAGAATAATTTCTTCTAAATGGGAAAGTCTAAAGCCTGATTTTTCATCAAAGGTTTCTTGCTGTAAAAGTTCTTCTTTTTCTTGAAGGGCTTGCCATAATTTTGGCTTGCCCTGTAAAACAACATCCAATATATTATTATTTTCGTATTTAAATTGATCTTGTCTAAGCCAGCCCACCTTAGCGTTTTTAGAAATCGTGACATCCCCTAGACTGGGGCTTTCATCATTCATTAATAAACGAAGAAAAGTCGATTTACCGGTACCATTTGCACCGACCAGGGCGTAACGATTACCTGAACCTAGATTTAGGTTTACCTCATCATAGAGTAACCGAGAACCATAGAGCATTGAAAGTTGTTTTACACTAATCATCGTTTATTTCCGTTTAATACATTTTCATTTTTGATTTTGAATAATTTGAGCCAATTCTGTATAGATTTTTCGATTTCCCGCGATAATCTCTCCCGATTCCAGAAAGTGTTGTTCTCCAACAAAATCAGAAACATATCCCCCTGCTTCTCGCACAAGAATAACCCCGGCTGCGATATCCCAAGGTTTTAAATGAGATTCCCAAAATCCATCTAAACGTCCAGACGCAATATAAGCAAGATTTAAAGCAGCAGAACCGATTCTTCGTACATCACCACATTGTAAAAATACTTTTTTAAAGATATCGACATGGTAATCTAATTGGGGCGTTTCTCTATCGGAAAAAGGAAAAGAACTGCCAATCAGCGCGCCTTCAAGACTTTTTCGAGTAGATACTCTAATCCGTTTAGCATTTAATTGTGCGCCTTCTCCTCGAGAAGCTGTGTAAAGATCTTGGCTTAGAGGGTCGTAAATGACGCCATGTTCAATTTGGCCTTTATAGAGAATGCCGATGGAAACAGCAAATTGCGGAAAACCATGAATATAATTCATCGTGCCATCAAGCGGATCAATCACCCAAGTGTAAGGGCTTTCATTCCCCGGGTGTTCTCCCGTTTCTTCACCCAAAATCGCATGGTCAGGATACGCCTTTTGGATGATTTCTATAATATCTGCTTCGGCGGCTTTATCGACTACCGTCACAAAATCATTCACCCCTTTTTCGTATATTTTTAAGGCATCGAGCCTCTCCATATACCGGATAATGGTAGTTCCCGCTTTTCGAGCCGCACGAACGGCGATGTTGATGTAGGGATGCATTGAGATAAAATTTCTTACTTGCTATGAATGAATTGAGTGATCTTATCACAAGACAGTTACTATTTAAATCCCCTCGCTTTTTAAAATCCCCCCGCCATGCTTCGCATTGGCGACCCCCTTTTTCAAAGGGGGTTAAATAAGTAATAAAAGTGGGGGGTTTTTGTTATAATAACGCATGTTTAATAGGATCAGAACTATATTAATTAATCCAACTCACCCAGGAAATATCGGGGCAGTTGCCCGTGCTTTGAAAAATATGGGGTTATTCAATCTTACGCTTGTTTCTCCCAAAGAGTTCCCTTCTAAAAAAGCTGAGATGATGGCCAGTAGTGCTGTCGATATTTTAAATTCAGCAACCGTGGTGTCTACCTTGGAAGAAGCTCTGCATGACTGTACCTGGGCTTTAGGCTTTAGTGGAAGATTACGTAAAATTCCAATGCCGACGTTGGGCCAGTACGGGGACCGGCCCCTACGTGAGGCAATGACGCAAGTCGTGGAAAATTTAAAAAAAGACCCTAAATTTCAGGTGGGTCTTGTTTTTGGCCAGGAGCAAAGTGGCCTTGCCAATGAAGATTTGGAAAAATGTCATTATCAAGTCATGATACCGGCTAATCCCGATTATACTGCCTTGAATTTAGCCCAAGCGGTTCAACTGGCAGCTTATGAATTCAGGATGGCAGTGGTCCCCACCCTCACCCCATCCTGTGAGATAGGAGAGGGACTCCCTGTTTCGACGCTCTCTGGCGAAATGGGAGAGGTAACTCTCCCCCGTAGGGAGGGAACCCCCTCCCCAGCCCTCCCCATAGGGGAGGGAGAATTTATTAGTCATCAAGATTTAGAAGGGTTATACAAACATTTAGAACAGATTTTAAGTGAAATTGGTTTTTTAAAACCTGAACAATCGCCCTATTTAATGACTCGATTAAGGCATTTATTTGGTAGAGTAGGCTTGGATAGGATAGAGCTTAATATTCTACGCGGCATATTGACAGCCGTTAAAAAAAGGATATAGTTTGGTTTATGAATAACTTAAACAAACCAATTTATCTTGATTATGCGGCAACGACACCGGTTGATCCAAAAGTCGTGCAATGCATGATGTCCTATCTCTCTCAGGAAGGACATTTCGGGAACCCTGCGTCTCAGCATGAGTATGGAAAGGCAGCATTACAAGCTATTGAGGAAGCAAGAAGTTCGGTTGCAGCGTTATTGTCTACCGTTCCTCGTAACATAATTTTTACTTCAGGAGCAACAGAAGCCAACAATCTCGCCTTAAAGGGCGCGGCTTTATTTTATCAAAGACTGGGTAATCATATTGTGACCTCTGAAACGGAACATCGCGCTGTTTTAGATCCTTGTCAGCATTTAGCACAACAGGGCTTTGAAGTTACCTACCTTAAACCCGATAGACAGGGCTTAATTAAGTTAGAAGACATTGAATCGGCTTTAAAACAAGAAACCCGTCTTGTTTCTATTATGCATGTTAATAACGAGACAGGCATTATTCAAGATATTGAAGCAATAGGGGAGATGACTCGGAAAAAAGGCATCTTATTTCATGTTGATGCCTCGCAAAGTGTGGGTAAAATCCCTCTTGATTTGCAGAAATTAAAAGTAGATCTATTATCCTTTTCTGCTCATAAAATGTATGGCCCCAAAGGCATAGGTGCGCTCTATATCGGAGATAGGCCTTTGGTTAAACTCGTGCCACAATGTCACGGGGGAAGTCAGGAACGCAAACTAAGAGCAGGAACGCTCCCAACACATCAAATTGTGGGTTTGGGGGAAGCCTGTAAAATGGCTAAAGAAGCGCTGGATTGCGAAGCTCAGCTCGCAATGACGGGAGAGGCGCTCGCAATGACGGGAAGTTTACGGGCTAGACTTTGGGAAGGGATAAAGGACCTACCCGGGGTTCATTTAAATGGTCATTTTGACGCTTCAAAGCATGCGGCACATATTCTGAATATTTGCTTTGCAAAAATAGAGAAGGAACGCTTGCTAGAGGTCTTTAAAGGATTGGCAATTTCAAATGCTTCAGCCTGTAATGCGATTACGTTAGAATCTTCTCATGTGTTGCGGGCAATGGGGTTAAGCGATCTAGACGCCGAGCGTTCGTTTCGGTTTTCGTTTGGAAAGTTTACCACCGAGGAAGAGATAGATACAGTTATTCAAATTATAAGGGGGTTAGTATGAAGGGAGTTAGCTTAACAAGCAATGCGGTCGAATACCTTAGAAAAACATTAGACAATAAACCCGATATGATGGGGATACGATTAGGGGTTAAAACAAGTGGTTGTTCTGGGTTGTCCTATACTTTAGACTTTGCCAAAGACCTCAAGGAAGGGGATCAGATTTTTGAATCAGGAGGGGTGAAAGTCGTGGTGGATGCAAAAAGTTTTGAATATTTAAAAGGAACAGAGGTAGACTGTGTTCAAGAGGGTTTAAATGAGTTCCTAAAATTCCAAAACCCGAATGTAAAAAGCGCCTGCGGTTGTGGTGAAAGCTTTAATGTAGAAAAATAAGTTTTTTTTCTGGATTACAAGACACTTTATTAAACTTCTACTATAAGAGTTCTATGAACCCTAAAATGACTTCAGCAGATGCCGCAAAATGCCTCAAGAAAAGTGAGGCGTGGATTCATGCCGCGTTACAGGAACGGAATCTCTCCTTTGTTAGAGCTCAAAATCAGTTTTATTTTGGGCATGACACGGCAAAGCAATTATTCAATTTTTTATTTGATCCCCGCATTATCGTTTGCCAGATTGTGAAAGGGGGGACCGGTAAAACCTCATTAGTGTATGAATTTGCGATTCGAGCCAGCCTTTATGGGGCGAAAGTTCTTTGTATCGATATGGATCAGCAAGGGAATCTGACGCATGCCTTTAATAAAGATGCTGAAGTCTTGCCTGTTATGGTGGATGTGTTAGCCGATAATTATCCTATTCAAGATTCTATTGTCGAGGTTGCACCGGGTCTTCATTTGCTCCCCAGTCGTTTTGAAAATGCGATGTTGGATGAAGTGATTCGCGTTAAAAAAATACCGTTAGAAAAAGTATACCGAACTTTACTCTGGCCTTTAAAAGCGCACTACGATGTGATTATTATTGATTGTCCTCCAAGCTTGGGACAATCGGTTGCTGCTTGCGCCTTAGCGGGGGATTATGTCGTCGCCCCAGTCACGCCTGAGAAATTTGCCTTATTGGGATTTGATATTACCTGCCAATCCATTAAAGAACTGCAAGAGGCTTACCATATTAATATTCCTTTAGGCATAGTGATTAATAAATTTGATTCAAGAACCACGTTATCACAATCGGCTTTAAAACATTTAATGCAAGATCCCAGCGTTAAGGATAAATTATTAAAAAGTTATATTCGAATGTCGCAAGAATTCCCCAACGCCATTTCTAAAAATCAATCCATTTTTGATATCGTCAAATACAGTAGTGCCAAAGAAGATATCGACCATTTCACCCGAGAACTCTTGGGCCTTGAAGGCGATATTTATAAGCCTAAAGCGTTTAGAGAGAAAAAAGAAGTTTGTATCGCTTAAAATCCACCCGGGTTTTCCACTACACAATGTTCTCTGGCTCCTTGTGATTTTTTTTCTTGACAAGATTCAGTTTGAAGTGAGAAAATCAAAGTGAATTGTTTTTTTAATATAAGCTAACCGCATAAATAAAGGAGAAAGAAATGGCCCAAGGTTCCGGCGTAGTGCGCCCCAAAGCACTCTCACTAACTGTATTAGTTGATTGGTCTAATCAAGATAAAGTAGATACCAGCACCGCAGCAGGGGTCAAATCTTCCTGCCACCCCTGTTGGTTATGTGTTCACTTTGGCCCACCCCCTTCAGCATTACCTCATGCACAACAGCATCATGCTCAAATGGCAGGTCAATGGCAATTAACGCTGAACGTTTATAGTGCCGAGAAAACACCTATCGTTAAAAAACAAAATGAAGAACCTATTCCCAAAGAGCGGCGGGCGCTTTTATGGCATTCGACTCAACCTTTCGATAAATACCGCTATGCCGTTGTCATGCAGCATTGCCGATTTCCACCGACATTAACACCGCGGGTAGTCGCTTGGCATGCCGATAGAGCAGAACCCGATGCAAATGCTCTGGTTTGGGTCAAAAAGAAAACCAGTCAAAAACGCCATAAAGAAGATTCTTATCTGAAAATAGTAAAAGGACATATTTATCACCTTCATATTACTTTTCCGGATGGTTCCTTAGTGAATCAATTTATTGCCCAAGGTTGGGGTTTCACAGCGTCACTCTTTACCTATAAACGTAAACGAGGTCATATTAATGTATCGCCTTCTCGTGCGGTGACTCAAATTCGAGCCAACTGGTTGGATGCCGTCGAGCCCGATCCGGATCTAGAAGAATTAGAGGCGGCCCGTCAGGCGAAACTTCAAGATGAGAGAGATGATCAAGAGGCTTTGGCAGAAGAAAAAACTGCAAAGGCTAATGGTGGTGGCAGGACCACCTCTGTGGGCGGCGGCGGGGTCGCTGCAAGGCCTTCTAAACGTGCTGCTCCTGAGGGTGTAACTAATCCTGGTGGTAGCTCTGTTAGTAGTATGCCGAGCCCTTATAATAGTGGACAGGCTGCTTTATATGCTCCTTTTGGTGGTGGAGCTACTGGTGCTGGTGGTGGAGCTACTGGTGCTGGTGCTACTGGTGCTGGTGGTGGAGCTACTGGTGCTGGCGCTGGTGCTGGTGGCGGAGGAGGTTCTGCTCTCTCTCCTATTTCTGGGCCTCCCTCTCCCTCTCCCTCTCCTTATTACCCGCCGCCCTTATTTTCCCCCACTCCCCTTGTTCCAGGTCAACTACCTGCGGGACAGACGATAACCGGGCAGCCAATGTATGCAGTGCCATTAACTGGAGTGCCTCCTAGCACTGCCGCAGCAGCCTTAGCTCACGCCGCTGCCACTGCTGCTGCCGCCGCTGCTGCTGCCGCAGCAGCAGGACCCCCACCCGCATCCCCCGCTCCTGGTGCTACTGGAGAAGTGCTACCTCGTCCCAATAAGAAACGAGCCGTGGATTTTTCAATAGAGGATATAAACAACGTGGTATTTGCTCCCGGTAGTACGGGCAATGAAATGCCGAATTATGAAGAAATGAGGTTGTTTGAACCGAATGTTGACTTAGGAGCAGAAGTGGAGGCGTTCTTTGATGCCCCGAGTGCCCCGACCCAATTACCGATGGCTCATACGACCGCTATGGAGAGGACGGCAGCGGGTCTTCACCCTGCACAGCATGCAGCCACTATGCCTGCGGCTGCGCCTGCCATGTCTACTGCGGATCGTGAATTACTTTCTCTTTTCCGCGCCCTTGAGCAGAAAGCAAAGAGTGTGGCCACCGATGCCAATAGCAAGTTACGCGAAGTGGCTGTACGGTTAACCCAAGTTCTGTCTGCTTCTGGTCAGTTAGGCGGATGGAAGCATGTCGAAGAATTTATGACAGATCAGGACTTGTATAGTAGAAAACAACGCGCTGTAGAACGTAGTGCGGGTCGGGCAGTACGCAGCGTAGCCAGTGCTCCCACTTCGGCTGTTGTCACTAGTGCTACCCCCGGTGTTGGTGCTGGTGCTGGTGATGTTGTTGGCGCGGGTGGAGGGGGAAGAGGTCCTACTCCTATGGATGCCAAACTGACCGAAACCAAAGGTAAGATAGACGAGCTTTCTGAAAGAAGCCAAGATATCATTAAAAATGCGATGACACGGGCAAGATGGGTCTTGGAAATTGAAAAGAAAAATGCCGGCAAACAAAGTGATGGTAAAACGTTAGATCGTGTTCTGGGTGTATTACTAAAAGATAGTAAGTGGATGACTGACACGGCTGCTTTCTTAAAG
>Ga0206998_1192_pt1 | contig 12089 bp, 12 predicted proteins | sample Alteio_BWMinCont_FD_153309 | JGI IMG/M metagenome (GOLD analysis project Ga0206998, IMG submission 153309) | Enriched cells from forest soil in Barre Woods Harvard Forest LTER site, Petersham, Massachusetts, United States -... | ecosystem: Environmental > Terrestrial > Soil > Temperate forest >... | reverse complement strand
GGCTTCAGTCAGAGCAAGTGCAGAATCATCACGTCCAAAGTGCCGGCAAACAGATCATGATCGTCAGAGTTTCTCGGCATATTTATTTCTCCTGGCCACGAACTCTTCCTATCCTTTCCTAGCCGTTGGCTGCTTTCCGGATGAATCCCACCAGCCCGATCATGATGGGGACTATCGTCCACCTGTTGATTTGCTCGATGCGTTGGAGCTTCGCCTCAAGCTTTCGGTACTCTTCGCGACCTGAGATCGCGAGCTCAACTCTAAGCCGGTAAAGAAGCAAGACCGTAACGGCCAGCGCAGCTACACCAATAACCGGGCTGTCGATATTCCGCGAGGCCATGCCGAGCGTGCACAACAAAAGGCCGAAGCATTGCAGTCGCGCGTAAATCCGGGGGTGATGCCAATCAATCATGCCGGGACTTCAATCGCGGTCTGATTCCCCGCACCGCACGCTTCCAGCAGATGGCAATGTTTGCAGCCTACGCAGCACACCGCCTCGGTCACTTTCACCGTTGCCTCGATCCACCTTGGCTCCGGCGAACTTTGCTCTCCGCTACGCGTGAAAAAGACAGGTTGCGCTCCCCCGCGGAAGGCAGCGTCTCGGCCCCACAGTTCGGTCGCCAGCGTCCCGCGCCGTCCCAGATAAAGCAGCTCGCTGCGCAGATCCGGCCGCCTTCCTTCTCTGCCCTCGAGCCAGTGCCGTGTGATCAGCAGATCGTAGGTGTGCTCATAGCGAAACATCTCAACCCTGACCAGTTCGCTCTCGACCACAACCGCGTGTGTGCCATTCGGCAGCAGGCTGTGCACACGATTGAGCCACGCCAGAGCACTCCCGTCCGCAACCACGAAGCCGACATAATGTCCGAGCAGCGACACCGCGCCGCCTGATTCTTCGGCACGCAGCTTCCATTGGTTTGCCCGGTCCTGATGAACGATCTCCACCTGAGGCCGGCAACGAATTCCTGTGTTGCGGATTTCCTCTCGGATCTCTGCCGGGAGCATCAACCCCCGGCGCGTCAGCGTGGTGAATCGGCTTCCGGCACAAGCACCTCCTCGGTTAGCGATAACTCCGTTCGTGTATAGGCTGGCCGAGCGCGGCGCGGATCATCTCGCGTGTGCACCCCGCCCAGCATTTGTAGAAGCGAGGGTCGGCAATCGAGATGGCAAGGTTGTCGCCGGCCCGATCCCGGCCTTCTCTTGCGCACGATGGACAGCGGGTCCAGTAATTCCCGCTTCTCTGCGCGCGGACAGTGACGTGCTGGAGAATCTGAAAGCCGCCATTGTTCCAGGCCGGATACGATACAGGTTTTATCGGCGGCCGTGTGCCTATCGAATCGGGAATCGATAGGCCCTCCGTGAACGTCTCCAGGTCATTGCGGGTGAGCCGTTTCACACCTCTCAGGAAGGCCATCTGATCCTCGAGGTTGCTGCCGGCGTCTTCAAACCAGTAGCGATGCACGTTCGCCCGGTGGATGCCGAGCGGCGCCCGGATGCCGTTTCCAAACTCCCCGTCGGCCAGTTCATCCTGGCGCGGGAAGACCTCGATCCCCTCTACCTGCTTCAGGATGCCTTTGATCGGCACGGCCAGGCGGAGCGCCAGGTTATATATATAGAGACGGCAGAGCTTGGCAGGGACGGGTTCCTCGCACAAGATCCAGAGGTGGCGCCCCGTCGTGACATCTCTACCAGGGCGTGGACGCCGTCCTGCTGGAGTTCCCAGCGCAGACCTCGAAGGTCCCGGTACGCATCCTTATAATCACCGTCGATGGCGACCCATTTCGAGTACTGTGTCTCTGGATTGATTGCGTAGAGGCCAATCGTGAGCTCGCCTGACAGGTGCCGGCGAATCGTCTCGACGTCGAGCGCCAGGGGTTCCTTCGTCTTGTAGTCACGCACCCGGTAGAAAAAGTACTTCCCGGAATCTTCATCCGGCTTGTCTGTCTGCCGCGTATAGGCCCGACGGTTGACGAACCATGACATATATTCCCGGGCCTGTTCCAGAGAAACCGGCACCAGCTCGGGCTTCGGGCGTGGCAGTTTCCATGGCGCAACCTGGGCGGTCATGGCTCAGTCTCCTTTCCACAAGGATGGGCTGTTGTACCCCGGATTCCGCACTCGGTCAAATGGGCGGTTTTGGCCTGCAGTTAACCGAATTACCATGCGAGGGATGATCTCCAGGTAGCTGCAACCAGGACAGGCGGAGCCACCGGCCTCCTTTGGATGACGCCACCTGTCGCGATTCCGATGACGCGGCCGCGGACCATCTCCCACCAAGCGGATGAGCCGGTGGACCCGCAGGGCGTTCTGGAAATCCCCTCCGTTGAGATCGTCTTCACGGTTCCCGAAGGATAGCCAGAAGAACGCGTGCAGATTCTCGCGATAGAGGTAAATTGCTCCCGTATTCGGCCGGCCAGGGATGCTTTGCAGGATCAGGAAGCCATGACGATCCTCGACCAGCCGTTCCGCGCGCGCTTCGCCGCGCTTGAGGAACGCCCGAAGTACGTCCCACCGATTTGTATCTGGCTGAAGACCAAGATCGGAAACTGACATGATGTAATCCACATGCAAGCTGCCCAGCAGCTCGCGCTTCGAGTAACGGCGGCGGTGAGACATGGCGGTTTCTCCTGATGTTGGTATGAAATGGAAAAGCCCCCGCAGTGCGGAAGCTCATGGACGAAAGAATTGAACGGCATGGTCCGCGCCAGCGAACATGGTTGCGGCGAAAGAATTCATTGCACCGGTTCGTTCCTTTTGAAGAACGCGAATCGTTGGTCCTCAAGCTCAGGAGGTCGAAGCCAGTCTTCGGGACCCCGGCACAATCTGCTCGCCCCGGAAGTTCCCGATCCTCGCAAAGCCGGCCGTATCGACGGCTTAGGCGCGACCGTCGATCTCGACAACATCGCCAACGCTCATCGAAGGGCCACGATAATTGGCTATGTCGCCCGACCGCTCGATATTGAAGCAGCGGAATAAAAGATGGGCCGCGAAATGATCGATGTCCACCTGCGAGAAATCAAAGGCAGGTGCTTCAAACTCGCGTTCACCAGCGGATGAGGGGGAGGAGGGCGGAGTAGTCGTCAGTCCAGACTTTCAGTCCCGGCTTGGGTTCTGGCAGGCGGGCCACCGCGGATAGTTCCGGCTGAGTGAATAAATCGGGGTCGGCTGTCACGAGCATCCAGGTGGATGTGTAGTCGTCGGGTTGCCATGTGGAGTCGGTGGAGACACGCCGCGCCTGCATGCCGGCAGACGCGGCCACCAAGGCGATGGCGGGCGCAAGGTCGACGTGTCGGTTGGAGATGTGGAAAGCCAGGATGCCGCGCGGAGTAAGGTGGCGGCGGTAAAGCACCAGGGCCTCCGTGGTCAGAAGGTGGATGGGGATGGCGTCGCCGGAGAAGGCGTCGACTACCAGGACATCGAAGTGCTGTGGAGATTCACGGGCCAGCGATGTGCGGGCGTCGCCTTCTACGATCTGGATTTGGGCAGCGGACTCTCGGATGTACGTGAAGGTGTTTTGCGCGATAGGCGTGACGGCGGGGTTGATCTCGTAGAAGCGGATGTGATCGCCCGGGCGGCCGTAGGCGGCCAGAGTACCGGCGCCTAGTCCGATGACGCCGATGTTGCGGATGCGACCCCCACAGCAGAAGCGAATGGCAAGACCCACGCCGGAGTCGATGGAGTAATACGTGGTCGGGGTATGGCGCAGCTCGTTGCTGCCGAAGATCTGCGTGCCGTGCCGAATGCTGCCGTTCATGAGCGTGCGGACCGTGGCGCCGGGATAACTGAAGAGGTCCTGAGTGACGCGCAGGCTGGCATAGAAATTGCGCACGGCTACGATCGTGTCGTGCTTGTAAGCGTGACGTACCATGAAAACCAGAACGAGCATGGCCGTGCTGGCTACAAACCATAGCAGGCGCTGGTTCCAGGGCCCGCGCCAGTTCACCGCCAGAGCTAGCAGAGCTGTGACCAGGAACGTGATGGGCAGATCCAGATTGAAGGTGAATACTAGCGGCGAGGCGATGCCGATGAGGAACGAGCCGAGCGCGCCGCCGGCCGCAAAGAGCAGATAGAAAAGGGTGGCTTCGGATGCACGTTGCGGGCGCAGCCCCGTGGCCGCGGAATGGCAGAAGATACAGGCGAAGAACAATTCCACAAGAAAGAAGAGAATCGAAAGCCACAATGGCCATACGCTATTGGCCTTCGTCAGTGAGTATGCGAGAGCAGCCAGCATCACCACCATGAACCGGGCGATGATACCCCATGGCAACAGGACGCGGAACTGGAAGGCAAGAATTACGGTGAGGAGATAGACGGCAAGGGGAAGAATCCAGAGAAGCGGGATGGCTGCGAGGTTGGCGGTGATATAGCTGGTGACGGCACACAACTGCATGGCAGCGCCCATGGGGAGCAGAACCCAGAGAAGTTTGTGCGTGCGAGGGGAAGGCGGGGCGGAGAGATCGTTGTCGTCGATGTCTTGGGGAGGCCCGGCGGTGTTGGAGCGCGTCTTGACCGCAAGGAGAGTGGAGAGGATCGCGAAGACAGCGAACCCGCAACACCAGGCCATGCGCTGAGCATGGAGCGTGAAGCGGGGTTCGATCACGCTGGGATACAGGGCCAGCGCAAGCAACGACCCAACATTCGAAAGCGCGTAAAGGCGGTAGGGAATTTTACCGGTTCCAACGCGCGCCCACCACACCTGGAGCAGCGGACTCGTCGAGCTGAGGACGAGAAATGGAAGACCAATAGAAAGACTCAGAGCCGAGAACACGGTGAGGATCGGATGGGCAGCGCCATTCTCCATGAGCAAAGATCGGAGAACCCAGAGGATGGTGGCGGTGACGGCCAGCAACAGCAGGGAGAGATAGACGATAAATGACGGCCGGCGGGCGAGCCAGTGTGCGTAGATGTAACCAAACAGAAGCGCGGACTGGAAGAAGACCAGGCAGGTGATCCAGACAGTTGCCGATCCGCCGAGAGTGGGGAGCAACTGGCGGGCAGCGATCGGTTCCACCAGAAAAAGCAAAAAGGAGGCCAGAAACACGACACTGGCAAAGAGAAACCGCAAATGAGTCATGTAGCCTCGGGTTTCAAGGATTGCGACGCCGACCATCCCGGAAAATCCAATGGTTGTAAAAAGCGGATGCTAACACACGCCATGAAAGCGATGCCCGGTGTTTGGGGTCTTCCCCCTCTTTTCCAGAAAAACCTCATTGAGAGTTAGAACGATCAGCGGTGAGTTACAACCTGCTATGGTCTCGCGCACCCAGAAGAAATTGGCGTTCACCCGCTCTCGCTCGCAGCAAGGCGCTCCTGAGGGGAGCGCCTTGCTGTGTGAGTCTGAAATACGCTCGTTATTCTTCCCGTTCGTATCGCTGCCAGATTTCCTTCAGATCTAGTCGGAGGCCCTGAACGGGTCCCGTGCCTTCGATGAAAGCGCCGGACTCCGTGCTCATCGGTTTTCCTGGTTCGTACACCAGCACCTGTTTCTTATAGGGGTCAACCAGGCAGCCCAGTTCCACTCCGTTGCTTATCCAGGTTTCCATCTTCCGCTTCGTTTTGGCCAGCATGTCAGAGGGCGATAGTAGCTCCACCACGAAATCCGGCACGACGCGAAGGAGATGGCCGCCTTCCTCCTGGGTGATCCGACGCGACTTCTCCCGGCGGATGTACGCCGCGTCCGGACTGAACATGGAGCCGTCAGGCAGAAAGAAGCCTGTGTTGTTATCGAAAGCTCTTCCCTGTTTGTGGCGGTGCCACCATACGCTCAATTGATGGATGATCTCTCTGTTTGCGTCGCCTGTAAAGCCTGTTGCCGGTGGGTTCACGACAATCTTCCCTTCTCTGGTTCGCTCGAGCTGGAACAGATCGTTAGCAAAGCACAGCTTCTCGAACTCCTCGTCGGTCAGAGGCGGCTCCGGCTTAAACACCAGCCTGCGCGGCACGATCGGAATTTCAAGCGTCGCATTCATGGCTTTCCTCCCATTCTACCCCGCATTCGAATCGGCTTTCGGTTTTCGAAGCCGGTGTCGGCTGTAACGCAAATCGTCTTCACATCCGGGTACTCTTCGCGTAGTCCGCCGAGCATATGCATCGAGTCTTTGCCGCCCGAATGGTTCACAACGAAGATAACGTCATCGTTGTTCTTTTTGCTGACATCTGACAAATGATCTGCAACGTCGCCATCTACTTACTCCTCTCTTGGCTTTTCTTTATGGCTTCATTCACAGCGGAAAGAGCGTTTCTTGCTCGGTCCTCAGCACATCCGCCTGGATCTGATGGATCTCGGTCAGGGCCCCACCGATCGTCCCTGTGATGGTACTCAGAATGGCGGAGAAGATGCCGCCGAACTGCGCATACCCAACCACCGGCGCAGCGGCCAATACCGCCGCTAACAGGCCCGCGCCAAACGCCAGCTTTTCTTTGCCTCTGCTCATACCGTAGCTCCTTCGAGAACCGTTTCCTTCGGCAATGCGAGCACCTCCGGATCTACGGAAGTCTGCTTCACCGCTGCGTTCCTCGCGCTCTGGATCCCTATCCGGCTGATTTCCCCCGACCGCTCTTCCGGCAGCTCCGGGATGGCCGAGAGCCCGTGCGGGTACTTCTCCGCCAATTCTGTGCAGCAGTCGATCAGACTGATCGGCCAGTTCCTCTTTCCCGACCGTTACATGTTCTTTTCGCCGGGCTGCACGCTCTGCGGCACACGTTTTTGACGGAAGCCGGCGAATACACCGATCCCTTTACATTGCAGTACGTAGCCGGCCACGATAATATAAAGACAACCATGCGTTACGTCCATACCCAGGCCAATGCGGTTCAAAAGTTGTTGGTTCGTTTGGCAAACTTGGATCGCGAGCAAAACGGCTTTCGGAAGGCACGGAGGTTTGGGGTCGGTGCAAAATCCGGTGCAGCCGCAACGGGCCCTTAAGATTGCACCGCGTAAGTTATTGAATATAAAAACGTTTTAATGTGCGGAAGTGGTGAAATGGCAGACACACCATCTTGAGGGGGTGGCGCCGAGAGGCATGGGGGTTCAAGTCCCCCCTTCCGCACCAAAATGTCCACAGTTTATTGAGGATTCCGCTCAGAAAGGCGACCGCATGATCTATCTGGTAATCGCCATCCACGTAATCGTCTGCGTCTTCATGATCGCAGTCATTCTTCTCCAGCAGGGCAAGAGCGCCGATCTCGCCGGAGCCTTCGGCGGCCAGGGCTCGCAGACCGCCTTCGGACCCCGCTCCGCAGCTAACCTGCTAACCCGCATCACCACCTGGTGCGCCATCATTTTCATGATGACGTCGATCAGTCTCACCGTCATGATGGCCAAGCATTCGAAGCAGCAGCGTTCCGTCCTCTCCGGAACCCAGACCACCGAGAGCAAGCCGGTCAAGAAGTAGTTCCTAATCCTTTCTGATCACAAAAGGCAGGCGCTCAGCGTCGGCCTTTTTGCTTTTTTGGGGCTGCTGCTTCGATCACGACAGCATCCACGGTCCGGCTTCCCCCTTCGGATTCTTGCTCCATCCTTTTGGCTTCAGGATGCTGAGCTGGATTTTTTCATGCTAAAAAGTTGTGACGCGGGGCTACACTGAGCCGAACCACAACAAGTGTCCTCATAATGCCGCCTCAGATTAGTGTTAGGAGTCTGGTTCGATGACGAATGTTGAAGGCACACCCAGGACATATTTCGAAGCCGGATCTCTTCCAGCAAGTCGATCTGCTCTGGTTTTCTCAGTACAATTTTTCCTGTTCTTGGTGTTGATTTTGTGTTCCGGGGCATCCGCACAAAATAAGCAGCGATCGGATTACATCCGCAGCTCGCAACCACCGCTGTTGAAGTATCAGGAATTATTGGCGCTCAATGAAGAGGAAACCATTGATCCCCCTTTAGCCGACAAATTACACACCCTATTAACCACGCCTTTTATCAATAATCAGGCATATTACGCCGGAACAAAGCCTCTTCGCCCCGATATCAAGGGTATGGGGCCCTCGTTACGCGTCGTTGAATGGAATATTGAGAGGGGAGTCGAGTTCGACGCGATCAAGTCGTTGCTGACCGATAAGAAAGGGTTCCTCGCCAAAGTTGACAGCGAGGCTGCGAACAACAGCACGGAAAAAGTAGATGACCAGGTACTGAATGCGCAGATGGACATACTTCAATCGGCAGACGTGCTCGTGCTGAATGAGCTCGACTGGGGTATGAAGAGAAGCGACTACAGGGCGGTCGTAAAGGATCTTGCCGCTGCACTCAAGATGAATTGGGCCTATGGCGTCGAGTTTGTAGAGGTTGATCCCAAGGTGCTGGGCACCCAATCCTTCGAGAACGTCGAAAATGAAACCGAGCGCAAGGAGTTGGAGGAACTGTTCAGCACCGACAAGGCGCGCCTGCTTGGGCTACATGGCACGGCAATTCTTTCTCGCTATCCCCTTCGCGACGTGAAGCTAGTGCCTTTTAAATATGAGGCATACGACTGGTACAACGGCGAGAAGAAGTATGGATCGGTTGAGGCCGGTAAGCGTAAAGGCGCAAGCCTGCTCTTTGGCGAGAGCATCGTGCGCGAGGTGCGCCGCGGCGGCCGGACCAACCTTGTTGCGACGATCGATGTGCCTGATCTTCCGGAACGGGAGGTGACTATCGTTGCGACTCACCTGGAGAACCGCACGACGCCGAAAGGTCGGGTCAAGCAGCTGGATGAGCTTCTTGACATGATTCGTCCGATTCCCCATCCCGTCATCGTCGCCGGGGATATGAATACGACTGGGGAGGACGGCTCGGTTATCAGCATAAAATCGGCGGTGCTGAAAAAGATAAACGATCCTGCGTTTTGGGCCACACAAGGAATCAAGTACGCGACAGGAGCGGGCCTCATCATGGGCCTTAGCACTTTCGCCTTCAAAAAGACGAAGTTCCAAGCCGACCCGACTGCGTCGGGGGTTCCTTTACTGGCGGCCAATCCTGAACAGGGATTCTTTAAGGATCTCGATAAGTACCGCTTCGATGATGGGACCCGCATTGATTTTCGTGGGGATGCGGAGCTTTCGGTGAACGACCGCGAGGGGACATTGGGCAACTCGAACGAGCGCGCCAGCAAGGGATTTGTGACAACGTTTGCCTTGCCTCGAACCCTCGGAGCGGCAGGGAAATTCAGGCTCGACTGGATATTTGTGAAGAGCTATTTGAAGGATGATCCCAAAACTGCTGACTCCTACCGCTTTGCACCAGCCTTCGCACGCACCATGAACGAATCGAACGAAGCACTGAACCCACATCTATCAGACCACGCTGCCATCAGTGTGGATTTGCCGATCACACAGCCGGCTTTGTCGGGATCGAAGTAATGACCCTCGCCTGAAGCTCTCCTGATAACACATTACCGATTGGACAACGGACGAACAGGTCACGGACTTATTAATGTACTGAATGCCAATGTGCGGATATAGAAATCCGGTAAATCGGAATAAAACAGGCCTGAGCAAGCCTGGTCCATTAGCCGAACCAGCTTTGCCGAGAGTTCCATGCAAGCGGACACGGTTCCACAGGTAGGCGGATGACGATGGGGCGCATAGTCTGCGTCATTGCGCTTTTGTGCAGTTGCTTCCTGGCTATCCCGGCCAGGGCGCAGCAGCAACCGGAGCCCGAGGATCCCGAAGATGAGAAGCAAGTAGGGCTCTGGCTCGATCAGGGAATCTCTACTGCCCTTTCTGCGAATAAATCTCTGGATGTCGAATTCCACGAGCGGTTCGACGAGGGCGCGTCGAACCTCTTCGAGTACTTCGTTCAAGCCGGCGTCGCCTTTCGACTGCGGCCCTGGTTCACTCTAATACCGATTTACCGCTACCAGCGCTTTCCCGGCAATCCCAAAATCAATTACGAAAATCGGCTGCAGCTCAACCTCACCTTGAGCACCGCGCGGGGACAATGGCGATATAACCTGCGCACGCTCATCGAAGGGCGATTCCCCGACGATCGCGCCGCTTCAGCGCGTTTTCGATTTCGTCCCGGCGTCGACTACACCCTGCCGCTTCGCACCACCTGGCGTCCCACCATCGTCGTCAGCAACGAGTTCTTCATAGTGCCGTGGTATAACCCCTTCGCCAACGGCGGCAGCAGCTACACGCAGAACCGCTTTCAAGTAGGCGTCCGGCTGCCCGTCACCAATTCATTCTCCGTCCGGCCCTACTACATGTTGCAGTCCGTCAACCTGCCTCCCGGCTGGGACACCAACGAGATCGTGGGCATATCCCTTGCCTACAAAGTCCCACGCAAAACCAAGTGAACCTTTGGATCAACAGCTGGATCAACAGCATGCAGCCTTAGCAGAATTTGCTTAAAACGCAGCATCGCTTAAATTTTTGGACGAAATATCACCGTGGCGCGCGTATCATGGCTTCGCCTTCGATTGCCCATCAGGAGCCCACCGATGTCTCTCTGTGCAAACTCGCCCGACTCCAGCCTCTCCCGTCGCAGATTCCTCGGCACTGCTCTCGCCGGAACAGCCGCCACCCTGGTTGGCGCAGCCTCCACCGGTTTTCTCGTTCCTGAAGCTGCCCTGGCTCAAAGCCCCCTCACACCCGATGAAGCCCTCAAGGCCCTCCTCGACGGCAACGAGCGCTACATCGCCGGGCGCTTTACCAGCTTCGACGAAGACAAGCAGATCCTGCGCGACCACACCGTTGAGAAACAGGAGCCCTACGCCGCCGTCCTCTCCTGCGCCGACTCGCGCGTCCCCGTCGAGATCCTCTTCGATCAGAGCATCGGACACATCTTCGTCGCCCGCGTCGCCGGCAATATGGCGACGCCTGAGATAATCGCCAGCCTCGAATACGGCGCAGCCGTCCTCGGTACCAAGGTCATCCTCGTCCTCGGCCACGCCGGCTGCGGAGCAGTCAAGGCCGCCATCCAGGGCAAACCCGTCCCCGGGCAGATCAGCGTACTGTTCCCGCCCCTCCAGACAGCCGTCGATCAGGCAGGCTCCGACCTCGCCGCGGCCATAAAGGCCAACGCCTCCATTCAGGCCACGCTCCTTAGCAAGGCCTCAACCGTCCTCTCTCCCATGGTGAAGGAAGGCAAACTGAAAATCGTCGCCGGATACTACGACCTCGCCAGCGGCAAGGTCACCTTGGTCTAGAGGCAATCGGATCCAACTTCGGCGGCGCAAGTTTTTCCTTAGCCGGTATGGCTGACTCCGATGGACGCCCTTAGCGCTCTCCTGACGTCGCCGCCGATGTCGTCCTGGACCGCCAGGAGGTCGTCGAGTGGTCGATCGTTTGTTTCAGACCAGCCGACTGAACCGGATGCGAATCATTTCCTCCCTTGCTGCTCGACGGCCAGGAGCGGAACAAGAACTCCAGCTAGGGGATGAGGGTTTTTCTGCGCTTTGACCACCGCCATCGCGGCGACCACATCAACTTTGGACGGCGAAGGCTGCGGCGTCACAGCCCTGGGTTCGGCAGGCGGAAGCGCGGGGGGCGCCGGACGCGTATAGACTTGAGGCTTCTCTGGAATCAGACTCGTCAGCTTGGCTGCCTGGTCTGAACGAGGCGTCAACGTGCCCTTCAGCCCAAACTGCGCGCATACCGTGCTGATCAGGCTCGTATGATCAAAGGTCCCTGCCGGCGGGTTGGCGCGCGGTGGGTAAATCGTGCCCGGTGGGATGCATGGATTAATCAGCATCGCCGGAATACGCACGCCATAGCGATCATAGGGAAAATTCTGGACCGGCGGAGCAAAGGGAGTCGGAGCACTGGGCGGTCCCACGTGATCGAACACGCCTCCGTGTTCGTCAAAGATCACAATCAGGAGCGTCTTTTTGAATGTATCCGGGTACTGGGCAAGAATGTCATACACCTGCTTTAAGAAACGCTCGCCGTCGAGCACCGAAATCGGCGGAGGCAATGAGCTGCCATTCGGGTCGTTTACGTCAACGCCCGCCCCGCCCGGGTGGTAGTTATTCACCGGCCCAGACGACAGGATATTGTCCTCATAGCACGGCTCAAGAAACGAGTACTTTGGCAAGCGGTTGTTCTTGATATCGTACTCAAAATTGTTTACGCCGCTCCCACCCACCCAGGCGTAGACATTCCCGCTGTCCCAG
>Ga0206998_1217_pt1 | contig 12138 bp, 11 predicted proteins | sample Alteio_BWMinCont_FD_153309 | JGI IMG/M metagenome (GOLD analysis project Ga0206998, IMG submission 153309) | Enriched cells from forest soil in Barre Woods Harvard Forest LTER site, Petersham, Massachusetts, United States -... | ecosystem: Environmental > Terrestrial > Soil > Temperate forest >... | reverse complement strand
CTGCTTGGCAGCGGGCAGCCTATTGACGTCGACGACCTGACATCTTCTGACCAAGACAAAATGTGCCTGAGGGTTCCGTTGAAGCAAACAGATCGCGGGCCTGCATCCGAGTCTGGTACAGTCATTAGCCTGCGGAAGTGCGATCGGCTGGACAGCCGAGATCCTGAAATACTGAGTGCTCGGTTGCGATCTGAGTTTGGTCGGATATTCCGCGAATTCCTCTTCCATGGTAATAGCATCGTTGTCGCGGGCCTCAAAGTGCGACCATTTGACCCGCTCTATATCCGAAAAGGAGTCAATCCGACCGGGGCGTCGCTCTACGGGCCCCTCTGTACTACCGAGTCAAGTCAGTATTCGGAGAAGCAACGGTAACCGTCCAATTTAGCGTGTTGCCGATTGCCGACTGGCACGCCTTATTCGCTCGCGTGCCTTGCTGAGATGACCTGCGTACGCGTCGCTGTCCGAGTCCAGAGAAAGGCCGAAGTTCTCGACGGCTGCGATCCGCAAACCATTTCTGCTCCTGGGCAGTCGCCGAAGAATCAGCAGCAAGGAACGCCAGGCCATACAACTGTGCATGGGGTTCGATTCCGACCCACACCTCCGATATTTTCAACAACTTAGCAACCACCATCTTCCCTTCGGTTGCCAACATGGGCATAAGCCCTCATGCATCAATCGAGATCGAGCGGGGCTGTTGCTTACGGTGCGACGCGCCAGGGCGATGTCGTCTTCCACGACGACAGCTCTTTGCTGGCCCATGCAGTGGACTTGTCTGTGTGACAAGAGGTGCATGGATTGGGCATCTTGTACTTCTCGGTCATGGCTGGCGTGATGAAGCGGAAGGTGTGAGAACTCACAAACGAGCCGGGCACCCCCTGTGTCTCGATCTTGGGCATGTGACACGCTACACACACGCTTCCCGGACTGCCGTCCTTATGATGAGTGTGTTCTTCGAGAGTCGCGGTGTGGGGGCCATTCGGAGAGGCTGGACCGTGGCAATCGAGGCAGAGTGTGTCCGCGGGTTTTCGCAGTTGCGCATAATTGTCCGTGCCGTGGACATCGTGGCAGGAGGCACAGGTCACGCCGTGACGATACATGACACTCTGGACAAAGTCGTTGCCCTGCATCCGGTTTTTGTGGGCCGTGCCGTCGGCGAAATGCAGGAAGTCGGTTTGCCCGAGCGTGCCATCTTCGAGCTTCCAAAAGTCCGCAAGGTGAAGGCCGACATGGTAGCCAACAGGCCAATCATAGGCTTTGCCTTCGATGAGTCCGTTGCGCGGTTGTCCCTGGGAATGGCACGCGATGCAGGTGTCGTTCGACGCGACAGAATCCATTTCATCCGGGTTCAGGATGTTCCTGTGAGTTGGATGTGCGACGTGCTCACTGCCGGGGCCGTGGCAGCGTTCGCAGCCGACGTTCCACTCCGCAACCTGCTTGGTGTGAATGTCGTAGCTGACCGAATGGCAGCCGTCGCAGGTTGCCCCGGTTGGGCGTTGCATATTGTCTGACGGATAGTAGGCCGTCCACCAGTCCGCCCCGGTGTCGGGAACATGGTACTTGAGCCATTTCTTGTTGCCGATGTCCCACTGTACGGGAAGCGGATAGTAGTCGTCACCGATCTTGGTGAAGTAACGCTGCTTCCATTTGCTGCCGTAGACAAATGCGACCTGGTCCACGGTGAACATGGCAACATTGTTGGTGCTCAGATCGGGAATAATCGCGTCGGGATGTGCCTTCGGATCGCGCACGATATTGGCCATCGGCGTTTTCTTCCACCGCTCGTAGATGGCTGCATGGCATTTCTGGCAAGGCTCCGAACCCACGTAGTTCGCGGTATTGGCTACGCGACCCACTACTGCTGTCTCTTGGGGTGGCGCAGCCTGCGAAGATGCCGATACAGCGCCAGACAGAACGATCGCTGCAACTGCAAGGCAGATTTTCAAGGACGGCACGGGATACAGGGAGAGCAACTCTAAATTGTGATCACTCATGAATAGTTTTGGGTGATGGTCGTCAGTATGTTGATGACCGTCGGTCTATCAGTGTGCCGCGAATTTTTCCAGCATTCGAATTTTTTATAAACCACTCTCGCGACGTGGAACCCCGCTGACACTCAGCATCGACAAACGAATGACATCCCAAATGCAAGGGCCAAACATTCTCAGGGTTTTATTTGCATGGACCGGTGAAACCAAGCAATGGGAGAATCTGCCCGCTGCCGACGCACTCCAAAATCGACGGATCAACTAGTGAAATGGAAAAAATGAATACTGAGCGCTTTCCGGCGATATCCTCTAAGAGGTTCAACGATCAATGGGCTCATGGAACGGGTCGGCAGATTTGCCCGGTGGTGCAAGTTGTCTACTCTTCGCCCGCCCGGCTGCGCTGCAACCAGTGCTGAGTGCTGGTCTTTACGGGCTGCTACCAGCGGTCTGCGAGCGCTATGGGATTGGAATCGCCTGCTCCAGTTCAAAAGAAAGAAGCCCGAGTTTGTCGCCCGGGCTGCTTGTTTTAGGACGGATCAGTGCTGGTGGCAGGCTGCTCCGTCGGTGACGGTGTCGAGGGCATTGTTTGCAGCTTTGAGCTGGCGGCTCAAGCAGTTGCCCAGCGAATCCTTGAAGACGAAGGTTTGCTGACTGCTCTGTCCGCTGTTGCCATTGAAGGCGAAGCCGTTGCCCTGAGGAACGAAGTTGAGGGTGTCTCCGGAGGTGACTTCGTTACTGAGGCTCGAGTTGAAGACGGGGATTCCTAGGATCGAGTCGGTCTGCGTTCGTTGGAATTTCTGGTCGGAGGTGGTTACCTCATCGAGGTTGCCGTTGTTTTGGACGGTCTCGAGGAAGCTAATCGTGATGGGAAAAGAGAAGTTGCTCTCCTTGGAGGTGATGAGAAAGCCATCCTGCGTGGTGGTCTTCTGGTCCACGGTTGAGGTCAGGACCACAGACTGGCCCAAGGTGGTTGCGGTAGAGGTCAAGGTCTGTACGTCTTTGAAGTCGACGTTGCCGTCGATGGTTGTGGTCACCCGACCGTGCGAGGTGTTGACGAAACCGGAGATGGCGAACTTCTGGACGCTGGTGACGGTTGCAGTGCCTCCGCCATTGCCGCTCGAATCGATGTTGATGTTACTGACGAGCGAGGGGTTGGGAGCGGCGAGGGTGTCTTCTGTCACCTCTCCGGTTACACGTTTGCTGCCGTGGTCTTCATAGACCAACAGAGAAGCCACGGTGTCGAAGAAATTGAAGGCGTTAAAGACGGTCACGCCGAGGGTGTGCTGCTGGCCATCGCTCAGGACTCCAGCGAAGGGCGTCAGGTCCACGCGATAGGGCATCAGATTGAGGGTTTGGACGCCGGGGATGGGAACCCAGAGAAAGGGGTCAACACCGCCGGTGAAGATCCACGGGTAGACGGGCGCGACCCCAGCAGGCTTGCCGTCGATGCTGACGTTCACCTGGCGAAAGGCACCGTCGCCACAGGGGTCGATTCCGACGTTTTGCACGCCGTTCGGCAGGCAGAAGAACCACTGTTCTTCGTCGTTCTGGCTTTGTGCAACGACATCAAGGTAAGCAGCCTCAATATTGGTTGGAAGGGTGAAGGTCTGCGTCAGCTCCGGCGTGGTTGCGTTGAGCTGGGTGCTGTTGTCGTTGGGGATCCCGAGAACGAGATCGGCTGTTTTCGGTGCGGGATTGGCGAAGTCGCTTTGGAAGAATTCGAGTTTGAAGGTGGCGAAGATGGTGGAGGTCAGGCCGTCCGTGCCGACGATGTTGCCGAGTATGGCAAAGCCGCTCTGAGCGGTCTTAAAAAGCGAACCGTAGTCGGTGAGATCGCGCTCAACGTGCCAGGTGTCGGTCTGATTTTGCTGAGGCTCGGCGGTGGTTCCGAAGTAGATGTTCACGCCGCCAAAAAAGACTTGTCCAGTACGGTCGAACTGCACACCGGGCTGGATGGAGAAGTCACCAGTGAAGACAACCTTCGACCAAGGGCCGGGGCAGTCGGCAGGAGGCGTGTAGCTGAAGTTCTTGTTATTGAAGTCGGCGAAGGCCTGGTTAGTAAGCAGCGTGACTTCGCAGTGTTTCGTGTTTGGCCGGGGAACAAGAGGATCCGCGGTGACTTCAAGAGAGGTACCGGTTGTCGTGATCGGCGGGAAGATCGATGCGCTCTCTTGAGCAGAGAGCGGGAGAGCGATGGCGGCGGCGAGCACGGCGAAAAGCGCAGCTCGAGGTTTCGGACAGACAAGTGCCGAAGTGTGCATCATTGGTCCTTGAATGAAATGAGAAACAAGCGTAAACGCGTGGGATGGTCGTGTCCGCAGGCACTGCGTACTACCGGAGAGAATTGAATTTTATCGTGACCGGTGCAGTCAAACCGAGGTCGGCTTGGATATTGATAGGGTGAATTTCTCAATAGATGATGACTACATGGCTGTACCTGCGGGCGGCTGAATGGTGCCGCTGTCGACCGACAGCGCAGATCGACCGGATCAAGCTGAACCGCTCGAATGTCGAGGAACTGCCAGCCCAGATCAGAGGCTACCTGCGCAACGATTTGTGACTCGTCTACACCGCAGGCGCCGTCTGCGCGTTCAGGGTGCGAGATGAAGAGGTGACGCAAATTACCCGCAGTGCGGCCAGGGTACAGCGCCACACTCTCAAGGACACATTGAGACGAGCTCAACTGCAAGGCGAACTCGATGCTCATACAGACATTGAAAGTCTCGCCGATTTCTTTGACAGCACACTGCCAGGAATAAGGATCGGGGCGAAAGCGGGAAAGACTCGGCCATCCTTAAACGAATCGCTGTGGTTGCGTCCATAGGGTTCGCCGGTACTAAATTATCGATCCTGTAGCCCGGCAATAAAGAAACGGCAGAAAATCAGGCTTGCTGCCTGAGACAACTCCCTGACAAGCAAATGACGCCCGCATGGCATTCCGTGCGCAGCCCTACGGTCTAATAGGCAATAACACAGCATCAATTCGCAACCTAAAGCAGCGTGCGTCGCAATCACGGCGCACGCATTTGACCGATAATATTCGTAGCCGCGTTCCTTACACCCTGTCTGGCCAAGGCCAGTTGCACGCTTAGCAGTACTGAGTCGCTTGTGCCCTCCGCGCCGAATCGTCTTCGAATTCATCTTGAAACCGGCGGAAGCTTCCTTCTGGCCGTGATTCAGGACACAATCGAAGAGTCGCTCCAAGGTGGTCTCGGAAAATGAGACCCCATGTACTTGAACCGGATGTGCGCCGGCAGATTGCGAACGTGAATCCTGGTCAGCAAGTTTCCGACCCTGTATTTTCACTGTCGACCCGCCTCGAGCAGGAATCCGCCTGGGCGCGAACTCGTCTCCTTGCTGTACTTTCAAGCGTTTTTCTGTTTTGGCCCTGGTCCTCACGAGCGTAGGTCTTTACAGTGTCATTTCTTACACCGTCACGTAGCGACTAAACGAATTTGGAATTCGCATGGCGTTGGGAGCGGGACGCCACCATATCCTGTTGAATGTCCTTCAATCACAAAGCCGCCCTTTACGCGTGGGCCTTCTGATCGGTCTTTTTCTTAGCGTCGGCGTTCATCGTTTGCTGGCGCATCTGATCCGCAACACCCCAACCGACCGCGAACCTTGAATGTTGCGTGCCTAGCACTTCTCGTCGTGTTACTGCTCGCCTGCGTGATACCGGCTGTTCAGGCCTCCAGACGACCACCGATGGATCCACTGCGCATGGAATGAAAGACGAATGACTAACTGCCCACCTCGGCAGTCCGAAGTGGGAGACCATCGCCCAAGACCTCGGCGAGACGAGGGTAAAGCCCTGCGTGGCTCGTCCGGTAAAGCGTGAGCAGGCGTTTCGTCATCAGGTGATAGGCACCGACAGAGTCATGCAAGTAAAAGACGCCACGCCCGGGGGGGACATCTGTATCTCGGGAAGTGCGAAACACGGTTCTTAGAATCACCTGAAGGGTTGCGCGCTGGAGGTGCAAAGCATCCTGCCGCATTCGCTCTTTAACAATGATGCTCTCCGTGAAGTTCCAGCGTTGCGCATAGGCGGCCAACGCGAGCATGATTCGCGCATTGCGGCGTATTCGCTCGATGCCCTCAAGACCGCCCAGACTGTGCCAGATATCAACGGGCTCTAGACCCAGCTGATGTGGCGTGGGGTTCAGATACTCGTCTCCTATCGCTGTAACAGCCGCGACAGAAATAGGCTGAACCTTGCTTAGCAGGTCATTCCAGTCACGCTGATACAGTTGCCATGCAGCAAGGTGCCGATAGATGTACCGGCTGACGAGAACCCCGATAACAAAGCAGAAGACAAGAGTGGCAGGCAACATAAGTCATTTCCGCACGTTCTCGACCTTCATACTGGCCAGCCCATATAGAATTGGGCGCGCTCCCCGTACCGAGTAAAGGTGATGCGGGGAGCGCGCTCGAAAATGAATGCCTCTGGGTCAGTCTAGCCGTTGAACAATCGGGCAATTGATGGAGAAGCCAGCGCTGCCGAATGGTGCCGTTTGTGACGCTCCCATGATCAGGCCGTCTTGCGCGTAGGTGAGGATCTGGAACTCTTCGCGAAGCTGCTGGCGATAACCCTTGTTAATTGCGTCGTCGGTCCAGGTGTACAGGTTTGCGTCCCATGCCGGGCTGTAGTCCAGAGCGAGGGTCGGAATCCCTCCCAATGTGTTGTTCGGCCTGTGTCCATCGTTCAGGTCAGCCGAGAGTCCTTGACGCTGAGGATTATCGCAACCTTCCTGGCCGTTGGTGGCGATGAAGATGCGCTCGATCGGGCTTCCGGCGCTATCGTCATTGCCCAGCAGAAGCTTAGCCATCAGTGGAGCGTACGTATTGTGCTCGATCGCGGCCGCAAGGGGAATACTGGCGTCCATCGAGATGTACCACACCGGGCGGCCGAAGCTGAAGCCGTTGATCAGGTTCAGGGTAACGGTCATGTTGATGGGATCGATGGCCACCACCTCGTCATGAACCTTGGTATAGTCGACGTTGCCGTTAGGAAAGTTGATCTGGCTGGCATCGACGTTGTACGCGACCATCGGTGCGTTGTAGACCACGCCTCCGCCATTGGCGATTCTGACAAAGGGGCTGTAGTTCGCATCCCCGACCTCGCCAGGCGTAAAAGACTTGGGGGGAAACTCGGCACCTTCCGGTCCGGGAACAATATTCCGTTCGGGAGCAAAATTGACAGTGCCCTTGTCGAATATGATGTTTCCATCGGGACCCAAGTTACCTGTTCTGGCGGCGGTGGTGATGTTATTCATCTTTGCCGAAAAGTTCAGGCCTAGCTCCGCGGCAATCCCCGGATCAGAAACGTCAGTGAGGATGTACCAGGCCGTCTTGCCCGTGCTCTTGACCTTTCCTTTATACAGAGGAATGGTGATCGTGCCAGCAGTCGCATCGACTTGCCCAGTATTGAGCAATTGCACAGGCCCGACCAGGCTTTGATTGACCGTGGAAGGCGGGGGCCCGAAGTATGAAAGGCCTACATTCGTGCCGATATTCGCAGGCGCAGGAAACAAGTCGCAGCCGGGTTCTCCTAAATCGCGCGGCCCGGCTCCGGGCCCTTGTGCCGAGTTGACCCCCGAGGAACTCTCAGCTACGTCTACCGGCGTCGTCGACTTTACAACAGGACGCTTCACGAGACGATGCAGGGCCATAGCCTCCGGAGACACCGGCGGCCTCGCCGCCACAACGTTCTGCGCAAAAATGGTTGAAGGTAAAAGGCCACTCATCATCGTGGCGCAGACCAGACTGAAGAGCTTCGTGGAGGAATAGATGCGTGAGCGCCGAGCGATCACATTGAGGTCTCTTCCACAAGGGAAGGACCCGCGAAATGCAGTAACCATGGTGGACTCCTTTTGTTAGGGGCTACACGATGAGATGTCGAGTAAGTACCTCTACGCCTAGCCGTGTGCCCATAGGAGTATTCGGCCTGCATTTAGTTACAGGACATAGTAACTATATTTACATTTAATTTGCTGTTGATCAGCACCGGGGTGAAGTAAATAAATATTACTTCTGCTGATAACTGATCACGCGTCAATTAGTCTATAAGGTGGGATGCGCAGCAACACGGCGCGCTACATTGGTTTTCGTGTTGTACTTGGTCCTCATCGTAGAGCGGTACGATTGAATTGAATTGGCTCGCGACCCTGATGAGCGAATGGATAGCGGAAGATAGAATGGAGCATTGATAGCGGCAGTACTTAGTGACTGCAGCCCCAATATGAACCGCTGATGTTCTGGAAGACTGAAGGCATAAGTTATAGGCTTGTTAAGGTCACGCGCGCCCCATGAGGCACACTGAGCCGATTTGGACTACCCAGCATGTAAAGCTCGGTACTTATCCACTACCCTCGCGGGAATTGTTATGTCTCTCCTGGGGTTAATGACCTCAACACCTGATCTATGCCATATGAATCAAATCGAATGCCCGCCAGCAAAAAAGAATAGACCAAGGAATACGTGAGTTGTATTCCGACAGTGGGCCAGTCTTGCCGCAGGGTCGAACCGAACGTCAAGACAAGCATGAGAACCGACCCTGAAATCAAAGCGCGCCGAGTTTGGAGGCCAAAGAGCACCGAGGCGCCCACCAGCGTCTCGACAATCGGCAGCACATAGCCGAAGGTGTAGACAGACCACCCGGGCAGAGAGGTCTTCTGAAACATCCTCAACAGCGACTCAGCAAAGCTCCCAAGCCCTACCGTCCAGCGAACGAAGCCATGTAGGCAGATGTTCAAACCCAACGCGATACGCAAAAGAGCATAGGATATTCCTATGCTCTTCAACCATTGATCTCGCTCATTATTCATTACCCATTTCCCTCGCTGGGATCACATGACAAGAAGCCTGGAATCTTCCTCTGCCCCAGGAAGGCAAAACCATCCCAATTCGGAGGCGTGAGCAAAACTTTCGCGCAATACTGCTGCCTGCTGCTCGTCGTTAAGCTTCGCATCCTTGAAGGCATGCCCGACAGCCTCAGAGACACTCATACCGGAGTGCAAAGCATTCAGCAACAGGAAGGCCTCCCGGCCAAGCCTCCGGTAGTAGACGGAATCCTCATAACGGTGAACCGCCAACCAGACCCGTTGCTGCTTCATCGAGGGAAGCTTCAGACGAGTCTTCGTCTCGAGCCGAGTGGCAGCGCTGCTCACGATCTCCGCCTCCGGCGCGCCCTTCTTTACTGCCAGCACCAGGGTGTCGACCGGATAGCTCAACTCCAGCAACTGCAGATGCGGCTGAAGGGACAGCCGTGAGTCCGGTCTAATATTTTGCGTCTCTTCCGCCGTGAGCGGGGTGCGGTGTTTTCGGTCGAATGCATCGACGTACGCCCACTCAAGCCTCGCGACATCTACCGCGAGGCGATGACGCCGCCCAGCGAACTCTGGATGCGACTCCAGGAATTGCGGTAACTTCGCGCCCAGGTCCCGGAGCGTCCAGGATGTCGATGGGTTCTCATTTATATAGGCGAGGATCAGCGGTTCGAAGCGGCGCGATCCCAGCAGAGCGTTGAGCGTAGGGAAATCCTCGGATACCGCGCTGATGAGCCGAAACCAATATTGGCGGTTGTAAATCTCGAGGCGCTCAAAGGAGGAAAGCCGGTCATTGGGACTGATATAGCTCGCGGCGATGGAACTGACCGACGTACCGTCGCCCGCTGTCTCCTGCATCTGGAAGTCGGCTGTAAGAGGCCGGCGCACATCCTCAGCCATCCTGCGTTGCAGTTCAAGGAGCCTCATACGTGCGCCTCATCGAGTTGGGGCAATTCTGCAGGTACGTTCTCGGACCCCGCGGCCAGCAGGAATCGATTCGCTTTGAGCGCTTCGCCGTGGACCTCTTCGAACGAGGGAACATTGTCGTCCCATTCGAGAAGGGTTGCGGTGGGTCCGCATCGCTCTATCGCACGAGCGTACAGCCTCCATACAGGATCAAGGACAGGATGATCATGCGTATCGAGCGTGTACTTCTCGAACTTAGAGTGGCCGGCCAGGTGAACCTGAGCGACGCGCTCAGAAGGGATGCTGTTCACATAATCCATCGGGTCGAAATTGTGATTCTGAGACGAAACGTAAATGTTATTCACGTCGAGCAGGATCCCGCAGTCCGCCGCATGCACCACCTCGTTCAGAAACTCCCACTCTGTCATTTCCGAATCGTGGTACTCCGCGTAGCTGCTGACATTCTCCACAGCCACGGGGATTTCAAGATAGTCCTGCACCATGCGCACGCGCTCGGCGGTAATGCGGATGGCCTCGAATGTGTACGGTAGCGGCAGAAGGTCGTGGGTATAGCGGCCATCAACACTACCCCAGCAAAGATGATCAGAGAGCCAAGGCGTCTTGGTTCGTTTCGTCAGCTCCCTGATCCGCTTCAGGTGGTCGCGGTTAAGCGGTTGCGCACTTCCGAAGTACATGGAGACACCGTGCTGCACTACGCGGTACTGGTCGAGAATCTGATCGAGAATCCTCAGCGGGCGGCCGTCGTCCACCATGTAGTTTTCCGAGATGATCTCAAACCAATCGACCACCGGCTTCCTGGAGAGGATGTGATCATAGTGCGGAACTCTCAAGCCGATGCCGACACCGTAGTCGGTGTACCCATTGAAACGATTAGCAGGCATATGGACTCCGATGCTGAATGAAGCGTGAGATCCGTGTAGGAGGCGCCTGAGAAAGCGGACCCCCTACACGGGGTAGAGGTTAGTTCTTGGGGGGCGTGGAACCGTCGGTGGCGCAGGCGCCCTGACCCTTGCAGGCGTTCTTGCCGGCATGCTTCTTGTCGCCGCCGCCCTGGCCCTTGCAGTCGTTCTGACCCTTGCAGGCGTGCTTGGGCAGGTCCTTCTGGTCAGCTCCGACCATGACACCTGCGAAGGCGGAGGAGCTTGCGGCGGTTGCGGATTGACCCGAGACCGGCTGGGCGTTGAGTCGTGCGGAAGTGCCACCGAGAAGGCCGGCGAAGGCCGCGGCGAGGACGAGGCTGTTTACATTGGTGCTCTTCATGAAGAGTTCCTTTCTTCGGTTGGGCATAGACCTTATGCCAAAGGAAATGGGTTACGAAATGCTGCGAGTGGCACGGATGAGTGCATTCGAATCTTTGTGGAATGCCCTTACCGTTCCGCCCGTTTGAAGCACGAGGAGGAGGATGGTTACATTGCGCCTTAGTTTTCTCAAAGAGGCATCGTAGCCGCTCCGAGGATCGCTCCCTGGTGCGGCTCCTGGGCGAAGAGAATCAGGTGATGGCCAGCGGCGCCATTGCCCGAAAACCCTCCCGGAAGGGAAACGTGGACGGATTGCTCTCCATCATCTCGAAGGGTGGCCACGCGCGTCAGAGAGCGAGCGACGGAGACATGTTGCAGTTGCCTTCCGCTGTTTTCGCCACGAAGGACATAGGATCGGTCAGTATCGTCAGCAAGCACGGCGATGATGTCGAGCGGCTTTGAGGGCTTTCCTGCTACCGAGAATCGCACATCGACTCCATCGGAATTGTTTGCCGAGGAGACGATGTAGAGCGCAACGTGCTCCCTTCGAGTGTCGTCGCGCAGGGCCCGCTCGAGTGCGGACCCGTCGCTCCCGACAAACTGGTCGCGGCCGTTCAGGACCATCTGAGGCGTGTACGAACCCTCAGAGGAGAGGCGGGACGCATAGATACCCTGCCTCTCGGTAAACGTGGGCGAGGAGTACGGATCTTTCCACCCGAGATCGTTCCAGTACGTCACATGCTCGCTGATACCGACGACGAGTTGCCCTTCCTTTGTCTGCTTCAAATTGATCTGCCGCAGCAGCGAGTCGGCTGGTGGGCAGCTCGAACATCCCTCTGAAGTAAATAGCTCGACGATCGCGACAAACGTAGGTGCCGTGCTCCCCGAACTATCAGGAGTAGCGGCAGGCGGCTTTAAGGGGGCAGCCAGGAGAGCAAGCGAGACTGCATAAACGAAACGGATCTGCATGAGAGTACCTCCAGCTAGACGACGAACTTCTGACGTGCGAGCCGCGGAACAGTTACACAGTTCGCCCGAAAAGACTCGCTGTAACCAAGTCGCACCTTCGCGTTTCTAACGAGGCAAAGCAATGTGCTCGCGGTCGATAAGCGAGGCATGCACGAGGAAACGATGAGCCGTCTGCTTGTCCTGTATCGCCGT
>Ga0206998_1216_pt1 | contig 12171 bp, 10 predicted proteins | sample Alteio_BWMinCont_FD_153309 | JGI IMG/M metagenome (GOLD analysis project Ga0206998, IMG submission 153309) | Enriched cells from forest soil in Barre Woods Harvard Forest LTER site, Petersham, Massachusetts, United States -... | ecosystem: Environmental > Terrestrial > Soil > Temperate forest >... | reverse complement strand
TGTCACAAATGCATCCGTAACGGTTACGTATCTATGCTCATCGCTCCGATGATTGGGGCGATGCGAGCGTGGGATGTGCGAGGGTACCGCCGATGCGGAGGATGGTGTCGTCCGCGGCGGGCCACGAGAGATCAAGGCTGCGGTCGAAGGTGATGGTCCCGGTGACGGGGTTGGTCTTGTCCACCGGGTCAAATTTAAGAGATTTGTTCCCGACGGTGCCGCTGGCCCGCCAGCGAATGAAATGAACTGGCGAGAATTTTGCGGTTTGCATGCTGTTGAGGCTGGCCCTTTCGAGGCTTGCCGAGCTTGCTTCGGCAGCGAGGGGCGCGCCTGCGCCGATCAAGCCGCGAGACCAATCCCACTGAAAGGCGCCGCGGGCGGAGGCAATCAGGTCGGGAGCGGAGTATCCCTCGAGGGTGAGGCTGGCGGAGCCGTTGGCGGAGCCCGCGCCCCATTTCTCATGAAAGATCGCGGCGACCTGGGGAACGCTGACCCCGGCCCAGTTCACGTTGAGAGAGTAGACAGGATGACTGCCGCCAGTTTGCACGCTTCCCGCAACATTGACGGAACCGCCCAGAGCGCTCGCATCGAGCGAGGTGATTTTAACGCTGGTTCCGCGAATGCTGATTGAACCGCGGGCATCGTGGAGGGTGAGGCTCGTGAGGTTGATAGAGCCGACATGAACGACGCCATCGAGCGGAGGCCAAGGCGCGGCTTTGCGCCCCACCTGGGCGAGGATAGCGCTGAGGAGTTCGTTGCGGCGCCCGGCGCCCATCAGGGCGGACTCAAGTGCGCTCGCATCGACGTTCGGGATATCGAGATTGAAGGTTGCCGGAGGCACCTCGGTGTCTCCGCAGGTCTCTCCCGCCGGACAGGGCAAGAGATGGGTGAATGATCCGTGTGCGGCGATGCCGTTCACGGTGATGCTGGCGTTGCTCCAGGTGACTTTGCCGGGAGAGAAATTGGCGGTCGCTGAGGCGATCTCAACCGGCTCCGGCAGCCAGCCGAGCCTGGCCTGCGCGTGCTCGATGCGAAGTGAGCCCGCCACCGACGGGGGCGGCGAAGATGCGCTGTTGACGGGCGTCATCCCTTGTCCGGTGAGCCAGGGACCGGTGAGGGTGAGGTCAAGATCCGCTGTGGCTGGAGATTCTGCGTCTGCCGGGCTCACGCCGGCAAGCGACGAGCCGAAGACGTTGGAGGATTTGCTCAGAGATACCAAGCGAGCGAGGTCTGCCTGTCCGGCGAGACGGAGTGAGAAGCCGACGGCGGTGAATTGTCCAGAGAGCTCAGCGGGATTTGGCGCACCGAGGGTCAGCGGCACCGGATCGAGAAGGATAGCCAGGTGGGGCGCGGATTTGGCGGCGGCTCGGGCGTCGGGTTTGGCTGCTTTGTGTCCGGTGTGATGCGGCGCGACGGCGGCCGGGGTAGCGAAGTGGAGCTCGGGAAAGGTGAGGGGCGTGTCGACTCCCGGGAAACTGAGGGACAAAGAGTCGACTGCGGCATCTCCGGTGAGGGTGGGGAAGGTGCCGCGACCTGAGCGCTGGCCGGTTACATAAGTGAAATGCCCGTTGATCAGTCCGCTGGCGTCAAGCGAAGGCGTTACGCCGCGACGCAGCAGCCCCAGGGCGCTCACGGCAAAGGCCGCGGGCGTGTGGTTGATCTCCAGGGTGAGATTCGCTTCCGGATGTGCTGGGGCTTTGAGTCTCGGTGCTTTGAGTCCACCGGTGAGAAGAAGATGGCCGTCTCCGACTGGCCAGAGGCAAGTGAGGTTATCGACGGCGCCAAGGGCGCGATGGTAAACGGCGCGACACCGGACATCGACAGGGAGAGGGCTGAGCGGAGTGAACTCCTGACGGTGGGCGTCGTCGATGCGAAAGCGGGCGTCTGTGTCGAGGTTGTTGATGTCTCCGGCGAAATCGGCCTCGGCGCGCAAGAGGCCGCGCCAGCCGCTGTCCTCGCCGAAGAGCATGCGGCTCACCTGGCCGAGGGGTGCCTTGTTCCACTCGGCATGGAGCTTGACGGGGATCTGATCGAGGGCGGCGGCACGGTTAACCGAGCCTTCGACGCGGATCAGGCCGGTGTCGGAGAAATCGAGATCCAAGTCGGTTCGCGCGGGCTGCGCCTCAAAGCGAAGCTGCCACTGGTCGGGCTGGGCGAGCCAGATGGAGAGGTCGGCGTTGAAAAAGGAGAAGGGCTTTTTTTCAGCGCCGCTTTTGAAGTTGATGCGGGCAGAACGGAATTCAATGTAGGGGAAGCGCAGGGCGGCGGTCGCGTGCCGCAGCCCGGTTGGAGCGTTGGGAGTGCGCGCGGCCTGGATGAGCAGCGAGCTGAAATTCCACTGGCCCCGGGCGTCGCGGACAAGATTAACGCTGGCGTTGTCGAGGGAGATGCGGCTCACCTCAAGGCGGTCACGCCAGAGAGAACTGGGGCGCAGAGAGACGGTGACAGACGGCGCACGAAGGAGGGGTTCTGCGCCGAAGCCGGTGTCCTCCTCGACGACGAAGTCGGTGAGCGCCAGGCCGGGACGGGGCAGGAGTTGGAGCTGGACCGATCCGAGATGAACAGGACGGCCAAGGCTGCGGCTGAGACTGTCGGCGATGCTGTGGTGGTAGCGATTGATGTTGATCAGCGGAAGGACGATGGCCGTGATCACAACAAACAATACCAACGCGACTGCGATCCAACGCATTGGACTGCGTTGAGCCGGCGCGATACCCGTAACGGGCTCGCTCATGTTACTTCACCAGGTGAAGGGTTCGACGCCAGCGCGTCAGATCGAAGAAATGCAGAATGATGTGCCCGATGAAGCCGATGCGGTCGGAGATTCCGGTGCGCTCGTACTGGTTCTCCGGCGTGATGAAGGACCAGTAGACGAAGAGCGGGCGACCGACGATGTTCGGGCGCGGGACGAAGCCCCAGTAGCGGCTGTCGAGGCTATTGGGCCGATTGTCGCCCATGGCGAAATACATGCCCGGAGGCACGACGAGATCGCCATTCTGAATGTGATTGGGGAGATCGAGGGCCCATTCGGCGGTCACGTCACCGAGAGGCGGCGGCGGGACGGAGGGAAAGTCGTCGCGGTAGTCGTAGGGCTCGGTGGCTACCTGCACCTGCGGCTCATTCTGGGCGACGCCGTTAAGGTAGACGGTTCCGTTGACGAGGTGGATGTGATCGCCGGGAATGCCGACAACGCGCTTTACAAGGTAGAGGTGCTCACCGTTGGGCTCAAGCGTGGGCTTGAAGAATACGATGATGTCGCCGCGGCGCACATCCCGGTAATGAACGATGGGCGCCCAGTGCGTAGGCGGCGCGAGCGTGATGCGATCGACCAGGACGTGATCGCCGACGAGCAGCGTCTTCTCCATCGAGGAAGACGGGATGGCGAAATTCTGGAAAATGAAGGTGAGGGCGAAGAGTCCGAGCACGAGGACGCCGCAGATGGATGCGAAGGCTTCCAGTGGCGTTTCTTCACTGTGTTGATGGGTTTTGCCCTCAGTTTTCTGGCCGGGTTTCTGGACTGATTGTTCCAGCGCTTGCTCCATTGTTCCTGCTTGAATCTCCTGCCCCCCGGTCAGCGAACAATGCGGAGGATTCGGTCCCACCGCGCGAAGTCCACTACCTTGTTGATCGGGTCGCTGTCGTGTCCGAGTTTATCACTTGAGGTATCGAGAGCGGAGACGTGGGGCAACTCGGGCAGATCGGTAGTCGAGGGCTGGCGCAATGAGAAATAGATGATGAAGGGGCGGCCAACGATGGCGGAACGGGGAACGAATCCCCAGTAACGGCTGTCGCGGCTGTGGTTGCGGTTGTCTCCCATGACGAAGTACTGGCCGGCGGGGACGATCACGTCGCCATCGGTGACGCGGGCGCGCATCTGCACCCACCAGTGAGTGTCGACGCCGGGATCGGTATACGCGGCGGTCGGAAACTGGTCACGGAAGCTGTCGTCGTTGGCCGTTTCGTAGACGACATATGGCTCGGTGACAGCTTGGCCATTACGGTAGAGAACGCCGTCACGCAGATGGATGCGGTCGCCGGGTGTTCCGACTACACGCTTGACGATGTGCTCGGGCGGATCGAGCGGGAAGTGAAAGACAATGATGTCGCCGCCCTCGACGTGGCGATAGGGGAGCAGGAACGACCAGATACCCGCCGGGCCGTACACGCTCTTGTTGACCAGCAGAAAGTCACCGACGAGCAGGGTGCGCTCCATCGATTCCGAGGGAATGCGGAAGGGCTGCAGGATGAAGGTGAGTGCGAAAAGGGCGATCACCAGGATGGTCAGCAGGGAGCGAACGGTTTCGAGCGGTGAGGGATAAATGAGGTGCTTCGCGGCGTGTCCCCGGCGTTCGTGCAGGTGCTCGATGGGCGTGACCGTTTCGACCGGAGCTTCCACAAAATGAGATGCGGGGAAATGAGATTCAGCGCCCGGCTCGGGGATGGACGCTTCCGGATTGTGAAGGCTCTCGGTCATGCTTCCGTGACGCTCTGCGCAGTCGGAGCCGGGCTGGTCTCGGTATCGACCGGCGGAGCGGCGTCCCGGCGGCGTTCTAATTTGATGATCGCTCGCCGGGCAGCCTCCTGCTCGGCTTTTTTCTTGGTGCCGCCGACGCCACGCGCCAGGGGCTTGGATCCGGCGTCGTTTCCGGAGACGAAGACTTCGACCAGGAAACGTTTGTGGTGGTCGGGACCGCTTTCGGCTTTGACGGAATATTCGGGCTGGCCGCGCTTCTGGGCCTGCAGAATTTCCTGAAGGGCGGATTTGTGGTCTCCGATGCTGCTACCGCCGAGCATCTTGTCGCGCAGGCCGGCGGCGATGGGATCGACGACCTCACGCACGACGAAGGAACGCGCCGCCTCGATGCCGGCGTCGAGATAGAGCGCGCCGATCACGGCCTCGATGCAGTTGGCGAGGAGGGCATTTTTATGGCGTCCTCCGCTGCGCTCTTCTCCGCGGCCGAGAAGCATATACTGCCCGAGATTCAGGCGGGCGGCTACCGAGCCCAACTGGCGGCGGCTGACCAGTTCCGCGCGCAGCCGGGTCAGCGAGCCTTCATTCAGTTCGGGATAGCGCCTGCACAACGCTTCGGCAACCAGCAGACCCACGACGGCATCGCCAAGGAACTCAAGCTGTTCGTTGTCGGAGCTGGGATCAGAAGTGTCGATCACGCTTGCTGCCGAGGAACCACCTGCGGCTTCGGCTGCCTCTGCCCCGGCGAGGCGCTGCTCGTAGGCCAGCGAACGATGCGTGAGGGCGCGCCTGAGCAACTGGGGCTGTGCGAAGCGATGCCCCAGCAGGATTTCGAGTTCAGCGACCCCTGATAGCGTTCTCAATTCGCGGTCTTCTCCTCTGCAGCCGCATCATCCTCATTCCATGTTATTGCGGATGTTGCGATGCCGGGGCCGGGGTTTGTGGTTTGGACGGCGGATCTCCTGCGTCGTCATCGCTGTCAGGAGCCTGATGATGAGGCAGGGCAAAGGGCTGCTGAACGCCCTTTTCGGCAGCGGTCCGGGTGTCGGGCTGGGTGTCGCGCATGGCAAGCGCGGCCTTGTACTCAACAACCGCTTCGTCGCGCTTGTCCTCAACGTCGAGAATGCGGCCGAGATAGATGTGCGCCCAGGCGAGCATGCGCGGATCGCTCGACAACCGGAGGGTCTCGCGGAAGGCGGTTTCAGCCTGGTCAATGTTTCCGGTCATGAGGCTGGCGCGGGCGAGAATGAAATTCGCCCGTCCGGCTTCTGCCGTATGCTCCTTGAGCGCGGTTTCCGAGAGACCGGCGGCACCTTGAGCGTCGCCCTTCACCAGGTCGAGTTCAGCCAGATCAAGGCCGTGCGGTCTGGAGGGCGCCCGACGAATGACGTCGGATGATCCCTCCTCGACAAAGTGAATGCCTTTGAGGTGTCCCACCTCCTGATAAACATCCATGCCGTAGACCATCTCTCCGATGCTCTCCTTGAGACTGGCGGGCGAGCGCTCGAACTGAATCAACTGGTTGTAAAAATACTGGGTGAGGACGTAGCCCTCGACCATGTCGCGATTGACGAGATCCTGACGGATTGCCCCGTCTTTCTGGATCGCGGCCTGGTGCTGGTGGTAAACCGGATCGAGTTCACTGCGGGCGAGATCGGCGGGGATCTTCGGGATTTCGACACCGGTCGCCATGGTGCGGGCCTCGATGGCGCGAATCATGCACTCGATCACCAGCGAAACGATGTCGCTGCGATAGACGAAGTCGATAGGCGCGTCGCGGACGGTCTTCAGGAAGGGCAGAAACCGGTCGATCGCGCCGGCGCGCGAGTAGAGCAGCGGCTCGATCTCGTAGTGGAGATAGGTGTGCCGCACCTCCTGCATGTGGATGGTGCCGTTGACAGGCGAGGCGACCACGACGTAATTCGCGCCGTATACGCGGGCATTGGTTTCCGCGGGCGACAGCATGGGCTCGAGCACGACGAGAAAGCGGCGGTCTTCGTAGTTGCTGATCGGCATCTTCAGGTAGATATTCGTGTCCTGAATCATTTTGGTCAGCGGATCGTGCAGCCGGGAGATCTGCTCGTCGTAAGCGGCGCGGTTCTCCACCCAGATGGTGTGGAGCTGAATGGCCTTGGCGAAGTCGCGCAGTAGCGGCAACACGTCGACCACCTGGGTTGAATCGGGAGGCAAGTCGGCCATTTCCACGCTGGGGGCAAGCTCGGGCGGGGGCGTGACATAGAGCGCGAGAGAGACATATTGGGCCAGGTCGCGGCCGGTTTCCGCGAGCCGGTGCCGGTCGATGTATTCGCAGAGATGGAAGCGTGCATCGCGCGCATCGACGGACTGCTGGCTGGCCTGATCCACCTGCTGACGGATGTGCTCGCGGATGGGATCGGATTCGGCCAGGCCGTTGTCGTATCCGCAGGCGTTTAGGCCGACGGCTATGTCAAACAATGCTTCGCTGGTCTGGAGGCTGATGGATGGCCCTCCCGGCTGAACCAGTGCGGGCGGCTTGGGCGGAGGCGGCATGGCGGGCGCCTGGGGCTGCGGGGACTTGGCCTTTGCCGTCTGTTGAGCAAACGCAGGACAGGCAATGGCGAAGGCGACGGCTGCCACCGAGACACAAAATCGAGTGAGGTAACGGGAAAACTGCATAGATCAGGCCGGAAAACGGCACCGGGGAAGATGCCAGCTTGCCGATTTGAGTCTATGCGCCGGAAAGTGGAGGGGTCAAACTTCCAAGACGTTAAACCGGACACGCGTGCTCGCGAGCAATCAGGCAGCGGCAGATGCTAACCTCATCTGTTGACCCTTGGCATGTCTGAAAGATTGCAAATCCCTCCGATTTCCCCCTCGATCGCCTCTCCGATCGCCGAACTTAAGACCGGCTCAGATCCCGGTCATATGACCGGCGGCACGCGCTTTGTCCGCGCCTGCCTGCGCAAACCAGTCGACCGCACGCCGGTCTGGTTTCTGCGCCAGGCCGGACGCTACATGCCGGAGTATCAGGCGGTCCGGCGTCACCACACGCTACTCGAAATCTGCAAGCAGCCGAAGCTGGCCGCTGAGGTTACGATCACCGCTGCGGAAAAACTGGATGTCGACGCGGCGATCATCTTCGCCGATCTACTACTTCCCTTCGAGTGCATGGGGCTCGATTTCGAATTCCAGGCCGGTGAAGGACCGGTGATCCATAAGCCGGTTCGCACGGTGGATGATGTTGCCCGCCTGCGCACCGACCGGGCGTCTGAACTTGGCTATGTCGCTGAAGCTATCGCGCGCGTAGTCGCTCACTTCAAGGATCGGCTGGGAATCATTGGCTTCTGCGGCGCGCCGTTCACTCTGGCCAGCTACATGATCGAAGGCGGCGGCTCACGCAACTATATCCACACCAAGACGCTGATGTATCGCGAGACAGACGCGTGGCGCAGACTGCTGGACAAGCTGGCTGCGGTCCTGCGCGAGTTCGCGCGCCAGCAGGTCGAGGCCGGCGCGGACGTGATCCAGGTCTTCGACAGCTGGGCCGGCGCCTTGAGCGTCGAAGATTACCGCGACTTCGTGCTTCCCACGACGAAAGCTCTCATTCGGGATATTCAGGCGATGGGGGTGCCAGTGATCTACTTTGGCGTCGATACGGCCAGCCTGCTGCCGGCAATGCGTGAGACTGGCGCCGACGTTCTAGGGCTCGACTGGCGGACACCCCTCGGCGCGACCTGGCGGAGCCTCGACTATAGCTGCGCTATGCAGGGGAACCTCGACCCCATCACGCTGTTCGCCGAGCCGGAGCTGATCCGACAGCGGGTGCGGCAGATTCTCGATCAGGCGGGCGGCCGGGCGGGCCACATCTTCAATCTCGGACACGGTATCGTACCCACGACTCCAGTTGAAAATGTTCAGGGTTTGGTGAGATTCGTCCGCGAGTATGTACCGGAAATTCGTCATGTCTGAACGCACTGCGGTATTGCTGCTGGCTCACGGGACCCCTGACGCTCTCGACGAGATTCCTGAATACCTGCGGAATATCACCGGCGGACGGCCCCTGCCGGACAGCGTAGTCGAGGAGATTCGCCATCGCTATTCGCTCATTGGCCCCAGCCCGCTCACCGCGCTGACGCTGGAGCAGGGACGTATGTTGTCCGAGGAGCTTTGCCTCCCGGTCTATGTCGGGATGCGCAACTGGAAGCCTTACATCGCCGATGTGCTGGCGAAGATGCGCGAAGACGGCATCGCGCGTGCGGTGGGAATCTGTCTGGCACCGCAGAACTCACGGACGAGCGTGGGCCTGTACCGGAAAGCGGTCTTCGCGGCGGCGGACGGGATCGAGATCGAGTTCGTTGAGGCATGGGCCGATCATCCGCTGCTCGCGGACGCCTTCGCCGAGAGGCTGCGTGCAGTGTGGGAACCGTTCAATGCAGAGACAGGCCAGCCCGTGCCGGTGCTGTTCACGGCACACAGTGTCCCTCTGCGCACAGTGCAGGCACAGTCCGCCGGGGATACATCCGATCCGTACGAAGTGGAAGCAAAGCGAACAGCAGCGCTGGTTGCTGAGCGCGCTGGTCTCGCGCCGGATCATTGGCGCTTTGCCTTTCAGAGCCAGGGCATGTCGGGCGGTCCATGGATTGGCCCCACGGTCGAGGACACCCTGATGGCGCTGCGACGGGAGGGCGTGGAGAAGCTGGTTATTCAACCCATCGGCTTTCTCTGTGACCACGTCGAGATTCTGTACGACATCGACATCGGCTTCCGCCAGTTTGCGATCAATCTCGACATGGAGTTACGCAGGCCCGAATCGCTGAATGGGTCGCCACTGTTGATCGCCGCGCTGGCGGATCTCTCTCGCGGGGCGCTGGACCGTCTGGCGCAGCCGCAGCACGAAAGACAATGAGACGCGTCGCGATTGTCGGCGGCGGCCTGAGCGGACTGGCTGCGGCTTACCAGCTTGCGCATGAGGGCGTAGAGTTCACCCTGTTCGAGGCTTCCACCCGCTTGGGCGGCATCGTTGAGACCGTTCGCCGGGATGGATTTGTGATCGAGTGCGGGCCGGACTCCTGGGTGACGGAAAAACCCTGGGCGCGCGAATTAGCGATCGAATTGGGGCTGGAGTCCGAGATCATCGGTTCGAATGACCGCTGGCGGCGCACCTACCTGCTCGACGATAAGCGCCTGGTCGCCATGCCCGATGGAATGCGGATGATGGTGCCGACACAATGGGCTCCGGTGCTCAACTCACCGCTCTTCACCTGGCAGGCGCGACTCGCGTATCTGCGCGAACTCCGCCGCGCCGCGGAGTTGAAGGAGTCGCCGTTGGGCGAGGGGGAAGACGAGTCCGTCGCCAGCTTCGTCCGAAGGCATTTTGGAGACGAGGTCACGCAAACAATGGCCCGCTGTTGGCGGGGGTGTTCGGCGGTAGTGTCGAGACTTTGAGCGTAAGGGCCGTGATGCCTGCCTTCGTGAAGCTGGAGCGGGAGCACGGCAGCCTGATCGCGGGACTGCAGCAGAAGCAGGCGACGAGTGCCGACACCGTGTTTACCTCGCTGAAGGGTGGACTGGAGGGGCTGGTTCACGGGATGGCAGAGAGGCTGCCAAGTGGCACGGTCCGGCTGGAGCACGAGGTTCGGTCAATCGGGCGACAGGGTGATCGGTGGATCGTTGATGAGAACGGGGCCACAACTGGGGACGGAACCGGATACGACGCGCTAATCGTGGCGACTCCCGCCCACGTTTCGCGGCACTTGTTGCGCAGCATTCACGAAGAATTTGATTCTCCGCTAGCCATGGACGCGACCTCCGCCATTGTCATCGCGCTGGCTTTCTTGCCCGAGCAGGCAAAACGTCTGAGAATCCCTCGCGGCTTTGGCTATCTTGTGCCGCAACGAACAAGTGTGCGGGCGATAGATCAGGATCCGCAATTGCTGGCGTGCACCTTCGTCAACCAGAAGTTCGCTCACCGCGCGCCGGAGGGAGCCGTTCTGCTGCGGGCGTTCTTCGGCGGCGACACGGCACCGGCTCTGATGGGTGAAAGTGACGCGGCTCTGGTGGCGCTGGCACTTCGGCGCCTGTCAGAGGCGCTCGGGCCGGTACCGGAACCCGATATTGCGCTGGTGGGACGATGGCCGTTGTCGTTGCCGCAATATGCTGTTGGGCATCTGGACCGCATGGCCAAGCTGTCGGAGCTAACCAGCAACTTCCCTGCTCTGCACTTGATTGGCAATGCCTATCACGGAGTGGGTCTGCCGGATCTGATACGGCAGGGACGCGAAGCTGCCCGCCGCATCGCGCTATCGTAGCTCGCGATCGTAGCCGGGGAACGGAAAGATTAATCGCGTGAAACGCGGCAAATTGCCGCAGTTCGCGAAAGAGCGATAGCATCTGACGGTTATGGCAACCACTCATGTGAATGCAGCGGCAAGCGGTACGTTCGCCCTGGGCGGAGATCTACACATCCATCGGCTCGGCTTCGGAGCTATGCGGATCACGGGCGAAGGCATCTGGGGCGAGCCTAAAGACCCGGAGCAGGCAAAACAGGTATTGCGCCGGGCGGTCGAGCTCGGAGTGAACTTCATCGACACCGCCGATTCCTATGGCCCCGAGGTGAGCGAGCGGTTAATCGCGGAGGCTCTCCATCCTTATCCCGGGGATCTGGTCGTCGCTACCAAGGGCGGATTCACGCGGTCGGGGCCGAACCGCTGGGCGGCGGTGGGTAGGCCGGAGTATTTGCGGCAGTGCGTCGAGATGAGCCTGCGACGGCTCAAGCTGGAACGCATTGATCTGTGGCAATTTCACCGCATCGATCCCAAGGTTCCGGTGGAGGAGTCGCTGGGGGCGATCAAGGAGTTGCAGAAGCAGGGGAAGATCCGTCACGTCGGACTTTCCGAGGTAACACCGGAGGAGATCGAGCGCGCCGGAAAGGTGCTGCCGATTGTCAGCGTGCAGAACCAGTACAACATCAGCGATCGCCGATATGAGTCGACTCTCGCTTATTGCCAGAAGCACAAACTGGGATTCATTCCCTGGTTTCCGGTGGCCGCGGGCAAGCTGGCAAAACCGGGCGGACCGCTGGATGCAGCAGCGAAACGCCATCACGCAACGGTTGCGCAGCTCTCGCTGGCGTGGCTGCTCCATCGCTCTCCCGTGATGCTCCCGATTCCAGGCACGTCTTCGGTTGAGCATCTGGAAGAGAACATCGCGGCTGGAGCTGTGCAGTTAAGCGAAGACGAATGGAAGGCGATCGAGGAGCAGGCAAAGACGAACTAGCATCGATGGGGCAAAACAATGGGCAGGTCCTTGGACGTTTTGGCGAAGGATCTGCCCGTTTGTTTTTGCCGGGAATCTCCTATGGGGCGACGATGAGGCCGCAGGCGATGCGGTCGCCGGCATTGCCTGCCGGGTCGGTCTTCATATCATCGGCCTTGGCATGGATGATGATCGACGTCCCCCCGTTGGCGAAGACGGAGTTCGGGACAGCGGGGTCGAGGGTCACATCCTTGTTCACGAAGGTCGCCTTAACCGCGCCGTTGGCACCCACGCTCAGGTTCTGGGGCGAGTCGCCGTTGTGGTGGCCTTCAGGATTCTCGTAGCCGTGCTTCTTGCCGGCGGGATTGAAGTGTCCTCCGGCGCTCTTGAAGTCGGGCCCATCGCACTTGGCGTTCTGGTGGATGTGGATGGCGTGTTCGCCCGGAGACAAGTTCTTGAGGGCGACC
>Ga0206998_1215_pt1 | contig 12275 bp, 9 predicted proteins | sample Alteio_BWMinCont_FD_153309 | JGI IMG/M metagenome (GOLD analysis project Ga0206998, IMG submission 153309) | Enriched cells from forest soil in Barre Woods Harvard Forest LTER site, Petersham, Massachusetts, United States -... | ecosystem: Environmental > Terrestrial > Soil > Temperate forest >... | reverse complement strand
GGATGGCATCATCAAGACGGGGAGTTACAGTATTGATCATGGCGTTGGGGTGCGTGCTATTACAGGTGAAAAAACAGGCTTTGCTTATTCAGACGATATCATTCTCCCTGCGTTGCTGGATGCGGCTGCCGCAGCGCGTTCTATTGCCTTGCAAGGCGGACAAAATAAAGTTAAGGCTTGGGTTCGTAAAACACCTCCTAATGAATTATACCCTTTTGCCGATCCACTGAAGTCTTTGGAAGACAAAGATAAATTGGCTTTATTACGACAGGTGGAAAGTGAGGCAAGAAAAAGCGATCCACGTGTAAAGCAAGTGATGGTCAGTTTATCAGGACAACATGAAATTGTTTTAATTGTCGGCAGCGATGGTACGTTTAGTGCCGATGTCAGACCCCTAGTTCGTTTAAATGTCACTGTCATCGCAGAAGAAAATGGGAAACGAGAACAAGGGAGTCATGGAGGAGGGGGAAGACATGATTATTCTCATTTTTTAAAGGATGATTTAGGATTAAGTTATGCGAGAGAAGCGGTTCGTATCGCTTTAATTAATTTAAAGGCAACCTCTGCTCCTGCTGGGATATTACCCGTTGTTTTAGCCTCAGGATGGCCTGGCGTCTTATTACATGAAGCGATTGGCCATGGGTTGGAAGGAGATTTTAATCGTAAGGCAAGCTCTGCCTTTACAGGACGTATGGGAGAAAGAGTAGCATCCCCCCTATGTACCGTTGTGGACAACGGCGCTTTACAAGGACGACGAGGTTCACTCAATATCGATGATGAAGGGACAAAGACACAATGTACGACCTTGATTGAAAATGGCATATTAAAAGGCTATTTACAGGATAAATTAAATGCCCGTCTTATGGGGGGGCAATCCACTGGTAATGGACGTCGAGAATCTTATGCGCATTTAACCCTGCCAAGAATGACAAATACCTATATGCTCGCCGGCAATCATCACCCCGATGAGATTATTCGTTCTGTGAAAAAAGGCCTTTATGCCGTTAATTTTGGGGGCGGACAAGTGGATATTACCTCTGGAAAATTCGTCTTTAATGCCAGTGAAGCTTACTTAATTGAAAATGGTAAAATCACAAGACCTGTTAAAGGGGCGACCTTAATCGGCAATGGGCCTGATATTCTGATGCAAGTCAGTATGGTAGGCAACGATTTAAAACTCGATAGCGGTGTCGGAATATGCGGAAAAGAAGGGCAAAGTGTTCCGGTTGGGGTAGGCCAACCTACCTTAAAAATTGAAGCGATGACGGTGGGGGGAACGGAACATGAATAAAATAACCAATAAAGATTGGCTAGAGATACAGGAAATTATTCCCACTATCTTAGAAGACGCAAAAAAAAGAGGCGCAACCGATGCTGAAGCCTGTGGTGTTTTTAAAACGGGTTTTTCAACCAATGTTCGGTTGGGTGAAACCGAAACCATTGAATTTAATCGTGATAAATCTTTGGCGATTACCATCTATAAAGGTAAACGAAAAGGCTCCGCTGCAACCGCGGATATTAGTCGTGAAGCCATCACTTCCACGTTAGACGCAGCATTAAGAATTGCTGATTTTACAGAGGAAGATCCTTTTTCGGGATTAGCGGATAAAGAAAATATGGCAACAGAAGTGCTCGATCTTGATTTATATCATCCGTGGGAATTGTCTAATGAGGAAGCTATTTTGATCGCCAAACAATGCGAAGAAGCAGCGCGTTCGCATGATCCTCGCATTACAAATTCAGAAGGTGCCAATTTTTCAACCGCCGCCAGTTTTTATGTTTATGGGAATACCTTGGGGTTTGTGGGAAGCTATCCTACGACACATCATTCTCTCTCGGTTGCAGTGATTGCCAAAGAAAAAGATTCAATGGAACGCGATCATGATTATACCATCGCAAGGGATGTCAAAGATTTAGAATCGGGTCTTAAAGTAGGTAGAGAAGCCGCAATTCGTACTGTTCGTAGATTGAATGCAAGAAAACTTAAAACCTGCCAAGCGCCGGTTATTTTTGCAGCAGAGATTGCAGGGGGGTTATTAGGCCATTTTTTGGCGGCTATCTCGGGCCCTCAGTTATACCGAAAATCTTCCTTTTTGTTGGATCATCTCGGGAAACAAATTTTCCCTAAATTTATTCATCTCGAGGAAAATCCTCATATTCCCAAAGGGTTAGGCAGTGTTCCTTTTGATCAAGAAGGGGTTGCTATCCGAAAGAGAGATATTATTTCCGAAGGTGTATTACAGGGGTATGTCTTAAGCAGCTATTCTGCTCGAAAATTAGGGCTAAAAACAACGGGAAATGCCGGAGGCGTGCATAATCTTTTCGTGTCGCACAGTTCGGATGATTTAAATCAATTATTGAAAAAAATGCATAAGGGATTACTGGTTACAGAATTAATGGGACAGGGGATTAATTTGGTGACAGGCGATTATTCCCGAGGCGCTTTTGGTTTTTGGGTGGAAAATGGTGAAATTCAATATCCGGTTCATGAAGTGACGATTGCGGGTAATTTAAAAGAGATGTTTTTGAACTTAAGTGCTATCGGCAACGATATCGAACGTAGAAGCTCTATCTTTACCGGTTCTATTTTAATTGATCAAATGACCATTGCGGGGAGTTGAACAGCTCAAAAAGATCAGAGCTGGCAATTTAGCCAGTTGATTTTAAAACAAAAATGGATTAAAAAGAATAAAATTTTTTAATCATTAATTTATTATATTAAGGGGCCTCATAATGTCTGCATATGCATTTGTATTAGAATCAGAAAAATTAGAACATGACCGAAATTCAATAGAAAGAGATCCTTTCTCTGCAAAAAGTCACGACGATAGAGAATATAATCGGGAAATGACCCACGCTCTGATGGGAGTCAGCCCAAGCAGCGAAGTACCTAAAACAATAGAAGAAACGGTCTTTTATTTGAGAAAAATGTTAGGGGAAAAGATAGAAGAAATGATGGGTCATTATAGAAGCACGGAACCTTATTCTAGTTATGATGAACCCAGCTGGAAGGCTCTGGTGCCAAAATTAAGGGCTAAGGCCTTATCAAGGATATTATGGGACGAGTTTTTACTACAAGCAGCCCCGCGTACAAACTCTTTGCCAGTGGCTATCCTGAAGGAGGATACTCTAAAGCTATTATCTCTAAAAATTTCTAAAAAAAATGCCCATTTTCTAGCTGAGCAATTCAGGGTTTCTCTTCTTGAACACACACTGAAATATTTAGCAGCGATTACTCAATTAAATATGTTTCCTGTAAGAAACGCGCATTTAAGTTATTTCCCTATGGTTAGCACCCCAACCGCTGCCGTTTGTGATTATTTAGGGAATGCTTTAAATAATCCAAATAGTCAACTCGGCCTTTTAAATTTTGAAAATGATACGCCTCCAGGTTATGCACATACTCTTGCTCAGCCTATTAATAATGAACCTTATTTAGCCTGTACTTTTCAACCTGAAGTAATGCAGGCGCTTGTTCAAACGCGCGCTTTTACTTCAAGGTTTTCAGAACTTCACACGGTAAGATTTCAGAGATACTCTGTAACTTTTAATACGCTTCAAACACTCACTACGGGTTTATTAGCTAATTCTTCTTTAACGTCTTTAGATCTCAGTTATTGTAAACTCGTCCAAGAAAGTGCTACAGAGACGAAAGAGATGTCTGAAGAAAATAGACTTGGGTTTGGGATTATAGTGAGAGCATTATTAAATCCTGGTAATGGAATAACCCATCTCAATTTACTAAGATGCCAATTACCCAATGAGGCGGTTGTAAATCTATCGGGGGCTTTAACTCACCCTGATTGTAGAGTAACTACTCTAATGGTTTCCCTGGACGAGGCTAATCGTACGAGCAGAACGGTAGATACAAGTGGTATTAAAACCTTAGCAGCCGCGTTAAGACATCCTAATTGTAGATTAAATACTTTAAAGGTTTCGTTTAAAGAGAATGCAATGGGTGAAGGTATTCAGGCATTCAATCAAGGAATATTTCACAATAATGGTTCATTAACTTCTTTAACCCTTTCTTTAACAAATGATTGGGAGACCCGTCTTAGCCCGGAAGTTCAAAGAATTTTTGCTCTTGCAGTTTCCTGCCCCCTTTTTCGTGTAACGGAACTTAGATTTGAAACCCACCCTCAACATCCAATGCATCCGGAAACCCCACAAGCTTTTGCAAATGCTTTAGGACGTCCCTATTGTAAGTTAACCTCTCTGTCTCTTTTTGTCTCTCGGGACTCAATACACGCTGTAGATTATGGTAAAATATTTTTAGAGGCGCTGAACAATAGTGAAGGTATCCGAAAAATATTAGGTCAATCCATAAGTTTGAGGGCTGTATTACCACCCGATGATCGGTTACCGAGAAAACTGCTCACTATTTTAGAGCGTGCATTACAAAATAACCAAAGCATAATGGCTACTCTATTGCAAGACCTGGATGAAAACAAAAATTTGATGGAGGTATTACAGGCTAATAAAAATGAGATAGATGCCTTGAGCAGCCGTTTATCTCCTTCCAATGAACCCATGGGCACTCTGATTGCCCTAAAAAAGCTTTTGGAGGACAATAATAGTCAACGTGAATATCTAATCAACAAGAAGGTTCGTGAAGAAGAGGGTAGAGGCAAATCCTGTAGCGAGGGCATTGAAATAGTTCATAAGAATAACTCAGATTTAATCAACGCAAGTAATAATACCAAGCGATTGTTGAGGGCGTTGGAAGCTAACCCGAGATTACACGATCAATTAAACCTTCATATAGATCTGGCAGTAAGGCAAAGACAAAACCCGACAGAATTACTGATGCAAGTACCACATTCTCATAAAGAGAGAACAGAGGCTCTTATAAATCAATTGAATACGAACGAAAGGTTGAAAGGGATATTTACAAGGGCATCTTATTATGTTAATCAAACTTTAACTGACTTGCACATTCATACCCCAACTGAAGGCAGTTATGGATATCCTTCTATAACGAAAGTATTAGACGCAAACAAAAGAATTCAGGCGAGAGTCGTGAAAAATTCTGGATTCGTTAGTATTATGATGGCGTTTTTGCGAGCTAATCAGAGTTCTGCGATAAGAGACAGTTTTCTGCCTTTATTACATGTTATCGCTGTATTGTCAGATTTAGAATCACACGACTTTATGAATGAACGAAGTATGATAAATTTATTTCATCATATTTTGTTAAGTACCAAAGAACATTGTGAACGCGATAGAACGCCTACCATTAATCTTAACGCATTTAGAGCTAGTCGTTATTTTAGAAGCCAATTGCCGTATTTAGAAAATGTACTGCCCGCTGAAACAACGACGGCTACTGCCGGTAACAGCGCGGGTGTTAATAGCGTTGACGTTGCGATGACAGTCACTGTAGCGGGTACGGGAAGAGGTGGTGCTGCGACAACTACTACCACCACCGCACCCTTAATGCACTCTCATTTGGGCAGAGCTGCAAGTGCTCATTACGTGAATGATGACGTTGTTATGTTAGACACTGCCTCCTCAGCAGCTGCCTTAGCTGGCGTGGGTACTGGTCCTGGCGCTGGTGCTGGTGCTTCAAGCACTCGCAGATAATTTAACCCTCTCTCTTACTTATTGATGTGCTAAACGATAAATTCGCCAGACACTGTCTGGCGAATGTGTGTACGCTTAGTATCCGCATAATTTAACTATAAAAAAACACAGTATCCGTAAAAAATAACCATATTATTGATTAAACAACCGTCTTTTTTGACCATAATTGTGATAAACTTACCGTAATATTTAACCATATTGTTGGTTAAACAACCGTCTTTTTTGACCATGAAGGCTAAAATTATGAATAGATTCATAGACTTAAACCTTAAGAAATGGTCTCAGGATCCTAGTCGTAAGCCCTTATTACTGCGGGGGGCTCGTCAAGTTGGAAAAACTTTTGCCGTACGTCAGTTAGGAAAATCTTTTACAAATTTTGTCGAAATAAATTTTGAGAGTCATCCAGCAGCTAAAAGCGTATTTGAAAAAGATTTAGATCCCAAAAGAATTATTCGCGACCTTAATTTGATGATGAAAAAAAATATTGTCCCTGGTAAAACACTTTTATTCTTTGATGAAATACAGGAAATTCCAAGAGGCATTATTGCTCTGAGATATTTTTATGAAGAATTGCCAGAACAACATATTATTGCAGCAGGCTCATTACTAGATTTTGCTATCGCGAAAGTGGGGGTTCCCGTTGGTAGAATTTCATTCTTATATCTTTATCCTCTGTCATGGTTAGAATTCTTAAAAGCCTTGGGTTATGATCTTTGGATTGAAGAGATTTTGAATCACAATATTCAAAACCCATTTGATGAAAATATTCATCAAACAATATTACAAGTTGTGGGAGAATACTTGGCCATTGGAGGAATGCCGGAGGTCGTAAAAAAATGGGCTGAAACAAAAAATCCTCAAAGCTGCGCAGAAATACATCATTCTATTCTTGAAAGCTACCAACAAGATTTTCATAAATATGCAACCAAACACCAAATACAATATATTAGTCAACTTTTTGAAGAAGTGCCTCGTCAACTCGGTCAAAAATTTAAATATAGCCTTATCCAAGGGGAATATCGAAAACGAGAATTATCTCCTTGTCTTGAATTACTTGAAATGGCAGGGGTCGTTCGAAAAATTTTCCATAGTGCTGGCCAAGGTATACCCTTAGGCGCGGAAAGTAGCCTTGATCAATTTAAAGTGTTATTTTTAGATGTTGGTTTAAGCCAAGCCCTATTAGGGTTAGATATTGCAGATTGGTTTTTAAACCCTATGCAAGCCCTCATTAATAAAGGTGGTCTTGTAGAAACTTTTGTGGGACAAGAGATATTAGCCTATTCAGATTCTATGCGAAAAGGTTCACTTTATTATTGGCAAAGAGAGTCAAAAGGAAGTGAGGCCGAGGTAGATTATTTAATACAAAAAAATCAAAATGTTATTCCGATTGAAGTAAAAAGTGGTCAAGGGAGTACTTTAAAAAGTATGCGACTGTTCCTAGAAAGTCACCCTCGTTCTCCTTATGGCATCCGTTTTTCTACTCATAATTATTCTGTATATGATCATATTCATTCTTACCCTCTTTATGCTGTTGGATCGGTGATTATGACAAATCCCGATGTCGTATTTGAATATTATGCTTCTTAGATTAACCCTCTCTTACTTATTGATGTGCCAAACGATAAATTCGCCAGACACTGTCGGCGAACTAATGAATATGCCGCTTGAGTCATTTAGATCTCTACGTGCTATGGAAAGCCCAAATGTTAAAATTAATTTTGCTGAAAGCTATATTTAATGGTTAAATAGAAAAAGGGAAAGTGAAAAAACGCACTTGGGCATTGAAGTTATTTGATTGAAACGAAAATTAGTTTTTTGGAGGGAGTAATAATATGGGAGATAATTTTCAAATGGTTAAATCTCGTATAGGGAAAATAGAAATTAGCGGGCGAGAAATTGAAATTGAGCTTCAACGACGAATAATAGAAATAGAAGACAAAAAGGGCTTTTTTGAAAAGGATATATTGAAAATTGTAAGAGATTATATAATCGAAAATAAGATAGAAGTAACCAATATAAACTCTTGTCAAGCTCTACAAATTTGGTTAAGGGATAATCAGGATAAAGGTGGTTGCTACAATAGCAGTGAGGTTGAAATAAACATAACATTATGGTTGAAAGACAACTTAAAGGAAGAAAAAGCAAAGAGGAGAATAAGGGTAGGATTAACTACTGAATACATAGCCAACTAACCTAACAATATGGGTATCAAAGTCTGTCTCCTTTGTCTTCGATGGATATGCACGAAAACAAGGTTCACTACCACGAGGAGGATAAATGGGAGGGGATTAATAGAGGGTTTGAAAAATATGCCATTTAATGGTATATTTATTTAAAAGGGTTTGTAGATGTTGATTTTTAAGACCAAAAGCTTTAATAAGTGGGCAAAAAAGATGGGTGTATTAGATTCAAATTTAGCTTTAGCAATCTTTGAAATGGAAAAAGGCCTAATAGATGCGGAGTTGGGTAAATTTCTATATAAAAAGAGAATCTCATTACAGAATAAGGGGAAACGAGGGGGTGCACGAACCATTATCGCGTATAAAAATAAAGACAAGGCATATTTTTTATATGGTTTTGCAAAAAATGAAAAAGAAAATATTGATTCGGAGACTAAAGAGACATTAAGGAGATACGCGGAGATTTTTATGAATTTTAATGTAAGTCAGTTAAACAAGGCGATATTTAATGGTGAAATAATTGAGGTGAATCATGAGTAGAAAAATATTAAAGACAATACATGAATCGGTTAAAAGTTTATATGATCTGGATATCGTAGATAAAACTACAATGCATGAATTCGACTTATTGTGCCTAGAGCCAATTAAGCAAATGAAACCTAGGGAGGTTAAAAAGCTTAGATTACGGGAGCATGTGAGTCAACCTGTTTTTGCAATGTTACTAAATGTAAGCCCTTCATCTATAAAAAAATGGGAAAGCGGGGAAAACGCACCTAGTGGTGCCGCATTGAGATTATTAGAAATAATTGATAAAAACGGTTTAGGGATTATATCAGGCGGGACTTCATTACAATCAGAAAATAGAATTTAGAAGTTTTACAAATCCCGATGTCGTATTTGAATATTATACTTCTTAGGTTTTAATAGCTGAATTAATTTTTCTGTCATATAAACAGAGCGATGTAGTCCCCCTGTACACCCAATTGCAATGGTTAGATAGCTACGATAATCAGCTTCAAAAGCGGGGATCCAATTTTCCAAAAACGTATAAATATCATTTAACATTTTTTGTACGGCGGGAATGTTTTCAAGATAATGAATAACACTCTCCTCTAATCCTGAATGAGTTCGTAGTAGAGGTTGCCAATAGGGATTAGGAAGACAGCGTACATCGAACACAAAATCTGCGTCAAAGGGGAGGCCATACTTATATCCAAAAGACTGTAAAAGTATTTGAATTTGTTTTCCCTCATTTAAAGCCACTCTATCTCGAATTAAATTATGTAATCCTTGACGAGTTAGGTGACTTGTCTCTATGGTTAAATCGGCGAGATTTGCAATGGGCGTTAAAAGATTGTGTTCTTTGCGAATGGCCTCACGTAAAGACGTTTGGTTATCGGTGAGTGGATGTTTACGTCTGGTTTCACTAAACCGTTTAAGAAGGGTATTTTCATCAGCATCCAGATAAATGATTTCACAGGTCCTGTCGTTTTTACGGTTAAAATTTTGAATCATTTCTTTAAAATGATTCAAATTTTGAGGAATGTTTCGAACATCGATACTGATGGCGACTAAGGAATAATCACTGGCGCTATCCTCTAATTGCGGCAACAAAGAAACAGGTAAATTATCAATACAATAAAATCCTAAATCTTCGAGTGCATGCAATGCAATCGTTTTGCCCGATCCAGAGCGCCCACTAATAATAACCAGTCGCATTCAGTAAACTACAAAATGGGTTTATTTCGCGATTTCATTTTATCCTTGTGTTTTTTAACTTGGGGATCTAATTTACTATATAAAGTATCTATCGCTGCATACATATCATCTTCAACGGCTTCAGCATAGACGGTTTTTTTGGGCAGAAAAACTTCTGCACTGGCTTCTTGCCGCTCTTTTCGATTATCTTTGACTATTTTTAAGGTCAGATGAATATCGATAATTTGATTGAAGTGATGTGACAATTTCCCCAGTTTTTCGTTTGCATATTCCTTTAGCGGTTCCGTGATTGCAATATGATCACCAAAGATTCGCATTCCCATAAATAAGCCTCCTATTTTGAGTTTAACAACACTTGTTTTCTATGGAGAGAACAAGGGATAGCCATGATTTCTCTGTATTTAGTTACTGTCCTGCGGGTAATTTTAATGCCTTGTTGTAAAAGCAATGTTGAGATTAATTGATCGCTTAAAGGTTTATCTCTAGGTTCGTCATTAATCCATTTCTTGATCAAAGCGCGTATTGAACTTGAAGAAGTAGGGGTATTTCTCAGATTTGAAGATTGAACCCCATTTGAAAAGAAAAACTTCAACTCAAAAACCCCTCGTGGGGTTAAAATATATTTATGTGTGGTGACTCGTGAAATAGTTGATTCATGTAAACCCACACATTGGGCAATATCTTGTAAATTTAAGGGTTTCATCCGCTCTTCACCGCCTTCTAAAAATTCTTCTTGGGCTTCAATAATACTTCGCGCCACAGTAAGGAGTATTTTGTTACGGGTTTTGATGGTTTTAATAAGCCATCGTGCCTCGTTCCACTGTTCGCGTAAACTATTCGTTTCCCCTTGACTTCGAATTAAAGATTCAAAACGAGTATTTACTCTAATTCGTGGCGTAAACTCCCTATTTAGTTGGACACTGTATTGGCCATTTTTCTTCTTAACGATGAGATCGGGGATAATATATTCGGGATCTTTATTGGTTAAAATACCAGTACCTGGTCTTGGATTTAAAGAAACTAACAGTTTAATAGCAGATTCTAAAGTCGTTGACGAAATGTTTAATGAGTCACAAAGTTGTGTATAGTCCCGTTTCCCCAAAAGATCTAAATAATGATTCGTGAGGATTTTAGCTTCCTCAAGTAAAGGAATATGAGGCGGGAGATTAGCTAACTGAATAGTAAGGCACTCCGTTAAGTTACGTGCGCCTATCCCAATTGGATCGAACTGCTGAACTACATTTAACACGGATTCGATCTCCGATAATGCAATGTCTTGCCTACAAAGACTATCTTGTATTTCTTTTAGGGTACATGTCAAGTACCCATCATCTGAGATAGAGTCAATTATAATACTCGCAATAGCTCTTTCTTTTTCAGTAAAAGGCGCGAGTTCCATTTGCCAAAGTAAATGACTATGTAGTGTCGTTTCAGTGCCTTGTTGTAAAATAAAATCTTGTTGTAGAGCTGAGCTAGAGGGTGAATTAAAGTACTGATGCAAATCTTCCCAGGCATCATTTGAAAGGGTTTCAGAATCAAACTCTTCATATTCTTCATTATTTTTAGGGTCTAGGGGTTCTTCTTGTTCTAAAAATGGGTTCATTTCCAAAACGAGCTTAATCTCATGCTCTAATTCAAGTGAAGATAGCTGTAGTAATTTAATAGCCTGCCTAAGCTTAGGCGTTAAGGCAAGCTGCTGCTTCAATCCCATTTGTAAGGTAGCTTTCATACTACTAACTATAGTAGAAAGTATTCCAACTATCCCTTCTCCCCCTGGGGGAGAGGGTTAGGGTGAGGGGGTTTTAAAATATTAATAAGAATGGTAGGTGGTCGTATACGATTGTATTTTATGATAGGATAAGATCTTAATGGATTTTTTGGACGTTTTTATGAAACACATGTTTAAAATTTTAATTTTACTAGGTGGCCTTATATGCCTGACTAATGTATATGCAAGGGATCAATATATACCCTCGTTGCATGAAGCGGTGCAGAAAGGACAAGTAGAAACGGTAAAATACCTCATCCAAGAAGGGGCGAATGTTAATCGAGCCGATTCGCTAGGGGCCACACCTTTAAATCATGCCTGCAAAAGTGGGAATATCGAAATCGTTAAATTGTTGTTAAATAAGGGAAGTGAAGTAGATTTAGGGACTTATGCAGAAGGGTGGACAGCACTCCATTGGGCGTCTGAAAATGGTTACTTAGAAATAGTGGAACTTTTGTTAAAACACAATGCAAACATTAATAAAGCAGATAATAATGGTAGAACCGCTCTGTATTGGGCAGCCAATGGCGGAAAAGCAGAAACCATAAAGTTACTGATAAGAAAGGGTGCTACTATAGAGAGTATCGATCAATATGGCGAAAGCCCTCTTCACGTTGCTTTAAGATATCCTCACTTGGATGTCATTAAAGTGTTAATTGAGACCAAGATCGATGTTAATAGAGTAAATGTTCAAGGTATTTTTCCGCTGTATGCGGCGTCACAATTAGGATTTACAGAAGCGGTTAAATTGCTACTGGATGCTGGCGCGAATGTGAACCAAGGCGATTTTATGGGGGTTTCAGCGCTTCATTTGGCATCGTATTTTGGACACACCCAAACAGTGAAACTTTTACTAGAATTTCATGCGAATCCCGATCAACGGGATCAAAAACGTTCTACCCCATTAGATTATGCAATGCAATCAAACCAGGCTGAAGTCATGGAAATTTTGAAAAAACGACAAGCTACGACGGATTCTTTTCCCATCAAAATTAAAAAGACAATCATAGACAGTGTCGCTTGGA
>Ga0206998_1213_pt1 | contig 12350 bp, 11 predicted proteins | sample Alteio_BWMinCont_FD_153309 | JGI IMG/M metagenome (GOLD analysis project Ga0206998, IMG submission 153309) | Enriched cells from forest soil in Barre Woods Harvard Forest LTER site, Petersham, Massachusetts, United States -... | ecosystem: Environmental > Terrestrial > Soil > Temperate forest >... | reverse complement strand
GCCTGCTCCACCACAATCACGGTTTTGTTCTCGACGGTCTTCGTCTCGACCTTCTGCTGCTCGGTGGACTTCAGATTGCCGGTGCCCTGCGCCTTCTTACGCATGCGCTGCACGGCGTCCATCACATCGCCCTCCTGGGCCAGAAACGCATTCCCCAGGTCGGTCGTCCATTGGATATCGTCCGCCAGCCGCTTCACCACATCCGGTAATCCTGCCATCGCCTGCACGCTCGGGTCCCAGGGCTGCTTCGCCACCGCATCCGCAAGCGCCTTGTCCTTTAGCCCCTTGTTCTTTTCGAGCCACTGCTCGAGCTGAACGATCTCCAGCGGATATGTCGCGGCTGCCAGCACCTGCGCCAGCATCGGGTCCGGATAAAGCGCGATGGGTGCCACCAGAGAGTCCAATTGATCGGGAGGAATCTTCGCAGCCTGATCCGCGGGCGGGGCGGGCGTCTGCGTCGTTTGAGGGGGAGCCACATTCGCCAAGGCGTCTCCCGGGACGAGGAGAACTGCGCAAATAACGACCAACAGACGGCGAACGCCTGCACCGAATCCATTTAGCTTCACGGTTGCTTTCCTCCGCGTTTACTGCAACCGGGATGTTTCATGAGACACTCAACCCCGAGAAAACTTCATTCATCGCTTTGTACTGCGGAGCAGCCTGTACGGCCACTAGGGAAACCCCTAAGTAGGGTTGTGAGGCGGCTCTCGCGGACTGCGTCAATGCTTCGTTATTGCACAGGCCTTCAGTTCACTCAGTTCGGACAGCGATATGCGATCCAATTCAGAGCGCAGTGCGGGTCGAGCGTCGCTCACCCTCACCACAAACCGATATTCGATTGCTCCTGAGAACCCACAGTTCGGTAGAAAAGCATCGTGGGAATGGTCTGGCAACCGACTCACCCCGCTAGGGATTTCCCTAGTTAACGAGACAGGAGGGCCTACTTAGAATTAGGCCATTACCCAGATTGGAAGCTTATTTAAGCCAGATACACTGCGTGACATGAAGTGAAGTCCATGGTCACTAACTTAAAGTGTATAAACGTCGCGGACGGGATCTCGCTTCTGATTGTTTCCGAGCTGAGTTCATATGCCGCAGGTGGTCGCCGCTTTCCTTAATACTTTCATGTTGCCAAGTGGTCGTGTCGGCTTCAAGGCCCATTGATGGGCATTCGGAATCACGCTCAAGAACGGAGGGCGATTGTGGACCAGTGCAACGTATCTAGAATCGCGCATCTTGCTGGTCTGTGCATCATCGGCCTCACATCACTCACCACAACGATCGGCGCCCAGACCGTAAAGGTTGAGGGCCTGATCAAAGGCAGAAGTGGCCCCGAGATGATCGTACAAACCTCGGCTACCGCTGATATTGCAATCCTCTTAACTGACAGCACGGACGTAGGCCAGGTGCAGGGGATACTCAAGGCTCGCAAGAAGGAGATGTCAATGGCTGCCCTCATTCCGGGTCTTAAGATCACAGTAGAGGGCGCCTACAACGATCAGCATCAGTTTGTCGCAGAAAAGGTCAGGTTCAAAGGCAATGATCTGCAAAGTGCCCAGGCAATTGAAGCCGGTATGCACGAGACTAAAGCGGAAACTCAGCAGAACAAAGAAGAGCTGGAAAGGCAAAGGGCTGCCCTAGAGCAACAACAGGCGCAGCTGGCCGAGCACCAGGCTAAGCTTGCCGAGAATAAGGCCGCCATCGAGGCTGCCGTCGCGCGCTTCGGGCAACTGGACGATTACTACATCATGGATGAGGTCACGGTGTACTTCGACAATGGCAAGGTCAACGTCGATCCCAAATACACGACCCAGTTGCTGGCGCTGACTGAGAAAGCCAAGACGGTCGACGGTTACATCATCGAAGTAAAGGGTTTCGCTTCCGCTACCGGCAGCGCCGCAATGAACCAGAAGCTTAGCGAAGACCGCGCCAACAATGTGACGACTATCCTCCTTCAGCAAGGTCGCGTTCCGCTCACCAGAATGTTGGCGCCGGGCGCGATGGGAGAGAGCGAACAAGTAGGCAATGCAAAGACCGTGGAAGGACAGGCTGAGAATCGTCGAGTGGTGGTGCGGGTACTACAGAACAAAGCTATCGCCGGAGTCTAGAGGGTCTGCGCCGAGTGGGGCCGCTCCGGTTTTCGCCTATTGCCGCAAGGCCTGGCGGGAGATTTGCAGTGAGCATCTGGCAGGCAGCGATTCCCGACAATCGGCTCTCACGCTTGATCTGTTCGCGCGACACAAGCCAGAGCATCTGCTGCGCGCTCCACACAGAGCGATGGCTGAGATAACTCGAGAGCAAGTTGTGGGCAGAGGGGTCAACAAGTAACGGTCCAGATCCGACGAGACTAGAACTTGTCGGTTAAACATCCCCCTCCGCAGCCGCAGGCCCTTCCAGCCACGCTAGAAACAACTTGTAACCGACGGACAAAACGATAGCGCCGACGAAAAGACCGATAATGCCCATCGCGATGAATCCGCCGATCGCTCCTAGAAAGACGACCGCTATGGGAACGGCTACACCGCGCCCCAGCAACAAGGGCTTCAGCACATTGTCGATGAGCGCGACCACGATGCACCAGAGCAGAAACAGGACTGCCTTAGTAGTGCCGGCGATCGCAAACATGTAGATAACGGCGGGAACAAGTACGAGGGCTCCTGCCTGAAGTACGGCGGCAAAGAGGAAGATTAACGTCCACAACCCAGCGCCGGGCAGTCCTGCCACCACAAAGCCGAGACCGGCTAGAAAAGTCTGGATGACGGCGACGCCGAGAATTCCATTTGTTACACTCCGTATCGTGGATCCGGCGAGGTCCTCGAACTCCGGACCCCGGTCACCAAACAGGCGGTTCGCGAGCGAATGCGTGACTGTCGCGCACCCCGAAGCCTTCGCAAGCAGAACTCCCGCGACCAGAATTGAGAGCACGAATTGGAGGACGGTGAGGCCAAGGCTAGCGGAGGCAGAGAGGAGCCCCGGGACAAAGCTGGTGATCTTTGGAGCCTGGCTTTGCAACAGGCCAGTTAAATCTGTCGAGGCCTTGGTCCAGAGCTTTTGCAGAGGTGTGCCTATGATGGGCCATGTTCCGACATTGTCAGGCGGAGGTGGGATACTGAACGATCCGTCTTTGACGTGAGCGAACAGCGTTTGAACACCTTCGACCATTGTTTCCGCCAGCAGCACAATCGGGACAATCAGGATTGCCAGGAAGAGTAAGGTGAAAATAGTCGCGGCCAGGCTTCCACGCCCACCCACCATACTCAGCAGCCGTCGGTACGCAGGAAAGACGGCAATCGCAATGATAATGCCCCAGGCAACCAGAGGCAGAAAGGGGAGCAGGATCATGAGGCATGCGGCGGTAAGCAGAGCCACCAGGCCAACGTGGATGGAGACTTCGAGAGCGCGACGTATGTATTCCTTATTGTGTGGTGAATATTCCATGTTCATAACTTAAGTCCTCGAGAGAATGCGGCTCGATGGCGTCCAAATCAGTCCCGCAGGAGTTACCTGCACTTCACTTGGAACTCTGGCGACCATTGAGCACGGCGGTGAGCAATCGAATACTACGCCCGGACGGTGACGACAAAGCAACTACGACCGTCCCGGATTCCAGTTGGTGACTTGTACACACAAAGATTCATGTCAGGAGACCTGCTATGACGCGATTCAAGCAAGTGTTGCTAAGTATTCCATTGCTCACTTTTATGATCATGCTCTCTGGCTGTGAGCAGTTTCTTCATAACACTAAGAGTATCCTCCTTCCTAGATTCCAACGATCGGATATCTTTGGCTTTGTCGCCGGATTGGGAACAACCTTTGCCGTTTTGCCGGACCTCGTGGCTATGCTCAGGCGCCGGTCGACTGCGGGCATGAACCCAAGGATGGCGGCAATCATAGGCGTCTTTCAAATCCTCTGGATCTACTATGGCATCTTGATTATTTCGCGGCCCGTGGTTGTGTGGAACGTGATCGGCGTGTTGATTAATTTCTTCAGCGTTGGCGCTTATACCTACTTTCGCGGCAAAGAAAAATCCCGAGCGGCGGGTCAGATGTAGTACCGAGAAGGGTGTCCCCGCACGTATTACTTGAGTCCGAAGGTCCAGCTGAGCCCTGAACTAGTTTCATAGTTGCCGCCGAAAAGGCCCGGCTTCGGAAACTATCTATCTCTTATTCAGCTGCCGCAGAAAATTGCCCTGCAGCTTTTTCTGCTTCGGCTGTGGCAATTGTTGGATTAATGATCTCTACGTGCTGCCGCAGCCCCTCGAGCTTAACCATCAGTTGCTGATTCTGCTCGGCCAGCTTGCGATTCTCGTGAATTACCTCGTCCAGCGCCTTCATCAGACTGACCATATTTTGCTCCCTGGAACCGACCCGATTAATGTGTTTCCGAACGAGCACAGGGCCCGCGTCCCAGTAGTGCCGCCCTTTTATTTCAACCCCACCGAGCTAGGAGAGAAGAGGTCGTAATTCAGCTTGTCAGAAACGTACTCGATTACTTCCTGCGCCTTTACGCTGTTTCCCGCTTCGTCCAGCGGTGGTGCAAACACCACGATGGCACCTTTGCCAGGAGCAATGGCCACAATGCCGCCGCCAACCCCGCTCTTTGCCGGCAGACCCACATGCCATGCCCAGCCACCCGAGCCGTCATAAAGTCCGGCCATCGCCATTGAGCTGAGAATCTCCGGAACATCTTCCGCCTTGATTACCTGTTCACCCGTCGCCGGATTTTTTCCGTTGTTCGCAAGTGTCGCGCCCATACGGGCGAGTTGGATGGCGTTGACGCCAACAGAGCATTCCTTCGTGTAGACATCGACGGATTCAAATGGATCGGCGTAAATGCGATCGTACTTGGCCAACAGGTATGACAGCGCCTTGTTCCCCGTGTTTGTTGCCGCCTCGGACTTATAAACCTCGTCGATAAGCTGCAGCTTTTCACCCGCCACCCGGCTGTAGAAATCAAGAATCTTATTCCACTTCTCATCTGCGGTACTGCCAGAGATCAGGCTGACAGTAGCAATCGCGCCGGCGTTCACGTACGGATTCCCGGTGTGGGTTGGCATGTCCACAACTGCGACCGGCGAATTAAACGGACGACCGGTCGGCTCAGAGCCAATTTTGTCGAACACCTTGTCGGAGCCTGACTCTTCCAACGCCAGAGCCAGTGAGAAGACCTTCGCGATGGATTGAATAGAGAAGGAATATTTCACATCGCCAACGGTGATTACCCGATTGTCAGTTGTGACGATCGCAATGCCGAACATCTTGGAGTCCACTTGTGCAAGATAAGGGATGTAATCCGCGTTTTTGCCCCTGGTATCGCCCTTGTACTTGTCGTATGCCTCTTGAACGATCTGTTTGATCAGTTCTTCCCGGGGAGCCACCGGGCTACGCTGTGCTTGCGAGTGCGCCAGCTTTGGAGCCAAAGACGGCGTAATGATTGTCGCGACAAGAGCTAACCTTACAGCCCAGTTTCGAACAAACATGCAAATATCCTTTCGAGTCTTTCCCTTCCGACGAGATCAAAACGTCGGCGACTTGAAGCTCTTCTCCCAGTCAAATTTGAATGAGAACTGGACCCGGTAATCGTTGCTGCTGAAGCCGTCGCTGAAGTTCGCCCGTCTACCGAACTGGAACTCGCTGCCCATTGTGACCCTCGGAATCGGGTGATAAAGCAAGTTCGCGATCGCATAATCACCCTGGTGAAAATCCGACGGTTGTTGCGCGTCTGAGTTCTGGATGTTCACCAGCGAATATCCGACCGAACTGGTGAAGCGCTCGCTCCAGGTGTGGTCGAGAAAGGACACGACGCCCAATACCGGCAAAGCAACACCTTTCAGGGGTACGGGCGAGTTCGGGGGATTTGTCGCGACACCAACATCCACCGGCGCATCGTTCATGTAGTTCTCAATGCCATGGCCGTAAGCAAATGCCAGCTTCGCGACGTTCGCCTTTGACAGCTTGAGATTGGAAGTCAGATTTATGCCCCAGCCCACGACGCTGCCGCCCAGGTTGGTCTTGTTACTGCTCGTATCAACCCAACCGATCTTCCGGACAATGGCGGCCGCCTGTAAGTAACCCCAGTCCCTGACAATCCGCCCATTTCCCGAAAGATCAGGGAAATTGAACCGCGGTTGTATATTGCTTAGCTCGATACGGTCGGCGTAAATGCCTTGATCCCCGCTGGCACCGGGTCTTTCCAGAGCAATGGTGACGCTGCCTCGTTCGCTTCGGATCGGCATCCAGCGCGCCTGTATATTGCGGAAGAAGGCCATCCCGTTCGGCCCCCAGTACTCCAACGTGTTCGGGAAGACGTCTATGTCCATGAACGGGCTCCAGGTTTGTCCGGCGCCAAACTGCCCCAACTCTCCGTAAGCATGCCTCAGGCGGAAAGTCGTCTGGCCCGCGTCAACTCCGGTCCCAAATAGTTCGAATTCGAATATTGTGTTCAGGTCGCCGAACCGTGTTGGCGTGGATGTCTTCACCCCGAAACGGCTTTGCCGCACGCTGGCGTATACATTTCCGCTCGGCGCATACTCGTTGTGGAAGGCCGGCAACTGGGTAGGGCGGACTACGTCGTACCAGTTCGGATTTACTTGCCCGAAGTCGTATCCGGAGTCGAGCATCGTAAATCCATACACGCTCACGCTGTCCTTCCGCTCGGTTATTTCACCCTCCAGCGGCACGACGCCCGTCTGGGGAGCGGCGATTACTGCCTCTGAGGGAACGGCGATCACGGGCTCCGACTGTGCGGACGCTTCTTTTCCTTCGATCGGGCCTTGTGCCACTGGCCGGGCGCCCGGTGGGTGTTGTTCCGCTCCTTCCAGGGCAGTGAGCTCTTCCCTGACCTCCTTCATCATCTGATCCAATCGCTCGAGCTTATCTTTCAGTTGTTGTATGTCTTGCTGCCGGCTGTCCTGTGATTGCGCCCGAGTCGGCTGAATCCAGACGGCCGTGAAGACAAACAGCGACAGCACCGCGGAGCTGATTTGTCTCCAGATAAGATTCAATCTCATAAAAGCTCCTGCCCCCTGGACCTTCCTTCCAGATCGCTGCCGGAACTCATTTCAGCTAGTGGGTACTCTCGCGTGGCAGAAGCACTGAGAACAATTAGGGAAACCCCTAAGTGCTTGAGATCTGCCTAAGCGGAAGTTAGCTTTGCCTGACCCTGGCGGTTGATCTCAAAGGCGCCGCGATCGTCGAGGAAGCGACATTTGATTGCGCCCGGCTGGTTGCAGAGCTAAAATGCACATGCGCGAACTCGCTCAGAAGTGAATAAAGTGAACAAAGTTTCGGTGAGATGTTTACTTTCTCCCTTCGGCTGGGGGAACCGCCAGTGCCGAAGAATGTTAGAGTTCCCGGCGATAGCTTCAGGCAGGGTGCACGACGAAGTGAGGCATTGCGCCCGGTCAGGGCCGTTTTCGTTTTCTTAACCTTCTGTCTCCTGTTTCAGCCCCGAGCTCATGCTCAGCTCAAGGAAGTCCGGCGGGTTGTTGTCTTTTACGAACTGGGTCTTACTTCTCCGGCCGTCGCCCTTATCGATCACGAGATGCGTGCCGCACTGGACGATTCACGCTACCAGATCGAGCTATATCCCGAGTACCTGGAGACGACGCTCTTTGACGATCCTGTTGATCAGCGGGAGTTTCGTGAGTCTTACATTCGTAAATATCAACGACGCAGACCAGACCTGATCATCGCCCTCGGACCGTCCCCAGTCCGATTCATGACCGACTCGCATGAGAAATTCTTTGCAGGCATTCCCATTGTCTTTGGGGGCACGAGCGAGTCGCAAGCGGACAGCCCCATATTCGATTCCCAGTTTACCGGGTGCTGGGAAATGTTTGAGCCGGCGAAGACTCTTGACGTGGCCTTGCAGCTCCAACCTGGCAGCAGGCACGTTATTGTCGTGGGTGGTGTTTCGTCTTTCGACAAGCACCTGGAAGCAATTTATCGAGAGAGCCTACACAGCTATGAAGCGAGTCTGCACTTTACCTATCTCACCGATCTCGACATGCCAAGTCTGCTGGAACGCTTGAAACACCTGCCGGATCACACGATCGTTCTTTACACACACCTCGGAATGGACGCAAAAGGAACACGGTACATCGGCGCGTCTCAGGCAGGTCCGATGATTGCCATCGCCTCGAACGCGCCGGTTTTCGGTCCATCCGACGTAGACCTGGGTCACGGTGAGGTAGGAGGCTATCTGCAGAGTTTCGCCAGGGAAGGCAAGATAGTTGGCGGGATTGCTATAAGGATTCTTAATGGTGAAAGGCCACAGGATGTCCCGATAGTGCGAGGCACAAACGCCTACATGTTTGACTGGCGGGCGCTAAGGGGTTGGGGATTCAGAGAAACCGATCTTCCACCCGGGAGCGCTGTGCTGTTCCGTCCGGCGTCTTTCTGGGAGCGCACCAAATGGATATGGGTAGCCGCGTTGCTTGCCATCCTCTGTCTGAGCAGTCTCGCCTTGTACCTCCGGTTGCGACGGGCGAAAAACCGACAAATGGGACTCAGCGGCATGCTGATTACCGCACAGGAAAACGAGCGCAGTCGCCTGGCTTCGGAAATCCATGACGATTTCAGCCAGCGTTTGGCGCTGCTTGCAATCGGATTGGAGAATGCTGAAGAAGCGATAGGCACCTCGCCGGATGAGGCCGTCAGGCAAGTGCACTGTCTGCTGAATTCTGCCAGCGAAATCGGCGCTGATCTTCATACGCTTTCTCATCGCCTCCATTCCTCTACGCTGGAAGCTTTGGGGCTTGTTCCGGGGGTCAGTGCTTTGTGCAAGGAGTTCACCGTCCAACAGGGAGTTGAAGTTGATTTTCTCTCGGACAACATTCCTCGTTCCGTTCATCCTGATGTGGCTTTGTGTGTTTTCCGCATCGTCCAGGAAGGGCTTCGCAACTTGAAGAAACACAGTGGCGCCGCCAAGGCAGAAGTACATTTGCGCAAGGCCACTGATAAATTGTTCGTGTCAGTGAGCGACGAAGGCAGTGGGTTCGATATACGGGAGGTAATAAAAAAAGAGGGTTTGGGCATCCGAAGCATGAAAGAACGCGTGTATTTGCTGGGCGGCCGATTCGAGATTCATTCTGAACCCGGGAAGGGGACAAGAATTGAAGCTTGGGTCGCTCTCCAACCGAAATCGGAACTGGCGACACGATGACCCTGCATCGAATGGATGGCGGTGCCAGCTGGCAGGCGCTCTCTTCGAGATCCACTTTTGGCCTGTCGCGTTTTAGCCACTAACTTGGTGAATAAAGTCGCCAGCTAATGTGACGGCCATCACAGCTAGCACTCCGTCGAGCTGGTTCAATTAACCGCAGCCATTGATCGTAAATTGTTGGGCAAGGCATGCCGCTTGCGTCTATTTCGGAGCGTAAGTCAGGCAAATGAACGGAGTGCCTTTATGGAAGCCGCCCACCTGAGCGCGTCTCGCCCTCGTATTCTCATCGCAGATGACCACGCGATTTTCACCGACGCTTTGCGCACCTACCTGAAGAAGATGTTCACCGTCATTGGGGTGGTAGCAGATGGTCGTGCCATGCTGCAGGAAGCCATCAAACTCAGACCGGATGTAATTGTCGCCGATGTCGCGATGCCACTCCTGAACGGACTGGACGCAGCCCGAAGAATCAGAGAGCAAGTTCCGGACGTCAGGTTTGTATTTCTGACTATGCTCGACGACGCGAATCTTGCTGCCGCGGCACTCGAACTCGAACGAGTGGCTTTTGTTCTAAAATGCTCCGGCGCAAAGGAACTCCTCAAGGCGATTGAGGAGATTATGAATGGTCGGTCCTACGTTACCCCTAAGCTGAGACCTGAAGACTGGGTCGTCGCGAAGACGAGGGTGCACCAGTTCTCGAAGGAATTGACGAGACGGCAGTGCGACTTCGTGCAGTTGTTTGCCGAGGGACGGCCGATGAAAGAAATAGCAGCGATTCTCAACTTGAGCGAAAAAACTGTGGAATTCCACAAGCACCATATCATGAAAGCATTCGGTCTCAAGAGCAACGCCGCTCTGGTCCTGTTCGCCGTAAAGCGCGGCCTGATCACAGTCGATCCCCAACCTTCATTTGTCGGCCGCCAACCCTAGGGATTTTCCCAGTCGCGAGAAACCGCGACAGCCGTGACAATAAGCTCTAAAGTTTGAAACCGCTCGGCACTGGCGCGACGAAGAATGGGCGTCCCTCTGCTTGACGGAGGTCAACCTTGATCCGGCCTCGGGTATTATTGGCTGACGACCATTCGGCTTTCCTTGAGCGCACAGCCGCGCTGCTAAAGCCTCAGTTTGAAATAGTCGGCACCGTAGCGGATGGCACAGCTTTAGTGTCTGAAGCTCTTCGTCTTCGTCCCGACGTCATTGTGGCTGATATTACTATGCATGGTTTGACCGGACTCGATGCCGCCCATCGACTCCGCCAGTCCGCCTCGTCAGCTAGAATCGTGTTCCTGACCATCCATTCCGAAGAGCAATTCGTGGAAGCATGTAGGGCAGAAGGTGCTTTAGGATATGTTGTCAAAGCCTACATGAAGGCCCACCTGATTCCAGCGATACAAGCTGCCCTTACCGGAGCGGCTTATGTTTCTCCGCTAGTTCCCAGGTGATGTCCGCTGCATGGCTCGTTGATGGTTGCGTGTAAAGTGATCCGCCAATTCTTTCGGTAATAAATTTCGATGTGGAATTGGACTCACCTAGACTCACCTATATGTTCGCACCAACCCTGAAGGCAGCAGATCAGACACTCACGAAGCCGGGGCCAGTCGTAGAGAGCCGAATATCGCCACGTGTTGCCTCAATCGACTGGATGCGCGGCCTGGTCATGATCTTCATGGTGATCGATCACGCTTCGATGGCATTCGACGCTCACCACCTCGACCACGACTCCGCCATGTATGCCGATGCCGGCACGATGGCCCTCCCGGCGGCGGAATTCTTCACGCGCTGGCTCACGCACCTGTGTGCGCCGGCGTTCGTGTTTCTCATGGGTACGTCCCTGGCCTTCAGCGTCGAGCGGCGGGTAGTCAAGGGTGTCAACGCCTGGGAGATTGACAAGAGCATCCTGAAGCGCGGGCTGGTTATCGCACTTCTCAATCCGACACTCATTTCTCTCGGTTCCGGCCGCTGGACCTTTCAGGTGTTGTTACGTCACGAATGATGCGGTTTGCCTCACGATGCCCGACTCTCGCACAGCCAGGAAGCTCGGTCCGGTCTTCGCATGGATTCTTCAACACGTGTCGGGCGGGGCCGGGTCAATGGGAAAGAGATATTATCAGTCGGCTTTTGCGCCGCTCCTTCTCGGCACAGTCGTTGCCATCGTTCTGTTGTTTTTTCCTGAAGGAAACCGGCACCGCAGCCGGCGTATCGTCGTCATCAGCAGTGCAGGAGGTGTAAGCGTGACTCACCAGACCGGAACCGGAAAGTACGAACAGATGCTGGTGACGTGCAAGAACATGAAGCCGATTCCAACCGCGGTGGCACATCCGTGCGAAGAATCTGCGCTGTCCGGTGCAATCGAGGCAGCGAAGCTGGGAATCATCATTCCCATCCTGGTCGGGCCTCGCGACAAGATAGCTGCCACGGCCAGGTCGGTGGGAATCGACCTCAGCGGCTTTGAAATCGTGGACGCTCCGCACAGCAACGCATCTGCGGCAAAAGCAGTCGAATTGGTGCGCGAGGCCAAGGCCGAACTTCTAATGAAAGGCAGCCTCCACACCGACGAATTAATGGCCGCGGTCGTTTCTCGCGAAGGGGGACTGCGGACCGGCCGCAGGATCAGTCACGTCTTTGTGATGGATGTTCCGACATACCATAAGGTCCTGATCGTTACTGACGGTGCGATCAATATATCCCCCACATTGGAAGACAAGGCAGACATCTGTCAGAACGCAGTAGATCTCGCCATCTCGCTCGGTCTTAAACAGCCCAAGGTCGCAATCCTGGCAGCGGTCGAAACGGTAACGTCGAAAATGCCGGCCACGATCGATGCCGCGGCCCTTTGCAAGATGGCGGAGCGGAAACAGATCACCGGTGCCATACTCGAGGGCCCGCTCGCGTTTGATAACGCAATCAGCAAGGAGGCCGCTCTGACGAAAGGCATTCACTCTGAAGTCGCTGGGGATCCTGACATCCTTCTGGCGCCCGATCTCGAAGCAGGGAACATCCTAGCCAAGCAACTAAGCTTCCTCACCAAGGCTGACAGTGCGGGGTTAGTGCTTGGCGCTAGAGTGCCGATCATCCTGACCAGCCGGGCCGACAGCGTGCGGTCGCGAATTGCAAGTTGTGCCGTCGCCATGCTGGCCGCTCATGCCCGCCGAATGAAACCGTAGGAGTTACATATGGACGACTA
>Ga0206998_1212_pt1 | contig 12353 bp, 9 predicted proteins | sample Alteio_BWMinCont_FD_153309 | JGI IMG/M metagenome (GOLD analysis project Ga0206998, IMG submission 153309) | Enriched cells from forest soil in Barre Woods Harvard Forest LTER site, Petersham, Massachusetts, United States -... | ecosystem: Environmental > Terrestrial > Soil > Temperate forest >... | reverse complement strand
ATCGCGGAACATTCAATCTGGAAAAGGTGACCGACACCTATCTTGATACCAGCGCGCTGGTGAAAGGATTTGTCTCGGTTAACGGACACAATCTTGGACGGACCTGGAATATCGGGCCGCAGAAGTCGATATTTGTTCCTGCGCCGTGGCTGCGGCAAGGCGTGAACGAAGTGGTGGTCTTCGACTATGCTGACCTGCCGGCCACTTCCCTTCGCGGCGTGAGCGAGCCGGTCTGGACGAGGTGACCACGGCTAATCTTGGGGCTCCGCGCTTACCCGCCCCTGCTCGCCGCTCATTCTCAGCAGAAACTTCTACATAGCACTGTCGGTCCAACGATGCCGGCACGGCCATCTGGGAGGTGCGGTCCAAAATTGATGCGGCCGGTGTTCTCGACCAGGATGTCGAGCGTGAACGTCCCGCTCGGAATGTCTATCGCTGTCGAAGTCTGCCGCAAGTGCCGGTCGATGGTTCCCGTGAGCTTCCGATTCACATACACGGCCGCGTAGTCGCGCAGATCGCCGATGTTCAACTGGCCGTTCTGCGGACCGGTGATTTGGGTGCGATAGAGAATGTATCCATAATCCTGGCCCATGTCTTCCATGGTGCGCGGCTCTTCAGATTCCACTGGGGAAGGCAGGTTATCCCACAGCGAGGCTGACTCGCTCAACTGGAACGCGGGAATCGCGGAAAGGGGCAATGGGGCAGGCAGCGGCGGCGGAGTTATCCCGGTGCGGCGCTGAATCACATCCCGCAAGAGGAAGAACTTCTTCGTCGGGCGTCCGGCTTCATCAAGCGCGGCGTCGTAGTCATAGCTTGTGGTCTGCGGTTCGTATCGCGCGTCGGGGCCGGATCCCATGTTCGCGCCATTCATGAATCCGAACGTTGTGCCGCCGTGAAACATGTAGAGGTTGAGCGAGTAGCCCTGGCTCAGAATCCAGTCAACTTCCTTCGCCTGCGCCTCCGCATCCGTATGGACGTGCTGCTTGTTGCCCCACGCATCGAACCATCCATCCCAATACTCGCCGGTCATCATGGGCTGATGCGGGCGCAGCGCGGCGAGCTTCGCGAATTCGTGCTGTGCTTCGCCTGGGCCATAGTTGATTACCGCCAGCACGCCCGGCAGCGCGTCGTTGGGCAACTGATCCGCGCCGTCGGAGGTGTAGAAGAGGGAATTGCCCAACCCGGCGCGAATGAGCGCCTGGTGGATGTCTTCGACGTACTCCTTGTCGTTCCCGAAGGAGCCGTACTCATTTTCAACCTGGATGGCGATGATCGGGCCGCCGCGCGTTGCCTGCAGGTCTCCGACTTCCTTGCCCAATCGCGTGAGGTAACGCTGCGCTGCTGCGAGAAAACGGGGATCGCGCGTCCTCGCCTTCAAGGCTGGGTCTTTGAAGAGCCATGCGGGAAAGCCGCCTGCTTCCCACTCCGCGCAGACGTACGGGCCTGGCCTCAGGATGACGTTTAACCCCTCCTCCTGCGCCGTGCGGATAAAGCTTGCCAAATCGAGTTGTCCGCTGAAGTCAAACACCCCGGGCTGCGGTTCATGCAGGTTCCAGAAAACGTAGGTCTCCACTGTGTTCAACCCCATGGCGCGCGCTTTTTTGAGCCGATCTCGCCAGTATTCCCGTGGCACACGCGGATAATGAATGGCGCCCGAGATGATCTGATAGGTCTTGCCCTCGCGCACAAAATGATCGCCATCTATCGTCACAGGAGGCGTGCGCGGCGCTTGTCCCAAAACTTTCGGTGCATACGAAATCAATCCAAGCGTCATGATGCATGCGGAGAACACCAGCTTTACGAGCGGCGTGCGTTTCATGGCAACTCCATTCCTATCCGAACAGGAATTCTACGGCTCACGGCGGGGCAGGGTCCAAGGAGCGATACTCAGACCGGCTACATTGCGATACGCTGACCGGACACGTGCTTCGTTCCTGTAAGCTCAAGGCGGTGTCTGCCCGCGAGATACGAATGCCCAACGCACACGCTGAGACTTCACATCGCCGTTGGCGCATCGCTTGGTTGCTGGGACTCGGCGTGCTGGTCAACTACTTCGACCGCGTCAACCTTTCTGTCTCCCATCACGACCTCACGCAGGAGTTCGGCGTTTCCGAGTTCACCTTCGGGTTGCTGCTCGGCGCCTACAACTGGACCTACGCGGCGTGCCAGCTTCCCATTGGCGTGGTGCTCGATCGGCTCGGAGTGCGGTTGGTGGGGCGAATCAGCACTCTGATATGGAGCGCGGCTTCCTTTGGCGCAGCCGTTAGCCCCACGCTGAGCGGGTTGTTCGGAGCGCGCTTTTTGTTAGGGGTCGGAGAGGCGCCAACGTTTCCGGCAAATGCCAAAGCAATTGGCGCATGGTTTCCTGAGCACGAGCGGAGTTTTGCCACCAGCCTGTTCGATTCAGCAGCAAAGTTTGGATCGGCAATCGGCGTGCCCGCCATCGGCATTCTCTTGATACACATTGGCTGGCGCATGAGCTTTGCTGCTACCGGTGTTCTAAGCCTGCTCTACTTTGTGCTGTTCTACTTCGTCTATCGCGAGCCTCACGAGGACCCAAAAGTCAGCAGAGCAGAGCTGGGGTTAATCTCGAGCAGGGGCTCTAGCGGCGAAGGAAACGCCGCGCGCCCATTTACGCTTTGGCAACTGCTCTCGCAACGCAAGATGCTGGGATTTGCAATAGGGTTCGGCGCCTATAACTACTCCTTCTACCTCCTGGTAGCCTGGCTGCCGTCCTATTTATCTGAATCGCTGCATATCGACCTGATGCATTCATTTCTCTACACTGGCGTCCCGTGGATCATCGCCACGGCGACGGATCTGCTGATTGGAGGGTTGCTGGTTGACTTGCTGGTGAGAAGGGGATGGAATGCCAGCCGGGTGCGGATGACGGTGCTGGTGGTGGGAACCACTTGCGGCCTGGGAATCGTCGGCGCTGGTTGGTCGCACACGCCCGTGCGCGCTCTCGCCTGGATCACCGTCTCGATTGCCGGCCTGTCAGCCGCATCCGCTGTTGGCTGGTCGATTCCATCGCTGATTGCGCCGAAGGGAAGTGTTGGCCGCGTCGGAGGAATTCTAAACTTTTCGAATCAGCTGTCGGGCATCGCCGCGCCCGCTTTGACTGGATATCTAATCTACAAGCTCCATTCCTACACGACGGCATTCGTTGTAGCCGGGGTCTACCTGGCGATAGGCATCTGCGCGTATCTCTTCCTGCTTCGCGACGTTCGCCCCATGGTTCTAGAGACCACCGACGACTAAGACTTTGACTTCTTCGTGACCAGCGCGCGCGTTGGCCCAACCGAGATGCCGCCATCAACCAGCAGCGTCTGGCCGGTGATGTGGCGACTGGCCTCTGAGGCGAGAAAGACTACGGCGCCGTCCAGGTCATTGGGCATTCCCGGACGCTTGATGGGAATGCGCTCAACGAGGTAATCAACCCATTCCTGGTCCTCATAGAGCACCTGGTTCTGCTTCGTCTTGAACCATCCGGGCGCGAGACAGTTGACGGTTACACCGTGCGCACCCCAATCGGCGGCGAGGCTCATGGTAAGTTGGCGGATGCCGCCGCGACTGGCGCCATACGGTGCCAAGCCCGCGTACCCGAACACGCTGGTTACGGAGCCAATGTTGATCATGCGTCCATAGCCGCGCTGAATCATGCCGCGTGCGATGGCTTGCGCCACAAAAAAACTGCCGCGCAAATTCGTATCGAGAATCAGGTTCCAATCGTCCCAGGTCACCTCGAGCGCCGGCTTGCGAACGTTGCATCCGGCGTTGTTTACAAGGATGTGAATCGGTCCGAAGGCCGCGTCGGCTTCAGCCGCCATGCTGCGGATGCTTGCCTCGTCCCGCACATCGAGTTCAAGGCTCGCCACGCGGCGGCCCAGCAAGCGCATCTCCGCTTCAAAGTCAGCCAGCGTTTCGCGCTTGCGGCTGGTGAGGATCAGGTCCGCTCCCGCCCTGGCGAGTGCGCGCGCAAAGTACTGGCCCAGCCCGCGGCTCGTTCCCGTCACCAGGGCAACCTGGCCGGATAGGTCAAAGAGGGGACTGGTCATTTTGCTGCTCCCTCGGCCGGAGCCAGAACAATCTTCATCAGGTTCGGCTCCCGGGCGTGCAGGCGCTCAAACCATTGCGGTCCTTCCTCGAGCCCGGCCACGGCGGTAATCAGCGCCATCACGTGGATTTTGCCCGTGCTGATGTATTTGATCGCCTGCGGATACTCTCCGGCAGACGCCGCTGTCCCTTGCAAACGCAACTCGCGGCTCACTACTCTTTGAAGCGGCAGCTTCACCTCGGGAGTGACGTTGCCGATCAGCGTCACGGTTCCACCTTTGCGTGTTGCATCAATTGCCGCGCTGACCGTCTCATCGCGGCCCACGGCTTCGAAAGCAATGTCGACGCCCAGGCCACCGGTGAGTCGCATGATTTCGTGCTGCAGGGCAGCTCCGGTTAGCGAAATGGCCTCCGTGGCCGCCATCTGGCGCGCCAGCTCCAGGCGGGTCGGATCGATGTCCGAGACGAATACCCGGCTGCAGCCCGCCGCACGGGCCGCCTGCAGGGTAAGCAGGCCGATCATCCCCGCGCCGATGACGAGTGCTGTTTCGCCGCCACGCAACCTGCTAACCGCAACGGCATGCAGAGCCACGGAAACCGGCTCAAGCATGGCTGCTTCGGCAAAGGAAAGCGTGTCGGGGATGGCGTAGACAATGCGCTCCGGCACCACGATGTATTCGGCGAAAGCGCCGTCGCGGCGATACTCGCCGCAGGAGACGCCTACGACCTGGCGGCGATCGCAGAGGTTAATCTCACCGCGTCTGCAGTAGTCGCAGGCGCCGCAACAGATGGTGGAGTCAAAGGTGACGCGATCTCCCGGGCGGAATTGATCGACGCCCATCCCGACTGTAACTACGGTTCCAGCCGCCTCGTGTCCCATGATGAGGGGTGGAATGCGCCGCCCGGTGGAGCCGTCGTACCCGTGCACATCGCTGCCGCAGATGCCGCACGCGGCCACCCGGATAAGCACGTCGCCGTCTCCGGGCACGGGAGCGGGACGGTCCGCCATTTCCAGGTGCCCATACTCAGTGAGAACCAGGGCTTGCATTTCTGGATTCTTCCACAGGGGGGCGATGCTTCACCAGAGCTCATCTCCGCGCCAAGGAACCGAGGAATGGAGAGGGAAGGAGTTGCGGCTGGATTTGAGCCGAGATTCGAAGGTGAGGATGGAGCCAATATCCGTGCCGATCCGCGTGTTGCTGCAAAGTTGAATTGTCCTGTTAGCAGCAAAGTAGAACTGTCCAAATCCAATAGTAGTCGCCGTGCGGTGGGAATGTGGTAATCCCGCGTTCTTTGCGGGATTTCCAAGGACTGTGGGAGGAGAGGGAAACGGCTCTTTGTTTTCCTCGCTTTCCACAGTCTGTCATTTCCACCGCCCCAAATTTCGCGCGAAAAATCGAAGTTTCCCATGTCTTCGACAGAACTGGATGTATCGCGCTCATCTAAGATTAAGCTATGCCTATCGCGGCTGCGCACGCCCTCATGTTCTTTGTTGCTGCTGCTGTTGCACGGTTCGGTTGGTTCATGGCTCACAAGCCTGAGCGGGCAATCCGCATCTTTCTTTTTGGACAGGCCCCGGCCTTTGGTCACGGATTCGCAATTGCTTGGAGCAAAACGGTGGGCTGGATGTTCACTGTCGGAGGCTGCTTGGGCACCGTGCTCTATCTAGTCCTCATCGCATTCGATTTATTCCACGCCCGCTGAGAAGATCAGGCCTTCTCGGCAATGACCTGGGCCATCACTGCTGCTTTTGCGGGGATCTTGGGCGCGATATAGTCAGGCCCGTAGATCTGCCGCCCACGTTTCTGGTAGGCGCCCTTTTCACTGTTGGTCTTCACCTTCGGTTCGAAGTGCATATCTTGTTGCGCCTTGATGAGAGCCAGCGTGTGCCCCAGGCGCTTGTTCTCGACGATCGCGGTGTGGTTCACGCGCTGATCCTTGCTGAAGACCTTGTAGGTGAGTAGCAGGCCTTTCGAACGTACCTCCAGACGGTCATCTGGAAAGTGATACACGTCGACGTATTTGCCTCCCAGCTCTTCTGAAAGGGGAGTGCGGTCTAAGATGATCCCGCTTGCGATCGTAGGTCAAGGTGAGCTGGCTCGTGAGATAGCGCTGTTCACGGTGACAGAGGATGTCCGTGAGCTTGTTGGCAGGAAGGGTGACCGTCGGTGCAGATCTTCTGCCCGAAGAGCAGTGACGGCAAACTGGTCATTGAATCGAAGCATGAAGGCTGGCAGATAATCGTTGCCTGCATCGATATCAGAGACGTTCGCAAGCCTGAGTTCCTTAACGAGCCGGTCTTGCAGTGTGCGGTTCACTCGTTCCACGCGGCCCTTCGCCTGGCTTGAGTTGGCGCAGATGATCTCGATGTTCAGCTCGGCCAAAGCCCGACCAAACTGGGTCATGCCGGTAGCCCCAGGGGCGCTCTCCCGGTTGACCCGAAAGACGCTGTGCTTGTCCGAGTAGAAGGCCACCGGACACCCAAAGGCAAGGACGTACGTGTGGACGGCGCTGAGATAGCTGTCCGTGTTCTCACTCAGCACGAAGCTAAGCTGCACCAGCCGCCCGGTCGCGTCGTCAATGAAGACCAGTAAGGTGCAAGCCGCTGCGCGATCCTCGAACCAGCGGTGGTTGCTGCCGTCGATCTGGATCAGCTCACCGAATGCCTCACGGCGCTGGCGGGGTTGATGAAACGTACGCCGTTGTCTCCGGGATAGCCATAGGCCGTCCTGAATCATCCACTTCCGGAGCGTCTCACGGGAGATCTTTAACTGATGCTTGCTGAGAAGCATCTCGGCGGCCAAGGAGGGGCCGAAATCGCAATAGTTGCGCCGAACTAGCTCGACCGCGTATTCACGAACGCCATCCAGGGTCTTGTTGTTGGATGGCTTGCCTCGGTGCTTGTGAATGACGGTGGCACCGCCGTCCTCCCGGTAGGCCTTGATCAGCCGTCGAGCCTGCCGGGTGCTGATGCCGAGGACCTCAGCGGCCGAAGCCTCTGTGCGTCTCCGGGCCACAACCTCAGAGAAGAGCTCTATGCGCCGCAGTTCGTTTCCGCTCATCGTCAAAAATCCCAATCTTCGCCTCCGCCATCTGACGGAAGGGTAGTTTGGACATTTCAACTTTGCAGAAACCGGACACTTTAACTTTGCACTTACACCGCGACTGTACAGAATACCAATTATCAGACATTGGGAAGAGGAACGGGAAGAACGAAGGAAACAGGAGGAAACTTGGCAAGAATGGAAACCTTGGAAAGAAGGAAACTTGGCTCTACTTGTTGCACCGCTTCAGCTTGTTCTTTTCGTCAAAGGCTGGTCTCAGCCGCGACCGCTCCTCATTGATGTCGAACGCCAGGCCCGATCGGCCGATCAGTGGATCCGCTCCATCCTGGCCTACTGCTATTGGCGCGCCGGCGACTGCTGGCGAAACCTCAGTTCAGGGATCAGCGCAGGAGTGCCAGCCGCTGGGAGTACTTGACGGTCGCCCGGCTCGTCTCCGATCTTCGCTATTTCTTTCCCGTTCTTGCAGGAACACTCCCGGCGCCGAAACCTCCGCCTCACCCATTTCAAAGTTCGATTCTCTGAGCCGACCTCAGCTCGTCGCCCAGCTCCTCGAGGCTGACCCTTCGCTTTGCGATCGCAAACTGCTATCTCGCCTGGCGCGCCCGAAACTGGCGGCCATTCTGGCTCGCGCACTGGAGGCTCTGTGAGGGAAAACCGCAACGAGGACATGCGCAGCCCGCAAGAAATTGAGCGCTCCACAGACATCTACATGCAGCTCCAATACATCGGCATCGAGTCTTTAAAGGACCTTCTCGCCTCCGTGGCTGCCGAGATTGAGCGGGAAAATGAGCGCCTCCTGCGCAGCGGAAAGAGTGCGACCGCATGAGGACCATCACGCTTTCGCCACCAGGAATCCCCTGACTACATCCTGATCGTCTTCCATCTTCAATTCCTCCCTGGCCGAGCCGCCGACCCGCCGCCCTTGTCTATGACCTCAAGCGTGAAACCCACAACTCTGGGGCTCACAACTTCGGGCCCCCAACCCTGACCCTAATCTCCGGCCGGTTCTACTCGTTCCGCATTCATTCGCTTTCAACGGTCCGATCGGCAGGAATGCGATTTACACGACTCGAAAACGCATCCTCTCTCTGCGAACTCTTCGTCCGGAAGCGACCATCCCGAGCGGCGGGTCCCGGCATCCTAACTTGAGCGGCAAGCTGATGTGGACGATTCCCCGGCGAACTCTTCACCAAAGCGGGAAACAGAGTTGACCGACCGCAGCTTCAAAGAGCAGATCCGGGCCTACGAACGTTCAATGCCAATAAAGTACCGCTAATTGACACGCACCCCGATTCAGGCTTCCCACAGTCCCTTAGGACTGTGTATCTTGGTAGCAAAGATCCTGAAACCTGTTGCAGTCCTTAAGTCAATTACGATCTACTCGACCCGCATTGAATTGGCAACTCCCGCATTTGCCACGGTCTCCTGGACTACGAGATACTTGATTGGACCTGCTTGGTGATCGCAGGCGCATGTGCAGCGTGGCGCGTTTCAGAACTCGGCTGGAGGAGATCTGTGGAATGCAGAAGCAAGCACTCAGATTTTTCGGATTTGGAACAGAATCCCCTGAAAGCCCTTATTGCCTGCGGATTTTCCCGGTTGCGCGCGTCGTATTTCCGACCGCGTTGATTGAAGCTGAAAGCTGAAGCCAACCAGGCACGCAAGGCAGATGATGTCTCCTAGAGCTGATCGAAACGCTCCAATTTTGAAATTGCTTTCCCGCCTTCTGTGCGCTGGGATCGTCGCATTCCTGTTTCCCTTGATGTCGCACGGTCAGATCTCTCCCGGCCCGCTCGCGAAGGCGCATCAGAGCTTCAATGGCCCCCAAAACTGCACCCAGTGCCACACGGTCTCCACGCGCTCCGCTTCATTCCGGTGCTCCGAGTGTCACCGCGAGATTGCCGCCGAGGTGGAGGGCCACCACGGCCTGCATTCCACCTATCCGCTGCCCGGCCCTCCCGGCGCGGCCTGCGTAAAGTGCCACTCCGACCACAACGGCGAAAACTTCAACATGCTCCACTGGGACCCTACGATGAAGGGCTTCGACCACTCCAAGACCGGCTATGTCCTGGATGGGAAACACGCAACCACCGCTTGCCGCGATTGCCACACCGCCAAGAACATCGCTCCTGCCGCCCGCGCGCTGTTGAGCAAAAAGGAGCTCAACCACACCTGGATGGGGCTTAGTCCCACGTGCACTACGTGCCACGAGGACAAGCACCAGGGCCGTTTCGGCCCCAACTGCCTGCAATGCCACAACACCACAACGTGGAAGGGCGCCAAGTTCGATGAGCAGACATTCGATCACTCCAAGACCCGCTATCCGCTGACGGGCAAGCACATGACCACGCCGTGCGCCAAGTGCCACACGCCAGGCGACGATGGGCAGCCACGCTACGCCGGACTCAAATTCCAATTTTGCGTGGATTGCCACGCCGATCCCCACAAGGGCGAGTTCAAACAGACCTGCGAAACGTGCCACACTACCGCGTCGTGGACGCGATCGTCCTTTACGAGCAAGTTCGATCACTCCAAGACCGACTACCCACTGGTTGGAAAGCACCGGGAGGTAGCGTGCGTTGACTGCCACAAGAGCGGCGATTTCAAAACCAAGATTGCTTTCAAGGCGTGTACCGATTGCCACAAGGATGAGCATGGGGGACAGTTCGCGCAGCGCGCGGACAAGGGTCGTTGCGAAAGCTGCCACACCGTGCAGGGCTGGAGCCCATCCACATTCACGGCTGCGGATCACGCCAAGACCAAGTACCCGCTCGTTCCGCCGCACGCCAACCTGAAGTGTGCGGATTGCCACAAGCCCGCCGGTCCCGGCGGCAAGGACACGAAATACAAGATGAAGTTTGCAGCCTGCCTGGATTGCCACAAGGATGAGCACCAGGGACAGTTCGCTGCCGACCCGTGGCGCAACCGCTGCGAGCAATGCCACAACGGCAACAAGTGGAAGGTGTCGAACTACAACATCGAAGTGCACAAAAAGAGCAACTTCCCACTCGATGGCGGCCACATCGCCGTGGCCTGCAACGACTGCCACAAGCCGGCATCGCCCAACACGGTTGTGCTCTACCACTTCCCGCAACTCAGTTGCACAAGCTGCCACGAAGACATCCACCATGGCGAGTTCAAAGAGCGGATGCAGACGCGCAACAAGGCCGGCAAGCCCGCCGGTTGCGAATCCTGCCACTCAACCAAGGATTGGCACGATATGGACGGATTCGATCACTCTGCTACCAAATTCCCGCTCATCGGGTCGCATCGAGCCGTGGATTGCGCCGATTGCCACAAGCCGCCGAACATGGAGCGCACCCTGCTCCACGTGGATTTCAGCAAGGCTCCACAAGCCTGCAGCGAGTGCCACGAGGACCCTCACGGCCACCAGTTCGCCGACCGAGAAGGAGATTGCGCCTCGTGCCACAACAGCAACAAGTGGAAGCCGTCGCTCTTCGATCACGAGAAGACCAAGTTCTCGCTCAAGGGCGGGCATCAGAATGTCGCCTGCAAGGATTGTCACAGCCTGATGAAGGAAGTGAATGGGAAGCAGGTACTGTTCTACAAGCCCACTCCCCTTGCCTGCGCCGATTGTCATGGCACCAACATTCCCAAGCAAACCGACAAATCTAGCCTCGAACCCTGGCCCTTGGCGCCCGGAGCAAGCACGAATTCGCGTTTTGATGGGGCGGAATCTTATGTTAAAATGCACAAAAGACTACTCGAGACCCCGCTGCCCAAAAGCGATCATGTTAGTCTGAAGTTACATCGGACTTCTACTTATCTTCGTTGCCTTGATCTATTGCCGGCCGTGCGAGTCTCCGGGCCCCCAGCGCACGACAAAGGTATCGGAAGGAATGTCTGCTCCAGGCGCCTCCGAATATCTTCGGCAATCGGGAAAAGTAAAATCACAGCCAGGTACAGCTTCAGTTTTCGTTGATTCCCAACGTATCGGCTGAGAAGCTTTCTCCCTATTGGCCGAAAGATGGCCGCAAAAGATTCTTTAAGGTTCGCTCGATTCGGCGCACGATTGATTGGCCGAACCGGACTTTGCAACGGAGATGGTAATGGAATTCGGCCCCCGGGCTTTTGATTTTGCTTCTCGCTCTCTTCAATCAGGCGCACGCTCATGCGTGCAACCCACACTCCATCGCGATCCGTGCGACGGCAAGAGCGACCGTCCCGCCGCCACTCTTTTGGGCTCACAACGATTGCTCTCTGCCAGGTTGGGAGCTTCACTGTCCGCCTCCCGCACCCTGCTTCAGAAAGGAAGCTTACTTATGCGAGCGACCTCTAGTCTTATAGTGTCCCTGATCCTGATCGCAGTTCCGGCCTCCAGCCCTGCCCAGAACAAACCGGGCGTTCCCATCCAGGCTCAGAAGCAAGTCATCAAATACATCTCCGCACTCAGCAATCTGCATTGCAAGGAGTCGGTGACCCAGGAAAAGCTCACGATGAGCGGACACGTGGAGACCACTGCGCGCAGTTCCTACGACTACCTGGTGATGATGGATGGCACCGGGGACGACTTCTCGCTGAATGAGTCGCGCCTTGAAACCAAGGCCGGACCGCACAAGCCCCTTCCCATGCTGGTGACCAACGGCTTCTCAACGCTCCTGCTCGTTTTTCATCCCTATTACAGCAGCGCATTTGATTTCGAGCCGGGCCCGGATGAAACCGTGGAAGGGGTACCCGCGATCACCGTGCACTTCAAGCACATTCGCGGACTCCGCACCCCCGCCGCCCTCGCCTTGCGCAACCGCGAGTTCCCGCTTGAATTGCAAGGCACCGCGTGGCTGGATAAGAAATCAGGACAGGTGATCAAGATGGAGTCCACGCTCGTGGATGACATGAGCGACATCGGCCTCCGCTCCCTCAACGTGCACGTGGACTATCGCTCCATCAACCTGGGCAAAGACGCCGGCTCCATGACGCTTCCCGTGCTCGCCAGCGTTGAAGTGACCACGCCGCGCCAGCATTGGCGCAACACCCACGTTTTTGCTGACTACAAGGTCTTCGGCGCTCAGGCCGAGCAGGATCCCAACGTCAAAGTCAAAGAGGACAAGAAGGACGATACCAACCCCGGCGCTCAGCCCTCGTCCACTCCTCAACCCAACAAGAGGCCCTGAAATGGCAACCACTCAAAATTCTCCCCATCTCGGATTGGCCGTCGCCAAGAACGCAGAACGCGGGCACATGGCGCGCGTCCGCATGGCGGCGATCTCGTCT
>Ga0206998_1211_pt1 | contig 12355 bp, 13 predicted proteins | sample Alteio_BWMinCont_FD_153309 | JGI IMG/M metagenome (GOLD analysis project Ga0206998, IMG submission 153309) | Enriched cells from forest soil in Barre Woods Harvard Forest LTER site, Petersham, Massachusetts, United States -... | ecosystem: Environmental > Terrestrial > Soil > Temperate forest >... | reverse complement strand
CCGTTGGTCTCGTCCATCTTGCCAAAGATCATTTTGCCGCTAGCGGTCTGGAGGACGCTGGTGACGGAAATGTCGACGCTGCGGCCAATCATCTTGCGAGCGTGATCGACAACCACCATGGTGCCGTCGTCGAGGTAGCCGACGCCCTGGTTGTATTCCTTGCCCTCTTTGAGGATGAGGACGGTCATGCGCTCGCCGGGGAGAACGACGGGCTTGAGGGCATTGGCGAGGTCGTTGATGTTGAGCACCTGCACGTGATGGAGGTGGGCGACCTTGTTGAGGTTGAAGTCGTTGGTGACGACCTTGGCCTCCCACTTCTTCGCGAGTTCAAGTAGCTTGAGATCGACTTCGCGGATAGAGGGGAAATCGTCAGAGACGATCTGGACCTGGAGGTTGGGGTTGGACTGCATGCGCTGCAGCATGTCGAGTCCGCGGCGGCCGCGCTGGCGCTTGGAGCCGTCAGTGGAATCGGCGACCACCTGCAGTTCGCGGAGCACGAACTCGGGCACGACCATCATGCCGTCAATGAAGCCGGCCTCGGCGATGTCGGCGATGCGGCCGTCGATGATGACGGATGTATCGAGGACCTTGGAGGAGCGGCGGCCAGGCTTATCGCCGGCAAAGATGGTGCCCAGGACGGCGGGATTGAGCAGGTCGCCCTTATTGGCGCCCACCAGCAGGCCCACGTAGGTCATGAGCAGCAGAACGAAGATCTGCACCGAGGCGGAGGTGGACCCGCCGAGCGGTGCAGATCGGAGAACCAGGCAAAACAGAGCTGCGCCAAAGATGCCCAGCACCGATCCCGCAACGGCGCCGATGAGCCGCCGGAGGGTGAGGGCGCGCACGCGCAACTCGAAGACGATGACGCCCGAGGCAGCCAGAGCGCCTACGGTAGCGCCGAGCCAGCCGGCAACGCCGAAGGGTCGAAGAAAATAACAAACAACGCTGAGCAGGGCAACAAATAACACACGCAGCAGAACGAGATCCATAAAGACCTACTCCCGCTGGCGGAAGAGAAAATCGCCAGTGCGGGCTTAGTTGGGGAGTATGCCGACAGGCCGGGACGGTCGTCAAGTGGGAATGTCAAAGAGACAGCAGAGAGTAAACAGAAGTTTGAGAACAGGGAGTAGGGAGTAGAGAACCAGCTCGATGGCGTTCGCTGGCGTCAGCGCAAACCAGAATTGCCAGCGAAACCTTGATCTGAAAATCGCCGCCCGAGGCTCTTCTGGCACACACGGTTCTCGGGGCAGTGCCCTCTATTCCCTACTCCCTATTCCTTTACGACGCTACGGCGAGGGCGGCGGGGTGCATGCGGGTGCTTCCTTTGCGGGGGCCGCGCTTGCGGGCGCTCATCACTTTTATGCGGTCGAGCAGTTCCTGGGTTGTGCAGTTCTTCTTGGCCAGCACGGCGTCGGCGGCGTGCAAATGATCGCCCATCTTCTGCGGGTCGCCGAGCAGGATCATGGGGACGTGGGAGGAGATTTGCTTGAGACTGCGCACCAGTTGATCACCGTTCATTTGTGGCATTGAAAAGTCAGAGAGCACCAGGTCCACGGCGGTGTCGGCAAAGATGCCGATCGCCTCCTGGCCGTTATTGGCCGATACCACTCGATATCCATTGGTAGCAAGCATGAATTTGAGCACAGACAGGTCCTGCTCATTATCGTCGACGCACAGGATGATCTTCTTAGGGCGCATGATTGGGGGCCACTCCTTGTTTCAGTTTGGTTTTTGGGCAAAAGAGAGCACGGACCCAAACCCGCTCAAGAGGCAGGTTTCAGGATTCGGAACTCACCAAGGCCGAAGTGCCGCGGGAGGGCTACTCGTCCAGACTCGTCCTCTGACTCCGAAGCCCCTGCCGCAGGGAGTGAGTCCTGGCGGACGCACAGTTTCTGCACAGACAACTCCGGCACGCGAAGCCTGGAACGACTATCCCCCTCTTGGCTTTGTTGCAATGACTGCCTGGGGATCAGCCGGCTCGAAAGCCGCTTGAATTTCTCCAATGCCTGCCAAGAGTACGAGGGAAGGGACGGTCTGCAAAGAGGGAATATATGGTGAAGGAAGGGGTGGAAAAATCCGCCTTACCGAGGGAAAGCCCGTTACCAACTTGATGCGTAACAGTTTAGAAATATGAATACCTGTTGAAAGGGTGTGCATCACGGCAGGAAAAGCTGCCCATTTGCCACGAGAACGGTGCTGCCTGCAACGCGAATATCGGTGACCCCGGTGTTGGAGGCCCGAGCAGACACGAAAATCTCGCTCGGACGGCCCATTTCAACGCCCTGTTTGATGAGGAATTGTACGCCGGAACGAGCGAGATTGTGTTTCACGAGGTAGCCCACGGCACATCCGGCAGCGGAACCGGTGGCGGGGTCCTCGCCGCCGTTGAACTGCATGCGCGCGCGGAAGCACGTCGTGCCGTTCTTGTCTTCCGGGTCGGGGGCCAGGAAATAGAACCACCGCGCGCCGTGGGCGCGAAGCCATGGGGTGGCCTCGCCCTGGATAACGCGGAGGCGGCCGAGAGCGTCAACGGAGCCCAGGAGCACGATCGCGAACGCGGTCCCTGTGGACACCACCTGCGGGGGGGGCCGACTGATAGAGATCATCGGAAGACAAACCGCAGAGATTGGCGACTTCGGCTGGGTCGAGAGTGGCGCCGAATTCGGGGTCGCGCTGGGTCATCTCGGCGAACAGGCTTTCGGGGGCGGAGAAGAGCACCGGGATGGGGCCCACATTTTCAGCTAGGGTGATGACGGAGTCGCGCAATGTGTCGGGCACGGTGAGACGGAGCACGCTGGCGGTGCCGAGGGTGGGATGGCCGGCGAATGGCAACTCCTCGGCTGTGGTGAAGATGCGGACGCGAACACCCTCTGCCTGTTCAACGGCTGCGGGCCGGCGTTCGATGAATGTGGTTTCAGAGAGGTTGAATTCGCGGGCGATGGACTGCATTTGCGCGGTGGTGAGCTGCGCGTTATTCATGACCACGGCGAGGGGATTGCCGGCGAGCGCGGAGACCGTAAAGACGTCGACGATGAAGTAATCGAGCACGCGTGAGGGCTGGGCTGGATCGTGGGCGGGAACGGAGGCCGGAATTGGCGCTGGAACGGGCATGGGGGTGTTCGCCATGGGACTATTATCGCTGTTTCAGTTTATGATCAGGGAAGGCGGCGTTTGACGCGCGACAAATTGACGGGCGCGTGAAAGACCGAAACTAGGGTCAGCCGTTTTTGAGCACCGGTGGCGAAGTGGCTAACGCACAGGTCTGCAAAACCTGCATTCGCGGGTTCAACTCCCGCCCGGTGCTCCATATTTATCCGCCACTATCCCCTCAAAAACCCTCGTAGAGTAGAAGAGAAGACGCGATGCGCAAGCTGGCTCCGCGCTGACAGGACGTGCCTCGTTACGCGATGGGGGGCGCGTTGATGGTGTGCGTGGGGCGAATGCACGCGCGGTCGAGGAAGATGCGCATGCGGAGGGCTTCAAAGCGCTGGGCGGCGACCAGGCGGATCTGTCGGCGGATGTGATCGAGGTTATCGCGCGAGCCGATGCGGGCTTCGTCTGCGGCGGCGTCCTGCTCCAGCCGGGCGATGCGTTCTTCAATGGAGCGCCGAAAGCGGGGGCAGATCTCGAAACCTTCATGAACGGTGGTGTTATGGATCATGCGTCGCTCCTGTTGGGGTTGAATGGAGTTGCGGGCCTCAAGTTTTTGCCAGCTGAGCCGATAGTAGCGATTGGGGGAGCATGCGCGCCAGATAACGTGCATCCGAGGATGGAGTGAAACCGGGTAATGAAGTGTCTGAAAATGGGACAGGGCCGGCGAACCGGCCCTGCTTCCACGCCTTGACGTTGGGGTGTGGCATCGACGATGGAGGACTAGCGGTTGATGCTGGCCTTGTTGTTAGCGTCGGCGATGGCCAGAGTAACCTGGGTTCCGCCGTCGAGGTGTACGTTCTGCCTGGCGCCAAGCAGAGCGCCGGAAGCGTTGGCGAAGGGCTGCCCGTTGGAGTTGGCGGCGATGAGCACGCCGGGGATGGCAGTGGTTTTGATGTCGATGTTGCCCTGGTGAGCGACGACGGTTCCGGCGGCAGGAAGGCCACTAGACGCGGAAGTCACGCCCATAGTCGAGCCGGCACTCGGGCCCGTGGTGGCCCGCGGGGGCATGGGGGCGCTGCTAGTGGTGCCGATTGAGCCGGCTGAGCCGCCAGGGGCGCCAGTGCTGGGTGATGCGGTTGGAGCACCGGGAGCGGCACCGGATCCGAACGGGGCGGCCTGGCCTGCGTCTGAGCCGGGCGCCGGGGACAAGGACTGCAGAACCGACTTGATCGGCATTGTCTGGCCGTCCTTGAGCTGGGCCTGATCGAACTGCAGGGTGAGCTTGGAGTTCTCATTGGTTTTGTCGTGAGCCTGAACTTCGATCACATGGCCCGTGATTTTGGATCCTTTGGGAATCACGACGCCGCTTGAGATGGTGGCCTTCTCCGTAGTCTTGAGCACCACCGCATCACCGGCTTTGGCGTTCTTGGTGTCGATCTTGCCGACGAGTTCGCCGCTGACGGGGCTAAGTTCAACGTTGTTGACCTGGGGAGCGTTTGCCGCGCCGGGGGTGGCGAAGGCGGGCGAAGGGCTCTGCTGGCCGGGGGCGGTTTGGGGTATACCGGGTTGTTGCGCCGAGGAACTGGACTGGAGGGCGCTGGGTTGGGGCATGTCGGGCGCCGGGGAATCTTGGGGTTGCTGCGCTCTAAGCCAAAGTCCTGAGAATGCGGCCAGCGTGAAGGCCGGAATGAGCAACTTTACATTTTTCATATCGATAAACCTCCGTTTGAATCGACCCCTGCATTCCGGCAAGGGAGATCAACTGAGGTAGGTGCAAGGTAGGGGCGAAAGGTTAGTTTGCCGGTTGAAAATCGGAAAGGTGAGTGTTGATTAGCGCCCAGCTTAGAGCCTGTAGCTCGTGGCCTGTAGCCTTCAAACACCGCGTCCAAGGGCTAAAGCCATGTTGTTCAGGGTTTTGAATGGCGAGGACCGAATCAGGCTTCGGAAAGCGATATTCCCAACTTGAAAGGCGTCCGAAGGGGCAGCTTCTGTAAAGACTCAGTATTTTCGGCAGAGTTTTTGGGTCAGGAGGCTGACTTCTTGAGGAAGAGGTTGAAAAAAATTACAGGTTGACGAGTTGGTAACGTCCGGTTGGCCGCGTCCGGTTGGCCGCGGACCGCCCGGAGCGAGCCAACGATGCACTGGGCCATTAGAATCCGCCAGCAACTGGTTCCGAAGAAAATCCCTTATTAACGTTCGGCTATGCTGGAACTCGTGAAACTCCGAGCCTACGCCGCGTTCGCTATTGTCATCATGACGAGCCCGCATGTCTCGTCGCAGATACACGCGTCTTCGCTCTGCATTGTGGATACTAAGTCGGACCGCTTGACTCAGTACGACCCCTCCGCCGGACCCTATGCGATTGGGATGTACCAACAACTCGACGGGCGAAGGCTAGCGAGCGGCGCCGTACTCCACATCACCGTTCTCCCCGCCTCCATGCAGCAGGACATCCTGCGCGAGGTCCACCGCCTCCATTGCTCCTGGGTGATCCAGCTCTGGTACCAACGAAGCACCGACGAAGATGCATTCGGCCAACCCCAACCCAGGAGTTTGCCGTTCGGCAATTTGCTCTACACCCTCTGGAACGGTACAACAGGGGAAGTCGTCGAGCGCGGCGCCGGATTTGTGTCGCAGGGCAAACCCCTGCTGACGCCCTATGCAGCTTTTCGCAAACAGATTCTGCACAAGCTCAATCAAATACCTTGATCGACCAAGCGCTGAAGGAGCGACGGAAGCGCAGATCAAAGCGGATTGCGGTTGGAAGTTGAGATCAATTTTGGCGCGCTGAAGCTGCGCTGCTGACCGGTTGTCCCGCGCAACCAAAGGTTACTGTTTCAGCAACCTTCTCTGCAAACCGCAACCTGCGGTCTGCGGATTCAAACGCAGGCTGTCTGGTCTCGATGTGGTTATGGCTAGTCTACTGGTTTTTGGGCAGGAACTCTTTAAGGCAAAGCCCGCGATCATGGTCCTTGGTCTCGCTACCTGTCCCCTTCGTCCTTGCCGGGAGCGTAGTAGCCCTTGCGAACCTGGGCATGGGTGCCCTCGCCGCAACTGAGGGCGATGTGGCGGAAGCTGCCGTCATTCTTGGCGTTGGTGCTGGTGTAGGTGCCGATGTACTGGGTGCGGAGCTCGTCCTGGATCTGCTGGAAGGCGGCTTCGAGTTTCTTGCCGTTGTTGCCCACGTTGATGAGGCGCCCGCCGGTCTCGTCAGAGAGGCGCTTGGCGGCCGAGTAGCCGCTATAGCCCCAGCTGCCGTAGGAGCCCACGTCGGCAATCAGTATGACGTATATTATGGCGTTGGACTTTTCAGCGGCGGCGATGGCTTCGGCGATCTTGGTGCGGCTGCCCTGATCCTCGCCGTCGGTGAGGATGATCATGGCCTTGCGGCCGGACTCCTGGTTGAGCTTCTGGCGCGAGGCGAGGTAGATGGCGTCGTAGAGGAGGGTGCCCTTGGGGTCGCCTACGGTGGGGACGGTGCCTCCCCCGGCGCCTGGGATGCCCGCTGCGCCGTTGCCGCCGGCGGTATTGATCTCAGCCTTGCTCATGGCGCGGGAGAGCATGTGGGCGCTGTTGGTGAAGTCCTGGAGCAGGTCTACGTTCACGTCGAAGGAGAGCAGGAAGGCTTCGTCCTTTTTGCGCAAGACCTGTTCGAGGAAGCGGCTGCCGGCCTCCTGCTCAAGGGGCAGCACGTATTGCTGGCTACCGGAGGTGTCGAGGAGAATGCCGAGGGTGAGGGGCAGGTCGTTCTGCGCCGTGAAGCTCTTCCAGGTCTGCTGCTGCTTGTCTTCCAGCACGCTGCAGGTTTCCTTGTTGAGGTGGGGAACTAGGTTGCCGTTCTTGTCCTTGACGGTAAAGAAGAGGTCGACGAGGTTGACGTTGACGTGGAAAGTAGCGACGGACTGGTCCTCAGGAGGCGCTTCAGGAGCGTGGCTGACCGGGGGGGCGTCAGGGGACGGAGGAAGCTGTGACCACGCCGGCGCGACAGCAAGGGGAATGCCCAGGATTAGGGAAGCGATAGCAAGGCGCATGCGCATGTCACCTATTAGACGCGGAATTGGAGCATGAAGAGAGCATAGCCTGAACGGGGAGCGCGAGACAGCAGGAAGCGCAGGTTCAGTTGAGCCCAAAGTACCTGTTTCGCGGCTGCAAGTGAGCGGTTTCAATGCCTGGAGCAAACCTGAATCGTTGCCGCGCGTCTGATAGTCTGACAGATGGACGCTCTGGGTGGCTACTGGCTGTGAAGCCGGGGTGCCTCGGAGGGCAGCATTTGGCACCGTGACGGTGGAGGAAGAAGAGGCCTGTGATTCTTGCATTGAAGGTACTGGGGGCATTAAAGGAACGGGCGGGATTGAAAGAGTTGGCGCTCAGCTCCCTGTTGAGTCTGAGCCTTGGATTGACTCCGGGGGCACAGGCGCAGCAGCCTCCCGCGATTCCTGACGCCCCAGCGCCGCAAAAGGGGGCGACTCCGCTGTCGGATGTGGCGAGCGGTTCGATCAAGCCGGGCGGCGGGGCCGGAACAGAGACGCCGGTGACCGGGGCTTCAGGATCGACCGAGACTCGCGTTCCGGAGGTTCCGGAGGCCTCAACCCAGGCACCGCCGTCGCAGCCCCAGAAGGACGTGCAGACTACGCCTCCGCAGCAGGACGTGAACCCCGCCGAGTTAGGCACCATTATCCGCACCTACACGACCTACGTGAACGTGCCGGTTACCGTAAAGGACTCAAAAGGCAAGCTCATACCCGGCCTGTCGTGGCGCGATTTCAAGGTTTATGAAAATGGCAATTTCGAACCGCTGAAGTACTTCATTGTCGACGCTTTCCCGCTGTCGATGGCGTTTGTTGTGGACCAGAGTCTGCCCACGGACGTGATGGCCAAGGTGAACGACTCGCTGAGCGCGCTCCAGGGCGGACTGACGGCTTATGACGAGATCGCGGTGTTTTCATACGCCAATGGCGCGCATGACCAGTCGAACGGATTTACGGGGGCGCAAAGCGCCCGGGTGCCGTTTGTACTTTCGATGACCAAGGCGAGCGGGACCGAGCAGCTGAACCCCGTGAACAGCGGTCCGCTGGCGGGGTGCCCGATCCGGCAAAACGGGGGCTGCGTGGACCCGAACATCCAGCCTGGGCGGTCGGCGGGCAACGATACGTTCATCTCTATTCCCAAGGAAATCCATACACTGAACGACGCCATCTTCGCGGCGGCGAAGGAGTTATCCACCCGACCCAGGGAGCGGCGGCGGATTATTTATGTGATATCCGACGGCAAGGAAAATGGCAGCAAGGCGACCTACAGAGAGGTGCTGAAGTACCTGCAAACCAACGAGATCGCGGTTTACGGCACGCTGGTGGGCGATTCAGCGCGATGGGGCGAGGGGTACCTGAGCCGCTTCCATCTCCCGTTCACCATGTACGACAACCGGCTGGTGAGCTACGTATTCCAGACCGGCGGGACGCTGGATTCAGAGCACAATCTGAACGGCATTGAAAAGAGCTACCAGGCACTGTCGGAAGAAGCGCGAAACCGCTACACGCTGGTGTACTCGAGCCACGAGTCCCCATTTGACGAGAAGTTCCGCAACATCGATGTAAGAGTGGATCGGCCAGGACTTGAGGTGGTTGCCAGGAAGGGGTATTACCCTTCAGCGGCGGCCGCAGAGATTCACTAGGTCCGGGCCTGAGGGCGACATAAAAGGGCCTATGCGCTGGCACAGGCCCTTTTGATTTCCGGGCAGGGCGCAAGTCAGCCCGTTTGCCGCCGGCACCCCAATCCCATCACGCCTGCAAGGCTATTTGGGTTCGGTGGGTTCGGTGGGTTTGGACGGGGGCGGCGCAACCGGGGCATTCTGCTGCGTGGTAGGCGGAGGCGGCGTGGGGTCGGTCACCCCGCGGATGCCCTCCTTGAAGCCCTTGAGACCCTCACCCAAGCCTTTGCCAAGCTCCGGCAGCCGCTTGGCGCCGAACAGCAGGAACGCCACGACGGCGAGCACAATCAAGTGCCATGGCTGTAGAAAATCGCCCATTGAATCATCCTTCCGCGCGCCCGCTTCCCTGGACGCACTCCGTTGAACACTCCTATTGTCGCACAAGGACAGCAGTGGGCAGTTCACGGTGGACAGTGAACAGTTGTCTGTCAACCGTGAACAGATTCCGAGCCAATCTTCGCACTGTCCCAGTGCGACGATCCGGCATGTTGGAACGTTGGGCGGGGCGATCTGGATTGCGGCCATGCCGGGCGAATTCGCTCGACTGGCTTAATTCACTTGAGCGGGCTTGCCGAGGCGCTCGGTGACCATGTTGTAAAAGCTGCGCAGGTCCTCTTCCTCGCCGGCGGTGAGGCGGCGGTACACCTTCATGAGCGGGAAGAGGCGTGAGCCGCGGACGTTGACAGCGGGGACGGCGACGGTGCCGCCGGGGTACTGAGTCATCTCCCACGCGCCGGCGTAGCGCCTGCGGATCAGCTCGCCGAGGTAGCTGCCCCAGAGGCGCACTTCGAAGTCGAGGTCGCGGTCGGGGCTTTCGCCGACCATAACGAGGATCTCGTCGAGGGCATCGACCGACTCGGCCGAGAAGTCGAGCTTGTGGCGGAAATCGCTGTGAGCGGAGTCGACGGCGGCGTGCGCGTAACCCTCCATCATCGCCCCGAGGTCGGGGTATGCGGCGGATTCGAGGCGTTTGCGCACGTCGTTCATGATCTTCCCAAGTATAGGCCGCAATGCCATCCGCAGCCACGGCGGGAATGATTCGTTGCATCAAGCTAAAATTGAAGATTGAGAGGTCCGTGCCCCGTGAAACCCTTCCGCTCGATTGCACTGGCTGCGTTGTTGTTGACGGCTGCTGCGCTGGGCCGTACTGCCGGCCGCGAAATCTACCCCGACCCTGCGCAGGCCAAGGCCGACCTGGCTGCTGCGATGAAGAGCGCGGCGCAGACACATCGGCGAATTCTACTGGACTTTGGCGGAAACTGGTGCGGCGATTGTCAGGTACTCGATATCTATTTTCACAACGCCGACAACAGGCCCATCCTGGACGCAAACTATGTGCTGGTACATGTGAATGTGGGGCAATATGACGCCAATCTTGACCTGGCGGCGAAGTATGGAATTCCGCTGGAGCGGGGCGTGCCGGCGGTCGCGGTGCTGAGCGAAACCGGCAAGCTGCTTTACAGCCAGAAGTCGGGTGAATTCGAATCGATGCGGCGCATGGAGCCGGCGGCGGTGACGCGGTTCCTGGTGCAGTGGAAGCCGGTCAAGCAGGGCTGCTCAGTGATGATGGTGAATTGCTGAGGAGGCGACGGGTTCGGGTAGCGGCGCGCGGACCGGCTCAGGGATCATCGCAGCCAGCTTCACGAAGTCCTTGGGATCGCCGACCGGCGCGTAGTGTTTGGTTTTCTGGAAGGTGTACACCACGCGGTGAATGACGGTCATGGTAGAGAGCACGGCAAGCACCCAAAGAACCGGCGCCATGACTCCCCAGTGATTGAACAGGGCGCCAAGGATGATGAGCACAATGCGCTCGGGGCGCTCCATGAAACCCACCTTGCAGGATCCGATGAGGGCTTCAGCGCGGGCCCGCGTATAGCTGACCATGAGCGATGTGCTCATAACGAAGGCGGTCAGCACGACGTAGCGCAGGTGATTGCTGCGAGCATAGTAGACGAGCAGGCCGAAGAAGAGAACCACGTCAGAGTAACGGTCGATCACCGAATCGAAGAAGGCGCCGAAGACCGTGACCTGGTTGTTGCGGCGGGCGACGCGGCCGTCAACCATGTCGAAGATGCCGGCGCCGATGATGACCAGGCCGGCGTAGAAGAACATGCGTCCTGCATTGGTGGCGTTGGCGTGGCCGAAGAAGAATGCGGCAACGATGTTGATGACCAGGCCGATGAAGGTAAGGGCGTTGGGGGAGATGCGGGTCAGCGCCAGGCCGTAAACAATTCGATCAAGAAGCCAGCCGCAAGCGCGGCCAAACCCACCCGTCCAGGTCATTCCTTCGTTCCTCGCTACTGGCCGGCGCCGGTGCTGTTGTTCCCGGCTGCTTCCGCCGCGCTGGCTGCGTCGGCCTCGTCGTGGATGGTGCTGAGCTTGAGCACTTCCAATTCGCGCTTGCCGTTGGGCGTTACGATGGTGGCCACATCGCCGACCTGCTTGCCAACCAGGCCCCGCCCAATGGGAGAAGTGGTGGAGATGAGGCCCTTGGTGACGTCGGATTCCTCGCTGGTTACCAGCTTATATTCGATCTCCTCATCCTTGCTGGAATCGTAAACGACTACAGTCGAGCCGAACCCGGCTCTATCTCTAGGAATGTTGGCGAGATTGACGAGGGAGAGTTCCGCCATGCGCCGCTTGAGCTGACCCAGGCGCGCGTTCACGAACTCCTGGCGCTGCTTGGCCATGTGGTATTCGGCGTTTTCAGAGAGGTCGCCCAGGGCCACAGCCTTCTTGATTTCGGCGGGCAGTTCGTGAGCGAGCTCATGCTCCATCGCTGCAATTTCCTTCTGCAGCTGACTTTTAATGTGATCGGGCATCCATTGTCCGTGGCGGGGAGCACACTGCTCGTTTCCGCGAGAAGTTGAAATTTCATTATACGCGGACAAAGGCAGAGATCAGGGATCAGGTGTCAGGGATCAGAAAAAGGCAGGGACTGGGGACTATTTGCGGATCGAAGGAAATCGCAAAGAATCAACGGGGATGCTTGTCAGGGGTGAGCACTGGTGGGTGATGGCAGTCACGCCACGTGAATATATGCGGTAGGATCGGACAATCTCTCGATCGGTCGAGGCACTTGTGTATTACCACACCCAGAACGAGAATGGACCTACAATACGCTCTGTCTCTATTGGTTCATGACGGTGGCATCGGCGTTGGAGTCGAATGACGATCTGAAGACGGTGGAGGGGCAGCACATTTGCCCCGAGCGTGTGCTGGCGGAGTTGCTTGCGCGAAGCAAGGGTGAGTGAGCGCGCATGCATCCCGACCAGGTCTCATCGGCGCGGAGCGCATTCCTCAGAGGCTAAGGCCCATCTCTTTCATTATGGGCATTTACGGTACGACCAAAGAGCTTGCTGAAAAAATCCTGAACTTGAGCGATAGGCCCGAAAGCATACCCTCAGCGGCTAAAGCCGGCGCCGATTCTGCGGGGTTAACACCGGGGATGAATCCCCGCCCTGCCTCCCGAATGAGTTTTTCAGCAAGCTGCAAGTCGTGCCCTGCCGCGTTTTCGTGCTCGACCTCGGCTATTGCGGGTCGGGTCGTTGCTGG
>Ga0206998_1210_pt1 | contig 12508 bp, 9 predicted proteins | sample Alteio_BWMinCont_FD_153309 | JGI IMG/M metagenome (GOLD analysis project Ga0206998, IMG submission 153309) | Enriched cells from forest soil in Barre Woods Harvard Forest LTER site, Petersham, Massachusetts, United States -... | ecosystem: Environmental > Terrestrial > Soil > Temperate forest >... | reverse complement strand
GCAATCGCTCGGCGCGGACGGGGACACTATTTATCAGGTCCAATGCGTCTTGCCGAAAACGGTCGGTGCGGCAGACAGCGCCGCCAAACCGCCCGACGGGATATTGATCAGCTGCAAACAAAATATGTGCGACATGTTACGCCCGGTCTCTCTCGAGAAAAAATAGCCGTTTCTTATACCGAATCCCTTGACTTCATTTACCGGCTGGGTGTACAGCCCGACCGTGCGCCCTGTTACGGCAGGGCAAGGTTCAACCAGAGAGAGAAAAATGGACGGCGACAGTAGGTGGTGCGTCGGGCAGGACCGAAACGCACGAACAATGTCCCTGACATGTCCGGACCTGCGGGTGGCGTGATCGGCGGAAAGGCATAGCCCTTCCCCTGTTTCATCTTCCGGCCAGCGGGTCTGTACGGAGGGTGATAAAATGACGCAAACTTCACAAAATTTTTTCAAGAATTTTGTTGAGAAATCAATCGATTGGGCCGCAACGCTCTTTGGTCACACAAAGAAGACCGCGCCCCAAACCGCGCGCGCTTCCGAAACACTCGGCGAAATCGCCCGGCTGAGCCCCGACGAAGCGCTTTTCCGCATCGGCAGCCGCGTCGAAGGCCTGTATGACGCCGAAGCCGAAGAACGGCTCGAACGCTACGGCAAAAATATCGTCGCGCGCGAAGAACGCAAAAGCGCGGCGCAGCATATCCTGCGCCTGCTCGTCAATCCGCTCAATGTCATGCTGCTGGTGCTGGCGGCAACCAATTTCTTTTTCCTCGACGATTTCGAATCCGGCGCCATTGTCTCAGCCATGGTCGTTCTCAGCGTCTCGCTGTGTTTTATTCAGGAATACCGCTCCGACAACGCCGCCGAAAAACTGCGCGCCATGGTCAGCACGAAGGCGTCCGTGCTGCGCGGCATTCCCCCCGGCGAGTCGCCGCCCGAAAATATCGGCAAGGAAATGCGCCGGTCGATACGCCGCGAAATCCCGATCGACGAGCTTGTGCCCGGCGACATTATCTGGCTTTCGGCGGGCGATATCATTCCGGCCGACGTGCGCATTCTGTCGGCGCGCGATCTGTTCATCAATCAGGCCGCACTGACCGGCGAGTCGCTGCCAATCGAAAAATTTCCGACCCTCGTGGAACCCGCGCCCAAAAATTTCCTTGAGCTTGGCAACATCGCCTATATGGGCAGCCATGTGACCAGCGGCACCGCGCGCGCCGTCACCGTCACGACGGGCCGGGAAACCTATTTCGGATCTCTGGCCGGCTCGATGATCGGCCGCCGCCAGCAAACCAGTTTCGAAAAAGGCATCAACCGCTTTACCTGGCTGATGATCCGTTTCATGCTGGTAATGGTGCCGCTGGTCTTCATCATCAACGGCTTTACGAAACACAATTGGATGGAAGCCTTCATTTTCGCGATGTCGGTCGCCGTCGGCCTGACGCCCGAAATGCTGCCGATGATCGTCACGGTCAATCTCAGCAAGGGCGCGCTCGCGATGTCGCGCAAAAAGGTGATCGTCAAACGCCTCAATTCCATCCAAAATTTCGGCGCGATGGATGTTTTGTGCACCGACAAGACCGGCACGCTGACGCAGGACAAAGTCATCATGAAACGCTGCGTCGATCTAAGCGGCAATGAAAACGACGACGTCCTTAACTTTGCTTACTTGAACAGCTTCTACCAGACCGGCCTCAAAAACCTGCTCGATATCGCGGTGCTGGAGCATGTCGATGTGCGGAAGGATTTGCATATCGACGATATGGCTTACGCCCTCGTCGATGAAATCCCCTTCGATTTCGTGCGCCGGCGCATGTCCGTCGTCGTCAACAAAAGGGAAACGCAGCAGCATATTTTGATCTGCAAGGGCGCGGTCGAAGAGATCCTCAGCATCTGCACCAAAGGCGAACTGTACGGCGAGCCGTTCGACATGACGCTTGAGCACCGCAACGACATGATCAAGCTCGCCAGCGACCTTAACGAAGACGGATTCCGCGTTATCGCCGTCGCGCATAAGGATATGCCGCCCGAGCAGACGGCCTATGGCGTGAGAGACGAAAGCGACCTGATCCTGATCGGCTACATCGCTTTTCTCGATCCGCCCAAGGAAACGGCGCGCGAAGCGCTCGCCGGCCTCGCGCGTTACGGCGTCAAGGTGAAGATCCTCACCGGCGACAACGATATTGTAACACGCAAAATCTGCAAGGAAGTGAATTTGGAAATCGATAATATCCTGCTCGGCGGCGATATCGAACAAATGACGGATGAGGTGCTGGCGCAGAAAGTCGAAACCACCACTGTTTTCGCCAAACTCTCGCCCGCGCAAAAAGCCCGCGTGATCGCCGCCCTGCATCGCAACAATCACGTCGTCGGCTTCCTCGGCGACGGCATCAATGACGGTCCGGCGCTCAAAGCCGCCGATGTCGGCGTTTCGGTCGATACGGCCGCCGACATTGCCAAGGAATCCGCCGACATTATCCTGCTCGAAAAAAGCCTGCTCGTGCTCGAGGAAGGCGTGATCGAAGGCCGCAAGGTTTTCGGCAACATCACCAAATATATCAAAATGGGCGCGAGCTCGAATTTCGGCAATATGTTCAGCGTCATTGGCGCAAGCGCCCTGCTGCCTTTCCTGCCGATGCTGCCAATTCAAGTCCTCACCAATAATTTGCTTTATGATTTTTCGCAAACGACGATTCCGACCGACCATATCGATGACGAGTATCTGCTGAAGCCGCGCCAATGGGATATCGGCCATATCGCGCGCTTCATGATTTTTCTCGGGCCCATCAGCTCGATCTTCGATTACGTAACTTATGCGGTTATGTATTACGGCTTCGGCGCGAATACCGAGGCGACATCATCGCTGTTCCAGACCGGCTGGTTCGTCGAGTCGATCCTGACGCAGACGCTCATCATCCATATCATCCGCACCAATAAAATACCGTTCATCGAAAGCCGTGCCAGCCTGGCCTTGATTTTCACCAGCATTCTGATCTGCGCCATCGGCATCTGGCTGCCGGAATCGCCCTTCGCGCACGGCCTTGGTTTCACGCATTTGCCGGGTGTTTTCTGGCCGATCGTCGGCGTAATTATTTTCTGCTACCTCATCCTCGCGCACCTGATGAAAAACTGGTTCATCCGCCGGTTTGGGTGGAGCTAGGTCAAAAATTAACGGAAAATAAACCATGAAAAACAATCGATTAGGTAATTTTCAAATTGCTTTCATCGGATAAATCCGTATGATCCGCAGCGGATAACCAACCATTATTAACCTGGCTGCGTGATTTGTATGAGCGTTTTTACATTAACAATAGGACATGTGAAGTACGCCTTCCCTCCGAAGGCTTCCTCTGAGCACTCTGCTGAGGAGCCTGTACGCAGCCGATTTCAGCGGGCTGTTGAATGGGCAAAAACGCGTCCTCTGGCTACTGGCGCGGCTATCGTATTGGCCCCCATCGCGGCAGCCGGGGTCGTCGCTGTCCCATTCGTGATTCCCCTATCAGCGCTAACAGCATTAGCAACGGTCTCGGGGGTGGGGAAGATCACTCAAGCGGGATGGGTAGGGTTAGCCGCATATCAAAGTATCGATAGATTTGCACATCCACAAAAACATCGTCAGACACGCGCAGGCGGTATTGCCATGTTTGCAACTGCCGCCGGGCTAGAAGAACAATGTTTCATTGATGATTTCACGGGACAGAGGGTGAATGAGGGTGACGCACTTGCTGCAAAGGTCTTCGAGATTTCGGGAACACGCTCTATTTTGCTTTCCTTTATACCGGAGAAGCACAAACATGTGCGGCGGATCATTGGCCACGCGGCAGTTGGAAGCGCTGTCTTTGTTACGCTGGGCAAGCAATATCTGAAAGGAGAGTTTACCCTTTCAGATTTCTTTCAAAACCCCACGATGGCATTTCCCGCTCTTGCCGTTTTCTTGGGAACAAAAGGCGACACGACACCATCCTACGTCCGACGCCTGTTATATAATTACGGCATTCCTCCGCTTCAGATAACATTTCTTGCAGTAAATCATTTTCACCTGGCTTTCCTAACCCTAGGCAAAAATGGTCCGGAATTGGCAGTTGGAACTTTGCAACAACCGGTGTTTAATGGCATACCTTGGATAGAAAGACAGCGTGAAAGAGTCAGGCCGGATTACATAGATCCTAGCAAGCCTTTTGATAATAAGTGGCTAGGTGATGATGAAGATACTCACATATTTTTTAGAATCAAAAATCCCGAAAAACCTGTAGATCCAACAAAATTCTCTGTTGTTACGATCGGCGCAAATAATGGCGCCGCCGAAGTGCAGGTCATGCAATACGAACGCAAAGGGAAAGACCTACAAAAGAAAGGCTCCAAAATATTAACCATTCGGCTGCCTGAATATGATGCGAGCAGTGAGTTAAGTCCTGATGCCGCTCAAAAATGGGCAAAAGGATCTTGGAGACAACTTCACGATGCCAGATTCGATATTCATGGCAACTGGAGTAGTGGCGTGATTGTACTGCCGAGCGACGCAGCTATTACTCAAGATCCAAAGCTTGTCGCGCGCCTCAGAATAGTGGCGAACAATTTGGGTTTGCCTCCAGAAGCCATTGAGAGAGCAGGTTTGGGTAATGTCTCACATACACCAAAAGCTCCGCGTGAGGGCGCAAAACCACCCCGAGACTACTGGTCAATCAAACGCATAAATCTCAACAACCACGTGACCGCACACACATTTCATGGGGGAACGCAGCGGCCGAGTCATAAAAAAGTGGCTAATGATCATAAGGCCAGTAAAAAACCTAATGGCAGCAATGGTCCCGCTGAGACAAGCAACGGCACCACACATCTATACCAGCGCACGACACCGCGGCCGGTGAAGGTTAATGGCGACGAATCTAATGTTCATCAGCCCAGAAAAAACAGAACAAGGCGGTTATTCCGGTCACCAGCAAGGACCGCCGCGCTGTAGCCTGACTTGTCACGCCATAAGGCCACGCTCACCGCTCTTAAGGGCGCGCAAAAGATTGCCGAATAGCTTGCACATCTCATAAAAAACCGCTTCATTCGCCATTTCGGATGGCGTTAGGAAACTAGATTAACCACAAATAGGTCTAGCTTTTCGTCATATTTGGCGGCAGGTTTTCGGCCGTACGTTACATACATGTTAATTTTACGGGATATCTTATAAATACCATGGATGCATCAGTAACCATATTGAACCTCTTACTTTCCGTTGATGGCGTTGCGGGAAGTTGGAGCATAGTTGCTCCCGGCGCATTTAAAGACCTGAATGTCTACGCGCAGGCCGGGGAAATGAATACCTTGATGGTGCTTGATATCGGTTCCAACAGCATAAAATTGGTTATCTACGACCTTTCAACATCCCCTCCCAAAGTCATCCAAAAATACGACGATATTTCAGGCCTAGCCGAAGGCATGAGCCTGGATTCCAAAAAAGCAAAGCTCAATAGAGGAAATGTAAGAAAAATCCTTAGAAAGGTTGCACCTGCAATACAGGAAATCATCAAAGAACATAAGCCTAAAGGTTTTCTGATCATGTGCACCGAGGCTGTGCGCGCGGCCATAGAAAGCGGCCGATACACCGGTGAAGCCGAAGATTTTCTGAAGGACTTCGCTCAGAAGATTAGTTGCCCCCAAGACGGCCTTCTCATCCCCAGGAAAGCATTCAACGTTATATCCCCGGAGCTAGAGGCAATTCTGGCTGCGGGCACTGCAATATGTGCGGGGCATGAAGATGGCGATGTTTTGATGTTAGGCGGCGGCAGCCTTGAAGTAGCCAGAATAAAAAAAGGTAAACTTGTTGAAGGATTATCCGCAACTCTACATATAGGAACTCGAAGGCTTTTTGGCCTAAGGAAAAAACTATGCACCGACCTTATTGAGCGCGGATTCGACAGCATTCCCTGGTTCAATAGCAAAGGGGGCGATATGCTGCTCGCCGGCGGCGGATTTCGCGTTGTCGGCAGGGCCTTGGCCCAAAGAATATATAAAGTACCCTTCAATTCAAAACTGCCAGAACATAAATTCGCAAACGACATGAGACTCGACGAAGAGTTGGAAAGACTTACAGCCGCAACCTATGAAAGCCTCTTCGAAGATTCTTTCGGCGCAAGAAGGATGCGCGATTTGCAACGCGTGATAATCGAAGAAGGCAAGAGAAAATACGTCTATATTAAATACAAAGATTTAGAAGGAAGGCAGATTTGGATGAAAAAAAATGATTTTAATAAGCTACACAATGCCTGGAAAACCAAAATAGGACGCCGCGCCAAATTTATCAGATCAGCTGCAAAAGTTTTGCTTGAGGCAAAGAAAAGGCGCCAACCGGATAATATCATTTTCCTTAATGCACATACGATGCGAGAGGCTGGATTGTGGCGATTGGGTCTTGCTTATGTTAAAAAAGTTGCGATTTCTCGATTGGTGGCATAATGCCCCTGCCTCCTTAATTTATTGAAACGCCATTTAACCCAATTTCGACACCACAACCTTCCTATTCTTAACGCTCAACCCCAACTCCCCATTTTTCAGCGCCAGCGCCAGATTGCCGAATAAGTCACGCCGCCAGCCATGCAAGGCCGGCACATCGGCCTTGTCATCGGCAGCGATAGCTTCGAGGTCATCCGTGTTGGCCATCAGCTTGCTCGCGACATTATGTTCCTCGCAAACCTGCTTCAATAACACTTTCAGCAAATCCATAACGGGACCAAGGCCGCCGGGCAGCACGCGCCGCGCTTCGCCGGCCGGGCATTCCTCGACCGGCAAGGCATTCGCGCGCGCGACGGCCTCCAGAATTTCCTTGCCCTGACGGCTTTCGGCAAATCCGGTCGACAGGCCGCGGATACGCGACAAATCATGCGCATTTTCCGGCGGGTGGTGCGCGATTTCCATCAGCGCCTCATCGCGCACGACACGGTTACGCGGCACATTGATACGCTGCGCTTCCGTCTCGCGCCAGGCGGCAAGCTCGCGCAAGACCGCGCGCAAACGCGGCTTGTCCGCGCGCCATTTGAAACGCCGCCATATTTCCTGCGGATCGATCGTATAGGTGGCGGGCGAAGTCAGCTCCGCCATCTCCTCCCGCACCCAATCCACGCGCCCGGTTTTTTGCAACTGGTCGCGGAGCCGCACATAGACCGTCCGCAAATGGCTCACATCGCCGAGCGCGTAAGTGATTTGCTTTTCGGTCAAGGGCCGGTTCGACCAATCGGTAAAACGGCTCGATTTGTCGATTTTCGCCCCGGCCAATTGTCCGGCGAGCGTTTCATAGCTGGCCGAGTCGCCGAAGCCGCAGACCATGGCCGCGACCTGTGTATCGAACATCAGCGTCGGCACTTTGCCGGTCAGGTTAAAGAAAATCTCGACATCCTGCCGTGCCGCGTGGAACACCTTCATGACCTTCGGGTCGGCCAGAAGCTCGAACAAGGGCGCGAGGTCGATGCCTTTGGCGAGCGGATCGACCGCGACCACCTGCTCCGGCCCGCCAAGCTGCACCAGGCATAATTTCGGCCAATAAGTCCGTTCGCGCATGAATTCGGTATCGACGGTGACGAATTCGGTTTCGGCATGCGCTGCGCAGAAGGCGGCCAGTTCTTCGGTTTTTGTGATGAGCATAGGGACTCGATGTTCGTTGTTAGCCAAGCCGTTTCTTCAATCGCGCCAGCATATCCATTTTTTCGTGAAGAAGCGCAATCACAATCGGCTTACTATCCATCAGCAAAAAAATGAAATGATGTTCGCACCGGATGTAACGGACATTATCCGGCAAAAGTTTTAACGGCGCAGTTCCCTTGCCTATTTTTTCAAAACATGCCTCGATTTTGCGCAAATAAGCGTCGGCCTGCGTTTCGCCCCATTTTTCGAAAGTATAGCGCCATATCTCTATAAGGTCTTGTTCGGCTTGACGCGTTTTTTGAAGAGAGGCCATGGTTAAAAACGGCGTTTCGTCTTCGCTTTCGCGATGATGGCGTCCATGGATAATTTTGACAATTCGCCTTTTTTGGCGGATTCAATGCGTGGCGTCAAAAAACCCATAAGCTCTTTCATCACAGCATCCTCCTCATTCTCTGCCGAGGCGGAAAGAGTTCTCTGGATAATAAAATTTTTTAGACTAAGCCCATGCCATGCAGCCAGAGCTTTAATCTTCTTGTGCTGATGTTCGGGTAATTCGATCGAAAGCCGTCCCATGTTACCTCCCAATGCCGGATAGGATTATCATAGTCAAAATGTAACATTTTGTCAATATTGAATGTTCGTGACAATCAAGCAGGCTTGCAGGTCAAGGAAACGAATTGTAATCTGACAAAACAATGGTAAACACCTCATATTCCGATCCCTGTCCTCTGTCATCCGTCCTCCGATATGCACCCCTACCGCACCCACAGCTGTGGCGAATTGCGCCTCGCCCACCAAGGCCAAACCATCCGCCTGTCAGGCTGGGTTCACCGCAAGCGCGACCATGGCAGCCTGTTGTTCATCGATCTGCGCGACCATTACGGCCTGACCCAATGCGTGATCGACCGGTCGAGCCCCCTCCTCGCCACCATCGAACATGTGAAACTTGAAAGCGTCGTGACGATCACCGGCAAAGTAGTGCAACGCCCGGCGGAAACCGCCAATGACAAATTGTCGACCGGCGAAGTCGAACTCGATATCGCCGAATTCATCGTGCAAAGCGCGGCGGAGCCTTTGCCGCTGCAGGTCAATAATCCCGATGCCGACATAGGCGAAGACACGCGGTTGCAATACCGTTTCCTCGACCTGCGCCGCGAGAAGCTGCATGCCAATATCGTTTTGCGTTCGAAAGTGATCGCCTCGATCCGCCGCCGCATGATCGAAGCAGGATTTAACGAATTCCAAACGCCGATTTTGACGTCGTCCTCGCCCGAAGGCGCGCGCGACTATTTGGTGCCGAGCCGTGTGCATCCCGGCAAATTCTACGCCCTGCCGCAGGCGCCGCAGCAGTTCAAACAATTGCTGATGATCGCGGGTTTCGACCGTTATTTTCAAATCGCGCCCTGCTTCCGCGATGAAGACGCGCGCGCCGACCGCAGCCCCGGCGAATTCTACCAGCTCGATTTTGAAATGAGCTATGTCACGCAGGAAGATGTGTTCAAAACCCTCGAACCTGTTTTGCATGGGGTGTTCGAGGAATTCAGCAGTTTCGGTCGCGTCAAAAAACCGACGGTTTCGTCCTATCCATTTATCCGCATCCCCTATGACGAAGCGATGCTCAAATACGGTTCCGACAAGCCCGATCTGCGTAATCCGTTGCTCATCACCGATGTGACGAGCGTTTTCAGCCGCGCCGATGTCGAATTCCGCGCTTTCCGTTCGATTATCGATGCTGGCGGCGTCGTTCGCGCCGTGCGCGCTCCAGCGGTTTCCGACAAGCCGCGCAGTTTCTTCGACAAGCTCAACGACTGGGCAAAGGAAATCGGCGCGCCGGGGCTTGGTTACATCACCTTCGAAGCGGGCGCCGGCAAAGGCCCCATCGCGCGTTTCGTCGGCGCAGAAGCGCAAGCAGAATTACGCAAATTGACGGGATGCGTCGACGGCGATGCGGTCTTTTTTGTCTGCGATACAAAAGATAAAGCGCCGAAAATGGCCGGCCAGGCGCGCACCAAAATCGCGCAGGATATGGATATTATCGAGAAAAATGCCTTCCGCTTCTGCTGGATCGTCGATTTCCCGATGTATGAATATGACGAGCAAAGGAAGAAAATCGATTTCAGCCATAACCCCTTCTCGATGCCGCAAGGCGGCCTGAAGGCGCTGGCAGAACAGGACCCGCTCACGATCAAAGCCTATCAATATGACATCGTCTGCAATGGTGTGGAGTTATCGTCGGGCGCAATCCGCAATCATTTGCCGGAAGTGATGTACAAAGCCTTCGCGATTGCGGGGTATTCGGCCGAAGAACTTGAAACCCGTTTCGGCGGCATGCTGTCGGCGCTGAAACTCGGCGCCCCGCCGCATGGCGGTTCCGCGCCCGGGATAGACCGCATCGTCATGTTGCTTGCCGATGAACCCAATATCCGCGAAATCATCGCCTTTCCGCTCAACCAGCAAGCGGAGGATCTGATGATGCAAGCACCGAATACCGTGCCGCCCGACCGACTGCAGGAACTGCATATCCGCCTGCAACTGCCGGTGAAAAAGGCGGGGTAAGTTTATGAGAGCCGAATTTACCACAAAAACAATACGTCATTTCCGCGATCCGTCTACGCTCTTCGAGCTTCGCCGGACGAGTGTTCCCAGACCCGGCGTAGCTTTAGCGAAGACGGGAGGCGGGAATCCAGTTGCGAGCGATAGCGAGCATATGAGTCATGCGACGCGCAGACGCGCTTCTGGATCCCCGCCTTCGCGGGGATGATGCCTCTTCTCATGCCCCACCTCATCCTCACCCCCGGCGATCCGACCGGCATCGGTTATGAAATAACCGTCAAGGCCTTGCGGCGCCTTGGCGAATTGCCGCCGGCGCGCCTGACGATTATCGGCAGCATGAAGGCGCTTGAAAAAGTCGCAAAGTTTCTGGTTGTAACGCTGCCCCAATCCGATGAAATTATTTTCCAGGACATCGATGCCATAAAACCCGGCGCGGTCGCCTTTCAAGCGCTGGAAATGGCCGTTGAACAGATCGCCCGCGGCGAAGGCGATGTGCTCGTGACCGGGCCGATTTCAAAACGAAATCTGGCCGCAGCGGAACATCCCTTCAGCGGTCACACGGAAATTCTTGAACATCTGGCGCAACGTTTTTTTAAAATGCCAGGGGCACGCGCCGAGATGATTTTTGTTTACAAAAATCTGCGGCTTTTGCTGCTGACGCGCCATATCGCGCTGAAGGATGTCCCGGCGGCCTTGGCGCAAACCGGTGCCGTGGCCCGACCCATCAAGGCGCTGATCGCCTATCTGCGGCATCAGCTAGGCATATCCGATCCGCGGCTTGCCATGCTCGGCCTCAATCCGCATGCGGGCGAAGTCGGCGGCGATGAAGAGAAAAAGTTTTTCCTGCCGGTGATCCACGCCGTCAATGCCATCGGCGCGAGTCGTATCGACGGGCCCCTCGCCGCCGATGGATTTTTTCGCAGCTTCGATCTGCAAAAAACGCCCTATGACGCGATCATCGCTCCGTATCACGATCAAGGCCTGATCCCGTTCAAAATGCTGGCCGGTTACGAAGCGGTGAATGTCACGATCGGTTTGCCTTTTCTACGCACCTCCGTCAGCCATGGCACGGCCGAGGATATCGCCAACCTCGGCATCGCGCGCGAAGACAGCATGATGGCGGCTTTGCAGTTGGCGATCGAAAGCTTCGGAACAAGATGATTATCCGTCGCGAAAAACATTCCGATTACAAAGCCATTTATGATCTGGTGAAAGATGCTTTTCCAACCGAGGCGGAAGCCAAGCTTATTGACCAGTTGCGGATCGATGGAACTGCCGTCATTTCAATGGTGGCAGTTATCGACAATAATTTAGTCGGACATATTATGATGTCGAAAATGTCCGCTCCGTTTCGCGCTTTGGGACTCGGCCCACTGGCCGTTGCAGCGACCCACAGGCAAAAAGGAATTGGCGGCCGATTGATCGTTTCGGCCTTGGAAGAAGCCAAAAAAGAAAAATGGCAGTGTGTTTTTGTCTTGGGCAACCCTGCATTTTATAAAAAATTCGGCTTTGATCCGGAAACCGCCTCTGGTTTCAAATGCAGATATTCCGGGCCGGATTTAATGGCTCTGGCGATTGAAATGCCGTTGCCGGTAGCTTCAGGGAACATCTTATACGCATCTGCATTCGACAATTTGGATTGATTCAACTCGTCTCGCGATAGTGATTGGTAATAGGATACCGCCGGTCCTTACCCAAAATACGGCGCGTGATTTTGACGCCGGGCGGCGCCTGGCGGCGCTTGTATTCTGCGCGATCAAACATCGACCAAACCCGTTTTACCACAGCATCATCATGGCCGCGCGCGACAATCTCATGCGCGCCCAAATCCTTTTCGATCATGCATTCAAGAATGTCGTCAAGCACGTCATAAGGCGGCAAACTATCCTGATCCTTCTGGTTCGGGCGCAACTCCGCCGTCGGCGCTTTGGTGAAAATACGTTCGGGGATGATCGCGCCGGATGGGCCCGAAGCGGTCGCCGGCTTATGCGCATTGCGCCAGCGCGCGATTTTATACACTTGCGTTTTATAAAGGTCTTTCAAAACCGCAAACCCGCCGCATAAATCGCCGTACAATGTCGAATAACCGACTGACATTTCCGATTTGTTGCCGGTTGATAAAACCATCGGTCCGAATTTGTTGGAGAGTGCCATCAGGATAATACCGCGGCACCGCGCCTGGATATTTTCCTCACTCGTGTCGGCGGTTTTGCCGGAAAAAACCTGCTTCAACGTTGCATCAAAAGCCTGCATGGCTTCGCTGATCGGTATCGTATCGTAACGGCATTTCAAATTTTGCGCCAAAGCAGCGGCATCTTCATGGCTATCCTTC
>Ga0206998_1209_pt1 | contig 12508 bp, 8 predicted proteins | sample Alteio_BWMinCont_FD_153309 | JGI IMG/M metagenome (GOLD analysis project Ga0206998, IMG submission 153309) | Enriched cells from forest soil in Barre Woods Harvard Forest LTER site, Petersham, Massachusetts, United States -... | ecosystem: Environmental > Terrestrial > Soil > Temperate forest >... | reverse complement strand
TTCCCCCAGCGCATCTTCACGATATGCACGCCGTGGTTCTCGTAGTGTGAGCCGTCTGGTAACACATCGGTGTTCGTCCAGCGCACGATGACGGTCGTGTTGTGCGGAAGCCCCTTCACCCAGACATCTCGCACCGTTAGCTTCATGTTGGGTCCCAGTCGGGCTAGTCGATCAAGCCAACGGCCCAGGGCTTCGCGGTCGTGCCTCTCGCCGCTCAATGCGTGAGTGCCGCCGAAGCGGTGGTATACGTTGGGAACGCAATCTTTCAGCAGCGAGGTGAAATCCCGCTGATTGACCCGTTCGAAATTCTTTCGAGCGATTCGCTTCACAATAGCGTGATACATCTCCTACTCCTTGAGGTCTAGCGCATGGTATCGGTCAGAAATTGATGGAGGAGCGGCCGAAGGTGCTCAAATCTGGACTTTTCTTCCATTATCGTGGAGAGGGCTCCATCCCCGGTATCCGCCGATCTCGCAAGTGCACAGGAAAAGCTAAGAGACGAGGCAGACCCCGTCAAGGCAAAGGCGCTTTCTGAAACAGTTGATCGTATGAAGTCAGGACTGGTCGCCCTGAAGGCGAGGGAAGACACACTGAGCACAAATCTACAGTCGGCTGACAGTCAGGTGCGATCCGCGCAGGAAATGCTGGACGATATTCAGAGGCGATTAGATTCGACTGTGAAAAAACTCCAGCCAATTGCGGATGCTCACTAGCGGTCGTGGCTACGTCGGACGGCTCTTTCGACACGATTCCGGATTTGGTTCAGCGTTGCTTACCTGTCACCGGCATCCCGGAACACTCGGGAAACTGGGTTGAGAAGTCCGCAACGCCGACCATCCGCTCGAAAATCTGCGGATATATTTCAGCGTGTTATCTCTGAAGGGAAGGCTAGAACTGCACGTTCATATGTCCGCTCTGGCCTGCTCATTCCACTTGGTGACATTCAAGCCGACAATGATGAGCCACAGAGTCACGGCGATCTCTGCAATTCCAGCGGGCAACATGATGTACGGAAACAGACGAATCCGGATATCTGGCGGAATCGCAGTCACAAATATATTCCCCACGTAACCTATTCCGCCGATCGCCAAGGCCAAGCCAAGGACACGGGGTAGAAACGTCGACCTGAACATCAGCAATCCGATCAGGATGCAATGAAATCCAAAAAAGACTAATGCGATGTCGAAGCCGAATGTTCTAAGTTCAAGGAATGCACTCGCGAGCGCCTGCCGTTGATCGGACGCGAAGGCTTTCAGGAAATCGGCGCCGTTCAGGAAGATCAGCGGCGCGAAGTGATTGAGCATATTGACGCTCGCAATTGCCACAAAGACGAGCCTGAAGAATGTCGCCAATAACGCAATGCTGCTGCTGACAGGCTTGAGCAAGTCATAGAAGACAAGCGCTACACCAACATCGCACGCATACACGAATAACTGAACAGCGCCGCCAAGAACATAGAGATTTTCTGAATGAAGAATTTTGGCAATGGTGGGCAACGCCGCGTCGCCGAGCATCATCCCAGTCGGCGCGACCGCAAACGGAGCAAACAAGCCCCCAATGATGATGATCAGATAAAGAACGCCCCCAACTCGGGCCTCCAGTCGAGGAGTTTTCGTCTCCGAACTCATATTCCCCTCCACGTTTTACGCAAATCTTCGCTTAAGGCGCGTAGCCGGATCAGCGGCGTTCTGTTGGATACGGTACACGGCCCGGTCGGGTTCCGAGTGGATAACCGGCAACCCGGAAATAACGGGACGAGTTCGCGTAATTTCCGGTTTGCCGACCTCCATGTAAGTTGAGCAGGGCCTTCGGCCCGCGAAATCCCATGAAAATCGCTTAGGTCCGAGTAATAATCCAGAACGGCTGGGAGTGGCGAGATCGAAATGACAGTGGAGATGCTAAAGCCGAATGTAAGTTTGATCCGGAGCGTGCGTGATCGAGCGAATAAATGGTGCGTCGTCTCTCCTGTGGGAGCGGCGATAGCCCGAGACCCAGGTTAATGTAAGCCCGGCACGTTCTCCATTCCCGCCAGGAGGAAGCCTATGCCTTATAGGATGGCGGGAATCGATGTCCATAAGAAGAAGCTGGCCGTGGTTGTGGCTGACGTCGAAGACGAATATCAATTTGAGCGACGCTGGTACGGCAGCAATCCTGAGCAGTTGCGCGTGCTGTCGGAATGGCTCATCGAGCAGCAGGTCGAGGAAGTGGTGATGGAATCGACGGCGCAATACTGGAAGCCTGTTTGGGGAGCGCTGGAGCGATTTTGGAAGGCGATGTGTCAGAGTCGGGAAGGTGCAGGCCGGATGTCGGGGACACTACATCTGGCGCAAGCCTTGTCCAATGGCGGGCGGCGCGGGCGCAAGACAGATTTTCGAGACGCCGAACGTTTGGTGAAGCGGCTAGTATCACAGGAGCTAGTCTTGAGCTTCGTGCCCGATGCCGAACAACGCCTGTGGCGAACACTCACCCGCACAAGGTATCAACGAACGCGTGACAAGGTTCGTCTGCAGAACCAGCTGGAGGCACTGCTGGAAGAAGCCCATATCAAGTTGTCCAGTTTGGTTTCAGATCTGTTGGGCGCCAGTGCACGTCGTATGCTCAAGGCGCTAGCGGACGGAGAAACCGATCCCGCGGCTCTGGCCGCCTTGGCCGATCAGCGCTTGCGCGCCACGCCGGCACAGCTGCGTGACGCGCTGGATGCCTGCACGGAGCTCAACCCGGTCTATCGCCGGCTGGTAAAGATGACGATCGAGGGCTTGCAATTCGTCGAGCAGCAGATCAGTCAATTGGACCAGGAGATCGCGAGTCTACTCCAGCGGCACCAGGATGCAGTCGAGAGGCTGGCGGTAGTCCCCGGGCTCGGAGTGGATTCGGCGCAACAGATTATCGCCGAAGTAGGTGCCAAGGCAGCCACTTTCCCCTCAGCCGAAAAGCTCTCCTCGTGGGTAGGGGCATGCCCGGGAAAGGAAGAGAGCGCGGGCGTGAACCGCAGCCGGCACTCGCCAAAGGGCAATCGCCAGATGCGCCGCACTCTCAATCAAGCTGCGAATGCTGCTGTCAAACGCAAGGGGAGCATCTTCGAGATCGTGTACCGTCGTCTAGTGCCGCGCCTGGGACATAACAAAACAATCGGCGTCATTGCGCATCGCCTCTGTCACTTGATCTGGATAATTTTGCATAACGGCGTTCGCTATGAAGAACGCGGCCCTGCAGTGTCGAAACAGTCCCAACAACGCCATACGGCAACAATGATCCGGAAACTCAGAATGCTTGGCTACCGAGTCGAACCTACAGGAGGTCCGGCCTGACGAACAGGAGGTCCGGCCTGACGAACGCGATTTTCGACCCAGTCAGTTGTCAAGGGAAAAGCACGGGATCTCTGGGCGCGCTCGGGAGAGCGCGTATTCGATCTGATCAGGATGCTTCATAGCGCAACCGTGCCTCTCGGCGGGTGGTTCCTGCCCATGCAGAACCGGACATCCATTTGCTGTCTCGGGCTCCGAAGAGCCGTCACAGATGATTGAGTTTGTGTTCTCTGCCAGTCCCGAAACAATTCGTAGTGAGCCTCCGGAGCCATGAACTCCTTCGCTCAGTCGGCAACCTGCAGGACCTGGCAGTCTGCGCATCGATGATCCTGTTTTCCTTTATGCGGGCAGTTTTTAGGCTGCCCGGCTCCGGCGCTGTTCTGTAGGGATGAACTCGCGTTGCTGCCTGTCCACGGCCAGCAGATAAGCCACCATCTTCCGGGCCACGGCCAGCGTGGCTCTGTTGCTGTTGCCCTTCTGCTTCTCCTTTTCGTGGACCAGGGCGACCTCCGGGCTCAGTCTGGGCACCAGCTTCGCAGCCTCCACCAGCACGCGCTGGATGTGTTTGTTCCGCTGCTTCGACAAGGGCATGCGCATCACCTTGTCGGCCGAACTCCGTTCGTCCCCGCACAGACCGCGGTAGCTGATCGCCTGCCTGAGCGTACGGAAGCGTGAGACATCGCCCATCTCCAGAGCCCAGGTCAAGGCGGTGATTGGACCGACTCCGGGAACCGTTCTGAGTCGCCTGATCCTGTCGGCCAGCAGCGGATCACGCTGGAGAGAACTCACCAGAGCGTACTCCGTCTTCTGACATCTCTCAATCGTCTCCCGGCTCAGCTTCAACAGTGGCCGGATGCTGGCATCGATCTCTGCACTCGTCGCAAGCAGCTTGCCGAAATAGCCCACCTCGTGGAGCCTGCTCTTGTTGTGCTCGACCCCGGTCTCCATCAGCAGACCTGAGACTCGGTTCTTCATCTGTACCATCTGCTTCACCAGCAGATGTCGATAGCGCAGAGTGCGGCGGCGATCCCGGATCTCCGGCGGCATCATGTGGCACTCGGGCAGGAAGTCGCAGCGCAGGCAGTCGGCGATCTTGCCGGCATCGATCGTGTCGTTCTTCTTCTTGGCCGCGGCGATCGCCCTCAGCATCAGGGGATGGGCCACCTTGATCTCAACCGCGTGCGACTGCAAATGGTCATAAATCCAGCCGCTGAAGATCGTCGCCTCCATGGCCACCGTCCATGGCTGAGGCAAGCCCTTCATCCAGTCGTCCAGCTCACCCCGCGTGGACCCAACCTTGCCTTCCTGCTGCACACGGCCAGCCGCGTCCTTCACGCAGTAGCTGATCGTCTCCTTGTGAACGTCCAGTCCGATGTAATACATACTCAGTCGAGGAGCCTCCGTGGTTGTTCTCTGAATCAGCGTCTCCGCTGAGTTCAGCCTATGCAACACCACGCGCTCCTCACTGACTTAACATTCAAACAATCCGCCCGGAACTATAGAGCTTAAGCGCAAATTTCACGCAGGACATTGAAATGCTCTGGCAAGATAATGTTTTAGGTGGCTGCTTGCGCAGGGTCGTTCCTGATTGCCGTTTTATGTGCGGCTAGAAATGCCAGGATGTCGCGACAATCCGGAGTGCGTAGAAGCAATGCGAAGCCATTCACGAAGCTTGTTTGCGGGTCGTGGTGAGATGCAAGCCGGTTTCTCTTGCCGGAATTTGTAGCCCGGCCTTCCGCAGTCCGTCGATAAGGTGCTCGGCTAAGTCTGGCTCCCACCAGATCGCGAGGTCTTCGCGACTCGCCGCCGCAAAGCCAGGCCGCAGTTCGAGCAGACTTCTCAGTGCATTGCGATCGGCCTCATGTTCGTCCAGTTGACCGTAGATGGCCGCAAGTACCAGATTTGTGCGCCAGAATCCGGACGTAGCAGCACCGTCCGTCCCAGCGCTGCACGCAGAACGTGCCGTGGTGCACCACTCTTTTATGCCGGGAGAAAGGTGGACTAAAAAACGTGTAACCGGGAAACTAGCTGGTTCCATCCAAGTTTCCGAGGACGCCATGCGAGAATCGTTAGTCAGTTCACGGCTTCGCCCAAGCGACGGCACCCTCATATGGCTTACTGGGCTCGCATTTACCCTCGAGCACATCGCCACCAGCAGCCGATACGGTTTCCACCGTGACGAACTACTTACCTATTCCAACGCACGCCACCTGGACTGGTGTTACGTCGTCTATCCTCCCCTCACTGCCTGGCTCGCTCGAGCGGAGTTGGCCATCTTCGGTGCCAATCTCATCGGCTTCCGTTTTTTCGCGGCGATCGCTATGGGTCTTCTCATCGTACTCACCGGCCTCACCGCCCGCGCTCTCGGCGGCAGCCGTACGGCCATGCTTGTCGCCGCAGTCGCAGCCGCCATTGAGGGGCCAGTCGTCTTCTCTGGCTCCTTTCTCTCCTACATGACTTTTGACCTGCTCTGGTGGGTTACCGCTGCATGGTCCACTGTCTGCCTGCTTCGCTCGAAAAATCCCCGCTGGTGGCTTGGCATCGGCACCGCTATCGGGCTCGGCATACTCACCAAATACACCATGGTCTTCTTTGTTGCCGGTCTGCTCGGTGGGATGCTCCTCACCCCGAACCGCCGCTACCTGCGCTGCCCATGGTTCTGGTGCGGCGTCGGCGTCGCGGCTGTCATCACTCTGCCTGTAATCATCTGGCAGTTCCAACACCATTTCGTGGGCGTGGCCTGGATGCAGAGCATTCATACCCGCGACCTCAATTTGGGAAGTACCGACTACTTCCTCCCCGGCCAGCTTTGGCGAACTGCGAATCCTGTTACCGTCCCTCTGTGGCTGGCAGGCCTCTGGTTTCTGTTCGCGACGCCCGCCGGAAAGCGCTTCCGCATGGTCGGATGGATGTATGTCATTCCACTGGTCCTCTTCCTTGCGGTCCGAGGCCGCGATTACTATCTCAGCCCCGCTTACCCGATGCTCATGGCGGCCGGTGCCGTGTGGGCCGAACTACAACTTACCTCGCTCAGTCCACGTTCGCGGTCCGCCGCAATCCGAACCACTTGGATATTTCTCGCCATCGGGGGACTTGTCTCGTATGCCCTGGTTGTCCCAATCGCGCCAATCAACTCAACATGGTGGCGCATCGCCGACGGCGCCAACAACAGCTTCAACATAGAGATAGGCTGGCCGGAGCTTGCCGCCACCGTTGCCCGCGTGCGCGACTCCCTGCCCGCATCCAAACGAGCCGCCTTGGGCGTCCTCGCTTTCGATGAAGGAGAGGCAGGCGCCGTCAATCTTTATGGCCGCGCCTACGGCCTGCCGGAGGCCATCAGCGGCGTAAACTCCAATTGGCTCCGGGGCTACGGCAACCCGCCGCCCCAGACCATCATTGCCGTCGGCTTCACACGCGACGAACTCAGCCGCATGTTCGCGTCCTGCACCTGGGCAGCTAACCTGCCTCATCCCTATGGCGTTATGAACGACGCCATCGACCAGGCCGACGTCTGGATCTGTCGTGACGTGCGCGGTGGTTGGCCTACCTTCTGGAAGAACTTCCAATACTACGGCTGAGGCACTCGCCGATCATTTACCTACTATCACGTCGACAATCTGAGCCTGTAAAGCCGAGTTCTAGGCCTGTTGGCGACAATCCACTCAGAACTTCGTCAATGAGTGCGTTGCCCTGAAGGCAACAGTTGAGCCAATGGTCACTTGTTTGGATGGATAAGTCGCTGGTTGAGGAGCATTTGGTGTACAAGTGCTGAACTCAGCAGAAGCGGCTGATTCAGAGACATCCAAGGAGGCTCCTCGGGACCAGTATGAACTTCATCGGGTTGGACATCCACAAAAAGACGATCAGTTATTGCGTGAAGGACAACAGTGGCAAGGTTCTGTCAGAGGGCAAGATGCCGGCGACGCGGCAGGGTCTGCAGGAGTGGATTGGGACGCTGGCGAAGCCCTGGACAGTGGCGATGGAAGCGACCATGTTTACGGGTTGGATCTACGACTACCTTCGACCGCACGCGGCAGCGGTCAAGGTGGCTCATCCGCTGATGCTGCGTGCCATTGCCGTGGCTAAGAAGAAGAACGATCGTATCGATGCAGGCAGGATCGCCGACTGCCTGCGCTGTGACTTTCTGCCGGAGTGTTACATGGCACCGATGGAGATTCGGCAGCGCCGGCGCACCCTGCGCTACCGGAAGTTGCTGGTCCGGCAGAACGTCCAATTGAAGAACAAAATCGCGCAGCTGCTGATGGAGTCCGGTGTCACCTACAACAAGGAGAAGCTGCACCAGCAGGGGTATTTCCATCAGGTTCTGCCCGCGAACCCGGAGATCGACCCCTCGGTCTGGCCGCTGCTGAAGCTCACCCGCGAGATGATCGAGCGCACCCAGAAGACGGAACGAGCTCTGCTGCGTTCGCTCGAAGCCGACCCACTGCTAGCAGCGCGGGTCGAGCGATTGATGACGATCCCTGCCATCGGCCACGTCACGGCGCTGACCTGGGTGCTCGAAGTGGGCGAGGTTGAGCGGTTCCACTCCGTCAAGCAGGCCATCAGCTACTGCGGTCTGTGCAGCGGAGAGAAGACCTCGGCCGACAGTTCCAGACGCATGCCCATCTCCAAGCAGCGCAATCGGCACTTGCAGACGGTGCTGTTGGAGGCCGCGCATCTGGCTCCAAGACTCAACCCGGAGCTGGCCGTTCTCTACGAGCGCGAAGCCGCGCAGAGCAACCACAACCAGGCTACCATCGCCGTCGCCCGCAAGCTGGCAGCGTACCTTTTGGCCATCGATCGCGGAGAACGTGCCTTTGTGACTCACCAGGTTCACAGCAGCGTCGCAGCATAACTGCTGCTCCCATATTCAGGGCTTTTCAAGCGCACTCTGCCAGGTCTCACAACTTTTCGGCTGAGCGACGGAGCATCCGCTCCCAAGGCTCCAACTCACTTGTTTCGAGACTGGCAGAGAATCTCAACTCAAACATCTGTGACGGCTACAGCCCAAGACAGCAAATGGATGTGTGGTTCTGCGTTCCATCGCAGGAACCAAAAACAAAAGCGCTATGAAAGGAACTGCAAAAACATACCTCACCCCGCGCCCTCCAAGCGCGGCACGAAGACCCTCGCTTTTCCCTTGACTTTACTTATCATGGATGTCCGGGAAGCCGACTACACGGGCAAGTGGTTTGCTATCTATTGTTGATGAGTGACTCGGCGATGTCGCGCTCATCGAGAGCATACCGAGTCCCGCACATGGAGTGACCTCCACGACAGCTAAGGTGGGTTAGAGAGGCGCGCGATACACAGTGTTGCCCGCCACCATCGTCCACAAAATTTTCGCATCTCGCATCTCGTCGGGTGAATCGGTGAGCACGTCGCGATCAATCAGGATGAGATCGGCGCGCTTACCGGGAGAGATCGTCCCCATCGAATCGAGCATATTCATCGCCATCGCAGAATTGCGGGTGTAGGCATAGAACATGGCTAGTCTTGGCATATCCTGAGAGGGATCGAGGACTCCTTCTGAGCCTTTGCGCGTCTCCGCCTGACGTACGGCCCAGAACACATTGGCGCTTGAAACGGGCCAGTCGCTGGCGCCGGAGATGATACCTCCGTTGTCCAGGACCGACCGCGCTGGATATTGCCATTGATAAATTTCCGGGGCTAGATAGGGCTTTACCAGTTCGATCGTGTCTGGACTTGCCTCCGCCCACAAGAGTTGCAGGGCGCTGATCACTCTGAGTTCGCGGAAGCGTGGAAAATCCGGCGGATCGACAAACTGTTCGTGGGTAATCGTATCTGGCAAGCCGGAATAACCGTTCGCCTTGCGCGCAGCGGCAATACCGTCGAGAGCCGCTTTCACCGCGCCGTCACCCAGGGCGTGAACATGAATAATCAAACCCGCCTTGTCGGCGGCAATGCATAACTCGGCGAATTTCTGTGGATCGAAGAGGAGTTCGCCATTGTGCCCGGTGTTCTTGTAAGGGCGAGTTAAATTCGCAGTCTGCGATGGGAACTCAACCACACCATCTGCAAATATCTTTATGCCGGTTATGTGAAGATTTGGAACGTCCTTATAAATCTCACGGATTTTCTGCACGTCGGCGAGTTCCGCCGGTGGGTCTTTCGACAGCACTCGTGGAAATGCCGCAATCGGAGAGATCAGTTCCCTGTGGTCCGCCAGCAGCTTATAAGTCCGCAACACGTCGGGATCGGCCAGCGGATCGAGCCACGCCGTAATCCCCAGGCTGTAGTTATATTGGAGAGCCGCACGGCCGGCCGCCAGAAGCCTATCGTCGCCCGGCTTGGGAAGAAGGGCGGTTACCTTTTCAACTCCGAAGTCCACCAGGAAACCGTTAGGTTGAAAGTCCTTGTCCACCCCGTAATACCTTCGCGCGTCGGCCGACAGGCCCTTCAGGAACGCGGGAGTAATCCCCGCGCGCTTGAGTAACGCGACGTTCGCCCAGACGGTATGCCCGTCCATGCCCCGAAGAAAGACTGCCTGATCATGGTAGGGGCCTGTACTGAATCTCGCATTGAGATCGTCGGTATGCGACCAGAACTCGAGCGGCATCCCATCGACCTCAAGTATGTCGCCCATCATCCCTTTCCCGGAGACCTTGGCTTCGGCAACGAAAGGTGGCAGCTGATCGATCGATTGGACCTTATCGCTGACGTCAGCAGAGATAAGACCCAGACCTCCGTCCACCGAATGGCTATGCGAATCGATGAATCCGGGAAAGAGCGTCCTACCCTGCAAGTCCACCCGCTCTGCCGCCGCTGAGACCGATTTCAGCACCTCAGGAAGAGTTCCGACCGCGACAATCTTGTCGCCGCGGACACCCACCGCGCTCGCAAATGGAGCCACGGGATCGGCAGTGAAGACTTTTGCATTGAAAAAGACCCGCTCGCTAGTAGTCTCCTGGGCAAGAACATGTTGTACCGAATGGCAGGGGGACAAGGCGAGCAGAACGAAGGAGCACGGTACAACGGTTCGTAAGGACATTTATCGAGATGTCGCGCCTCGGCGCGAAACTGATTCAAATGAAAATACTTGTTGGCTAATATACAGCTTCCTCACTCTTTCCAAAGAAATATTCGGCCCACCCAAATCGCTCAGATAGTCACGCCATGTTTCAGTGCAGCAGAATCGGGACCGAATCAAGTCGATCTTCACTTGGCGATAGCAGGGCAAAGCACGTTTCCAGGCTGGTCAAACCTGGAAACGCGCATTGGCGATTACGCGCTTATCAAGAATTCGCCGTATCGGGTTACATCGGAACAATCAACGCTCTACCCAACGTTCCATCCGTAGCGCTGCAGGTCGAGTTCAGTTCGGGTTGGGCAGAATGTTCGCCCCCTACTAGAGGTGAAAAGGTGGGCCGATAACACCTCCACGTGATTCTACTCCTTCAACCGGTAGACTCTGACGTAGTCGAAATCCCTGGTGAATCCCGGTGTGTTCTCAGCCGCGATGCCAATCTGCGCGCTTTAGCCGAGTTGATGTGTCCAGGTTCCCGCCTTGGTCCAGTTGACGCCGTCGAGCGAAGAGTACGCCGAATAGAGTTCGCCCGCGTCCCCATTGCTCCTGCGAAAGATGCGGAGCCACGTCGTCTCCCCGGCTGTGCCGGCGTTCTGGTGGTCGTAGGTGGGATAGTTCGCAAGCACAGGACCAATTTGCTTCCCGAATTCCGTCTGCCGCGTGTCCCAGTCGGGAAAGACATCCAGCTTGATGCTGTTTTGGTCATCCAGGTAGATGAAGAGCGCGCCCTGCGCAAAGTTGTAGCAGCAGGAATTATCGAAGGGAACGCTGGTGGTCACCTTCGTTTCAACCATCCAGTCGCCTGTAGAAGGCACCGGCTCACCGAGGATCGAAACTCCCTGCGGATCGCTGTTCTCATCAGGTCCCAGCGTTTGCACCTGGTAAGCGCCACCGCTCAGCACATACCTATTGTCCGCGTTGGGATGAATGAAATGCCACTGTGGAGAGAGCGTGGTCGAGTTGAGCTCATCGGAGAGCGCGGCGATCTTTTGAACGGGCTGCGCGAAGTCTTCGTCCACTTTCGGAACATAGGCATTCGATTCGCCAGGCTGAGCTGAGGGAGCGGGTTGCGCGCTGGCCGAAGCCCAGGCCCCGCCGCGCACCTGCGGCCAGCCATTCACCCAGACGATAGGGTCGATCAGCGCAGGCCGCCTGGTCGCGCCCGGAAAGCCGTCGAAGTATGGCGACGTCTGGTCGATGGCATGGTAGAGCATATAGTCCTGCCCAGAGTCGACGGTGAATACCACATTTCCGCCCGGACCCACCCACCTGTTGCCATTTGCTGCGATGGAGACATTTCCACCGGGCGCAAAGGTGTTAAGCGAGACACCGTTCTGATCAAGGAATGGACCAGGCGGGCTGGATGAGCGTCCGACACGCACGCTGTAGCCACTTAATGGGCCATCGCAGCAGGTAGAGTTTGAGACGAAGAGATAATACTGGCCGTTGTGCTTGAAGAAATTTGCGCCTTCGTAGTAGTTGTCGATGACGAGCTGCTGCTCCGAGGACGGATCGGAGGTCAGGCCGTCCGCCGAGAGCTTGCGAATGCTGATGCCGCCGTTGAAGCTGCCATACGAGATGTATAGCTGTCCTGAATCATCCTCGATCACATCCGGATCGATGATCGCCCGGCCCGGGGCGCCGTTGTATGGATTGTTCTCAGGTCCCACCACCGGAGCGCCACTGTCAGTCCATGGGCCGGCCCGTGTCGCGCTGGTGGCGACACCGATGGCCGAGAAGCCTGACGGTGTATTCGGAGCGACGTAGTAAAGGTAATAGCGGTTGTTGAAGTGCTTGACTGCCGGAGCCCAAAACTGGCCCGTCGCATTGCCGATCCAGGCAGGCGTCTGCCTGAAGGCGTCACCGATGTAGGTCCAGTGAATCAAGTCATACGACTGGTATTGCGTGATGAGGTGCGCGTTGAGATTGCCCTGCGTTTTCACATCGTTCGAGTTCAGCGGATCGCCTGTGCAGTAGAGGTACCAGCTGTCCTGACGGGCAACTCGTTGTTTAATGATGGCCGGGTCGGGACAGCTCACGGCAGGGCCTGTCCCGGTGTTCAGGGTCAACGGATTGGTGTATGTCGGCGGATGCGAAACGGCTGGTGAGGGCGTGCTTACGCTCTGCGCAGATGCAGTAATTGCTACGGACGCGG